>Ga0214469_1001029_pt1 | contig 10265 bp, 11 predicted proteins | sample RVTome_10_FD_187340 | JGI IMG/M metagenome (GOLD analysis project Ga0214469, IMG submission 187340) | Soil microbial communities from uranium-contaminated site in the Upper Colorado River Basin, Wyoming, United States - RVT153D57 HiSeq ... | reverse complement strand
GGTCGCTGGCCAGGATGTCGAACCCGCGCAGGGGTCGGATGGCACCGATCGGCGGTGGCGGATCGCCCGTAATGTCGCCGAGGACCGGGTGCTGTCCACCGTGGATCCGCGGGCGCGGCATACCCGCAAGTCACCGGAGCATCGCCGGGACGCGTAGCGCAACGGCTGGGTGGTTGTGGACAGGGCCATGATGGGTTCGTGGGCTTCAGCGTGCACACCGCGGCCGAGCGACCCGACCTGTGGGAGCGCGGCATCTCCTCCGAGTCGGTCTGGCCGGAGTACAACCTTCATGGCGACGTCCTGAACCAGTGGTGGAGGTACCTGGACGAGGAGATCCCGGACTTCCAGTTCGTGCTGTATGACAAGGCCGAAGACGAGGTGGTTGCCGAGGGGCATACGGGGCCGCTGTGGTGGGATGGCGGGGACGCGACGTTGCCAGGCGGAATCGACGAAGCGATCGAGCAGATCTTCGCATTGGTGAGGGCCAACAAGCCCGTGAACACCCTCTGCGCGCTGGCCGCGGAAAGTCCGCGTGAGGGTCGAGCCCGTGGACTGGCCGTGCAGATGCTCGAGGCCATGCGTGCGATCGCTGAACGTCAAGGGCTGAAGCACATGGTCGCTCCGGTGCGCCCCTCGTTGAAGGAGCGGTACCCGATGACGGACATCGAGCGCTATGTCCGTTGGCGCCGAGAGGACCGACAGCTGTTCGACCCCTGGATGCGCGTCCACGAACGGCTTGGCGCGAGAGTGGCCACCCCGCTTCCCAAGTCCTTGCAGATCACAGGTTCCGTCGCCGAATGGGAAGGTTGGACCCAGATGGCATTTCCTGAATCCGGCGACTACGTCTTCCCCGAGGGCTTGGCCCCCGTGCGCATCGATCGGTCAGCAGACCGCGGCGCGTACTGGGAGCCGAACGTCTGGATGGTGCACCCGGACCTTACGTCTTGAATTGGGAGCAAGGAAGATCTCCGCCCTTGCAAAACATCCGCTTCTGCCGCGAACACGCCGAGCGCGGCGAGTCTCGGTAGGCGTTCGTCTGGCCGACCCATGCCGCACCGAGCCCACTCTCTCGGCCCGCCTCCTGCGCTCACAAGTAGAGGCGCCCGTAGCCTCGTGTCGTGGCGAGGGTGACAGTCAGCGCGCAACGGATCAGCAGCATGCTCGCCAACCGCAACAAGTTGGTGTCGGACATTGCGGCTGATGTGCCCCTGTCGGTCGACCTGTCCGTCCTCGTGGCGGCTGACACCGAATTGCCGTTCGAGGACCTTGTAGCCCTGGCGAAACACTTCAAGCGCCCGTGGTCGTACCTGCTCATCGATGAGGCTGAGGTCTTCGATTCAGCGGGCCAGGACAACCGATCCTTCAGCAACCAGCGGCGGGCACCGTCCCCTGAACTCATGGACGAGATAGAAGCTGTCGCCGAGATGCTCGCTGCCGCTGTGGAGCTCTTCCCCAGCAATCGATACGAGGTGCCGCCCGCCGCCATCACCTCCGACACATCGCCTGAGGTAGCCGGCGCAGCGATCCGGGACTTCCTCGGAATCACCACCGACCAGCAAACCCGGGCCCGCGATGACTTCGAAGCACTCCGGCTGTGGGTCGATGCGCTCCATGCACGCGGCGTGTACGTATCGCAGCGGCGTCTGCAGGACGAAACGATCAGGGCCTTCAGCCGCGTCGAGGGAGAACAAGCAGTAGTCGTCGTCGATACGGGCGATACTCCATACGCACGGATCTTTTCCCTACTCCACGAGTACTGCCACGTCATCTTGCGATCGACCGGCCTGTGCGACCTCGATGACCACTCCGCCGTTGAGCGGCATTGCAACGCCGCAGCAGCGGCGACGTTGATGCCCAGGGCGCTTGTGACTTCCATTCGGGCCGGACGGTCATTCGGTGTCTCGCCCGACGCCGACGACTCCCTCCTCCGGGAGATGAGTAGTGAGCTGCGCGTGAGCCAAGCGGCGCTACTGATCCGGCTACGCGAGTTGGGCGCGATCGACCAGGCCACGTACGACGACCTCGAAGCTCGCCGGTCAGCCCGCCGCGTGGATGAGAGCAGGACTCCAGGAGGCACGTACTACCCACCGCAGATCAACCGCATTGGCCGTCGGTACGCCCACAACGTGTTCGGCGCACTCGATCACGGCCTGATCAACCGGCAGGACGCGAGCGCGTTGCTGGAGGTCGGCGAACACCTCATCGCGACCTACCGTGACGAGCTCGAGGGTCGTGCGGGGCGATCGCGATGACCGACACGGGAATGCTGTTCGATATCGAGCCGAAGTACTGCATCGATACCAACGTGATCGTCAGCTTCCTCAGTGAGTCCAACGACGAGTACTACGGCGCCGACATCTTCCCCGATCATTGGAAGCAGATTGAGTCACTCATTGATGGCGGGCAGATCATCGCACCGCGTCAGGTGGAGCGCGAACTAACCGGCCATGCAAAGAAGCGCCCAAAGATCGGGCCATGGCTGACCACCCACCGATACATGTTCCGGGGTGTCGAGGCGGACGCCCAGCTCGCCCTCGCCAAGCAGATCGTGAACAAATACCCGACCTATGGAAAGAACGAGAACTACCTCGGGGATCTGGAGGTGATCACCCTTGCAGGCGCGCTCGGCATCTCGGTCGTCTCGCTCGAGACGCCCCAGCCGCAGATTGGCCAGCGGCGACCCAAGATCCCGAACGTCTGCGCCGAGTTCCAGGTTCGCTGCGTGTCGGTTGCGGGTCTTTTGCGGGAGATGAGGCGCTCTGCGGAGAGTTCTGCCACCGCCGAGGCGTGAGAGACAGCGGCGTGCGATGGTAAAGGAGTCGCCGCGGCGTACGCCGAGAGCCATGGCACCTGAAGACGAAGGAGGCCGGCCCGACGGGCGGCCTTCTTTCTGGCAACTCATTGCGTGCGACCGTCGACCCGGGCTTCACTCTTCACCGGCACCTCGGCAGATGCCGATCGGGTAAGCCCCCCATGGTGGACTGAGGAGATTCAAACCCCTGACCTTCTGATTGCTGGTGAATCGGTCGGTCACTGAGCAGCAGCTGGTGCAGACGTCCGGCGATCTCCTTCTACTACGCAGCCTCCAGCGAGTGATCATCTCAATGTCGCCGGTTGAACGCACTCATCTGCCGCGATGCGCGGAGCGCCCAAGGGCCCAGCGAGTGCCGATGGCGCACCGAGTCACATACGGGCCGGGCGTCCCGCAACTCGAAAACCTCTTCACACGTGATCACGCGTTCGCGGGCGGGCACCGCAGCCGTCAGGCAGTTCAACAGCGTCGTCTTCCCCGCCTGCGTCCCGCCGGAGACGAGGGTGTTGAGCCCAGCGACGACGCAGGCGTCGAGGAACCGCGCCGCCTGTGGTGCCAGCGTTTCGAGACCCACCAGGTCGTCGAGATGGTGGCGCGCACGACGAACTTACGGACGTTCACCGCGAGGCCCTCCGCTGACTTGCGTGTTCGCGGCGAACACGGCTGTGACCTGCGCTTTCGGTACTCGTCGTTTCTCGCTGTTGACCGTCGTTTAGCAACGTCTCGCGGACTTTCTGCGGACTGACCTAGATCAACAAGGCGGCCTCACCCGGTGCGGAAAACACCAAGGCGAGGCCTCGATCGAAACCCTGCCTGGAGGATCGACCGTGACATCCATTCCACCACCAGAACTCCGGCACACCTGGGCCGACCTGCTGACCCTGATCGGCGACATCCGGCGGCCGGCCTTCGGAAACCTGCCACCAAATCGAGGCGCTCGGCCGCATCCGCGACGCGATCCGCGAGTACGACGGCGTTGCCTGACCCGCACCACGACGGCCTGCACCCTGCCACGGGACGCGGGCCGTTCGTCGTCCTACGGGGCGCGCGGCGGTGCGTAGGTGGTCACGCGGCACGACCAGCAGAACCAGGTGCGATGACCGGTCGCGCCTTCGGTGCAATCGCACGGCAGCCAACCGCGCGTGACCAGGTTCGGGCCGAACTCGTGCCAGTTCGGACACCGCTCGGGGTTGACCTCGACGACGGCCATGCGGTGACGATCGCACGCACCGCCGACAACTTCGGCGGGACGAGGACGCCGGCCCCGGAGGTACGAGGAGCAAGCGCGAGCTCGCCGGAGGACACTGCGCTTTACGTTCGGTGTAGGCATGCACGTGACCGGGTCATTCCCCCGGGCCTTCTCGAATCACACCGCGCACCTCGTCCAGCGAGATTCCCGGTTCCAATTCGGTCATCCACCAAGTGGCGCCAGCCTCGGCGTAAGGGGCAACATCGCTGCCGGGGCGAAGTTCGACGGCGATGTCATAGTGCGCCGTGTTATCGCCGCGCAGTTCGCGGACTGCCGCCACGGCTTGCGCGAACTCATCCACACCTTCGAGGTTGACCGGGAAGAAGCCGTCGTAGTGGGCCGCTCGGCGCAGTGGCTTGACGTTGCCTGGGAACGCCGCGGCCCACACCGGTATCCGCGGCCGTTGCACCGGCCGAGGGAGGAACTGAACATCATCGACGAGGTAGTGCCTGCCGCGATGGTTGACCGGCTCACCAGACCATGCAGCCAGAAGGATCGCGAGTGCCTCGTCGAGCATCTCGCCACGCACTCGATCATCGACCTGCTCCCCGGTCGTTGAGAACTCGCCCGCGAACTGGTCCCCGCCAAGACCCACGCCGAGGATGAGGCGGCCACCGCTGAGCCGATCCAGCGTCGCGGTTTCCCTTGCCACCTTGGCAGGGCGCCGGCGCGCAAGCGGGGTAACCATGGGGCCCAGCATCACCGCTTCGGTCGCGGCCGCGATCGCCGCCAGGGTGATCCACGGATCGGCCACCTGCCTTATCGGCTCACGCCAGCGGAGCTGATCCCACACGAAGACCCCGTGCCAACCCCGCTCCTCCGCGTCGGCGGCCAGCCGCGCCACAACGCCCGGGTCGGCAAGCTCCTCGAACAGCGGCAGCCACAAACCCGAGCGCATGTCGCTGCAAGATACCTTGGCCGGTCGATAGCTGACCGCGCCCATCTGGCGGTCACCGAACACTCGCTCGATACTGAAGGATGCCCACCGCCCGCCGGAAGCCTGACCCGGACCGCATCCTGTGTGCACGGTTGTCGGGGTCGGCGGTGCGGCTTGCCCAGGCGGGCGGTCCGATCGAGCAGGCCGTGGCCGAACTACGGGCGCTCGCAGCCGGTCGTGGTGACCTGCTCGCCGAGCAGGCCGGCATCATGGTGGGCGCATGGTCGGCTCGTGTCGACACCCGCGACCACCTGCTCGCCGCTGCCCTGCTCATGCTGGCAGGCGCCGACCACGACGCCATCGCACGCCGGGTCGACGTCGGCCGCGAACGGGCGATGACCCCCCGCCACAGCATCTGAGGGCGCGGGCTCAGGCCAGAACGCGCCGTTGTTTACGACCGTTCATTCCACGATTACTCAGCCGGCCGGTGCCGGTCAGTGGCGCGATCGCGACCACCTCCGCCGCCCCGCTGCCCGCGTCGAGGTGCGGGTCGTCAGCCGTTGGCAGCGAGCCCGATCATCAGCGCGATCCAGATCCCGTTGAGGATGATGCCGGTCCAGGCCATGCCCTTGCCGACGCGGGCACCCCGGCGGATGTCGCCGAGGGCCACGATGGCGGGGGGCAGGCCGACCAGGGCCAGCAGCGGGTGAGGGCCACGATGGCGAGGGGAACGACGACCAGGGCCAGCGGGGCCAGCTGGCCGAGGACGAGGGGGAGGATGCCCAGCACCACGGACCAGAAGACCGCCTTGCTGGTCTGGCGACCCTCGGCGGGCACTCCGGCCTCCTGGACGGCGAAGGGCCTGAACCCTCGCCGGTACTGGTAGCCCGGCATGATCGGGTCGGGCGTGGGGTTGCTTGTCGGGTTGGTCATCGGGTCACCACCAGGATATGGCCGTGATCGACAACACCATGGCGCGACAGCCGCCGCGACACCTGTGCCCGGCTGTGCGCCGAGTGCGGCGCGCCGACCGGCCGCCGCCTGGGCCAAGCTTGCCGCACGCGACTGGAGCGACTACGTCGCCAGCCGCGCGGCCCGCCGCTGAGGCCCATCCGAGCGACGACGCCTGCCCGGGAGCGCGCCGGCGAGGTGGACTACCGACTGTGCTGCATGCCGCGGACCATGCGGATCTCCCGCACCCCGCCCTCGACCTGGGCCGTCCCGTCGGCAACGAAGCCGTGCTTGCGGTAGAACGCCTGTGCGCGAGGGTTCGGGTCGGCCACCCACAGCGCCGCCGACTCCTCCGGATCGACGACCGCCTCCAGTAGCGCCGGCCCAGCATCCGTGCCGTGGTCGGCTGCATACACATAGAGCACATACAGCTGCCTCGCCCACGCCGCCGCGGCGTCCAAGGGCGGGCCTGACATGGCGATCCCGACCAGCTCGCCGTCCCGCTCGGCGACAGCCACGCGGTTCTCGCGATAGCGCTCGTCGGTCAACGCGGCAGTCCAAAACCGCTCCCGAGCAGCCAGGAAGCCTGGGTCGTCGAGCACCGCGTCCGACATGAGTCCCCGATACGTCTCCTGCCAGCACCGCGCATTCACGCGCGCCATCTGCACGACGTCCTCGACCCGAGCAGGGCGAACAGTCAGCGAGGAACTCACCGCCGAATCGTAGGCCGCCAACCGCCGCCCGCCGCACCGGTATAAATCCCGCGCAGAACAACGCAGGTCCGCCAGCACGAGCGCGCCGCCGTCACGCTCGGATGCGCCCGGTCATGCCGAGATGCGGATGTTGCATTCGCTACTGCTCCGGCCGCCAGGCGTCACGTGAGACGTACTGAAGCGGCTCTTCCCGTGCGCCCCGATCGGCGCAAAGATCTGAACTCGTGGCGGCGCGCGCTGAGATCCGGCAGGTCTCAGCTCAGGAAGCGCCAGCCGTGCGGTGACGACCCAAGGATGGCGACATTGAAATGAGCGGCAAGGTAGTCGTGAACAGGTGTATGTCGCTCGACGGCTTCATCGCGGGTCCCGGCCACTCGATGAACTGGGGTGGTGGTCGCGCTCTCGCCGACTTCGTGGCACCGGACGATTTCGCGGAGGTCGCCGCGGCCACCGGCGCCATGCTCGTCGGCCGGCGGACCTGGGAGGTAGGCGACCGCATGGAGGCCGAGGAGCCGGGCAGCACCGACTACCCCTTCTCCGGACCGATGTTCCTCCTCACCCATAGACCGCTAGAGCCGCCGGACCCGGAGGTCACGATCCTCTCCGGCGACATCGGGGAAGCGGTCACCACCGCACTGGACGCTGCGGGCGGCAAGAACCTCGAAATCCTCGGCGCCGACGTGGCCAGCCAGTGCCTGCAGCACGGGCTCGTCGACGAGATCCTGGTGTATGTGCTGCCGGTGCTGCTCGGCGACGGCATCCGCTTCTCGCCCCCGGGCCTTGCGAGGACAGACCTGGAACCGCTCAGCAGCACGCGGTCGGGCGACGCGACCCTCCTCCGCTTCCGCGTCCGCAAGCAGTCCGACCAGACCGACGGATAGCGTCGGATCACCGTGCCGGGCTGGCGACAGGTGTCCGATTGGATGCGTCACTCCTCGACGTTGCGGCTCTCACGCAGTGCTCGGCCGCTCGTGCCGATGGGGGGTCGTCAGTAGAGGGTGCCTTCGTGGCCGCCGATCGGAGGCTCACCGGGTGGCGACCATGAGCGCGATGACGCCGAAGTTCATCCGGATGAGTGTCGGGCCTGCTCCAGGTTCGACTGGTGGGGGCCGGAGAGCCAGTCTTGACCCAGACGCGTGTCGACCGGTTCCTCTCCTCGCCGCAGCGCGTCGATGTAGGCATGATCGGCGGCGAGGCGGGCCGCGACCTCGGGACCCTCGGCAATGGCGCCGTGGCCGGGGACCAGGACATCGACGTGCCTGGCGGCCTCACCCAGCCGGTCGAGTGCCGTCTCGTAGGCGGCCACCTGATCGGGGCGGCGAGGGTCGAGGAGCGGGATCAGGACGTCGGAGAGCATGTCGCCGGCGAGCAGGACGCCACGGTCCGCGAGCAGGACCGCGGCGTGGCCGATGGCGTGCGCCTGATGCTCGATGATCTCGCCCGGCACGGGTCCGCTGTCCGCGGGCAGCGGGGTGAGGAGCCCGATCAGCTCGAGAGGGATGCCCGATGCGCTCTCTGCCGCCATCCTCTGCGCCCGCTCTCGGGCTTCACTGGCAGCCTGGGCGCCGGCGGGGGTGGCGTAGCGCGGCACGTCGCCGAACCGGGGATGCCAGAGCAGGTGGTCCCAGTGGGGATGGGTGGAGAACCCGGCGACCACCGGAATGCCGAGCCGGTCCAGGTCATCGGCGAGCTGGTTCAGATCGGAACCGTCGATGCCGGGATCGACCAGGATCAACCCACCCTCCCCGCGCACCACGATGGCATTGCTCCAGACCCACTCGCTCTGCCGGACCCAGACGCCGTCGGCCACCTGATTCAGCATCGGTTCACTTTGTCAGGGGTCTCCGTCCGGCGCGAGTTGCGACGCCCTTCGGGTCCGGATTCGGGACCGGCGGGCGTCCCCCGAAACGCACTCACATCAGCGTGAGTCGTTTTGCGTCAAGGGTTGGTCGGTGCCTCGCCTGTCGTCTCTCCCTGCATAGCGGTGATGGGGCTGGGCCCAGCAGCGTGTGATCGGGTTGGTGAGACGACGGGCGGGGCTGCCCATGATGTGCGTCGAGGTAGCGGTGTCCTCAATGCCGCGGAGGGCTCGCCCCGACCGCCAGCTTGAGCAGCCGGCTCGTTCGTCAGGCAGCGATGGGCGCCTGCCGGCCTCGGGTTCCGTGGGTGGCCACGACCGGGTCCCAGGCTCGGTCGGTGGTGATGACGGCGTGTAGGTGCCGCAGGATCGCCGCGGCGATCGCGGTCTGCGCCTGGGTCGGGGTGAGCCTGTTGTGCTCCCGGCTGGTGAGGTGTCGATATCTCGCGGCGTAGACGGTGTTGGTCTGCAGTGCTCCCCAGACCGCACGCCAGGCGGCCAGCCGCAGGCCGGGGCGGCCTTGGCCGGTGAGCTTGGTGCGGCCGACGAACGTGCCGGACAGCTTCTCCCGCGGCGCCAGCCCGGCGTGCTTGACCAGCGCCCGGCCGGTGGTGAACCGGCGCGGGTCGCCGGTCTCGGCCAGGATCGCCGCTGCACCGACCGGCGAGACGCCGCTGATCGAGGTCACCAGGCCAGTCAGCCGCAGATCGTCGAGCACGGCGACCATCCGTGTCTCGGTGTCGGACAGCTTCACCGCGGCGGCTTGCCAGTCCTGCAACAGGAACGTGACGCGCTCGAGTGCGCCGGGCCGGTGGGCCAGCACCCCGGCCGGATCACTCAACGCGGTGAACAGGCGGCGAACGATCCGTCCGCACGGTTTCTGCCCGCCCCGCTTGGTGATCTCCCAGCGGACCGCTTGCTCGAACCGGGCCTCGCCCAACCGGCGGGTGCGGCCCAAGTCGCCGCCGTCGCGCTCGCAGACCACCGACATGGCTGCGGCCCAGGTGCGCGACCGGAACGGATACTTCGCAGTGTCCAGCGAGGCCGGCCACACGCACTCGAGCAGGGCCCGCATCTGCTGCACCTGGCTGACCATCTCCACAATCAGCTGCTCTCGGCGCGCACCGAGGTGCCGCAGCCGACCCCACGTCTCGTCGACCGGCTCCGGGACGTAGCAGCGCAGCTGCCCGGTGAGCCGGGCGATCAGCACCGCGTCCTTCTCATCGGTCTTGTCGAAGGTGAGGTCCTCACTGCGCCGGGCCCATGCGGTCATCGACGGCTGGACACACACGAACGGCATCGACCGTTCGCCGGCGAGCTGGCCGAGGATCCGCCACCGGTGCCCGGTCGGCTCGCACGCCACCGTCACCCCGGCCCAACCCTTAGCCGCTGCGCGTTGCGCGGCCCAGTCCAACGCGACACCCAGATCCCAGGCCCGGCACCGGAACGTCCTGCGGGCGAGCACCGTCGAGTCGTGGTCACACACCACGACCATCTGCTTGCTGTCGGCCAGGTCGATCCCGACGATTGCGTTAGTCACCGGCACCAGTTCCCGCAGCCGAGCCAGCCTCACGTTGCGGTTGCGGTCGCCCCGAGACACGCCACTACCGTTGCCCACCAACGTCCTCCTCCTGCGATGGGACACCAAGCCCGCAGCGCATCAGGGGGACGTTCCCACGCCTGGCACCGACACGCAGAACGTCTTTCTATGCCGCCGATGGTGCGCGGTCCTGCCGATGAGCGAGTAGTGAGTTGATCTTGCCGACGTGCCGATGACAGGACGTTCACCGGTCGCATGGGACAGC
>Ga0214469_1001028_pt1 | contig 10275 bp, 8 predicted proteins | sample RVTome_10_FD_187340 | JGI IMG/M metagenome (GOLD analysis project Ga0214469, IMG submission 187340) | Soil microbial communities from uranium-contaminated site in the Upper Colorado River Basin, Wyoming, United States - RVT153D57 HiSeq ... | reverse complement strand
TTGCGATGTCCTCGACGGTTCGGTGCCCGTCCACCAGCACCAGAACCTGCCACTCGTCGGATGTGATGTTGATCTGACGGGCGCCGTCGGGAGGCCGGGAGACCATCGAGAGAACGACGTTCGCCGATGGGATCTTGCTTCTTATCTGCGCGATCTCGTCCAGCCGTCGCGAGGCCTCGATGATCAGGTTCTCGACCGTGACGGTCAGGGGCACCTCGACCTCGATCTCGACGTCGGGCTCCCAAACGAACGCCCCCAGGTCCCACCGCAACAGATCGAACACCCCGTCCTCGATCTGGCTGCGAACGGCCCATTCGACCTGATCGTCGTCGACCGCGCCGTGACCCACGAGGATCTCGCCCAGTCGTCGGCCGGTTTGCTCCTGCTCGACAACGGCCCGGTTGAGCTGCCTATCCGTCAGCCATCCCGAGCGCGTCAATTTACGCCCGAGCCTCTCCTTGGACTTGGTGGACTCGGCGTAGTAGACGTCTCCGTCGCGGAAGTACACCCGGCCGCTTCCGGTTCGGCGCTCGACCTCGAGCCGCCCCGTCTTCTTGGCGAGCGCGGTCAGCCGGAATATGTCCGACAGGGTGAAGTCGTCGAGCGTTCCTTTGAGCAACTGCCTTGATCTCCTCTTGTTCTAGTTACCAGGATGTGAAAGACGAGTTCTCGTCCCGCGGTTCATCGTCACGCCGCGGTTGATCCTCCGGAGTAGACCCCTCGCGGGGTTGCTCCGGCCATTGCTCCGAGCTCTGACCGGAGGTCTCCTCGGCTTGTCCCGTCCAGTCGGTGGGCGGCGCGGGCTCGCGCGCCGGGTGCGCCTCCCAGTCCGGCGTGTCCTGAGCCGACTGGTTCTCCCACTGAGGATCCGCCGCCGGCTCCTCGGGCGCGGCGGTGTAGGGCCGCTCCTCTGGGGGTGGGGCGGGGGTCGGGTCGACGCGGTGCTCCGAGACCGCATCGTGTCGCCCGTATCCTTGGTCGAAGCTCGCGGGCTCCTCGAGGATCTGCTCGATCCGGCGGGAGCTGCTCCGCATTTCGTATAAAACGAGCCCGGCCTTGGCGTTCTTTGCGGTCATCGCGACCAGAACCGCGTGCGGGCCGGCGGCCATCAGGACCACGTTCCCCGCCGCGCCCTCGACGTAGACCTGGGCGAGCTCGCCCTTGTCCAGTCCCTGTGCGGCGCGTTCGCCCAGGCTGAGCAGGGCCGCACTCATCGCCGCTAGACGGTCCTCCTGGATGTCGGGCGGAAGCGCCGAGGCCATCGGCAATCCATCCGAACTCACGACCGCGGCGGCTTCGACGTCGAAGGAGACCGCCAAAAACTCGTCGAGTACGGTTGCTAGTTGTTCGGCCTTGCTCATTGATCCTCCCTGGTGGGGGCCGACTTTTGTCACTCGGGTCCGCCTCTAGGAAATCGGCATGAAAACGACCCAAGTTGAGGTCACGCTACAACCGCATCCGTAGAAATTGAACCTTGCGGGCGGAGCCAACTAGTGGTGATGGCCGATCCCGCGTATGGCGGCGGCCGACATGGCATCTAGGGGGGCCGGGCGCCCGGTCCAGATGGCGAAAGATGCGGCCGCCTGGCGAACCAGCATGCCGAGACCCCCCCACCCGCTCGCCCCGGCCGCTCTGGCCCGTTCGATGAGCGGCGTCGTGGGCGGCGAGTAGATGAGGTCAATCACGCACTGACTGGCCCTGAAAGTCGCCTCGCCCAGCAGGGTCTCTCCGCCCATCCCGATGGGCGTCGCGTTGACGACCAGGTCCACCCCATCGACCCGGCCCGCAGCTTCGTCCCAGGCGACCTCGCCGACCGTGCGATTCATGTCACTCGCCAGCGCCACCACGCCCGCCGCCGCCTCCGGGTTCCGGGCCGCAACGGTGATGTCACCGGCGTCCAGGTCCGCCAGCGCCTTGACGACCGCGCGCGCCGCTCCCCCGGCCCCCAGAACGAGCACGCTGGCGCCCTCGGGGCGAACGCCCGCATCCCCAACCAGGAACTCCGAGAAGCCGACGACGTCGGTGTTATGGCCTATCAGCTCGTCGCCCGAGCGCCGGACCGTGTTGACCGCCCCGATCGCCTGCGCGTCTCCGTCGAGCGTGTCCAGATACCGGGCGATCGACTCCTTGTGGGGCATCGTCACGTTCGCTCCCTCCGCCCCCAGGGCGCGCAATCCGGCCACCGCGTCGGCGAGGTCCTCGGGACGAACCGGCCAGCGAAGGTAGATCCAATCGAGACCCAGCCCACGAAAGGCAACGTTGTGCATCAGCGGCGAAAGCGTCACCTCGAGAGGCCAGCCGAGCACGCCGACGAAGTGAGATGTATCCCTCTTTGCCGCGACCATCAGCAGGTCAGGTTCTGGTAATCGGCCTTGTCCGCGAGAAAGTCGTTGTAGTCGACGGAGAACGCATGTCGTCCGTCACAGTCGCTGAGCACGTAGTAGAGCCACGGTCCCTCGGCCGGATTCGCGGCCGCCCGGATGGCCTCGGCGCCCGGCGCCCCGATCGGAGTGGGCGGAAGCCCCGCGACCTTGCGCGTGTTGAAGGGTGACTCCACCTCGAGATCCTCTGCGGTCAGGGAGTTCGTTCGTTCGCCCAGCGCGTAGATGACCGTCGCGTCGATACCGAGCATCATGCCCTCGTCCAGCCGGTTGTAGATGACCCGTGCGATCTTTCCTCGATCCTGACTGACCCCGGCCTCGGCCTGGATCATCGAGGCGACGATCATGATCTCGTACTTCGAGTACCCCATCGCCTCGGCCCTCGAGGTATCGACGTTGTTCAACTGCTTCTCGGTTTCGTCGACCAGACGCTGCGCGATCGCCCGGGCGTTGTCCTCCTCGACGATCTGATAGGTCGAGGGAAACAGGAGGCCCTCGAAGTTGTTCGAGCCGTCCGGCAGGATCTTCGACCTCACTCTCCCGGACTCGAGGACCCTCAGAAACTCCCGGCCCCCGATTGCGGTGTCCTCCTCGAGCCTCTCGGCGAACTCCGGCAGCCACGAGCCCTCCGGGAAGGTCACGGTGATGAACTTCACCTCGGGGCCCTCGAGCATCCGATCCAGAGCGTCGCGCGCCGACAGGCCGGTGGTGAGCTGGTAGGTCCCCGCCTGGATACCCTCGTCGCCCCCCGCGAAGATCGAGACGAATCGGAAGCCCTGGGCCGACTTGATGACTCCCTCTTGCTCCAGCAGTTCCCCGACCTCGGTCATGGTCGTGCCCTCGGGAACCTCGACCTCGACGGTTTGGCCGGGCGAGCTCGAGGAAGTGACCCCGATCGAGTTCAGGTACACCACGCCCACCGCGGCGGGAACCCCGAGCAGCAGAAACAGTACGACCAGCGTCGTCACGGCTTTGCCCCGGCGCGTCAACTTCATGGTTTGTCCCCGTCGATGACGCGGGGTTTGGTCGCGTCCAGGTAATCCTGCAGCATGACCTGGGCGGCCACCGCATCGCGTCTCGACTTGAGGTCCCTGGTCCTCGTGCCCCCCGAACGGAGGCCCCGGTCGGCCACCACCGAGGTGAACCGCTCGTCGAACTCCCGCACCTCGACCCCCACGGCATCGGTCAGCTCGGCGACGAACCGCCGCTGCGACTCGACCGCCGGTCCCGCGCGTCCTGAGAGCCCCGTCGGCAGGCCAACCACGACGAGCTCTGCCTCGAGCTCGGTCACGATGGCCGCGATGCGCGCGGGGGCATCGGTTTTTTTTCGGTCGATGACCTCCATCGGCCGGGCGAATCGAGTCTCGAGGTCGGCCACTGCGACACCAACCCTGCGTTGTCCCGGATCGATGCCGACGATCACTGTTGAATGGCTTCCTTGGCCGCCGCCGCCACGGCCTCGATCGCCTCGTCGACGGACTCCGACTTTGGGCCTCCCGAGATCGCGAGGTCCGGCTTGCCGCCGCCCCCTCCCCCCAGCAGGTCCGCGCCGGGTTTCAGCAGGTCGCGCGCGTTCAGTCCCCGCTCGACCAGGTCCTTGGTGAGCGCGCCGACCAGATTCGCGCGTCCCTCACCGGCCGCCCCGAGCACGATGACCGCCGAGCCGAGCCGGCCCTTCAGGTTCTGGGCCAGGCTGCGCAGTGCATCCACAGTCAGGTCACGACGCGCGACTACGAGACGCGTCCCATCGAGGTCGACGGCCGCGTCGGCCAGCGCGCTTGCATCCGCGTCCGCTCCTCTGCGCTCGACCTCGGCGAGCTTGCGTTCCATCTCTTTGCCCTGGGCCAGCAGGCGCTCGACGCGCTCGGCGACCTCGTCGGGCTGAGCGCGCAGGAGGTGGGCGGTCTGCTCGAGCACCGCCGCCCGCCGGGCGAGATGATCGATGCCCTCCTGGCCGACGAGCGCCTCCACCCTCCGCAGGTTCGAGCCGATGGACCCCTCCCCCGTAAGCACCACGACCCCGATGTTGCTGGTATGGGGGACGTGCGTGCCGCCGCACAACTCCTTGGAGTAGTCACCGACCTCGACGACCCGAACGAAGTCGCCGTACTTCTCGCCGAAGATGGCCATGGCTCCAATCGACTTGGCGTAGTCGAAGCTGGTTTCGAACGCGCGCACGCCGTCGTCGGTCATGACCTTCGACTGCACCTCGGACGAGATGTCCGACACCTGAGCGTCGCCGAGCGCGTCGAAGTGGTTGAAGTCGAAGCGCAGCCTCCCCGGTTCGACCAGCGAACCCGCCTGTGTCGCGTGCTCGCCCAGCCGGTCCCGCAGCGTCCAGTGGAGGATGTGGGTGGCCGTGTGCGCCCTCTCCGAACCCCGCCTCGCCCCTGCGTCCACGGTCGCGGTTACCGCGTCGCCGACGCGCAACTCGCCGGCGGTGATCTTCACTTTGTGGCCCGTGACCCCGGGAAGGAGACGCTGTGTGTCGGTGACGCGCGCCTCGCCGGACGACGAGCGCAACCAGCCCGTATCGCCGACCTGGCCCCCACCCTCGGCGTAAAAGGGAGTGCGGTCGAGGATCACGTCGACCTCTTCGCCCTCCCCCGCGACCCGGACGCTCGAGAGCCCGTCGACGAGCCCCACGATCTCCGATTCGCCCGTCAGGTGCTCGTAGCCCAGGAACTCGGTCGGGCCCCTGCTCTCGGCGACCTCGGTCGCCGCCTCGCTCGAGGACTGCTCGTCCACTCCCGCGCGCGCGGCCCGGGCACGCTCGCGTTGGGCCGTCATGAGCTCGGCGAACCGGTCGGTGTCCACGCGCAGACCGGACTCGGCCGCGATCTCGGTCGTGAGGTCGATGGGAAACCCGAAGGTGTCGTGCAACTTGAAGGCGACGTTGCCGCCGAGGGTCGCCTCGCCGGCGTCCTTCGTCCTGTCGACCTCGTCCTCCAGCAGCGAGAGTCCCTGCTTGAGGGTCGAGGTGAACCGCTCCTCCTCGCGACCGGCGATCTCCTTGACGAGGTCGTGTCGCTCAACGATCTCGGGATAGACGTCGCCCATCAGCTCGACGCAGCGATCGACGAGTTCGGGCAGCACTCCCTGCTCGTGGCCGATGAGGCGCGCGTGCCGGATGGCGCGGCGCATCACCCGCCGGAGTACGTAGCCGCGCTCCTCGTTCGACGGGCGCACCCCATCCGCGATCATGAACGTGACCGAGCGACCGTGATCCGCAAGCACGCGCAGCCCGAAGTCGACCCGCTCGTCCTCGCCGTAGGTGCGGCCCGTGATCGAGGACGCCTGGTCGATCATTCCGAGGAGGATGTCGGTTTCGAGGACCGAGCGCTTGTTCTGCAGAATCATCGCTATTCGTTCCAGTCCGGCCCCCGTGTCGATGTTCTTAGTCGGAAGGTCCGCGACCGGCTCAATGTTCGCGTTGCAGTCGTTCTGCATGAACACGAGGTTCCAGAACTCGATGTAGCGCTCGTCGTTGTCGATGGGCCCGCGCTTTGAGGCCGCGCCGAAATCCTCGCCCCGGTCGACGTGGATCTCGGAGCAGGGCCCGCAGGGACCGGCGACACCCATGTCCCAGAAGTTGTCCTTCTTGCCGAGTCGCAGCACCCGCTCGGCCTTGACGCCGACCTCGTCGACCCAGATCTGTTCGGCGTCGTCGTCGGTCTCGTAGATGGTGATCCAGAGCTTTTCGGGATCCATCCCCCAGCCCTCGGTGACCAGTTCCCAGGACCACGAGCAGATCTCGGACTTGTAGTAGTCGCCGAAGCTGAAGTTGCCGAGCATCTCGAAGAAGGTCAGGTGGCGGGTGGTTCGCCCGACCTCCTCGAGATCGTTGTGCTTTCCTCCCGCCCGCATGCACTTCTGGACGCTCACGGCTCGTTTGTAGGGCGGAGTCTGCTCGCCCAGGAAGTACGGCTTGAACTGGTTCATCCCCGCGTTCGTGAACAGCAGCGAAGGGTCGTTCGGAATCAGCGAAGCGGAGGGCACGCGGACGTGCTCGCGCTCTTCAAAGAACGCGAGAAAACGATCGCGAATGGCTTTCGAATCCATGGTTCCCGCTTTGCTCGGCTTGGTCGGTCAGGAAGTCGTACGTTCCGGAGCGGCCTTGCGCGCGCGCTTTTTCTCGATGCGCTTGTTCGCCGTGTCCAATCCCCGGCCGATGACCGCGTTCGGGTTCCACCTCGCACGCCGCTCTTCGATCCAGCGATCCAGAGTGAGCGCCAGAGCGGCGCCCAAAGCGATCTTGATGACTGACTTGATCATCTTCAGACCCTACCCTGATGCGTCGTCTGAATCGCCGGCGTCCCTTTTGGCGTCGAGCTGCCGTTTCAGCTCCAGCTCCCGGCCCCGGATCGGCTCGTAATAGCGGCGGTCGGCGAGCCCGTCGGGCAGGTACTGTTGCGCGACCCAGCCGCCGTGGTCGTGCGGGTAGCGGTACCCCTTGCCCGCCCCGGTCGCCCTCGACGCCGGCGAGTTCGAGTCCCTCAGGTGGTCGGGCACCGGCTGGGGACCGGCCGAGCGGACGTCCTCGAGCGCGGCCCCGATGGCCTTGTAGGCGGCGTTGGACTTGGGGGCGAGCGCCAGATAGGTCGCCGCCTGGCTGAGGTTGATCCTGGCCTCGGGGAGACCCACGAACTCGAGCGCGTGATGGGCCGCCACCGCGACCTGAAGCGCGGTCGGGTCGGCATTGCCGACGTCCTCGCTCGCGAAGACGACCATGCGGCGAACGATGTAGCGGGGGTCCTCGCCCGAGTCCAGCATCCTGGCCATCCAGTAGACGGCCGCATCCGGGTCGCTCCCTCTGAGCGATTTGATGAACGCGGAAATCACATCGAAATGCCAGTCGCCGGCCTTGTCGTAGGGAATCGCTCGCTGCTGCAGCGCCTCCTCGGCGACCGCCAGCCCGATGGTCCCGGTGGTGGTGGTGGCGATCATGGCCGCGGCCTCGAGGACGTTCAGCGCCGCGCGGGCGTCGCCACCGCTGCGCTCGGCGATGTGCTCGAGCGCGTCGTCGTCGATGGTGACGTCGAGTTTGCCGAGTCCCCGTTCGGAGTCCGCCAGGGTGCGCTGGATGATCTCCTTGACGTCGTCGGCGGTCAGCGCCTCGAGCCTGAACAACAGGCTGCGGCTCATCAGCGGGGTGTTGATCTCGAAACCGGGGTTCTCGGTCGTGGCGCCGACCAGCACGATCCACCCGTTCTCGACCGCGGGCAGCAGCGCATCCTGTTGGCCCTTGTTGAAGCGATGGATCTCGTCGAGAAACAGCACGGTGCGGGTGTTGTTCTGTCCGAGCCGGTCGCGCGCGGCCTGAATCTGCTTGCGGACCTCTGCGACTCCGGCGCTGACCGCGCTCATCGAGATGAAGTGCGCGCCGGTGGATTTGGCGATGATGTTCGCGAGCGTCGTCTTACCGGTGCCGGCCGGCCCCCACAGAACTATCGAACTGAGCTCTCCCGACTCGATCAGCGCGCGCAGGGCCCGTCCCTTGCCCAGCAGGTGCTCCTGCCCCACGATGTCGTCGACCGACTGGGGCCGCATACGGGCGGCTAGAGGCGCGAACGAGTCGAACCGCGCCTCGAGGTTGCTCTCGAACAGATCCACCCCCTCATGCTCGCACGGGGTTAAAGAGCCCGGAGCAGCATCAGAGGCGCGGCCGCGGCCCAGCCCTGGGGCGAGCATGCGCCCGGATAGGGCGCGTAGGGCGCATCCTCGGCCCGGTCGAATCCACCGAACAACTCGGGCAGACGCCCGTCCGGACCCTGGAGAGCTGCATCGAACAGCGCTGCGGCGATCTTCCCGGCCTCGGCCGAGAACCCGTAGTCTCGGAGACCCTCCGCGATGAGCGCGTTGTCGTGCGGCCAAACCGACCCGTTGTGGTAGCTGACGGGATCAAACGCCCCGTGGTTGCGGGCGAGCGTTCTCACTCCCCATCCCGAGAACAGATCCCGGCTCATCAGGCGCTCGGCAACACCCGGGGCCTTGTCCGAGTCGACGATGCCCGCGAAGAGGCAGTGTCCGGGGTTGGAGGTCACCGAGCCAACCAGATTCTTTTGACCGTCGAGCGCCAGCGCGAAGGTTCCCTCCTCTGGCATCCAGAAAGCGTCGTTGAAGCTCTTTTTCAACAGGGTCGCCTCCTGTCGAAGGGCCCGGGCGCGCGCGCTGTCGCCCAGCGCGTCGTAGACGTCGCTGATCCGGTGCTTCGCCATGTAGACGTATCCCTGGGCCTCGACCAGTGCGATGGGCCCCCTCGCGAGCCTCCCGTCGGCGTGCACGATCGAGTCGTCGGAGTCCTTCCACCCCTGGTTGCGAAGCCCCGCCGGCGACCGTCTCTCGTATTCGATAAAGCCGTCGCCGTCGAGGTCGCCGAACTCGTCGATCCATGTCAACGCGGCGTTCAGGCTTTCTCTCAACTCGTGGATGGTGTCGAGATCCGCCGTTGTCCTCCAATACTCGGCCGCGAGCACGACGAACAACGGCGTCGAATCAACCGACCCGAAGTACGGGGTGTGCGGGATGAGCCCGCTTCGGGCGAGTTCTCCCCGGCGGAGCTCGTGCAGAATCTTGCCGGGCTCGGCGTCTCTTAAAGGATCGTCCTCGGTTGCCTGGTTGCGAGCGAGAAAGAGAAGTGTGGAGCGCGCCGGTTGGGGGTTCACGGACAGCACCTCGTAAGCGGCGATCAGCGAGTCTCGACCGAACGGAGCCATGTACCAGGGGATGCCTGCGGCGAAGACTTCCTGGCCGTCGAAGGGAGTTACCAGAGTCCCCAGGTCCCGCAAGGCCCGGGCGATCACCCTGTGATGGTCCGGCCGGAGTCCCTCGAACTCGCCGCACGACTTCCGCCAGCTGCGCTCGACGGCCGACGCACGAGCGCCCGCTGCCTCGAAGGACATAGGTGCGACGTGGCGTCCGTCGATGGACGGTTCGACGGCGACGTCAATGCGGGCGGACTCGTGGGGTTCCAGGCGCAACAGCCAGCGCGCCTCGGCGCCTCGGGTAGACGCGTCGGTTTTCGCCGGCGGGGGGTCCAGATCGACGATCGTGGCCATGACGGTGCCGTCCACACCCTCGTAGCCGAACCGGATCTCGTGACCGTCGCACAAAGGGGGCCGCACGACGCCCCACCGTGGCCCGGGCACGAGGTTCCGAACATCGAAAATGTCCGCAAAGTCCGCCCCGAGCGCGAGCGCGACCTCGGTTTCGGCAATGGCGTCTGACGCGTTGCGAATCACGATCCGCTCGAAGAGTCGCCCCTCCGTGATGCGCCGGTTGCGAAGGACGTCGATCGATGCGTCGGTGGTCAGCTCGACGACCGCCTCGAAGCCCAGGTCCCTAGTCGAGGTCGGTCGCGGCTTTACGCCACCGACGCTAAGGCTCAGCTCGGATAGGTAGCGGGTGTCTTCGCAATAGAGGCCCTCACCGGTTTGGCGTTCAGCGCTAACGTCGCCGTCGTTACGCGAGCAGGCGAACAGCGCGCCCTGTTTGACGACGAGGAGGTCGAGATCGTCCAGCTAGGGGCTCTCCGGTTTGGGGGCCACCGACTTGAGGAACAGTGCCTCCAACTGCTCGCCGGAAACCGGGGCCGGGGCCCCCGTGAGCGGGTCCGCGGCGGTCTGCGTCTTGGGGAAGGCGATGACCTCGCGGATGTTCGTCTCCCCGGCCGCCAGCGCGACGATCCGGTCGATCCCCGGTGCGATACCGCCGTGGGGCGGGGGGCCGAACTTGAACGCGTCCAGCAGGAACCCGAACTTCTCGCGCTGCTCCGACTCGCCTATTCCCAGGGCCTCGAACACCCGGCTCTGCATCGCGGCGTCGTGGATACGAATGGAGCCCGAGGCCAGCTCCCACCCGTTCAGCGTCACGTCGTAGCTTTTGCTGATCACCT
>Ga0214469_1001027_pt1 | contig 10276 bp, 10 predicted proteins | sample RVTome_10_FD_187340 | JGI IMG/M metagenome (GOLD analysis project Ga0214469, IMG submission 187340) | Soil microbial communities from uranium-contaminated site in the Upper Colorado River Basin, Wyoming, United States - RVT153D57 HiSeq ... | reverse complement strand
TAGATTCGGCCGGCATGTTACGCGGCGCCTGCCGCCCTGACCTGGCCGAGGGCATCGGCGACCGCACCCCGCCATGGCGCGCCGTGGCCGGGCAGCAGCCAGGTCGCCTGCACGCTTTCCAGCTTGCCCAAAGACTCCAGCGCCAGCTCCGGCTCCAGGGTGAACGGTGCCGGCTGCGGACCGTTTTTGCCGGTCAGCACGTGGCCCGTGGTCAAGGCGTCTCCCACGAACAGTGCGTCTACCGCGGGAACATGGATCGCCACACTGCCGGGTGTATGGCCCGGAACGTGAATGATCACGGGGGATCCGGGCAGGTCGAGCACGTCGTCACCGGTGAAGGTCATGACTTCGGTGACCGGCGGTACGCGGAGCCCGCCGCGACGGCCCGAATACCAGAGGAACCGGAAGAGTGGGCCGGGCTTGACCTTCCCCCAACTGCCATTGGACTTGTCCTCGCCGCGCGCACGGGCGGCGTCCAGCTCGTGTACGTAGATCGGAACGCCCTTCTCCTTGCGGAGCCGCTCGGCGAAACCAAGATGATCGGTGTCGCCGTGGGTGAGCACGATTCCCCGGACGTCGTCAAGGGATCGGCCCATGGTCGCCAGTTCGGCCTGGAGTTCCTTCCAATGGCCGGGCAACCCGGCATCGATCACAGTCACTCCGTCGGCATCCTCTACCAGGTAGGAGTTGACCAGATCGGAACCGACGCGATGCAGGGACGGAGCGAGTCTCATCCGGCTGCCCTCTCTGCCACCGTCTTGGTGGCCGTGTTGGTGCTAACTCTGCCGAGCAGGTGTTTCAACCTTGATAGCATCTGCTCATAGCTATAATACTTAGCTATCATAGCTAACGTCAATAGCTTCGCGGAGGAGTCATGCCAACCCCGGCGCGCACGTCGCTCGAGGAGATCGTCCAGGTGAGCCGCTCCATCGTCGAAGCCGGCGGGCTGGAGAGCCTGACCATGCAGCGCGTGGCACGTGTTGTCGGCGTCAAGGCGCCGTCGCTTTACAAGCATGTCCGGAATCGCGACGCACTGGTGCGCCTCGTCGTGGAAGGCGTCGCTCGCGAGCTCACCGAGACACTGGACGCAGCCGCCCGGACCGGCGATCCGCTGGCGGATCTTCGCTCTTTGGTGCATGCCGTGCGGGCCTACGCGCACGCCAATCCGGCTGCCTATGGCCTGCTCTTCGCCCACCTACCGGCCGAGGCCCGCCCCGACCGAGACAGCCTGGCGCGAGCCAGCGCCGCTGTACTCCGCACGACGACGACCCTCGTCGGCCCAGAGCAGGCGCTGGAGGCGGCCCGGATGGTCGTCGCCTGGGCGCACGGGTTCATCAGCATGGAACTGGCCAGCGCGTTCCGTCTCGGAGGAGATCTCGACCGGGCCTACGCTTTCGGCATCGAGCGGCTCGGCGCCGCGCTCGCGCGGGCGGCGCCGAGCCCAACTAGGTAGACAGGCGCGAGCTCAGAGCCAGTGGTTGTCGTGCCGCTGGTAGAACTCGGCGAGTTCTTCGTCGCTGAGTTGCTTGCCACGCTGCAACTCGGCCAGTCCCTCGAAGTAGCCCTCCCGCGGCGCGCCGGGCGTGAAAAGCAGCAGCATCGACGCCGGTTCTCCCTCAACGTTCCGGAAGCCGTGGATGCCGCCCGGAGGGACATGCAAGAAGTCGCCCGGGGCCGCCGCGATCCAATCCTCGCCGTTGTAGAGCCGGACGGTGCCGGACAGCACGTAGAAGGACTCGGAGATCGTCTTGTGAAAGTGCGGCCCGGGACCCGACTCGTTCGGACCGAACGTCCAGCGGTACAGGCCGAACTCACCTCCGGTCGCCATGCCGGTCGCCAGGTAGTCGACCTTGACCCCGGACGGGTAGGTGAGCTCAGGCTCCTGCTCGCTAGGCCGGTAAGCACCACTCACCTCGCCCTCTGCTCGGTCATACCGTGGCTCGGGATACGACAGAAAACTCATCCATTCCTCCTGGCAGGCGTGCCGGCGTTGGCCTCGAGCACGGATGCGACAGCCTCGAATTCAGCGAGTGCCGCCGTGAGGTCCTCGACGATCTCGCGGGCGATGACCTCTGGTTCGGGGTTCACGATCGAATCAGTGGTGTGCGGCGTCCGATTCCGCCTTGGTCTTGTGGACCGTCCCCTTGGGATGCTCTGGCGGTGCGTACAGCGAGTAGAGCTTGAGCGGCTCGTCTCCGAGGTTGGTGACGTTGTGCCACGACCCCGCAGGCACCAGGATCACCCAGTCGTCCTCGACCTCCCGATCGAACCGCAAGTCGTCGCGCTCCGGGCCCATCTGCACCCGTGCCTTCCCCGATTCGATTCGTAGGAACTGGTCGCGATCGTCGTGCATCTCGAGGCCGACCTCACCACTCACCGGGATGCTCATCACGGTCAGCTGCAGGTGCGCCCCCGTCCACAGCGCGGTGCGGAAGGTGTCGTTGGACAGGGTGGCATCTTCGATGTCGACGACGTACGGCTCCGGGCCATGGTCCTGCATCGTTACCTCTTTCGTTCGTGACCGCAGTCCCTTCATCGTCTCAGCCCTTGCGCCTCGATGCCGGGATTCGCGTCAGGAACTGCCGGTGCGCCGGTCGGCCTGTTCGAGCATCGCCTTCCACGGTCGATACAACTCGCGCAGGTCCGGTGGCCGGATGATGTCAGCGGCCGTGAGGGCGAGCAGGGCGTCGTCCATGCCAAGCTGCGCCAGCCGCGCTATCTGCTGCCACCGGGCTGTCTCGGCGTGGTCCGTCCCGTCCTGTACGAGCTTCTCCAGGCGTTCTGGCACGTGGGCCGGGCCGATGCGGACCCAGACGTCGTGGTAGCTGCGGCCGTGCTGGGCAAGGATTTCGGTGGCCGCCTTCCACGCGCCGGCGCGGAATGTCTCGTCGGACGCGGCGCGTGCGTCGGCCAGCCGCTGGCGATCCTCGTCGGTAAGCCGGAGCGCCCGCTCGATGAACGTTTCGATGCTCGTCTTGCCGGGCCGTGTGTCGGTCATCGACGCTCACCATCCTTCAAGGCCGGTGGTCGCAGGCTAGTGCACCGTTGACGGCTGCGGACGCGGGGGATAGCGTCCAGTTTTCAGTGCTTCCTCACGCGGCGGAAGGCGGCAGTGATGGACCGTCGAACATTTCTCAGGCAGAGCGCTCTGGTAGCGGCGGGCACCGCCGGGCTGACGGCCGGGCCGTTCGGCGGGCTGGTGTGGCGGGCCGCCTTCGCCGAGCCGAAGTTCGCGCGCGAGAACGGAGGTTACGGGCCGCTGCGCGCCGACATCCCCGACCTGCGCGACGGGGTCGTGCGGATGCACGTCCCGGAAGGCTTCCAGTACCGGTCGTTCGGCCTCGTAGGCACTTCGCTGACCGAGGACGGCGCGGTCACACCACCGCGACACGACGGCATGGCCGCATTCTCGTGGCGCAACGGCAGGATCCGGCTGATCCGCAATCACGAGGCCACTCAGCCCGGCGTCGTCGGCGCGTTCGGTGACGTGAGCAGCGCCTACGATCCGCAAGCGCCCGGCGGCACCACGACTCTGGAGATCACGCCGCATGCCGAGGAGGTCCGGAGTTGGGCCAGCCTCAACGGCACCACGTTCAACTGCGCCGGCGGAGCCACGCCGTGGAATTCCTGGATCACCTGTGAGGAGACTCCCAACGGAGTCGACCAGCAGCGCAGCTTCCTCGTCGGGCCCGACGACCCGGACGACCTCAACTACGAGCGGAAGCACGGTTACCTGTTCGAGGTTCCGGTCGAACGAGGCCCCGGCGAGCTGGAGGTGGGCGAGCCCATCACGCAGGCCGGGCGGTTCGCTCATGAGGCCGCGGCCGTCGATCCGTCGACGGGCATCGTCTACATGACGGAGGACGATTTCGCGTACGCGTCCGGCTTCTACCGGTACATCCCCCCGAACAACCCGTTCAAGGACAAGCGGGTGGCAGATGGTGGGCGGCTCCAGATCCTGGGCGTGGTACCGGCCGGCGCCAGCGGTCCCGTGGCGATGGATCTGCACGCCGACCAGAACCCTGGTTCCACGTATCGCGTCGCGTGGATCGATATCGAAGACCCGGACCCGGACTTCGCCCCTGGCCTCAGCAACGACGAGGCGGCGCGCATCGTCTTCCAGGAGGGCGAGAGCAAGGGCGCGGCGCGGTTCGCTCGCAACGAGGGGATGGCCTACTGGGGCGGCAAGGTGTTCTTCGTCTCGACCGAAGGCGGAGGCCCGTTCGTGTCCGACCCGCCGCCCAACTCCAGCGCCGGGGTGGGCGACGGTTACGGCCAGGTCTGGATGTACGACACCAAGGCCGAGACGCTCACCCTGCTGTTCGAGTCGCCCGGGCCGGACGTGCTGGACTTCCCCGACAACATCATCGTCTCGCCACGCCGAAAGAGCGTACTGATGTGCGAGGACAGCTCCTCGGGCAACATGCTGCGGGCGCTCACCACCGACGGGCAGCTTTTCGACTTCGCGCTGAACGCGATCAGCGGTGGCGCCGATGAGTTCGCCGGTGCGACGTTCGGACCGGGCGGTCAGGTGTTGTACTGCAACATGCAATCCAATGGGCTCACCTACGCGATTTGGGGACCGTGGCACCGGGGGCTGCTGTAGCAGGCTTGGACGACATCGAATCTTCGGCGGTGCATCGCACGACCGACACCGGCGCGCAACCCGCCGCTCGTAGACCTGCCAGGAGAAGCCGGAACGCACAGAGGACAGACCTGGAGGCAACATGATCAAGCGCATCGGGGCGCCGGCCCTCGCTCTCGCGGTGGCGGCGACGTTCGCACCGTCCGGCCCGGCCAACGCGGACTCGCCGGAACCAGTGCGGTTCGCCACGTTCAACGCCTCGCTCAACCGCTCGGCCGACGGCCAGCTAGTGGCCCACCTCTCCACGCCGGACAATGCGCAGGCGCAGACTGTCGCGGAGATCATCCAACGGGTGCGTCCCGACGTGCTGCTGATCAACGAGTTCGACTTCGACGAGTCCGGGACCGCCGCGGCGCTGTTCCAGGCGAACTACCTGTCCGTGTCTCAGGGCAGTGCCGATCCCATCGAGTACCCGTACCGGTTCGTCGCGCCGTCCAACACCGGAATCCCGTCGGGCTTCGACTTCAACAACGACGGCGTGGTCGGGGGACCCGACGACGCGTTCGGTTTCGGCTTCTTCCCCGGCCAGTTCGGGATGGCGGTGTACTCGATGTATCCGATCGTCGAGGCGGATATCAGAACCTTCCAGCACTTCCTGTGGAAGGACATGCCAGGGGCGCTGCTGCCGGACGATCCGGCCACGCCGGCGCCGGCCGACTGGTACTCGGCCGAGGAGTTGGAGGTCTTCCGCCTGTCGTCCAAGAGCCACTGGGACGTGCCGATCGACGTGGCCGGCAAGATCGTCCACCTGCTGGCCAGCCACCCGACGCCGCCGGTCTTCGACGGGCCGGAGGACCGCAACGGCAGAAGGAACTTCGACGAGATCAGGTTCTGGGCCGACTATGTGCAGCCGGGCCGCCGGTCGAGCTACATCTACGACGACGCAGGGACTCGCGGCGGCCTCGAGCCGGGTGCTTCGTTCGTCGTCGCCGGTGACCTGAACTCTGATCCGTTCGACGGCGACAGCATTCCGGGGTCCGCCCAGCTGCTCCTCGAGCATCCGCGGGTGAACACCTCGGTGACACCGAGTAGCGAAGGTGCCGTCGAGCAGGCCGAGCTCCAAGGGGGCGCCAACGAAACCCACCTCGGCGACCCGCGGTTCGACACCGCCGATTTCGCCGACACGGCGCCGGGCAACCTTCGAGCCGACTACGTGCTGCCGAGCAAGAACCTGCGGATCAAGGACGCCGGCGTGTTCTGGCCCACCACGGACGACCCGCTGTTCGGGTTGGTCGGGACGTTCCCGTTCCCGAGCTCGGACCACCGGCTGGTATGGGTCGATGTCAACGTGCCGGGAACCTAGACCTGTGGAGTCACGCACGCGAGTTAGGAGGTGAGCACGATGACGGGACGGGTCGTGCACTTCGAGATTCCATTCGACGACGGGCAACGGGCCCGAGGCTTCTACCGCGATGCGTTCGGCTGGGAGCTCCAAGAAATCCCCGAGATGGGCTACACGACGGTGGATTCCGGCCCAAGCGGCGATCAGGGCCCCACCGAGCCCGGCTACATAGGCGGCGGGATGCTTGACCGCTCGGCGTCGCCGGCATCCGGTCCGGTGCTCGTGATCGATGTGGACGACATCGACTCCGCGCTGGAGAAGATCGTCAAGCTCGGCGGCTCAACGTTGGTGGGCCGAACCCAGGTCGCCGACATGGGATTCTCGGCCTACTTCACCGACCCCGAGGGCAATGTCATGGGCCTGTGGGAGAGCGCCAGGCGGGCCTGATCGCTTTGTCATCGGCCGGGCCGCCTCGGGTTCCGGCTCCACCGCGGTCGACGCTGCGACCGGCGCCGTGGAGCGCTGCACAAGGACGATCCCTGCCAGCACCACGAGTCCGCCGGCGATCTGAACCGGCCGCATGACCTGACCCAGCCACGCCCAGGCGACCAAGCCGGCACCGAGCGGTTCCGACATTCCGACGACTCCGACTGCTGTCGGACTGATGTGGCGCATAGCGGCGAGGTTGAGCGAATACGGCCCGAGCGTGCCGAGGACAATGATCCACACCACCGCGAACCACACCGGCACCGAGAAACCGTCGAGGGCACCGAGCATGGATGTGCTTTCGGTGATCATCGATGGGTCGAAGGTCCACCACGGCTTCGCCACGGCCCAGAACATGGCGCCGAACACGAACATGTAGAAGGTCAGCGAGCTGGTGTCGCGCGCCGCGACGGCATGGCTTCCCACCAGGAAGTACGTGGCAACGCACACAGCCGCAGCGATGGCGGCTGCGACCCCGATCGGATCGAGCCCGGTGTCCGTCCAGACCTGCGCCACCAGCGCCAACCCGGCCAAGGCCAGCCCGATCGCGAGCCAGGTCAAGGGCCGCACCTCCTGTCGCCGGACGAACCGTACATACAACGCCACGAATACCGGTGCGGTGAACTCGAGCAACAGCGCGACGCCGATCGGAATCCGGTCGATGGCCACGAAGTAGAGCCACTGCACCATCGCCGCGCCGGCGAATCCAAGCAGGATGAGAGCAGGGAGCTCGCGCACGCTTGTTCTCAGCCGACGGGGGCTTGCGGCCAACAGGATGAGTCCGAGCCCGGCCGCGGCTCCGGTGCATCGCAGCGCCGCGAGCCACGCCGGATCGAGTCCGGACTCCAGGACGACCTTGGAAACCGAGCCGTTCACGGCAAAGAGGGCGGCGGCCAATGTGACGTACGTGTATCCACGCGCCGCAGTGGTGAGCTCCATAGGAAGACATTAGTGTTCGGCACTGACGGTGGTGTCAAGTGTTTCACCGATTGGGACGCGAAAGGGCCGATGCCGGCCACGCCGTCGTGCTGGGCGCGATTCTGACCTGGCTCGCCGCCTGGTGTGGCCCGCCGGCCTGCTGAGAGAGTCAGGGCTGTGAGCACGCCATTCATCAGCCTTTTCGAGGGCGGTCAATGACTGTCGGCACGATTCTCATGCTGCTGGCCGGACTGGCCGCGCTCGGTGGCGGAGGTGACGTACTGGTTCGCGGAGCCAGTGGGTTGGCCAAGGCGCTGGGGATACCGCCGCTCGTCGTCGGACTGACGGTCGTGTCGTTCGCAACATCCGCCCCGGAACTGGCCGTGACCCTTCAGGCCGCCGTGGAAGGGAATCCGGGAATCGCGATCGGGAACGTCGTCGGCAGCAACATTGCCAACATCCTGCTCATCCTCGGGATCTGCGCAGTCCTCCTGCCGTTGGCGGTGCGGGTGCAGATGATCCGTATCGACATCCCGGTGATGGTCGTGTTCGCGGTGGCGACGCTCTTGCTCGCCCTCGACGGCTCCATCAGCCGGCTCGACGGAGGGCTGCTGGTGCTCGCCCTGGTCGGATATACCGCCGTGACAGTAGTGGTGGCGCGTCGCCGCCAGGAACAACAGGTCGCGCCGGCGAGAGTGGGCGCGGCCCCCGCGTCCCCGTGGGTAGCCCTAGGCCTGGTCGCCGTGGGCGTGGCACTGCTGGTGGTCGGCGCTCGGCTGCTGGTCGGCGGAGCCACGGAGATAGCGTCCGCGTTCGGCGTGAGCGATCTTGTCATCGGTCTGACGGTCGTATCGGTAGGCACGTCCTTGCCGGAGCTCGCTGCCAGTCTGGTGGCCGCGGCTCGCGGCGAGCGTGACCTCGCGGTCGGCAACGTCGTCGGCAGCTGCCTGTTCAACGTGGGAGCCGTCCTGGGGATAACCGGGCTCGTGGTGTCCGGCGGTGTGCCGGTGGCGCCGGCGGCCGTCCGGCTGGACATCCCCATCATGATCGCGGCGTCGCTGGTGCTGATACCTGTGGCGTTCACCGGATTGGCGATCGCCCGCTGGGAAGGGGGGCTATTCGTCGCGTACTACGCAGCCTATGTGGTGTATGTCCTGCTCGCGGCTGCGGAGCATGATGCCGTCACTCCGTTCAGCGGGGTGATGCTGAGCTTCGTCATCCCGATCACGGCCTTGTGGCTGGCGTTGCTGGTGGCGTACGAAATTGGACTGCGCCGAGGCCGTCGCCGAGCCTCACCGCCGACGTAGCGGCGCCTTGTGGCGGGGTCCTGAGGTGGTACCGGTTTCTGCCCGCGGCTACGGGCTGGATGCGCCGCGAAGGAACTCCTCGAGGAGGGGACCGGCGCTCGCCGAGCCGGACTCCGCGTCCTCGACGAATACCGCCACGGCAAGGTCGCCTTGGATTGCGACCATCCATCCATGAGTGCCCGCTGTGTCGGCCACACCGTACTCGGCGGTGCCCGTCTTGGCGCCGATCGGCTCGCCCGGGAGGTCTTGCAGGAAGCTGCCGGTGCCGTCTTCGACGGTCGCCTGCATCAATTCGGCCAACGCACGCGCCTCGTCGGTGGTCAAGGTGCTGTCCTGCTCCTGGCGATTCTGATCGACGATCATGGGAACGACGGTGCGCTCGGCGGCGACGGAGGCGGTGGCGGCGGCCATCGCCAGCGGCGACGCGAGCACGTTGCCCTGCCCGATCATCGACGCGGCATGTTCGGTGCCCTCGGCCTGATCCGGCACTGACCCGAGGAACGCGGGCACGCCGAGGTCGGCTTCGATGCCGATGCCGAGCGCGGCGGCCGCGGCGGCGAGGTCGGCTTGTGGCACGTCCTCACGCAGTCCGATGAAGGCGGTATTGCAGGATTGCGCGAAGGCCGTCCGCAACGTGATCTCTCCGAGCTCGCTGGACGGGTAGTCGCTGTAGTTGCCGAACCGGCGGCCGTCGACGGTGATGGTGTCCGGGCATTCGACGGTTTCGTCGGGACGGTGGCCCGCGCGGATCAGCGCGAGTGCGGTTGCGAGCTTGAACGTCGAACCGGGCGCGTACTGACCCAGCGTCGCCGTCGAGTAGCCCTCGCCACCCGGACCGCTTCCGGCCGCGAGCACATGGCCGGTGGTCGGCTGGATCGCGACGATGGCGCTGGCGGACTCGACGTCCGCCAGCACGCGCTCGGCCTCGATCTGAAGGTCGACGTCCAGGGTCGTGGTAACCGGCGCACCGGGAACGGGAGCCTGCTCGAAGACCGTCGTGGCATCGCCTTCGGCCGGCTCGATGTCGACCTGGACTCCGGCCGTACCGGCGAGGGTCTCGTCGTAGGCCCGCTGCAGCCCGGATAGTCCGACCAGATCACCCGGCTGGACCCGCCCTTCCGATTCTTCGATGATCTCGGCGGTGGCCTCACCGATCGTGCCGAGGATCGGCCGGGCGAACTCGCGGGTGGGGGCGAGCAGCATGGTGTCCTCGAGGGCACGGGCGCCGGTGATGTCCGCGACACGTTCCACCACATCACCGGCATCGTCCTCGCGCAACGTGATCGCATCGACGAAGGCCCGCTCACCGGAGTCGGCCACGCGCTCGGCGAACCGCTCGGGATCAACCCCGACCAGCTCTGCCAGCGCCTCGGCTGAGGCAGCCTGGTCGGCGAGTTCAACCATGGTCTTGTCGATGCCGATGCGGAACACCGGCCGCTCCGTCACGAGCGGCGAGCCGTCACCAGCCAACACGTCGGCGCGCTGGGCGAGCTGACGGCGCAGTACCAGCCGGTCGCCCTCAGTGAGGTCCGGATGCAGCAGGGCCGGGCTCCAGTCGACCTGCCAGACCTCATCGACCAGCTCCAGCGCCGCGGTCGTGGTGTAGGTCCACGGTTCGTCGGAATGCTCGAGATCCCA
>Ga0214469_1001026_pt1 | contig 10279 bp, 15 predicted proteins | sample RVTome_10_FD_187340 | JGI IMG/M metagenome (GOLD analysis project Ga0214469, IMG submission 187340) | Soil microbial communities from uranium-contaminated site in the Upper Colorado River Basin, Wyoming, United States - RVT153D57 HiSeq ... | reverse complement strand
CGACAGCAGCCGGTCCAGGAACTCCCACATCCGATCCGAGCGCAGCGTCACCCGCGCCCCGATCGGCATCCCGGCCCGCAGCTTGAACTGCGCGATCGACTTCTTCGCCCGGCGTACCTGCGGCTTCTGGCCGGTGATGGCGGTCAGGTCGCGGACCGCCCCGTCGATGACCTTGGCGTCCCGGGCTGCCTCCCCGACCCCCATGTTCACCACGATCTTCTCCAGCTTCGGGATCTGCATCGGGTTCGGGTACCCGAACTGCTCCCGCATCGCGGCGACGATCTCGGCCCGGTACCGCTCCCGCAGCCGCGGCGGCGGTGCCTCGACGGCGGTCATGGCAGCTCCTTCCCGGTCTTGCGGGCATACCGCACCTTGGCCCCGGTCTGCTCGTCGAGCCGGTAGCCGACCCGGCTCGGGACCCCGTCCGGGTCGAGCACCATCACCTTGGAGACGTTGATCGGCGCCTCCTGGTGAACGATCCCGCCGGTCCGGGAACCGCGCCGGCTGGTCTGCACCTTGGTGTGCTTGGTGACCCGGTTGACGCCCTCGACCAGCACGGTCCGGGTCCGCGGGTAGGCGGCGATCACCTTCCCCCGGGCACCCTTGTCCTTGCCGGCGATGACCTCGACCAGGTCGTTCTTCTTGACCTTCATGAGTGCGTCCTCGCAGCGACATACCGGGGCAGCGAGTGCCCGGACAGCTGGCACAACCGGCTCGCCCGCCAGCCCACAACGGTGGTCATCATCCTCACAACACCTCCGGGGCCAACGAGATGATCTTCATGAAGCGCTTGTCCCGCAGCTCCCGGCCGACCGGTCCGAAGATCCGGGTGCCGCGCGGGTCGCCCCCATCCCGGAGGATCACTGCCGCGTTCTCGTCGAACCGGATGTACGAGCCGTCCGGGCGGCGCTTCTCCTTGGCGGTCCGGACCACCACCGCCCGGACCAGGTCGCCCTTCTTGATCGAGGCGCCCGGGATGGCCTCCTTGACCGTGGCTACGATCTGGTCGCCGATCCCGGCGTAGCGGCGGCCGGAGCCGCCGAGCACCCGGATACACAGGATCTCCCGGGCCCCGGTGTTGTCGGCCACCCGCAGCCGCGACTCCTGCTGAATCACCGTGCCCCTCCGCTCACTTTGCGCGCTCCAGGATCTCTACCACCCGCCACCGCTTGGTGGCGGACAACGGCCTAGTCTCCATCAGCGAGACCCGGTCCCCGGTCCGGCAGGTGTTCTGCTCGTCGTGCGCCTTCAGCTTGCTGGTCCGGCGCAGTACCTTGCCGTAGAGCGGGTGCTTGACCCGGTCCTCGATCTGGACCACGACGGTCTTGTCCATCTTGTCGCTGACCACGGTCCCCTCGCGTACCTTGCGGCGGCCCCGCGGCTGGCGGTCGGTGTCGGTCACAGTCTTCTCCCTCATGAGGCCCGGGCCGGTTCGGCCGCCCCGGCCGGTTCCGCCTGCTCGCTCGGGTCAGCCCCGCTCTGGTCAGCCCCGCTCTGGTCAGCCCCGGTCCGCTCCGCCTCGGCCTGCTCCAGTGCGGCGGCGAACTCCGCCGGCGCCGCCGACAGACCCAGCTCCCGCTCGCGGATGATGGTGTAGATCCGGGCGATCTCCCGGCGGACCACGTTCAGGCGCCGGTTGTTGTCGAGCTGGCCGGTGGCACCCTGCACCCGCAGGTTGAACAGCTCCGCCTTGGCCTCCCGCAGCCGCTCGACCAGCTCCGGGTCGGACAGTTCCCGCAGCTCGGACGGCCGGGTTCCGGTAGCCATCAGGCCTCACCCCACTCGCGGGTCACGATCCGGCACTTCACCGGCAGCTTGTGGATCGCCCGGCGCATCGCCTCCCGGGCGATCGTCTCGTTGGCGAACGACATCTCGAACATGATCCGGCCCGGCTTGACGTTGGCCACCCACCACTCGGGCGAGCCCTTGCCCGAGCCCATCCGGGTCTCGGCCGGCTTCTTGGTCAGCGCCTGGTCCGGGAAGATCGTGATCCAGACCTTCCCGCCCCGCTTGATGTGCCGGTTCATCGCGATCCGGGCCGCCTCGATCTGCCGGTTGGTCACGTACGCCGGCTCCAGCGCCTGGATGCCGTAGTCGCCGAACGTCACCTTGTTGCCGCCCTTGCTGCGGCCGGACCGCTTCGGGTGGTGCGGCTTCCGGAACCCCTTCGGGGGCTTGCGTGGCATGAGCATGGTCAACCCTCCTCCGCTGGCACCGGCGAAGCCTCGCCGGCACCCACGTCGACCGCCGAACTCGACCCGGCCGGCGCTGCCCCAGCCGGCGCTGCCCCAGCCGGTGCCGACCCGGCCGGCGCTGCCCCAGCCGGCGCTGCCCCAGCCGGTGCCGACCCGGCCGGCGCTGCCCCAGCCGGCGCTGCCCCAGCCGGCGCTGCCCCGGTCGACGCCGCCCGCGCAGACCGCTCGGCGGCGGCCGCCCGGCCGGCGTCGGTGCCGGTCGAGGTGGTGCCGGCCGAGCCGGATCGGCGCCCGCGCGGCCGGTCCGGCCGGTCCCGGTCGCGGTCCCGGCGCCGGCCCGGCGCGGCCGGCTCGGGCGCCGGCTCCCGCCCCGGCACCGCGTCACCCTTGTAGATCCAGACCTTCACACCGATCCGGCCGAAGGTGGTACGGGCCTCGAAGAACCCGTACTCGATGTTGGCGCGGAGCGTATGCAGCGGCACCCGCCCCTCCCGGTAGAACTCGGTCCGGGACATCTCGGCCCCGCCGAGCCGGCCCGACACCTGCACCCGGATCCCCAGCACCTGCGGGTTGCGCATGGCCGACTGCATCGCCTTGCGCATCGCCCGCCGGAAGCTGACCCGGCTGGCCAGCTGTTCGGCCACCCCTTGCGCGACCAGCTGGGCGTCCGACTCCGGGTTCTTCACCTCGAGGATGTTGAGCTGCACCTGCTTGCCGGTCAGTTTCTCCAGGTCGCCGCGGATCCGGTCGGCCTCGGCGCCCTTGCGCCCGATCACGATCCCGGGTCGGGCCGTGTGAATGTCGATCCGCACCCGGTCCCGGGTCCGCTCGATGTCGACCTGCGAGATCCCGGCCCGCTCCAGCCCGCTGGACATCATCTTCCGGATCTTGACGTCCTCGGCGATGTAGTCCGCGTACAGCTTGTCCGCATACCACCGGGAGGTCCAGTCGGTCGAGATACCGAGCCGGAACCCGTGCGGGTGAACCTTCTGCCCCATTACTCGGTCCCTTCCTCGGTGCCGGCGGGCTCGTCGGCGGCCTTGCTGCGGGTGGTCTTCCGGGCCGGCTTGGCCGCCGGCTCGTCCCGGGCCGGCTCGTCGCCGGCCGACCTGGCGGCTCGCTTGCCGGCCCGCTTCGCGGGAGCCGCCGCGGCGGCGTCCGGCTCGGCCGCCTTCGTAGCCTTCCGGGCCCGCTTGGCCGGCTTTCCGGTGGTTTCCTCGGACGGCTGCCCGGCCGGCTCGCCCGGGACCGGCTCCGCCGTGGCCTTCGCCGGGGCCGCCGCCCGGGCCGGCGCGGTCTTCGCCGGACGGCGGGGGGCGGGCGGACCCACCGGCTGCACCGCCTCCACCACGACCGTGATGTGGCAGGTGCGCTTGCGGATCGGTCCCGGTCGCATCTGTGCCCGCGGCCGGTAGCGCCGCATGGTCGGGCCCTCATCGACGTACGCCTCGGCGATGAGCAACGAGTCGGGGTCCAGCTGCTCGTTGTTCTCGGCGTTGGCGATCGCGCTGGCGAGCACCTTGTAGACCGGCACGCTGGCGGCCTGCGGCGCGAACCGCAGCACCGTCAGCGCCTCCTTGGCCGGTAGCCCGCGGACAAGGTCCACCACCCGCCGCGCCTTCGACGCGGAGGTGCGCACATACCGCGCGACCGCCCGGGCGCCGGGTGGCGCCGGTGCGTCGGTCGTTGCTGGCATCTGAGACAACCCCTGTTCCTCGTGCCGCCGGCCTAGCGCCGCCGGCTCTTCCGGTCTTCCTTGTCGTGGCCCTTGAAGGTACGGGTGAGCGCGAACTCGCCGAGCTTGTGCCCGACCATCGCCTCGGTGATGAACACCGGCACATGCTTGCGCCCGTCGTGCACCGCGATCGTGTGCCCGAGCATCTCCGGGGTGACCGTCGAGCGCCGGGACCAAGTCTTGATCACCTGCTTGGTGTTCTTCTCGTTCTGCGTCTCCACCTTCTTCATCAGGTGGTCGTCGACGAACGGGCCCTTCTTGAGACTGCGTGGCATGTCGCTACTCCCTCGCCCTAGCCCCGACCGCGCTTACGGGTGGAGCGCCGGCGGACGATCAGCTTGTCGTTGGCCTTGCTCTTGCGGCGGGTACGCCCCTCCGGCCGACCCTTCGGGTTCACCGGGTGGCGGCCACCGGAACTCTTGCCCTCGCCGCCGCCGTGCGGGTGGTCGACCGGGTTCATCGCCACCCCGCGTACGCTCGGGCGCTTGCCCTTCCACCGCATCCGGCCGGCCTTGCCCCAGTTGATGTTGGACTGCTCGGCGTTGCCGATCTCCCCCACGCTGGCCCGGCACCGCACGTCCACCTTCCGGATCTCGCCGGACGGCATCCGCAGCGTCGCGTACTGGTTCTCCCGGCCCAGCAGCTGGATCCCGACCCCGGCGGCCCGGGCCAGCTTGGCCCCGCCGCCCGGGCGCAGCTCCACCGCGTGCACGACGGTCCCGACCGGGATGTTCCGCAGCGGCAGGTTGTTGCCCGGCTGGATGTCGGCGCCCGGGCCGGACTCCACCCGGTGCCCCTGCCGGAGATCCTTCGGGGCCAGGATGTAGCGCTTCTCGCCGTCCACGAAGTGCAGCAGCGCGATCCGGGCGGTCCGGTTCGGGTCGTACTCGATGTGGGCGACCTTCGCCGGTACGCCGTCCTTGTCGGACCGCCGGAAGTCGATCACCCGGTACTGGCGTTTGTGGCCGCCGCCCTGGTGCCGGGCGGTGATCCGGCCGTGCACGTTCCGGCCGCCCTTCTGCGGCAGCGGCCGCAGCAGCGACTTCTCCGGCGTCGACCGGGTGATCTCGGTGAAGTCGGCGACGCTGGCGCCCCGGCGGCCCGGGGTGGTCGGCTTGTACCTTCGGATAGCCATCTCGATAATCCTTTGCAGCGACCTACCGGGGCAACGAGGTCACACGACGCTGGCACAACCGGCCCGCAACCTCGCCCACAACGTTGGTAATCATCGGCCCACTCCCTCAGCTCACCGGTCCGCCGAAGGCCTCGATCCGGTCGCCCTCGGCCAGCTTCACCAACGCCCGCTTGGTGGCCTTACGGCGGCCCCAGCCGGTCCGGGTCCGCTTCCGCTTGCCCTCCCGGTTGCTGGTGTTGACCGTGACCACCCGGACGTCGAAGATCTGCTCAATTGCGATCTTGATCGCGGTCTTGTTGGCGTCCGGCCGGACCAGGAACGTGTACCAGTTCTGGTCCAGCAGGCCGTAGCTCTTCTCGGAGATGACCGGCGCGACGATGATGTCCCGCGGGTCGGCGACGGTGGCCACTACCTACCCCTCCCCAGGAACGCGTTCAGCGCCTCGGACGTGAAGACCACGGCGTCGTTGACCAGCACGTCGTAGGTGTTCAGCTGCCCGGCCTCCAGCAGGTGCACGGTCGGCTCGTTTCGCAGCGAGAGCCAGTTGAGCTGGTCGTCCTCGGCCAGCACCACCAGCACCTTGCGTGCCTCGGTGAGTTTCCGGAGGGCGGCAACCGCGGCCTTGGTGGACGGGGTGTCGCCCTCGACGAACCCCTCGGCCACATACACCCGGCCGTCCCGGACCCGGTCCGACAACGCGCCCCGGAGCGCGGCCGCCTTCATCTTCTTCGGGGTCCGCTGGGAGTAGTCGCGCGGCACCGGGCCGTGGACCACGCCGCCGCCCTTCCACTGGGGCGCCCGCCGGGATCCCTGCCGGGCCCGGCCGGTGCCCTTCTGCCGCCACGGCTTGTGCCCGCCCCCGCGTACCTCACCCCGGGTCTTGGCCTTGTGCGTGCCCTGCCGGGCGGCCGCCAGCTGGCCGACCACGACCTGGTGCATCAGCGGGATGTTGGCCGCCACGTCGAACACCTCGGGCGGCAGCTCGACCGACCCGGACTTCGACCCGTCGAGCCCGATCACGTCCAGGGAGATCATGCCGGAGCCTCCTTCTTGACCGCCGTCCGGACCAGCACCAGGCCGCCCTTCGGTCCCGGGACCGCCCCCTTCACCAGCAGCAGGTGCTTGTCCGGGTCCACCGCCTGGATCACCAGGTTCTGGACCGTGAACCGGACTCCGCCCATCCGGCCGGCCATCCGGGTGCCCTTGAACACCCGCCCGGGGGTGGCGCAACCGCCGATCGAGCCGGGCGAGCGGTGCTTGCGCTCGACCCCGTGCGAGGCCCGCAGGCCGTGGAAGCCGTGCCGCTTCATCACCCCGGCAAAGCCCTTGCCCTTGCTGGTGCCGGTCACGTCCACGAACTGCCCGGGCTGGAAGGTCTCGACGGTGACCTCCTGGCCCAGTGCGTACTCGCTCGCGTCGGTGGTGCGCAGTTCGACCAGGTGCCGCCGCGGCGCCACGTCCGCCTTGGCGAAGTGGCCGGCCTCCGGCTTGTTCACCCGCCGCGGGTTGACCGCGCCGAACCCGAGCTGGACCGCCTGGTAGCCGTCCTTGTCCGGGGTCCGCACCTGGGTCACCACGCACGGCCCGGCCTGCACCACGGTCACCGGGACCACCCGGTTGTTGTCCCAGACCTGGGTCATGCCGAGCTTGGTGCCCAGGATGCCCTTCACTTGCCGGTCCATCTCTTACCTTTCCCCTCGGGCCGCTCGACCGCTCGGCTCCGCTCCGCTCCAGCTCGCTGGCGGCCCAGGCAACTCCCTCACAGCTTTATCTCGATGTCGACGCCGGCCGGCAGGTCGAGCCGCATCAGCGAGTCCACCGTCTTGGGGGTCGGGTCGATGATGTCGATCAGTCGCTTGTGCGTCCGCATCTCGAAGTGCTCGCGCGAGTCCTTGTACTTGTGGGGTGAGCGGATCACGCAGAAGCGGTTGATCTCGGTAGGCAGCGGCACCGGGCCAGCGACGTTCGCGCCGGTCCGGGTCACCGTCTCCACGATCTTCTGCGCCGAGGAGTCGACGACCTCGTGGTCGTAGGCCTTGAGCCTGATGCGGATCTTCTGTCCGGCCATCGCTGTCGCTGTCCTTACGTCGTCCTGCCGCTGGTAAGTCGTGTTGCGCTGGTAACCTGCCGCTCGCCAATCCGACCGACCCCCGCGGTCGGGCGTGTCCGGCCAGGGCCGGACTGCACCCTCGGATCGCCGAAGGACCGGCCGGTCGTGCTGGACACCCGCTGGAAGTCGCGCGCTCGGTGGCACCGGCCGGCTGGCCGGCGCCGCGACGCTTCCTGCGACCCGGCCGCGGGACCACGGGCTCCGTGATGCCTCGCCCGCTGGCGACCGGGCAACCTGCCAATTATGCCGCAACCAGTGCGGCGTTGTGAACCGGGGTGGCGCCTGCCAGCGCTGGCGAGGGCGCCACCCCGGCGCGGTATTCAGTTGACGATATTCGTGACCCGGCCGGCCCCGACGGTGCGCCCGCCCTCGCGGATCGCGAACCGCAGGCCCTCCTCCATCGCGATCGGCTGGATCAGCTTCACGGTCATCGCGGTGTTGTCCCCCGGCATCACCATCTCGGTGCCCTCGGGAAGGGTCACCACCCCGGTGACGTCGGTGGTCCGGAAGTAGAACTGGGGCCGGTAGTTCTGGAAGAACGGGGTGTGCCGGCCACCCTCGTCCTTGGACAGGATGTACACCGTCGCCTCGAACTCGGTGTGCGGCGTGGTGGTGCCCGGCTGGATCACGACCATGCCCCGCTCGACCTCGTCCCGCTTGGTGCCGCGCAGCAGCAGCCCGCAGTTCTCGCCGGCCCGGGCGTCCTCCAGGATCTTCCGGAACATCTCGATGCTGGTGACGGTGGTCTTAAGGCCCTTCTCCCTGATGCCGACGATCTCGACCTCCTGCATCGGCTTGAGCAGGCCCCGCTCCACCCGGCCGGTCACCACGGTGCCGCGGCCGGTGATCGTGAACACGTCCTCGATCGGCATCAGGAACGGCTTGTCGATCTCCCGCTCCGGCTCCGGGATCGCAGAGTCGCACGCGTTCAGCAGCTCCATCACCTGCTCCGCCGCGGCGGCGTCCCCCTCCAGCGCCTTCAGCGCCGAGACCCGGACCACCGGCAGGTCGTCACCGGGGAACTCGTAGCTGGTCAGCAGCTCCCGGACCTCCAGCTCGACCAGCTCGAGCAGCTCCTCGTCGTCGACCATGTCGGCCTTGTTGAGAGCCACGACGATGTACGGAACCCCGACCTGCCGGGCCAGCAGCACGTGCTCCTTGGTCTGCGGCATCGGGCCGTCGGTCGCCGAGACCACCAGGATCGCGCCGTCCATCTGCGCCGCGCCCGTGATCATGTTCTTGATGTAGTCGGCGTGGCCGGGGCAGTCCACGTGCGCGTAGTGCCGCGCCTCGGTCTGGTACTCGACATGCGCGATCGCGATCGTGATGCCGCGAGCCTTCTCTTCCGGTGCCTTGTCGATCTCGTCGAACGGCATGTACGGGTTGAGATTCGGCTGCCTGTCGTGTAGGACCTTGGTGATCGCCGCGGTCAGCGTGGTCTTGCCATGGTCGATGTGACCGATGGTGCCGATGTTGACGTGCGGCTTCGTCCGCTCGAACTTTGCCTTCGCCACTGGTGTCCTCCTGTGGACGGTTCCACTGTCTTGTCTGCTGCTCGGGCCGCTGGACCGCTCGGCTCCGCTGGCGCTACGCCTCGCTGACGCCCCGTGCTCTTCGGTTGTTTCTGCTCGGGCCGCTTGACCGCTCGCCCCTTGCGCTTTCCTTGACTGGCCTTACTCTCCGGTCGCCTTCGCTATGATCTCCCGGGCTACATTCTGCGGAACCTCCGCGTAGGAGTCGAACTGCATGCTGTAGCTCGCCCGGCCCTGGGTCCGCGACCGCAGGTCGCCGACGTAGCCGAACATCTCCGACAACGGCACCAGGGCCCGGATGACGCGGGCGCCCCCCCGCTCCTCCATCGCCTGGATCGTCCCCCGGCGGGAGTTCAGGTCCCCGATGACGTCCCCCATGTTCTCCTCCGGGGTGGTGACCTCGACGGCCATCATCGGTTCGAGCAGCGCCGGGTCGGCCGACCGGGCGGCCTCCTTGAGCACCATCGAGCCGGCGATCTTGAATGCCATCTCGGACGAGTCGACCTCGTGGTGCTGGCCGTCGACCAGGGTCAGCCGAAGCCCCACCAGCGGGTAGCCGGCCAGTACGCCGTACTGCATGGCGTCCTGGGCGCCGGCGTCGACCGACGGGATGTACTCCTTCGGGATCCGCCCGCCGGTGACCGCATTGTGGAACTCGTAGGTCGGCCCGTCGGTGGCCAGCGGCAGTGGCTCGACGTTGACGATCACCTTCGCGTACTGCCCGGACCCGCCGGTCTGCTTCTTGTGGACGTGCACCACCTTCTCCACCTTGCGGCGGATGGTCTCCCGGTAGGCGACCTGCGGCCGGCCCACGTTCGCCTCGACGTTGAACTCCCGCCGCAGCCGGTCGACCAGGATGTCCAGGTGCAGCTCACCCATCCCGGAGATCACCGTCTGGCCGGTCTCCTCGTCGTTGCGGACCCGGAAGGTGGGATCCTCCTCGGCCAGCCGCTGGATCGCGGTGGCCAGCTTCTCCTGGTCCACCTTGGTCTTCGGCTCGATCGCCACGTCGATCACCGGCTCCGGGAACGCCATCGACTCCAGGATCACCGGGCTGGCCGGGTCGCACAGCGTGTCCCCGGTGGTGGTCTGCTTCAGCCCCTGCACCGCGATGATCTCGCCGGCGGCGGCGGTCGCCCGCTCCTCCCGCTTGTTGGCGTGCATCTGGTAGATCTTGCCGATCCGCTCCTTCCGGTCCCTGGTCGAGTTGACCACGGCGGTCCCGGAGTCGACCTTGCCGGAGTAGACCCGCACGTAGGTCAGCTTGCCCAGATGCCGGTCGGTCTGGACCTTGAAGGCCAGCGCCGCGAACGGCTCGCTGAGGCTCGGCTTGCGCTGCAGCGGGGTCTCACCGTCCGGGGCCAGACCCTCGATCGCCGGCACGTCCAGCGGGGACGGCAGATAGTCGATCACCGCGTCAAGCATCGGCTGGACGCCCTTGTTCTTGAACGCGGAGCCGCACAGCACCGGGTTCAGCTTGCCGGAGATGGTGGCCCGGCGGATCGCCGCCTTCAGCATCGGGACCGGCAGCTCCTCGCCCTCCAGGTAACGCTCCAGCACCTCGTCGTCGGC
>Ga0214469_1001025_pt1 | contig 10283 bp, 7 predicted proteins | sample RVTome_10_FD_187340 | JGI IMG/M metagenome (GOLD analysis project Ga0214469, IMG submission 187340) | Soil microbial communities from uranium-contaminated site in the Upper Colorado River Basin, Wyoming, United States - RVT153D57 HiSeq ... | reverse complement strand
TCGGGGGCGACCGCGGCTGCAGAATCGGCCACGCTGCTGGTGATGGTCGGGGCTGTGCCCGAGGTCTACCAGCAGGTGGAGCCCGTGCTCCAAACGGTGGGCAACCCGGTCCAGGTCGGCCCGACCGGTTCGGCTGCAGTTCTCAAGCTGGCGGTCAACTCGGTGCTCTACGGGCTGAACCAGGCGGTCGGTGAGGCGGTGGCGCTGGCCGAGCGGGCCGGGGTCACCCCGGAGACGACACTGGACATCCTGGCCAAGGGTGCGGCCGGGGCCCCGATGCTGACCTACCGCCGCGAGCAATACCTCCATCCTGACACCGCCCCGATCAGCTTCACCGTCGACCTGGCCCGCAAGGACCTGATCCTCGCTTTGGAGCAGGCGAAGAGGACCGGTGCCCCTCACGGCCAGCTGGAGAGGACTCTCGAGCTCATGGAGGCTCTCGTCGAGCAGGGATTCGGCGCCGAGGACATGGGTTATGTGGTCGAGGCCAGTCGCATGGCCCGCCCGGCGGGTGGCTAACGGTTAGCCCTCGGTCAACAGTCGCACCACCTCGGGCTTGACCGTCTTGCCCAACGGGTTGCGGGGCAGGGCATCGGTGAAATGGAATTCTTTGGGCACCTTGTGCGGGGCGAGAGTGGCCCGGGCCCACTGTCTCAGCTCTTCTGCCTCCACCGGTTGTTTGACCACCATCACCGCCACCACCCGCTGGCCCCAATCGTCGTCGTCGAGACCGACCACGGCCACCTCGCTGACCGCCTCATGGCGGAGAAGCACCTCCTCGACTTCCAGCGCCGAGATCTTCTCCCCACCCGACTTGAGGATGTCCACCGACGACCTTCCCAGGATCCGATAGCGACCCGACTCGATCACGGCGGTGTCGCCGGTGCGGAACCACCCGTCGTCGGTGAAGGCCGACCTGGTGTCCTCCGGCCGATCCCAGTACTCAAGGAAAACGGTGGGGCCGCGCACCTGGATCTCACCGGGCTCCCCGTCGGCCACAGCGCCGGCCTGCTCGTCGACCAGGCGGACCTCTACACCGGGCAGGGGGGTGCCCACCGAGCCGGGGACCCGCTCGCCGCGATAGGGGTTGGAAAGGCCCATCCCGATCTCGGTCATCCCGTACCGCTCCAGCAGGGTGTGCCCGGACAGCTCGCGCCATCGCTCCAGGACCGGGATGGGAAGGGCCGCCGAGCCGGACACCATGAGGCGAAGCAGGCGCGCCCCTTCCCTCACCCGCTCTCTTTCCTCCTCCGCCGTCTCGTCGAGTAGGGCGATGAGACGGTGATAGATGGTGGGAACCGCCATATAGAGGGTGAGATCGCCCCCGGCGAGGCGGGACAACACCTCGGCCGCGTCAAAGCCAGGGAGGATGTCGCATCTGGCCCCGATCCAGAGGGCACAACCGATCACGTTGACGATCCCGTGGATGTGATGGAGGGGGAGGGTGAGCAGGATCCTGTCCTGGATCGACCACTCCCAGGCCTCGACCAACGACCTGATCTGGGCCTCGATGTTGGCGTGGGTGGTGACCACGCCTTTGGGTCGGCCGGTGGTGCCACTTGTGAACAGGATCATGGCCCGGCGGGCCGGGTCGACCGTGGGGAGGGGCACGGGCTCGGCATCGATTTCGTCGGCGAGAAGGAACTCGATGCCACGCGTCTCGGCCAGGGGGCGGAGGATCTCGGCGAATCGTCGTGACGAGACCGCAACGGCGGGGCGGGTCGTGTCCAGCACGTACTCGAGCTCGGGGGCGGGGTGGGTGACACAGAGTGGGACGGCCACCCCACCGGCGCGCCAGATCGACCACTGAGTGCGGACGTATCGATAGGAGGGCTCGATCATGAAGGCGACCCGGGCCTGGTCGAGGTCTGCAGTGTCCTCGAGCAGCCGGGCCGCGCCCCGCCCAGACCCTGAGAGCAGGCGGTCGTAGGAGTGGGTCCCATCCTCGTCTCCGACGGCGATGCGGTCCGGCCAATCATGGGATCGTCGGATCAGGGACAGACTCTCGTTCACCGGGGAATACTGCCAGCATCATCCACCGCGATGCCCACACATCGATACTTGACCGTTCTTGCCCTGACCACGGCGTTCATGGTCTCGGCTTGTGCCGGCTCCTCCCCGACGTCCGTGACCGCAGGCACACCGGTGCCCGGCACTTCGGCTTCACAACAGGTCAACTCGCCGTCCACGCCGCCGACGGACACCGTCATCACCGCATCCACGTCGGGTGAACCCGATCCGACACCACCCGATGCCGAGCCGGCCACCGTTGTCTCGGTGACCGATGGCGACACGATCAAGGTCAGCCTCGAGGGGGGCCCGGACACCGCAGTGAGGCTGATCGGGATCAACTCCCCCGAGACCGGAGAGTGCTTAGCCGATGAGGCGACCCGGGGTCTGTCCGACCTGATTCCGGTGGGGACAGCCATCGGGATGACCCGTGACGTCAGCGAGGTGGACGAGTTCGGACGCCTGCTTCGCTATTTGTGGCGGGGCGGGATGATGGTGAACGAGGAGATGGTGCGACGCGGTCTCGCAATAGCCCGGCGCTACCCGCCGGACACGGCGATGGCCGAGATCCTCGCGCAGGCCCAGGCCGAGGCCAGGGAGTCAAAGCTCGGCCTGTGGGGCCCCGATGCCTGTGGCACTCGCTCGGGTGCGGACCTCAGCATCGTCGTCGTGGAGTACGACGCGCCCGGGGATGACAGCCAGAACCTGAACCAGGAGTGGGTCGAGATCCGAAACGACGGGGCCGGCCCGGTCGACCTCACCGGATGGGAGATCAAGGATGAGTCGGCCGGCAATCGATATCGGTTCCCGGCCGACTTCACTCTCGCCCCGGACGAGACGGTGACCGTGAGATCCGGGTGCGGCGACGACTTCGGGACAGAGCTGTTCTGGTGCAGCGTCGGCGCCGCGATCTGGAACAACGATGGTGACACCGCGTTCCTCGCCGATCCGAACGGCAACATCCACACCGTCGAGAGCTATCAGGGCGAGGCGGAGAGCACCGCCGACGAGCCGCCTCCGCCCCTCGGGTTGATCGGCGGTGCCGGTGACTGCGACCCGAGCTATCCCGACGTGTGCATCCCGTCTCCTCCGCCCGATCTCGATTGCGGGCAGATAAGCGACCGCAGGTTCCGGGTGCTGCCTCCCGATCCTCATGGGTTCGACGGGAGCGATGACGACGGTCTCGGGTGCGAGTCGGGGTGACCGGGCTCTGACCGCCTAGAGCGGGGCGAACAGATCCAAGGCGTTGCCGTCGGGATCGTGCACCGTGGCGTAGCGCTGGCCCCATGGGGCGTCGAAAGGGGGGAGATGACCCTGACCACCGGCCTCGACCAGATCGACGAACAGCCGATCCACCTCGGCCGGGTCGTCGCAGAGGAAGGCCAGCGCCGTGCGCGGGCTTCCACCGGTCGGGGGCAGCCAGGAGGAGAAGGACATGACGCTGGCCTCGGTGTCGAGCATCACCCGCAACCCTCCGGGCCCGACCGCCTCGGCGTGCACCTCGTCGGCCGTCGCCTCGTCGAATTGGAGACCGACCCGACGGTAGAAGGTGATGGCGCGGTCCATGTCGGAGACAATCACGCCGATCGCATCGAGTCGAGGCATGTGCCGATTCTAGGAAAGGACACCTCGGCGTTGGCTCATGCCGGCCAGATCTTGCGCCCTCCCCCGGGCGGAACCAGCCGATCGACCGCGTCCGCCTCGGCCGGCGTGAGCAGGGGGAGGCCCGCCGCCGAGGCATTGGCCTCCGACGGGCCCGGTTCCGGGCTCCGGGTATGACCGTGCTCACCGCCGGGTGGCTGCAGGCGAAACGCAGGGCGAATTGGGCCATGGTCTCGCTCTCGGGCACGACCTCTCGCGGCCGCTCGACGACGATCAGGTCTTGGCGGAACTGCTCATTCGGATCCGCCACCCAGGAGCGACGGAAGTCGTCAACCCGGGATGGAGATGATACGACCGGGGGAGTGGCCACAGCTGGGCGGTACCCTCGTCGCCATGGGGATCATGTCGAGCGAGCCCACCGACCCGGTTCGGGAGCCGAAGAAGGGCTGGGACCGTGAGCAATGGGCGACCCGGATCCCGCTCACTCATATCGACAACCTCCTCGAGGTCCCCCGCGCCGCCTGGGAGAATCGGGACAACGCTCGTTACGCCTTCCGCATCCTCTCCGACGGTGTCTGCGACGGGTGCGCTCTGGGGACGAGCGGGATGGACGACTGGACCATCGACGGGGTCCACCTGTGCAACGTCAGGCTGCGTCTGCTCCGGTTGAGCACCATGGGCCCACTCGACCCGTCGTTGCTCGGCGACGTTTCTCAACTCGAGCAGAAGCGGTCGCGCGACCTCCGGCATCTCGGACGCATCCCCCATCCACTCATCCGCCGCCGCGGTGACGCCGGTCTCTCTCGCATCGGATGGGAGGAGGCCATCGATCTCGTCGCCGAGCGGATCCGATCCACCGAGCCCGACCGCACCTATACCTATCTGACCAGCCGGGGGATCCCCAACGAGACCTACTACTCGGTGCAGAAGTCGGTCCGGGCCATGGGCACCAACAACATCGACAACGCGGCCCGGGTGTGCCACTCCCCGTCGACCTTCGCCCTCAAGGACGCCCTCGGTGTCGCCGCCACGACCTGCTCCTACTCCGACCTGATCGGCACCGACCTGGTCACCTTCATCGGATCGAACCCGGCCAAGAACCAGCCGGTCCTGATGAAGTATCTCTTCCACGCCAAGAAGGCGGGGACCAAGGTCGCCCTGGTCAACCCTTACCTCGAGCCGGGCATGGACGAGTACTGGGTGCCCTCGGACCTGGAGTCGGCGTTGTTCGGCACCACCATCACCGACAGGTTTTTCCAGGTGAGGCCCTCGGGGGACATCGCCTTCCTCCACGGAGCCGTCAAGGCGATGATCGAGAAGGATGCCATCGATGTTGACTTCGTGGAGAAGCACACGACCGGATTCGACGATCTGGCGGCCCTCGTCTCCTCGCTCGACTGGGAGCGTCTCGAAGAGGACTCGGGTCTGGCCCGTGCCGAGATCGAGGCTTACGCCGACATGGTTGCCGCGGCCGAGACGGCGGTGTTCGTGTGGGGGATGGGAGTGACCCAGCACGTTCGAGCCGAGGACGCGGTCCAGGCCATCATCAACGTCGCCTTGACGAAGGGATTCGTGGGACGGCGCGGGTGCGGGCTCATGCCGATCCGCGGCCACTCCGGCGTCCAGGGCGGCGCCGAGATGGGGGCTTACGCCACGGTCCTTCCCGGCATGCCGCTCGATTCCGCGTCGGCGCGACGTTTCACCGACCTCTACAGCTTCGAGGTGCGAGACCACATTGCCCCGACCACTCCCGAGATGCTCGACCTGGCCGGGAGAGGCGAGATCGATGTCCTGCTCGCGGTTGGAGGCAACTTCCGCGAGGTCATGCCCGGCCCGGCCCGGATCCGGGCCGCCCTGGCTCGCATCCCGTTGCGAGTCCATCTCGACATCGCCTTATCCAGCCAGATGCTGGACGACCCGGCCGACACCGTGTTGGTGCTGCCCGCCACCACCCGTTACGAGATGCCTGGGGGTGTCACCGAGACCAGCACCGAGCGAAGGGTGATCTTCAGCCCCGAGATCCCCGGTCCTCGCATTCCCGAGGCCCGCCCGGAATGGGAGGTGTTCGCCGAGATCGCGGCCCGGGTTCGACCCGACCGCGCCGCTGCGGTCCGATTTGCCGACACCGCCTCCATCCGTGCCGAGATCGCCCGGGTGATCCCGATGTACGACGGGATCCAGCATCTGAAGGAGAAAGGCGACCAGTTCCAGTACGGAGGGCCCATGCTCTGCGAGGGCTGGGTGTTCCCCGCCCCGAACGGTAGGGCCAGGTTCGACGCCGTGGCGCTGCCGTCGAGCCCGCGTCGTCCCGACGAGTTCCTGATCGGCACCAGACGGGGGAAGCAGTTCAACTCGATGGTGCACCACGACCACGACCCGCTCAACCGGGTCGACCGGGAGCACATCCTGATGAATGCAGCCGATGTCTCCCGTCTCGGGCTGGAGGCGGGAGACGAGATCACGGTGGTCAACGAGCATGGCGCCCTGGCCGGTCTGGTGGCCATTGCCGACATCGCGCCGGGGAGCCTGCAGGTGCACTGGCCGGAGGGCAACATCCTCGTCGACCCCGGTCTCCGCTCACCTCGCGCCGAGATCCCCGCCTACAAGGAAACCGTGGGCCGGGTCGAGCCGGGGAGACACGCCGACCCCGATCGGGTCCGGGTCTGAGGATCGTCCCCGGCGCGGGGCGGTGATCCGGACGATTTCGGGTTGACACCACCGGTAACGCTCTCGGAACGGCGCCGTTGCATGGTGTCAGCCGAGGGAGAGGTGGTCTCGACCTCGACTGCAACCCGAAAGGCCGGTGTGCCGCCGCCAGGTCACAATATGGAGATGAGGCAATGGAATAACAGCTCCGCGCCGCGTTATCTCCGAGCGGGAGCTGTAGCCGTGGCCTCATTCGCCGTCGCCTTGATTCTCGCCTCCGCTGCGATTCTCCTGGTCGTCGGGCCTCCGGCAGCTCACCTCACGGGGGACGTAGGTTTGGATCTGGCAACCGTCTTGTCATACCTGGGATGGGTGGCAGCCGGCCTGGTGTTGACGTTGCGTCTTCCCCGTCTTGCCATCGGGTGGATTCTCCTCATACCTGCCTGGAGCACGGCGTTCCAGAGCCTGGCGGGCAGGGCGATCATCTACACGCACGTCTATCAGGAACGTCCGACACTCCTGACGGAGGTGATCGCGGTGATCGGCGATGCCCTCTGGATTCCCGGTGTGGTCGTCGGTTTCATCGCTCTCATGGTCCTGTTTCCCGATGGTCGTCCCTTGGGGCCCCGTTGGAAATGGGTGTTGTGGCTGGCGGGAGCGGCCGCCGCGATCTATGTGTTTGTCACGCTTTTCTTCCGTGCGCCCCTCTATTTCATGAGCTCGGTGGACAATCCATGGGGGGTGGTGGGCAAGTCGGAATGGTTCGAGGTCGGCCAGACCGTGCCCTTCCTCTTGTTGCTCTTCGTGGGAGTGCCGGCAGGGATCATGGCATTGGTGACGCGCTGGCGTCGTGGTGGGACGCTGCAACGGGAGCAGATCAAGTGGCTGCTCTGGGCGGCTCTCATCCAGATGATGGGACTGGCCGTGTCGATCATCGGCAGTGAGGTGATCGAAGGCCCGGTGCAAGGCGGGTGGACCGGCGCCGTCGGTGAGACTGCCGGTCTGGCCATGCCCATGTCCATCGTTCTCGCCGTGACCAGGAGCCGCCTCTACGAAATCGATCGGATCGTGTCCCGGACGGTGTCCTACGGTGTCCTCGTCCTGCTCCTGGCCGCGCTCTACTTCGGTGTGGTGGGCCTCGTCGGCATATTCGCCTTCGAAGGCCCGCTGCCTGTGGCCGCGACAACGCTGGTGATGGCGGCCGCTTTCCACCCGTTGCGCCGGCGGGTTCAGGAGATCGTGGACCGACGATTCAACCGGTCCCGTTATGACGCCGCCCGGACCATCGAAGCCTTCTCCGAGCGGGTTCGCTCCAGGATCAGCCTCGACGAGCTGGGCCGCGAGTTGCAGGACGTCACGGCGCGGACCATGGAGCCGGCCACTCTTTCGATCTGGGTTCGGGAGTCCCCCTGAGAACGGAGCGGGCTCCGACCCCCGCGACCGAAAGCATGGGCGTGGGAAGTCGAAAGCGGCCTGGTTGAATCAACCGATGCATCGCTCGGGTCGGCTTTGATCCGCCACCAGGAGGTTTGCAGGCGGTGAGCGAGCTCATCGAGGCACACGAGCTGATCCTGCTCGTCCTCGGGCTGGCTGCCTTCGGAGTGGTCGGTCTGCCTCATGTCCTCAGCCGACAGCCGTTGTCCTATCCGATCGTCTTCGTGGCGGGGGGTTTCCTCCTCTTCTCGTTGCCTCTCGGGCTGGTCCAACCCGACCCGATCGAGTTCGCCGAGGTCACGGAGACGCTCACCGAGATAGGAGTCATCACGGCCCTCATGGGCGCCGGGCTAGCCATCAACCGGGTGCCGGGATGGAAGACGTGGGGATCGACCGTGAAACTGCTCGCCATCACAATGCCTCTCACCATTGCCGCCGTGGCGGGGCTGGGCTGGTGGGCGCTCGGGTTGACTCCGGCGGCAGCCGTGCTCCTCGGTGCCGTCCTCGCTCCGACCGATCCGGTGTTGGCCAGCGACGTGCAAGTCTCCGCCCCGACCAAAGAGGAGGACGACGACGAAGTGCGCTTCGCTCTGACTTCGGAGGCCGGGCTCAACGACGGTCTCGCCTTCCCGTTCACCAACCTGGCCATTCTGATCGCCCTGAACGGGGTGGCGCCTGCGGGCTGGCTGGCCGACTTCTTGTTGGTCGAGGTGCTCTACAAGCTCGCCGTCGGGTTGTTGGGGGGTGTGGTGGTGGGACGGGCCCTGGCCTGGGGGATCTTCGCTCGCCGCTCACCCCTACCACGGACCAGGGACGGAATGATCGCCCTGGCCGCCACGCTCATCTCCTACGCAGTAACCGAGATGGTGGGCGGCTACGGATTCCTGGCCGTGTTCGTGGCCGCCGTGGTCATCCGCAACCAGGAGCGGAGGCATTCGTATCTCGAGGTCATGCATCAGTTCTCGGACCAGATCGAACGTCTGCTTAGTGCCGTCATCCTGGTCCTCTTTGGTGGGGCACTGGCGAGCGGGGTACTCGGATATCTGGACTGGCGGGGGGTCCTGGTGGCGATGTTGATAGTGCTGGTCATCCGCCCACTCGCAGGAATGGCGGGCCTGGCCCGTTCACCAATGCCCGGGCGAGAGCGTGCCACTATCGCCTTCTTCGGAATCCGAGGAGTCGGCTCCCTCTACTACCTCGCCTATGCCTCCAACCAGGTGGAGTTCCTCCAGGTGGAGCAGATGTGGGCGGTCACGTCCCTGGTCGTGCTGATCTCCGTCGTGATCCACGGTGTGACCGCGACCCCGGCGATGGCCTACATAGATCGAGAGGCCGACTGATCCGAGTGGTTCAGCCCCTCGATGCCTTCCACGTTTCGACCTGGCGGGCGACCGCCGCCGAGTCGAACCAGGTGTTCTCGTATTCGATCAGCCCGTCGCGCAGTCTGAAGATGTGGAGGATCCTGATCTCGACCGGAGCACCACCGCCGTCGATCCCCGCCCATTGACCGTGGACATGACCGGTCACGTTCGACTCGTCGACAACCCACAAGCCGTCGTCGGACTTGAAACGACGCACCGAGACGAAGCTGACGTCGGGTATGGAGTCGATGATGTCCGAGTACACCGACCCAACCGCCTCCTTGCCGTGCACCGGGCTCAGCGGGTGGGTGACGTCGTCCCAGACGATGTCGTCGGTGTAGGTGGCAAGGGTGGCGGCAACGTCGTGGGCATTCTCCGCGGCGAAATGCTGGTCGACTATGTCCAAGGTGCTCCTCGATTCAGGTGGGCGGGATCCTAGAAGTCGACGCGCATGACGACCCGGCGCAGGGTGGGATGGGTCACCTCGGTGAATCCTGCGTCGATGAAGACGGTGCCGAGGCCGACATGAAGTTCGACCGGGAGCACGCCCTGCCCTGGTTCCAGGACCATCGGGTAGCCCTCGATGGCGCGGGCGCCGTTATGCCGGGCGTAGTCGACGGCGGCGCGGGCAAGTGCGCGACTCACCCCGCGGCGGCGGAAGCCGGCACGTGTGAAGAAGCAGGTCAAGGCCCAAACGCTGTCGTCGTTCTTGTCCTCGGCTCGACCCTCCCAGGGCACACGGGTCTTCAGCAGCAGCCGCGGGTAGGAGGTGCGCGGCTCGACCGCACACCAGCCGGCAGGCTTGCGATCGAGATAGGCGATCAGACCCGTTGTGGTGCTCGACTCGGGATGACCCGGGTCGGTCTGGGTCCGCAGCCGGAAAGCCAGCTCCTCCGGGCCGACCGACGCCCATGACTCCCCGGGCTGCATCTTGTATCGCTGGCACTGGCACCTGGGCGGATCGCCACGGGTGCCGAACACGGTCTCGAGATCGTCCCAGCTCGCCTCGTTGGCGGGAACGACAGTGATGTCGGGCGTCGTCGGATCGGCTATGAGCGCAGCGTACCGTCCTGGATTCTGGCTGGGCGGAGCCCCCGACTCCCCCCCGAGGCCGATCAGGGACAGTCGGTCTCGGGAGGAGGGCCGGCCGTGCCGCGGAGGGCTCCGATCGCCTCGTCCAGGGTCGCCACGGGCTGCATCGTCATGGAGTGGTCTCGGAGACTCTCGGCT
>Ga0214469_1001024_pt1 | contig 10286 bp, 8 predicted proteins | sample RVTome_10_FD_187340 | JGI IMG/M metagenome (GOLD analysis project Ga0214469, IMG submission 187340) | Soil microbial communities from uranium-contaminated site in the Upper Colorado River Basin, Wyoming, United States - RVT153D57 HiSeq ... | reverse complement strand
CTCCCGGCGCGCCACTTCCTGCAGGAGGACCAGGCGCCGGCGATCGCCGAGGCCGTCGCCGGGCTGGTCCGATGATCCTCGAGCTGCTGCACGCCGCGGCGCGCGGCACGTTCCCGCCCGAGGACGGGCGGACCGAGGTGGTCGCCGCGGCGGCCGGCGCCCCGGCCGCCGTGCTCTCGTTCACGGCGCATCACGTGGTGGCGGCCGGCGTGCCGGCCGACGAGGTGCTCGCGCGCGTCGATCCCGGGGACCTCAAGGGCCCGCTGGCGCCGGCCGTGCTGGCGTGGCTCGCCGAGCGGACCGGGCTGGTGGCCGGGAGCCTCGACGTGCTGCTCGCCTGGCGGCGGGAGCGGGCGGCGCCGGCGCCGGCCGTGACGTTGCGCGTGGCCTCGCCGTCGGACCATCCGCGCGTCGACCGGGCGCTGCGGTGGCGGCGAGAGCTGCGCGTCTACGAGGACGTGGGCGGCCGCGGGGTCGTGCTGCTCGGCCGCGGGCTGGCGGGGCGGCTCGAGCTGAGCGTCGAGGTCGCGCCGGCCGAGCGGGCCCGCGGCCTGGCGCGCGGGCTGGTCGCCGCGGCGCTGCGCGAGACGATGCCGGACGAGCCGGTCTTCGCGCAGGTGGCGGCGGCCCACGCGGCCTCGCTGCGGACGCTCGGCGCGGTTGGCTTCATGCCGGTCGGCGCGGAGGTGCTGTTCGGGCCGCCTGAGGATTTCATGCGGCGCGGGACGGATGGCCACGTCGCGCCGGGCTGACCGGTCGAGCACCCACGGCTTCCACGTGCGGACCGACAGCAGTGCCCCCCGGCGCGGCCGGTTTCCCACGTACCGTCCTGCCCTGCTGTCGCTATTCGACACCTATCCAGGACAGCGGTCCCATCCTCGGGTCGTAGGGCGACCCCCAGGTGGGATGCTCGCCGCAGGGCCGGGTCCCGACCTCCCCACTCAGCCGAAGTCCGTCGGGCAACCAGGTTGCGCCCCAGACGCTGCTCGTCGCCCGGGCCCTCGCGCACGACCTCGCCCTTCGGCTACTCGTCGCCCGGGTCCTCGCGCACGACCTCGCCCTTCGGCTACTCGTCGCCCGGGTCCTCGCGCACGACCTCGCCCTTCGCGTTCACGCGCGCGGGGACGGGGTCGTCGGAGATCTCGACGTCGAACGAGCCGGTCGTGCGCTGGCCGCCGGCCGGCACCGCGTTGCCGTACAGGCCCGGCGCAACCATGTAGTTGACCGTGTAGCTCCCCGGGCGCACCGCGGTCACGCGCCACTCGACCTCGCGCGTCTCGCCGGGGAACATCGGGCCGAGCGCCCACGTGTTCGTGGCGGCCGTCTCACCGCCCTCGGGGCCGCGGTCGACGATCCACACCGGGCGCCCGGGATCGGCCAGCCGCGGGTCGTCGGCCGCGACGGCGAACGCGCCCGCGGGCTCGCTCCCGTCCGTTGGCTCGGTGGCGACCGTCACGGCGAGGTTGGGCAGGTCACGGTCGTCGGTGTTGCGGACGGAGATCCGCATCGTGGCGGGCTGGGCGGTCGTCTGGCGCTCGGGGAACGACGCCTCGACGACCTCGAGCGTGAACTCGCCCTCCGGCTCGTCGGCGTCTTGGCGCTCGCTGCCGCAGCCGGCCAGGGCCAGCCCCGCAAGGCCGATCGCCACCCACGCAACCCTCATAGCGCGGGCGAGCGTACCACCGGGTTCCGGGGCGCAGCGCAAGTTCCGGGCACGGTTGTCGTTTGTGCCACATGCAGGCCGTCGCATAACCTTCGGCGCCGTCGCCCACGATGGGCGATCGCCGCAACCAGGGGAGAACATTGGTCCGTACCGTCGCCGATCGAGCCTTCCTCCCGGCCAAGGGCCTGCTGGAGGAAGTGGGCGACATGATGATCCTGACGGGCAAGACGATCATGTCTGCCCTGCGCCCGCCGTACCCCTACGGCGGCGAGTTCGTCTCCCAGTTCCTGTTCGCGCTCAAGCTCTGCTGGTTCCCGCTGGTGGTCTCCACGGTGGCGTTCGGCTACGGGGCACCGGGCCTGCAGGCCGCGAACTTCCTCAACCTGTTCGGCTCGATCGACCGCCTCGGCGGCTTCTTCGTGCTCGCGTCGATCCGCGAGTTCGCGCCGTTCGTGACCGCGATCGTGCTTGCCGGCGTGGCAGGCACGGCGATCACCGCCGACCTCGGCGCGCGCAAGATCCGCGAGGAGCTCGACGCGCTGCAGGTCCTCGGCGTCGACCCGGTCAAGAACCTCGTCGTGCCGCGCTTCCTGGCGCTGATGCTCGTCACCGGCCTGTTCGACATCTACGCGCTGCTCTTCGGCGTCTTCGGCGGCGTCCTGGCGACGCTCACCAACGGCGCCCCGCTCGGCCCGTTCTGGGCGACGTTCTTCACGAACTCGTCGGTCGTGGACCTGTGGGGCTCGGTCCTGAAGTGCACGATGTTCGGGGCGATCATCGCGATCGTCTGCTGTTACAAGGGCATGACCGCGTCGGGCGGCGCCGCCGGCGTTGGCCGCGCCGTCAACCAGGCTGTGGTGATCTCCACGCTCGGCGTGTTCGCGTTCAACTACGTCTTCACGCAGACCCTGCTGGCCACCCACCCGGAGATCCTCAACATCAAATGACCGGATCTCGAAACGGCACGAGGGGGCGCGGCTGATGGGTCGTCAATGGCTGGCGATCCCGCGCGACTGGCTTGCGTCGTTCGGCGAGATCGTCCGCTTCTGCTCGACGGTCGTCGCCGAGGTCTTCACGCTCAAGGTCTTCCGCTTCTTCGGGGAGGCGCTGCGCCAGGCCGGCCTGCTGATCCTGTCCTCGACGCTGGTGATCTGGGGCCTGATCTTCATCATCGGCCTCCAGTGCGGGATCGAGGGCGCGTACTTCAACCGCGCGGTCGGCTCGCCCGCCTACGCCGGCGTGTTCGCCGCCTGGTGCGACCTGCGCGAGCTCGTGCCGTACGCGTTCGGCTACATGATGGCCGCGAAGGTGGGCACCGGCATCGTCGCCGAGCTGGGGTCGATGCGGATCTCCGACGAGATCGACGCGCTCGAGGTCATGGGGATCTCCTCGATGACCTTCCTGTGCGCGACCCGCCTGCTGGCCGCCTGGCTCGTCCTGCCGTTCATGTACATGGCCGGGATCGGCGCCGGCTTCTTCGCTTCCTACCTGGCCGTGGTCGAGCAGATCGGGGAGGTCTCCAGCGGCGGCTACACGCTGATCTTCTGGATGTTCCAGAACCCGCCCGACCTGCTGTACAGCGTCATCAAGGCGATGGCGATGGCCACCGTGATCGTGCTGGTGGGCTGCTACTACGGCTACACGGCGAGCGGCGGGCCGGTCGGCGTGGGCACCGCCACGGCGAAATCGATGGTGCTCAACATCGTCCTGGTACACCTGATCGGCATGCTGGGAACACAGGTCTTCTGGGGTGCGAACCCCCGAGCACCCATCGGAGGATGAGCGTGAGCGACGACGAGTACCGCTGGCACACCGGCACGCAGCGCCCGACCGGCACCAAGGACGCGGTCGAGTTCGTCGACGTCCACAAGGCGTTCGGGCGCAACAAGATCCTGCGCGGGCTCAACATGTCGATCCCCGAGGACAAGATCTCGATGATCCTCGGGCCGTCCGGCACCGGGAAGTCGGTCTGCATCAAGCACATGGTCGGGCTGCTGTACCCCGACGAGGGCGACGTCCTGGTTCACGGCGAGTCGGTTCCCGGCATGCGCGACGACGACCTGTTCGACATGCGCAAGCGCTTCGGCGTGCTGTTCCAGGACGGCGCGCTGTTCGGCTCGATGAACCTCTACGACAACGTCGCCTTCCCGCTGCGTCAGCACACCGACAAGGGCGAGGACGAGGTCGAGGACATCGTCATGCGGCGCCTGCGCGAGGTCGGCCTCGAGGGCTCGACCGACAAGATGCCGAACGAGCTCTCGGGCGGCATGCGCAAACGCGCCGGCTTCGCCCGAGCGCTCGTCCTCGACCCCGACATCGTGCTCTTCGACGAGCCCGACTCGGGCCTGGACCCGGTTCGCACCGCGCTGCTGTGCGAGCTGATCAAGGAGGTCCACGAGGAGAACGGCGGCGCCTACGTGGTGATCACGCACGACATCATGTCCGCCAAGCGCGTGGCCGAGTACATCGCCGTGCTGTGGCGCGGCCGGATCGTCGAGTCCGGCCCGGCCGAGGAGCTCTTCGGCTCCGACAACCAGTTCGTGCGCCAGTTCCTGTCCGGCGCCTCGCAGGGCCCGCTGGGCATGGAGTGAACGTGAACTGCGGCTGGGCAGGGCGGCCGCCGCCCACCCCAGCCGCAGTCGCCGTCCCCGCACATCGATGGACGAACGTTCAGCCCGCACTGACCGGTAGACCGGCACCCGCCTTGAGGAAGCCACGATAGGGTTCGCCCTTGTTTTCTGGGGGACGTAGCGGAGACGGAGTGCCGAGCCCAACCTGTCATCGGATGAGAGAGCGTCGCTGGTGACGGTGGCCAGGGCCGCCGCGGCCGGCGCCCTCGCCCTGGCCGTGGCGTTCGCCGTGTGGCTGCTCCTGTTCCGCGGCGACGGCGGCACCGAGTACACGCTCTTGTTCCAGAGCGCCGGCCAGCTGGTCAGGGACGACGACGTCCAGGTCGGCGGCCGGCGGATCGGGTCGGTCCGTGACATCGAGCTGACCGAGGACAACCAGGCCGCGATCAAGGTCACCGTGCAGGAGCCGTACGCGCCGCTGCGCGAGGGCACGCGCGCCGTCATCCGGCTCACCTCGCTGTCGGGCATCGCGAACCGCTACGTCGCGCTCACCCCCGCCCCCGGCGACGCGCCCGAGCTCGACGAGGGCTCGACACTGACCGCCGAGTCGACCACCGACGTCGTCGATCTCGACCAGATCTTCAACACCCTCGACGAGCGCACGCGCGGCGACCTCGCCGACGTGATCAAGGGGTTCGCCACCCAGTACGCCGGCAAGGGCGACGAGGCCGGCGAGTCGGCCGAGTACTTCAACCCCGTCCTGTCGAGCTCGCGCAGGCTGGTCCAGCAGGTGACCGAGGACGAGTCCGCGCTGACCCGCTTCCTCGTCAACTCCAGCCGCGCGGTCACCACGATCGCCGAGCGCCGCGACGACCTCGCCGATCTCGTCGGCAACGCCGACCAGACGGCCGCGGCGATCGGGCAGGAGAACGCGGCGCTGGCACGTGCGCTCGGGCTGCTGCCGACCACGCTGCGCCGCGCCAACACGACGTTCGTGAACCTGCGGGCGACGCTCGACGACCTCGACGTGCTGGTCGCCGAGTCCAAGCCCGCGACGCGCGACCTGGCGCCGTTCCTGCGTGAGCTGCGGCCGCTGGTGGCCGCCGCGCGGCCGACGATCCGCGACCTGCGCACGCTCGTGCGCCGTCCCGGTGCCGACAACGACCTCGTCGAGGCCACGCGCAAGATGCCGGCCCTCCAGCGCGCCGCCACGCCCGCCTTCCGCAGCGGCCGCCAAGCGCTCGTGCGCGCCCAGCCCGTGCTCGAGTTCGCGCGCCCCTACACGCCCGACTTCGTCGGCTGGCTGCGCGACTTCGGCCAGGGCGCCGCGAACTACGACGCGAACGGCCACTTCGCGCGCATCCAGCCGATCTTCAACGCGTTCCAGTTCGCCGACAACCCGGCCGGCGGCCTGCTCACCCCGATCCCGCCCGCCAACCGGATGGACGGCGCCGAGACCGGCGTCATCCGCCGCTGCCCCGGCGCGGCGACCCAGCCGCCGGAGGACGGGTCGGCGCCGTTCACGGACGGCGGCGGCCTCGACTGCGACCCGAGCCTCACGCTCCCCGGCCCATGAGACGCGTCGCCGCCGTCGCCGTCCTGATCGCCGCCGCGACCGCATTCGCGATCGTCGGTCTGGGCGCGGGCGACGACGAGGCCGACTACAAGGTCCGCGCGATCTTCGAGAACGCCGGCTTCGTGATCCCGGGCGAGGACGTCAAGGTCGCCGGCGTCCGGGTCGGCTCGATCGAGTCGATCGACGTCACCGAGGACTTCAGGGCGGCCGTCGTGCTCGACATCACCGAGCCCGGCTACCAGGACTTCCGCCAGGACGCCGAGTGCATCGTGCGGCCGCAGTCGCTGATCGGCGAGCGGTTCGTCGAGTGCGAGCCGACACAGGCCCGCGCGGCCGGCGAGGAGGCGCCGCCCGAGCTCGAGCAGATCGAGGAGGGCGACGGCGAGGGGCAGTACCTGCTGCCCGTCGAGCGCAACGCCAAGGCGGTCGACCTCGACCTGATCAACAACATCATGCGCGAGCCCGAGCGCGAGCGCCTGTCGATCATCCTCTCGGACCTCGGGATCGGCGTCGCCGGGCGCGGCCGCGACCTGTCGGACGTCATCCGCCGCGCCGACCCGGCGCTGAAGGAGATCGACGAGGTCCTGAAGATCCTCGCCGATCAGAACGACGTGCTCTCGAACCTCGCCGCGGACTCCGACGCCGTGCTGGAGCCGCTCGCCCGCGAGCGGACCCGCGTCAGCGGCGCGATCGAGAACGCGGGCGAGGTCGCACAGGCGACCGCCGAGCGGCGCGCCGACCTCGAGGCGGACATCGAGCGCCTGCCCGCCTTCCTGCGCGAGCTCAGGCCGACGATGCTGCGGCTCGGCGCGCTGAGCGACGAGATGACGCCGGTGCTCACCGACCTCGGCGCGGTGGCGCCCGACATCAACCGCATGATCCTCGAGCTCGGCCCGTTCTCGCGCGCGGCCGTGCCGGCGTTCGAGTCGCTCGGAGAGGCGGCCGAGACCGGGACGCCGGCGGTGATCGCGGCCCGCCCGGTGGTGCGCGACCTGCGCCAGCTCGCGAGCGCCGTGCGGCCGGTCGGGGCGAACCTGCGGCGCGTGCTCGAGTCCTTCCAGCGGACCGACGGCATCGAACGCGCGATGGACTACATCTTCTACCAGGTGGCCGCCATCAACGGGTTCGACTCGTTCGGCCACTACCTGCGGGCCGGGCTGATCGTCAACCAGTGCGCCAACTACGCCGTCCAGCCGACGTTCGGCTGCTCTGCGAACTTCGAGGCGCGCGCCGGCTCGAGCCGCGCCCGGGCGGCCGCTGTCGACGGGCCGCGCGATCCCGTGCTGCAGCGCACGGCGGCGGCGCTGGCCAAGGCGCTCGGCCTGCCGGTGCCCAAGGTCGAGCGTGCGCCGAGCGACGCCGGCAAGCCGCGCAAGCGCCGCACGGCGGCCGCCGAGCCCGAGAAGCGGCCGGTCGCCGCCGAGCCGGCCCCGAAGGCGACACCGACCCCGCGGGCCACGCCGGCGCCGGCACCGAAGGCCGAGACCGAGGCGGCCGACGACGAGCGCTCGCGGACCGAGACCCTGCTCGACTACCTGTTCGGGGGCGACGAGTGAGCGGCCGCCCCGGCATCGCCGGCAACCCGGTCCTGATCGGCGCGGCCACGATCCTCGTCGTGCTGGTCGCCGTCTTCCTGGCCTACAACGCCAACCGGGGCCTGCCGTTCGTGCCCACGTACGAGCTCAGGGCCGAGGTCCCGAGCGCGGCCCAGCTCGTCGTCGGCAACGACGTCCGCATCGGCGGCTCGCGCGTCGGCTTCGTCAGCGACATCAACGCCCAGCGGCGCGACGACGGCTCGACGATCGCCGTGCTCGACCTCACGCTCGAGCGCACGGTGTCGCCGCTCCCGAACGATTCGACGCTGATCGTCCGGCCGCGGTCGGCGCTCGGGCTCAAGTACGTCGAGATCACGCGCGGGACCGGCTCGGAGGGCTTCGACGACGGGGCGACGATCCCGATCACCGCCGCGACGCCCGAGCCGGTCGAGTTCGACGAGGTCCTCAACATGTTCGACGAGGAGACCCGCGACGCGGCCGCGACCAACACGACCGGGTTCGGCGACGCGCTCGCCGGCCGCGGCGAGTCGATCAACACCGCGATCGGCGCCTTCCGGCCGCTGCTGCGCGACATCCTGCCGGTCGCCCAGAACCTCGCCTCGCCGGAGACCAACCTGCGCCGCTTCTTCGGCGAGCTGGGCGACGCCGCGGCGATCGTGGCGCCCGCCGCGGAGGCCCAGGCCGAGCTGTTCGTGAACCTGGACACGACGTTCGGCGCGCTGCGCGAGGTGGCGCGGCCCTACATCCAGGACTCGATCTCGGGCGGCGTGCCGGCGCTCGACACCGCGATCCGCACGCTGCCCGTCCAGCGCCCGTTCCTGCGCAACGCCGAGGGCCTGTTCCGCGAGCTGCGACCGGGCGCCGCCGCCCTGCGCGCCTCGGCGCCGACGATCGCGGACGCGCTCGAGGAGGGCACGCGCGTCCTGCCGCGCACCCCGCCGTTCAACCGCCGCTTGGCCTCGCTGCTCGACGAGCTGGAGACGTTCGCCGAGGACCCGATGGTGCCGCGCGGCCTGAACGCCACGACGCGCACGCTGGAGTCGCTCGACCCGACGCTCGCCTACCTGGCGCCGACCCAGACCGTCTGCAACTACCTGACGCTCTGGTTCCGCAACATCTCGTCGCTGCTCAGCGTCGGCGACCGCAACGGCACCTGGCAGCGCTTCATCATCGTCGCCACGCCGCAGGGCCCGAACAGCGAGGGCGGCCCGGCCTCGGCGCCGGCCAACGGGCCGACGGTGGAGAACCACCTCCACACGAACCCGTACCCGAACACGGCGGCGCCCGGCCAGCCGCGCGAGTGCGAGGCGGGCAACGAGCCGTACCTGGCGGGCCGGACCGTGATCGGCAACGTGGCCGGGCGCCAGCAGGCGGCGACGGAGGGGAACCCCTAGTGGTCCCTCTCGCACGCCCGGACGTCCTCGGATCGACCGTCGATCACCGCCTGGCGGCGTCCTCGACCCTTGAAATCCCAGAGGGATTCCTGCGGGTCTGCGTCCTTGCCAGGCGGCGCCGGCGGCCGCCCGAGAACGCCCGGGCGCACGGGAGGAACCACTAGTGCGCCGCCGCACGCAGCGCAGCCCCGTCGCCATCGGCCTGATCGCGCTCGCCGTGATCGTCGTGCTCGTCTTCCTCGGCTTCACCAAGGACATCCCGTTCACGCGGCCCTACGAGGTCAACGCGGTGTTCCAGTCGGCCAACTCGATCCGGCCCGGGTCGCCGGTCCGGATCGCCGGCGTCGAGGTCGGCAAGGTCAAGGAGGTCAAGCCGCAGGAGGGCACGGACGCCGCGATCGTCGTGCTCCAGATCGACGACGACGGCCTGCCGCTGCACGAGGACGCGACGGCCAAGATCCGGCCGCGCATCTTCCTCGAGGGCAACTTCTTCGTCGACCTGAAGTCCGGCTCCCCGTCGGCCCCCGAGCTCGACGACGGGGGCACGCTCAAGGTGACCCAGACCGCGACGCCGGTGCAGCTCGACGAGGTGCTGACCGCGCTGCAGTCGGACTCGCGGCAGGACCTCAAGGACCTGCTGGAGGCGCTGGCCGTCGCGCTCAACTCCGAGCCGACCGCGGCCGAGGACGAGGACTCCGACCCGTCGGCGCGCGGCGAGACCGCCGCCGAGTCGTTCAACGACGCCTACGACGACATCCCCGCGGCCGAGCGCTCGACCGCGATCGTGCTCGAGGCGTTCCTCGGCACCGAGCCCGAGGCGGACCTGGCGCGGCTGATCGACGGCACCGCCCGCACGACCGGCGCGCTGATCCGCAACGAGAACGCGCTCCGCGGCCTGATCACGAACTTCAACGCGACGATGGCGGCCTTCGCCTCCGAGTCGGGCAACCTGCGCCGCTCGATCAGCGAGCTGCCGCTGACGCTCGAGAGCGCCAACCGCGCGTTCGCCTCGCTCAACGCGGCGTTCCCCTCCACGCGCGCCTTCGCGCGCGAGATCATCCCCGGCGTCCGCGAGACGCCGGCCACGATCGAGGCGGCGCTGCCGTGGATCGACCAGGCGCGGCCGCTGATGGGCGACGACGAGCTGGGCGGCCTCGCGCGCGAGCTGTCACCGGCCACCGAGGACCTGGCGAAGCTGACCGACCGCGCGATCGAGCTGCTGCCGCAGACCGACCTCGCGTCCAAGTGCGCGCGCGACGTGCTGCTGCCGACCGGCGACGTCGTGATCGAGGACGAGTTCACGACCGGCGTCGAGAACTACAAGGAGTTCTTCTACACGCTGGTCGGGCTCGCCGGCGAGGGCCAGAACTTCGACGGCAACGGCATGTACGTGCGCTTCCAGACCGGCGGCGGCGCCGAGTCGCTGTCGCTCGGCTCCGCGTCGTCCAACACCGGCGAGCTGTTCGGCAACGCGAAGGCCGTCCCGCTCGGCAACCGGCCGTTCTATCCCGGCAGGCGCCCGCCGTA
>Ga0214469_1001023_pt1 | contig 10289 bp, 4 predicted proteins | sample RVTome_10_FD_187340 | JGI IMG/M metagenome (GOLD analysis project Ga0214469, IMG submission 187340) | Soil microbial communities from uranium-contaminated site in the Upper Colorado River Basin, Wyoming, United States - RVT153D57 HiSeq ... | reverse complement strand
GGCTGGCAGCAGCCGGTCGGCCACCAGGTCCGCGGCCCGGCCGGCGGCCGCCGCGGCCTGGTTACCGCGGCGGCGGGCGAACCGCTGCTGGGACTGGCCGCCGGCCGCGGTACGCGACTGCACGTACCACGAGTCGACCTTGGAGCTCAGCAGCTCCGCTCCGGCGGCCAGCCCGACCGCGGCGGCCGACCGGCGGGCCAGCAGCAGCCCGAGCCGGCGCGGCACCTGCGCGTCGGCGACGAACCCGGCCAGGTCGGACCCGCCGGCCGCGCCGGGCGGCGGATACAGCTCGGCGGTGACGCCGTCGCCGGACCCGGTGACCAGCAGCACCCCGCCGGCCGCGGGCACCGCCACCGGATCGCCGTGCCGCTGGCCGAACCCGGCCAGCCACCGGGGCAGCCGGGCCGGGTCCACCGACACCCACCGGCCACCCCCGGCGGCCGGCCTGGAGCTGCCCATACCGCCACGCTACCGGTGATCGGGATGGCATGATCGGCAGCATGCCGCTGTCGACCCCGCTGGCCGACGAGATCATGGACCGGCTGTCCCGGGCATACGGGGCCGCCCGGAACCCGGACCGGGCGGCCCCGATGGCGGCGTACATGCGCGACCAGTTCCAGTTCCTCGGCATCCCCAGCCCGACCCAGAAGGCGCTCACCCGGGAGGTGCTGGCCGGGCTGGGCCGGCCCACCGAGGCCGACCTGGCGGCGGTGGCGCGGGCCTGCTGGCAGCGGTCAGAGCGGGAGTACCAGTACTTCGCCTGCGGCTGGCTGCGCCGGCACGCCCGCTGCTGCAGCCCGGAGTTCCTGGCCACCGCCCGGTATCTGATCGTCACCCGGTCCTGGTGGGACACCGTGGACGCGCTCGCCGCGCACCTGGTCGGGCCGCTGGTGTCGCTGCACCCGCAGCTGGTGACCAGCATCGACGGCTGGCTGGCCGAGCCGGACCGGTGGCTGGTCCGGACCGCGATCCTGCACCAGCTCACGTTCAAGGAGGCCACCGACGCCGGCCGGCTGTTCCGCTACTGCACGGTGGCGGCCCACCATCCGGACTTCTTCGTCCGGAAGGCGATCGGCTGGGCGCTGCGCGAGTATGCCCGGACCGACCCGGCGGCGGTACGCACGTTCGTGGGCACCCACCAGTCCCGGCTGGCCGCGCTGTCGGTGCGGGAGGCGCTCAGGAACGTCGGCTAGCGGCGCCGCCGGGCCGGCAGCCAGCCGGCCACCCGCAGCCCGGCATACAGCGCTGCCCCGGCCAGCCCGGCCACCCCCAGCGCGGAGACCGCGTTCCACGGGTCGGGCAGCGTCAGCCCAGCCACCTCCCGGGCCGCCGGCACCGCCAGCACCAGCAGGAACCCGCTGGCCATCGTGGCCAGCAGGGCCAGCTTCCAGGCCGCGAACGGGCGGGCGACCAGGGCGAGCGCGAAGAACGCCACCAGGAACAAGGTGATCGTGGCCACCGACCGGTCAGCGGTCAGGTCCGAGGCCGGGTTGCTGTGGGCGGCCAGGTAGGCGCCGAAGGTGGCGACCGCGCAGACCAGCCCGGCGGGTACGGCGAACCGCAGCACCCGGGGCACGAACCCGCCCCGGGCCCGCTCGTCGGACGGGGCCAGCGCCAGGAAGAAGGCCGGGATCCCGATCGTGAGCGCCGCGATCAGGGTGATGTGCCGGGGCAGGAATGGAAACGGCAGGTGGGCCAGCCCGACCAGCAGCGCCAGCAGCACCGAGTAGACGGTCTTGGTGAGGAACAGGTTGGCCACCCGCTCGATGTTGGCCAGCACCCGGCGGCCCTCGCCGAGCACCTGCGGCAGGTTGGTGAAGTCGTCGTCGAGCAGCACCACCTTGGCCACCGCCCGGCTGGCGCCGCTGCCCGAGCCCATCGCGATGCCCAGGTCGGCGTCCTTGAGCGCCAGCACGTCGTTGACCCCGTCGCCGGTCATCGCGACCACGTGGCCGCGGGAGCGCAGCGCGGCCACGAACGCCCGCTTCTGGTGCGGGCTGACCCGGCCGAACACGCTGGCCCGCTCCAGTGCGCCGGCCAGTTCCGCCGGGTCATCAGGCAGCTCGCGGGCATCCACCGGCGTCCCGGCGCCGGGCAGCCCGAGCTGCTGCGCGATGGCGCCGACCGCGGCCGGATTGTCCCCTGAGACCACCTTCGCCGCCACGTCCTGCTCGGCGAACCAGCGCAGGGTGCGGGCCGAGCCCGGGCGCAGCTTCTGCTCCAGCACCAGCAGCGCGACCGCGGTCCGCTCCGGCCCGGTCCCCGCCGGTCCGCCCCCGGCCACCGGCAGGCCGGCCGTGCGGGCCAGCGCCAGCACCCGCAGCCCCTGCCCGGCCAGCCGCTCGCCCTCCTGGCGCACCGGGTCGTCCGCCCCGAGCAGCACGTCCGGGGCGCCCAGCAGCCAGCTGCCGTGCCTCTCGAACCGGGCTCCGGAGAACTTGCGGGCCGACGAGAACGGCAGCGTCTCTGCCACCGGCCAGCCGGGCGGCTCCGGCACCCCGGCCGCGATCGCCTGGACCGTCGGGTTCGGGCTCGGGTCGGTGCCGACCAGCGCCGCCAGCGTCGCAGCCAGCTCGTCCCGGTCCGGAGCACCCGGCGCCGGGCGGATCTCCCGCAGCACCATCCCGGGCTCGGTGAGCGTGCCGGTCTTGTCCAGGCAGAGCGTGTCCACCCGGGCCAGCACCTCCACCGCCGGCAGCTCCTGCACCAGGCACCGGCGCCGGCCGAGCCGGACCACCGCCACCGCGAACGCGATGCTGGTCATCAGCACCAGCCCCTCCGGGATCATCGGCACCACCCCGGCGACGCTGCTCACCACCGCGTCGGGCAGATCCTGGTCGCTGGTCAGCTGCCGGACCACCAGCAGCAGCCCGACCGGCACGATGATCCAGGTCAGGTACCACAGGAACCGGTTGATCCCCTGGTAGAGCTCGGAGCGGGCGAGGCTGAACACGCTGGCCTCGGCGACCAGCTTGGCGGCGTACGCGTCCGGGCCGACCCGGGTGGCGACGAACTCACCGGAACCGGCCACCACGAAGCTGCCCGACAGCAGCTGGTCGCCCGGCTCCTTGCCGACCGGGTCGGCCTCCCCGGTCAGCAGCGACTCGTCGATCTCGAGCCCGTCGCTGTCGCGTACCTGCCCATCCACCGGGACCTTGTCCCCCGAGCGGAGCACCACCAGCTCGCCGGCGACCACCTGTTCTGGGGGCAGCTCCCGGTCCTGCCCGTCCCGGCGGACCCGGACCGGGGCGCGGGCCAGCACCGACAGCCGGTCCAGGGTGCGCTTGGCCCGCAGCTCCTGGATCACCCCGATCCCGCTGTTGAACACCACCACCCAGCCGAACAGCGCATCGATCGGGTGGCCGAACACCAGGATCAGCGCGGCCAGCGCGCCGATCAGGGCGTTGAACCGGGTGAGCAGGTTGGCCCGCAGGACCTGCCCGACCGACCGGCTGGCCCGGGCCGGCTGGGTGTTCACCTGCCCGGCCGCGACCCGCCCGGCCACCTCGGCGGTGGTCAGGCCCGCCGGGGTGGTAGCCGGGCCGGTCTCGGTCGCGGTCGGAGCCGCCTCCGCCATGCCCCCACGATAGTGACCGGGCCGGTCGGGCCGGGCCAGGGCCGGTCCGGGCGGCATCCGCACCCCCCCCCCGCACCCGCGGTCCGCGGGCGCTCGGCCCGGCGGGTCAGGGTGGCCGGTGGTCCATCACGCTATATACATACAGCACTGGCACCGCGACCGGATGTCATTCCAGCAGGCCGGCGCGCCGCAACGCCAGGTTGCGAAGGGGGTGGCGCCAGCGGCAAGCCGACCTTACAATCAGTGAACCACGGGGGCCAGAGTCCGCTCTTCGGAGACAACTATGGCCGACCTGGGTCCGCGACCGGCCCGCTTGGTGGTGCAGTCCGACCGCCGTCTCGTGCGCGAAGCGCTTGCCGCCTTTTTCTCGGACGCCCGAGGGTTTACTGTGGTCGGTCACACCGACAGTGCGCACGGGCTGCACACGTTGTGCGCGCTCGGGCGACCGGACGTGTGCCTGATCGACGTCGAGGCGCTCACCGCCCGGACCGTCCGGACCCTGCGGGACATCCGCACCGCCTACCCGGCGGTGGACCTGGTGGTCGCGTACACCAGCCTCTCGCTGGAGCTGCTGGCCGAGGCGGTCCGGGCCGGAGTGACCTCGTTCGTGCCCAGCTCGCGCGGGCTGGACGCGGTGCTCAAGCTGCTCCGGCAGCGGGTCCGGCGGGCGCACGTGGGCCTGCCGGCACCGCCGGACGGGCAGGCGCTGACCGACCGGGAGCTGGGGGTCATCTCGCTGATGAGCTCCGGACACACGGTGTCCGACATCGCCCGGCTGCTCCGGATCAGTCCACACACTGTGGACAACCACAAGCGCCGGGTGTACGCGAAGTTCGGGGTCGGCAGCCAGAGCCTGGCAGTCTCCCGGGCGATCGCGCTCGGCCTGGTGGAGCCGAAGGCCAACGGCGAGGTCCGGCTGTTCCAGCCTGGCCAGCCGCCGCTGGCCGTGGTCTGCGGTTCGCCCGGCCCGGTGCTCGACAAGGTGATGCAGACCCTGGTCGGCCGGGGGCTGCCGTTCGTGCACGCCCGCGCCCAGCAGCCGCTCCAGCCCGACCACTGGGCGCGCTGGCACCGGGGGCCGGTGATCACCGTGCTGGTCGACCCGCATGACCGGGACTGGCTGCTGCCGGCCAGCATCGACACCGCGGTGGTGGTGGTCCGGTCCGCCCAGCCCGATCTGTCGACTGTGGCTGACCTGCTGGCCACCGGCGTCCGGGCGGTGGTGCACGCCGGCGACGCCGCCGCCGACCTGCCCGACGTGCTCTCGCTGGTGGCCCGGGGCTACGTTGCGATCAGTGCGGAGCCGGCCGGCGAGCTGGCCGGCTGGATGGTGCGGCACTCCGAACGCAGCTCCGGGGTGCCCGACCTGACCGCCCGGGAGCAGGACATCCTCGGCCTGCTGGCGCGCGGGCAGACCATCCGGCAGGCCGCCCGGACCCTCGGGATCGCCGCCAAGACGGTGGAGAACACCCAGGCCCGGCTCTACCGCAAGCTGGGCACCCGGAACCGGGCCGAGACCCTCACCGTGGCCTACAAGCTGGGCCTGCTCGACCCGACCAGCGCCCCCGCATGAGCCGCCAACCGGTACGATCGGCCGCCGCCGGCTGACCGGCCGGGCGCTGACCCCTAGGGGAACCACGTCATACCTCGCACCAGCCGGACACCCCTACACTTCGGAACGACCGAGCAGTAGTCATACCCGCGTAGCGGAACTCTCACAACCCTGTAAATCGGACATCGGCTCAGCGGGTCGATAGATCTCCGGAGATGCCATGGGGCAGATAGCACAACGGGGGAATGGAGCACGCCGCACCGTAGTCGTCGCGACCGTCGCATTGCTGACGCTGGCCAGCCTGAGCCTGCTCGCCTGGACCCGGCTCGCCGGCGCGCCGCCGATCGCACCCGACAGCACCGCCACGCTGGACGGCATGAGCATCGAGATCCGTAAAACGGAGTGGGCGGTCCTGAATCACGTCGACAACGGCCAGGGCGGCTATCTCATGCCGGACCAGATGATGCCGGGCGCCCCCACCGGCAACGAGGTCCGGCTCGGCCTCGGCGTCACGCTGACCAACACCCGGGCTGACACCCAGGGCTTCAGCCTGGTGGACGAGTTCTGGATCAGTGGTGGCCTGGAGCCGGAACCCAAGCCCCTGAGCGCCGACACGATCGGCGACCTGAGCCGGCTCGGTCCCGGCACGGCGCTGCAGGGCACTCTCTACTTCGATGTCGAGGTCCCGGACGGGGAGGACCCGACCATCCCGCCGCTTTACCTGGAGTGGGACCGCGGCGGCAACGCGATCCGGATTCCGGTCCAGCTTCCCGGTGAAGTCCCGGAGCACTCGGGGCACTGAGCCATCCGTCCCGCCGATGAAAGGAGGTTACCGGGCTAACCCCCGCGGGCACCGCTCCCGCGATCCGCGGCGCGGCGTCGCAGCGCAACGGCACGGCGCCGCGACTGAGCTGTAAGCGCGCAGCCCGCCGGTGGCCCCAACCACCGGCGGAGGTTGCGGCTTGCTGCGAAGAAACCGGATCTCGCGCCCGAAAGAGGAGGTCTTGCGATGCGCGAGTCGTCACATAGACGAACGACCCGGTTTGCGGGCAGGTCAAAACCTGGCCGTCAAGCCGACAACCTTTTCCACCATACGCGACATCAGCTCCTGTTCGCCACGGTCCTGGCGGTCGGAGCAATGCTGTGGGTACACAGCGTGTCCTACATCGGAGACGGGTCGGTCCTGGCCCGAGCGCCCTACCTCGGCCTGGAGATCCTGTTCGCGATCCCCCTGGCCGGGGTGGCGCTCTGGGCCGCCGGCGAGTTCCGGCACCGGCTCGGGCTCGGCGACGGGATGGCCGTCCGGGCCGGCGTGGTGGCCACCGTGTTCACCGCGCTACTGGTGCCGATGGCGATGCTGCAGGGCTACAGCCACGCGATCCTGGGCGGTAGCACCGGCGCCACCGCCTACCGGCACGCGGCCGAGGACCTGGTCGGGCTGGCCGGCTACGGCGGGCTGACCGCCCTGCGGGCCTGGCCGGCGGTGCTGGTCTCGGCGCTGGTCGCGGTGTTCCTGCAGCGGCTGCTGGCCGAGCCGGCGTTCCGGCACCGGACCGTCCGGTGGCTGCGCTGGTCCCGCCGGCCGGCCACCGTGATCGCGGCGGCCGGGGCGTTGCTGGCCGGAGTGGCGGTGGCCACCGTGCTGCCGGCCAGCCCGGCGGTCGCCCAGGCCGGCGGCTGCGGCAGCGGCGCTCCCCAGCGGGTCTACAACGTGGCGGCGATCGATCTCACGATCACGATCAACCGGCACGGCGACAACGACCCGTACGGGTACATGTACGTGCTCGAGGAGAACCTGGCCGAGGTCCGGGACTTCGAGGCCAAGCTGCAGACGGCATCCGAGACCGAGGACGTGCTGGACGCCGAGGGCAACATCGTCACGCCCTGGACCGAGCTGGTCGACGCCGACCCGAACGCCGCGCTGGTGTCGCTCGGGCTCGACCAGGACCCGATCCAGCCGCTGGTGCTGCGCGCCCGGCTGGGTGAGTGCGTGGTGATCAACTTCACCAACCGGCTCACCCGGACGCCGGTCACCGGGGTCACCAACCGGCTGATCCAGCTGCCCGGTGGGATTCCCAGCGTGTCGATCGACATGCAGGGCGTCACCTATGCCGCCGCCGGCGGCCAGGGCGGCCAGGACGCGGGCAACAACGCGCCGAACATGGCCGACCCGGGCGAGACCGAGCAGTACCGGTTCTTCATCGACCCGCTGATGGGCGAGGGGACCCGGGTGTTCCGCAGTGGCGGCGAGAGCGCGCAGCTCACCGCGCACGGCCTGTTCGGTGCCCTGATCGCCGAACCGGCCGGGGCGCGCTGGTTCGACCCCGACACGGGGGTCGAGCGGACCAACGACACCACCTGGAGCAACTGGGAGGCCATGATCAATGCCCCCCAGGAGGAGGTGCCCACATTCCGGGAGTTCGCGATCCTCTACCACGAGGTCGGGGACGAGACCTACACCCTGCGCCGGCCGCTGCGGGAGAACTTCGGCGGCCAGTCGTCCCCGCAGGTCGACCCGTTCGACCCGGGTGGCCGGTTGATCGGTGGCGCGCTGCCGATGATCGACCGGCGGGCCCCGGACGCCCAGCCGTTCCGGCGGGGCGGCGGCACGAGCTCCTACCGGCCCGGCGGCAAGGCGATCAACTACCGGTCGGAGTCGTTCTTCCGGCGGCTCCAGCACGAGACCGCGGTGGTGCTGCTCAACGGTGGCGACACCAACGAGGCCGCCCGGTCCCAGCTGGACAACAAGTCGCTGGGTTACAGCTCCTACACCTACGGCGACCCGGCCACGCCGATCGCCGAGTCCTACCTGGGTGAGCCGACCAAGACCCGGTTGGCGCACGTCGGGTTCGAGCAGCTGCATGTGCACCACCTGCATGGTGGGGCGGACCGGTGGCGGCTGAACCCGAACGCCGACGACACCGCGATGGACAGCGGCCTGGACAAGACCCCGTTGCAGAACGCGGACTCGGTCCGGATCGACTCGCAGACCATCAGCCCGCAGGAGTCCTTCAACCTGGAGCACGAGTGCGGCGCGGGTGGTTGCCAGCAGGCGGCCGCGGACTTCCTCTACCACTGCCACATCGCCCATCACTACATCGCGGGCATGTGGGGCATCTGGCGGGTGTTCGACACCGCCCAGGCCGGCCTGGCCCCGCTTCCGGGCGAGTCCAAGCCGGCGGCGGGGGTCACCTCCGCCCAACTGCTGGGCACGACCCTGCCGGACGGGCGCACCCTGGTGCCGGACTTCGAGGTCACCAACCCGGCCACCCAGGTCGGGATCAACGAGTGGATCGCGGCGCTGCTGCCCCCGCAGGGCCCGCGGATCGACCGCCAGGACGCGACGGTCTGGGACTGGGTCGTCGCCGGCCCACCGGCCGCGCCGATCTACCTGGGCGAGCCGGACTACGGTGACGTCAGTGTCCCGGCACCGCAGGCCGAGTTCCGGTCATGGGAGAACTACCGGTCGGACACCCCCGGTCAACGGGACCCGATCCTGTTCAACCCGACCAACGGCCGGCCGGCGTTCCCGTTGCTCGAGCCACACCTGGGTGAGCGGCCTCCGTTCTCCCCGAACGAGCACTCCGGTGCCCCGTGGCTCGGCGAGACCGGGAATGCGGGCAGACCCGACGGCCTCTGTCCGGACACATCAGATGTGCGAACATACAACATCACCGCAGTCTCCACACCGATCCAGATGACCGCACGTGAAAACGACCCGGCGGGCATGCTGTTCATGCTCAACGACGAGTTCACATTAGGTCCGGACAACGTAGCGATACCGGCTCCGGACAAGAACACCGAACCGCTGGTGATCCGGTCCAATGTGGGCGACTGCGTGGCGATCACGCTGGGCAACCGGATCGACGCGGCACACACCGTGGCCGAGGGCTTCAAGGAAGTCGCGAAGACGAACATGCACACGCACTTCGTGCAGTTCGACCCGCAGGCCTCGGACGGCGTCATCACCGGGTTCAACTACGAGCAGTCGATGTTCCCGACCCAGCGGGACGGCCGCGACCTGACCGCCGCCGCCGGGCCGGGCACCACCACGATCTCGGTGAACCAGACCGACCGGTTGCACGCCGACACCAACCCCGGCATCGCGATCGCGGTCGGGATCGGTACGCCGAACATCGAGATCCGGACGATCGAGACCGTCGACACGGTCGCGAACACCATCACGTTCACCGAGCCGCTCAGCAAGAGCCATCCGGCCGGTGTGCCGGTCTCGGTGGAGTTCGTGCAGTACCGGTGGTTCTCCGACGTGGACTCCGGTGCGGTGTTCTGGCACGACCACGTGGACGGGATCACGTCCTGGGCGCACGGCCTGTTCGGTGCCCACGTCATCGAGCCGCCCGGCTCGACCTACCACAACCCGGTGACGGGCGCGCAGGTCGACAGCGGCGCGGTCGTGGACATCCGGAACAACAACCCGAACGCCTCGATCGGCGTCGACCAGTCCGGTTCCTTCCGCGAGTACATGATGTTCCTGCACAACGGCCGCCCGGGCGCCCCGCTGACGAACGACAACGGTCGGGGCAACGAGTTCGGGCAGGAGTGCGAGGAAGCGTCCATCAACCTGCGGGCGGCTCCGATCGGGGAGCGGACCCCACCCGGGACGATCATCACCGACCCGGCGACCGGGGACCCGCTGGACGTCAACCCGTCCACCACCGATCAACGGTTCGAGTTCAACGGTTTCTTCGAATGTAGAAACTCGTACGACCGGACCGGCGTCGGGGACCTCGAGGACTCGGTGGCAGGCACGGTAACCGCCGTCGACCCGTACGTATTCTCGTCGGTGAAGTACGGCGATCCGGAAACCCCGTTACTGCGGGCCTATGTCGGTGACGACGTGGTGGTCCGCACGATCGGGGTGAACGAACGGGCCGAGGGCCTCCGGGTCCAGGGCCACCGGTTCCGGCTCGAACGCTTCAACGACGACGGCAAACTGATGGACACCGCCGTCACCGGGATCTCCGAACGGTACGACTATGTCCTGGACGGAGGGGCAGGTGGTCCCGGCGGCGTCGCTGGCGACTTCCTGTACTACAGCTCCCGGACCTTCGCGCTGGAGAGCGGTGCCTGGGGCATCTTCCGGGTGCACGACACCCGGCAGGGCAACCTGCAACCGCTGCCGGACAACGCGGTGCCCAA
>Ga0214469_1001021_pt1 | contig 10299 bp, 4 predicted proteins | sample RVTome_10_FD_187340 | JGI IMG/M metagenome (GOLD analysis project Ga0214469, IMG submission 187340) | Soil microbial communities from uranium-contaminated site in the Upper Colorado River Basin, Wyoming, United States - RVT153D57 HiSeq ... | reverse complement strand
AAGAGGGTCAGCGAGTTCGACACCACCTACGGGATGGTCACCCAGGTCGACGACCTGGGCAACGAGGCGACCAGCGCCGACAACCGGTGCACCCGGTACGAGTACGCCCGGAACACGTCGAAGTGGTTGGTCGACCGGGTGTCCCGGACCGAGACCGTCGGGGTGCGGTGCTCGGAGCCGCCGGACCGGCCTGAAGACGTTCTCTCCGACAGCCGGACGTTCTACGACAACCCCAGCACCCACGGCGCCACGCCCACCCGCGGGCTGGTGGTGAAGGAGCAGGAGGTCGGCTCCTGGAGCGGCAGCACCCCGGTCTGGGTCACCACCACCCGGACCGGCTACGACGGCAACGGCCGGCCGGTCGAGGTGTTCGACGAGCTGGACCGGCAGACCACCACTGCGTACACCCCGGCGGTCAACGGCCCGGTCACCTCGACCGCGGCAACCAACGAGCTGGGTTACACCGTCGCGTCGGTGATGGAGCCGGCCTGGCAGCTGGCCACCCGGACCACCGACGCCAACGGGCAGGTCACCGACCTGACCTACGACGGGCTGGGGCGGCTGACCGAGGTCTGGCTGCCCGGCCGGGCCAAGGCCAGCCAGAGCGGCAACCTGCAGTTCGAGTATCTGGTCCGGGACGACGCGCCGTCCGCGGTGACCACCCGGAAGCTGCTGCCCACCGGCAGCAGCTACCAGACCTCGATCAGCCTGTTCGACGGGCAGCTGCGGGATCGGCAGACCCAGACCCAGGCACCGGCCGGCGGACGGGCCATCGTGGACACGATCTACGACTCGCGCGGGCTGACCGAGTCGGTGTCCAAGGAGTACTACGACACCACCAACGACCCGCCGGACACCACTCTGGTCGGTCCCGGCCAGCCGCAGACCCCCGGCATCACCGAGTACGCGTACGACGGGGCGGAGCGGGTCACCGACGAGATCTTCCGGGCGCTCGGGTCGGAGGCCTGGCGGACGTCCTACTCGTACGGCGGGGACCGGACCCACACCACTCCGCCGGAGGGCGGGACCGCCACCACCCAGGTCACCGACGCCCGCGGCAACCTGGTCGCGCTGCGGCAGTATCACGGCCCCACCCCGACCGGCAGCTATGACGAGACCACCTACACGTACACCAGGCGGGACGAGCGCGGCTCGGTCACCGACGAGGTCGGGAACACCTGGACCTTCACGTACGACCAGCGGGGCCGCGAGATCAGCTCGACCGACCCGGACAAGGGAACGACCACGACGGCCTACGACGCGGCCGGCCAGGTGGTCACCGAGACCGACGCCCGGGGGATGACCCTCGGCTACACCTATGACCCGCTGGGCCGCCGGACGTCCATCCGGGAGGGTTCCCCGACCGGCCCGAAGCGGGCGGAGTGGGTCTACGACACCCTGACCAACGGGAAGGGTGAGCTGACCCGGTCGATCCGCTATGACGGCGGCGCCCAGTACGTCTCCGAAGTGACCGGATACGACGTGGCCGGCCGGGCCACCGGCACCCGGGTGATCGTCCCGGCCAGCGAGAGCGGCCTGGACGGCACCTATCCGATGACCACGATGTACCGCCCGGACGGCTCGATCTCGGCCACCCAGCTGCCGGCGATCGGTGGCCTGCCGTCCGAGTTCCTCATCTTCGCGTACAACGACGTCGGGGCGCCGACCTGGCTGACCTCCTCGCTCACCTCGTACGTGCGGCAGGTCAGCTACAACCAGCTCGGGGAGCTGGTCCAGCGCGAGCTCGGCCCGTTCGGCAAGCGCACCCAGGTCACGTACACCATCGACGAGCCGACCGGCCGGCTGGTCAACACCGCCGTGCTGCCCGAACTACAGCCCGAAGCGATGGAGCTGTCGTACCAGTACGACGACATGGGCAACCTGCTCCGGATCGCCGACACCCCCGGATCGTCGGTGGTGGACACCCAGTGCTACGAGTACGACCACCTGCGCCGGCTGGCACAGGCCTGGACCCCGGCGGCGACCGGCACGGACAACTGTGACGACAGTCCGACGGTCGGCTCGCTGGGCGGGGTGGCGCCGTACTGGCACTCGTGGAGCTACGACCCGACCGGCAACCGGCTCAGCCAGACCAAGCACGCTACCGGCGGCGATACGGTCACGACCTATGACCACCCGGCCGCCGGTGGCACCCGGCCGCACGGGGTGACCAGCGCCACCACCGTCGGCCCGGGCCTGTCCACGCTCGACACTTATGAGTACGACCCGGCCGGCAACCTGACCGAGCGGGTGATCGGCGGCGACACCCAGACCCTGACCTGGGACGACGAGGGCAACCTGGCCTCGGTGACCGAGGGCTCGGAGGTCACCTCGTTCGTCTACGACGCGGACGGGAACCGGCTGATCCGGCGCGATGCCGAGGGCAAGACCCTGTATCTGCCCGGTGGCCAGGAGCTGCGCTACGACAACGCCACCGGCACCCGGATCTGCACCCGCTACTACACCCACATCGACACGCTGGTGGCGATCCGGACCCCGACCGAGCTGACCTGGGTGGTGGGGGACCACCACAACACCGCCGAGGCGATGATCCGCCACAGCGACCTGCAGGTCAGCCGGAAGCGGACCCTGCCGTTCGGGGAGACCCGTGGCAGCCAGCCGTCGTTCTGGGCCGGGGACAAGGGCTTCGTCGGTGGCACCGAGGATCCGACCGGCCTGGTGCACCTCGGCGCCCGGCTCTACGACCAGACGCTGGGCCGGTTCATCTCGGTCGACCCGGCGGTCGACTTCGAAGACCCGCAGCGGGCGCACGCCTACGCGTACGGCAACAACGCACCGGCGACGTTCACCGACCCGGAAGGGTTGTTCTTCAAGAAGCTGTGGGACAAGGGCAAGTCCGCGGTCAACACGGCCACCAACATCGCCGAGAATGTCGGCAACGCGGTGGCCAGCGGGGTGCAGACCGCGGCGAAGGCGACCGCCGACTGGGCCGTGAACACGGTCAACACGATCAAGGAAGACCCCTGGAAGTTCGCTGCCGAGGTGGCGGTGGGGATCGCCGTCGCGGTCGCGGTCGGCGCGGTCTGCAGCACCGGGGTGGGCTGCGTCATCCTGGCCGGGGCGGTCGCCGGGGCGGCCGCCGCCGGAGCCGGGTACGGCGTGGATGTCGCCCAGGGTGACCGGGAGTTCTCGGCCAAGGACCTGGCCACCGAGATGGTGATCGGCGGCGCGGTCGGCGCCGCCACCGGCGGTCTGGGTGCCGGCGCCTCCCGGTTCGGCCGGTCCGCGGTCAACAGCCTCCGCGGCCGCGGCGCCGGACAGGCGTGCCGGATCAACAGCTTCGTGCCCGGCACGGCGGTGGTCATGGCCGACGGCTCCACCCGGCCGATCGAGGACGTGGCACTCGGCGACCAGGTGCTGGCGACCGACCCGGAGACCGGGAAGTCCAGCGCCGAGGACGTGGTAGCCACCATCACCGGCGCCGGTGAGAAGGTCCTGGTCGACATCACCGTCGACGCCGGCACCGACCTGCCCGGCGACGGCGCCGCGCTGGTCACCGCCACCGCCGGCCACCCGTTCTGGGTGCCCGAGCTGGGCCGGTGGCTGCCCGCGATCGACCTGCGCCCCGGTCAGGAGCTGCGCACCGCCACCGGCGACGCAGCGCAGGTCACCGCGGTCCGCTCCCGGGTCCAGCCTGCCCAGGTGCACAACCTGACCATCGCCGACCTCCACACCTTCTACGTGCAGAGTGGCAGCCAGGAGCTGCTCACCCACAACTGCGGTGGCAGCAACGTCACCCGGCATCGGCTGGGTTGGGGGCAAGAGGCGCGAATCCAGTACAACCGCGGTCTCAACCCGTACGCCGCCGGGTCGGATGTAGCGCAGAACGCTGCCGAGATCGGCTACACGGCCGGTGGGCTGATCCCCGCCTCCTGGGGGGGCGTGGCCGGCTGGATGGCGGGCTCGGTATACGGTCTGGCACGTGGAGCCGTCAACTGGTTCAAGTACACGCCGAAGCACAAGTGGACGCCCCAGAACCGGTGGGCGCCGCAGCACAGGTACCCGCTGAGTCGCCCGGCCCCGCAACACCGCCATACGCCGCAACATCGCCACACCCCCCAACATCGTGCTGGCGGGGGTACGCGTGGCGGGAGTAACGTGCCGATCTGACCTGTGATGGGGGGACATGGAACCGGCTCGTGAGCCAGCTCCCGACCGGTCCACGGCGGGCGGTCGGGAGCTGGTCGGGATGCTCATGCTCGCGATGGCCCGCCAGTGGCGGATCGGCCGCACCCGGGTCGGGACCGAGCACCTGCTGCTGACGATGAGCGAGCGGATGCCGTCGCTGCGGCCGGTGCGGGCAGGCGTGTCCGACCGGGTGTGGAACCCGGCGACCGGCTGGCGCAGCGAGGATGCTGGTGCGGACTTCACGCTGATCGGCGATGCGCGGGAGGTGGACGGCGCGCTGCGGGAAGCAGCGTGGCTGGCCCGGGTGCGCCTCCGGAGGGCGTGGGAGGCGCCGGCGCCGCGCTGGAGTGCCGGGGTGCGCGCGGCAGTCGGTCGGGCGCTGCTGGAGGGGGCGCGATGGCGGGTGCCGTGGGCGCACGCGGCGCACCTGCTGACCGGGGTCTGCCAGGGCGGCGGCGACCGGGCGGTGGAGATGCTGCGGGCCCTGCGGGCGGATCCGCAGGGATTCGTGCAGCGGGTAACGCGGGTGGCTCGGACCGCGGGAACGCCGATGACAGCGGGAGCCGATCTGCTGGAGAAGACCGGCACGCTGACCGCGCCGCCAGTGGGACCCTTGCGGCGGCCGGTGCTGCGGCTGCTGACCACATTCATGCGCGCGGACGCGGTCCGCTACCGGCCGGGCGCCTACCGGCCGATGGTGATGGCGATGGACCGGGAGGCGGTGCGCCAGGTCGTCCGGACCGGCGCCGGCCAGGCGACCCAGGCGCATCTGCTCCTCGGTTTGCTTGAGCTCCACCAGCAGCTGGCCGCGTCCGGACAGCGGCTCCGGCCGCGGTGGGCTGCGCACAACGAGGCCGGGGAGCTGCTGCTGGGTGCGGGAGTACGCCGGGCGGCGCTGCTGGACCGGATCGGCCGGGGCGTCCCGCCGGACGAGCCGTTGCCGCCGCACAGCCGGCCGTGGCGCAACCGGACCCCGGCCGACCCGCCGTTCGGCCGCGGCGTGGCCGACGTCGACCGCCGTGCTCATGCGTTCGCCGCCGAGCTGCGCCACCGGTACGCCGGGACCAGTCACCTCCTGATGGCGCTGCTAGCCGAGCCTGACAGCCCGGCCCGGTCGATACTGCGGGACTGCGGCGTGGGAGTGGACCAGCTGGTCGACCGGCTCGCGCGAAGTCTGGGTCTGCCCGCCGGTTGAGGAGCGGTCGGTCGGGTCAGTCCGGGGAGTCGTCGACCGGCACCGGCACTGGGTAGCGGGGGACCTCGTCCAGCACCACCGACCCCTCCACGCTGTCCACATACGACAGCGAATCGACCCGGTGGATCGCGAACGCCAGCCGGATCCCGGTGACGTCCAGCACCACCTGCTCCGCGCCGGCCGACACGATCGCCACCGGTGGGTGGCCGTCCGGCAGGCTGCTCGGCTGACCCAGCCCGGTCAGGTCCAGCTCGTCCGGGTCGACTGCCCGGACCCACCAGCTCTCCAGCTCGCTGGTGCGGTCCAGCCGGTAGCCGATCTCGACCGTGCCCATCGGCCCGGCGTACACCGCGGTCTGGTAGCCGGAGGGCAGATTGCGCCAGCCGGAAGCCAGGCTGCCCAGCACCGGTGCGCCCGCCCGCCGGGCAGCAGCCGCCGCCAGCGCCGCGGCCAGGCAGGACAGCCGACCGCCCTCCATCGAGGACAGAAGTGGGGCGAACACCTCCGGATGCTCGTCAAGGAAACCGGTGTCCACCGTGCCGGCCAGGAAGGAGGGACTGCGCAGCACACGTACCAGCAGGTCCCGGTTCGTAGCCACACCGTGCAGCTGGGAGCGGGCGAGGGCGGTTGCCAGCAGCCGGACCGCCTCCAACCGCGACGGTGCCCGCGCCACCAGCGTGGCCAGCGTGGTGTCGTAGTGGGCGCCGACCTCGCAGCCGTCCGACACGCTCGCGTCCAGCCGCAGCCCCGGCGCTGGCAGCGGCTGGAACCGTCCGGCCACCGGGCCGATCGCGAACCGGTGCAGCGTGCCGGTGGCCGGCAGCCAGGCATAGGCCGGGTCCTCGGAGCGCAGCTGGACCCCGATCGCGTGCCCCTGCCCCGGCGGTGACCCGGTGCAGGGCAGCGGTTCACCCTCGGCGACCAGCAGTTGCAGCTGCACCAGATCGAGTCCGGCGAGGCACTCGGTGACCGGGTGCTCGGCCGGCAGCTGCGGGCTCACGTTCAGCAGGTGCCAGCTGCCGTCCGGGGTGAGCAAGAACTCCACAGTAGCCAACCCACGGTAGCCGAGCGCGCTGGCCGCGTCGACGGAAGTCCGGGTGAGCTGCTCCCGCAGCTCCGGTGTCACCGCAGGGGAGGGGGACTCCACGACCAGCGGTTGGTGCCGCCGCTGCACCGAGCCTTCCCGTTCACCGAACGTCACAGCGTTTCCGTGAGCGTCCACTATCAGCTGTACGCTGAGATGGCGGGCCCGCGCCACGTACTTCTCGCAGAACACACCACTGTCACCGTAGGGTACCGTCGCCGCCCGCCGGACCTCGGCGACCGCCCGAGCCAGCTCCTCCGGGCTCCGGGCCAGCTGGGCTGCCCGGCCGCTGCCGCCACGGTTCGGCTTCACGAGCACCGGATAAGCGTCCACCTCAGACGGATCGGCGTACCGCGGGAGCAGGCGGATCCCGGTCCCGGCCAGCGCGGCGGCGACTCCCCGCTTGTCCTCCAGCAGGGTGAGGGTCTTGGCCGGCGGGCCGACCCAGACCAGGCCGCGGTCGGCGACCGCCCGGGCGAAGTCAGGATCGGTGGCCAGAAGACCCCAGCCGGGGTGGACTGCGTCCGCGCCGGACTTCTGGGCGGCGCTGATGAGCAGATCACCCCGCAGGTAGGTGGCGGTCGGTGCCTTCCCGGGCAGGTGGACCGCCCAGTCCGCCTCGGCTACATGCAGCGAACCGGCGTCGGCGTCCGAGTAGACCGCTACCGTCTCGATCCCGGCCTGCCGGCAGGTGGCGAAGATCCGCCGGGCCGCCTCGCCGCGGTTGGCGACCAGTACCCGCTTGATCATGACGGGCGGCGCTGGATCAGGGAGAGGCAGAAGCCCAGCACGGTCCGGGTGTCCCGCGGGTCGATCACGCCGTCGTCGGCCAGCCGCCCGGACCGCTGCAGCGCAGACTCGGCCCCGGCAGCGGGACCGGCCCCGCCCTCCGGGGCGGCCGGGGCGACGCTGGCGCCGGGCCAGGCGAACCTGAACCGGGCCCGCGAGGCCGCTGCGTCGACTCCCTGCCAGGGGCCCACCCGGACCGCGAGCAGCGGGAGTTCCGCGCCGGCCAGCACTGCCTCGGCGGGCGACCACAAGGCGGTGCCGTGCCGCAGCAGCAGTAGCGGGGTGCCGGCGGCTGCGGCCCGCCGGGTGAACCGGACCGCCTTGTCGGCATCTACTGCCCCGCTGGGCTGGCCGGCACTGGCCAGCACCGCGACCGGCTGCCCGTGCAGGTCGGCCCACCCGGTGCAGACGGCCGGCCCGGACCTGGGCTGGTCCTCATCGAACTCCGACCCGTCCAGGATCCGGCCGAGGATCTCCCGCGGCTCGCTCACCGGCACTGCCAGCAGGTCTTCCAGGTCGTGCTTGGGCGGGACCGCCGCAGGCGCCGGCCATCGCGACGGGCCGGGTCTGCCGCCGAATCGTTGCACGCACCGGCGGGCCAGCCGCAGCGCGTCTCGTTCATCTTCGGCCCGCTGGTCGGGTGCCCGGCCCGGCGGGGCCGAGCCGGTGCCGGCCGGGTGCCCGCCGTTGGCCGGCCGGATCCCGATCAGATAGTCGAACGAGTCGGCCAGGTCCGCACCGGCCAGCCGGGCCCAGCCGCCGAACCAGGCGGCCGCAGTGGGGATCCCCGCCCGGGCCAGCTCGACGAAACCCGCCAGCACCTCGCCAGCCGGCCCGAGTGCCTCGGCCCGCCCGGCGGGATCGGCCCCGTTCGCCTCCAGCAGGCCGATCACCGGTAGCTGGTTCTGGTACGCGATCTGCTGGGCCCGCAGGATCTTCCGGAGGGTGCCGGCGCCAGCGGCATCGCCGTGGACGGTCGGGTCGCTGGCGATGATCACGCACGACCGGCCGGCCACGATCCCGACTGCGGTCACCACCGCTGCCCCGACCGGCCCGCCGAGCCCCCAGCCAGCCAGCGGGCTCAGCTCCAGCAGTGGCGAGTCCCGGTCCACCAGCAGCTCCACCCGCTCCCGGGCGAGCAGCTTGCCGCGCGCGTGGTGCCGGGTGACCTCCCGCTCGCCGCCGCCCTCGCGGGCCGCGTCCAGCCCGGCCGCCAACTGCGCCAGCTCTGCCAGCATCGCGGCCCGGGTATCCAGGTAAGCCTGCTGGCGGAGGTCGGCGGCGGTGTCGAGGATCCCCATCCCACGCCTCCTCCGGCCAGCTGCCACCCCCGGGATATCGGGACAACTGGCCCAACGAAGGGGGAGCCGCAGGCGTCGCGCCCGTAGGCGCCCCGACTTGCCGGCCTATGGGTGACATCACCCAACTTATCGTAAGAAGCCGACAAAGGTGCTAGATCTCTTAGATCATGCTTAGTCGGAAATAACCGTTAGACTCGGGCGCGCCGGGCCAGCCGCTCCGGATCCAGGATGATGACGCTCTTGCCGTCCAGCCGGAGCCAGCCGCGGGAGGCGAAGTCGGCCAGCGCCTTGTTCACCGTCTCCCGGGAGGCACCGACCAGCTGTGCCAGCTCCTCCTGGGTGAGGTCATGGGTCACCCGCAGCACCCCGCCGTCTCGGGTACCGAACCGGCCGGCCAGCTGCAGCAGGTTCTTGGCCACCCGGCCGGGCACGTCGGTGAAGATCAGGTCGGCCTTCTCGTCGTTGGTACGTCGCAGCCGACGGGCGATCACCCGCAGCAGCTGCTCGGCGATCTCCGGGCGGTTGGTCAGCCATGGCCGCAACGCCTGCTTGCGCATCCGGGCCAGCCGGGTGTCCACCACCGCAGTCACGGTGGCGGTCCGCGGGCCGGGGTCGAACAGGGACAGCTCGCCGACCATGTCTGACGGTCCCATCACCGCGATCAGATTCTGCCGCCCGTCGGCCGCCCGCCGCCCCAGCTTGAGCTTTCCGGACAGCACGATGTAGAGGCTGTCGCCGGGTTCCCCCTCGTTGAAGACGATGTCGCCCTTGCGGACCTCGATCGTCTCCATCTCCTTGGCGAGCGCCTCGGCCGCCTCTGGGTCGACCCCCTGGAAGATCCCGCTGCGGGCCAGTACCTCGTCCATCGCGCACCTCTCGCTGCCAGCGCGGGTCCCGCGCAGCCCCAGTCTAGGCGCAGTCAGGGCGATCTACGCCACACCCCCTGAGTTGGTGATCGTGACTGTGACCTGCGCCGACCCCCCCGGATGGGGGTCAGCCCCGGCCGGTCAGCCGGTGCGGCGACCTCCGTAGCCGGGTAGGCTCCGCCGCGCGACACCCCTGTCCCCTCGGTGGAAGACCATGCCCAACCAGCCTCCGGTGCCCTCCCTGCCGGTCCGGGTAACGGACCAGCTGCGCCAAGTAGCAGTGCGCCGCCCGCTGCTGATGGCTGCGGTGGCCGCAGCCGGGCTGCTGGCACTGCTGCTGGCCGGGGTGGGCGCGGCCAGCGCGATCGGCGGCCGGGCCGGCGGACCCGGGGCCGGCCAGCCGGCCGCGCAGTGGCAGCCGGCCCTGACCCCCCGCCCGGTCGCGGTGAGCCCCAGCCCAAGCCCGGCGCCAGCGCCGGTGCCGGTCTCGATGTCGGCAACCGGGGACATCATCCTCGGCGACGCCGGCAGCCTGCCGGCCGCCGACGGGGCCGGGTTCTTCGACGGGGTAACCGAAGCGCTGCCGGCGGACCTGGTGATGGGCAACCTGGAGCAGCCGCTGACCGGTGACACCGGGTTCCGCAAGTGCGGTGAGGACAGCACCGGTTGCCACGCGTTCCGGGCCCCCCCGCACTACGCCGGACATCTCCGGGACGCCGGGTTCCACCTGCTGAATCTCGCCAACAACCACGGCGACGACTTCGGCCCGCAGGGCAGGGAGAACACCCGGGCGGCGCTCGACCAGCACGGCCTGGCGCACACCGGCAGCCGGGACCAGATCACCGTGGTGCGGGCGGCCGGGGTCCCGGTGGCGGTGGTCGGGTTCAGCGCGTACGCCTGGACCAACGACCTGAA
>Ga0214469_1001020_pt1 | contig 10300 bp, 10 predicted proteins | sample RVTome_10_FD_187340 | JGI IMG/M metagenome (GOLD analysis project Ga0214469, IMG submission 187340) | Soil microbial communities from uranium-contaminated site in the Upper Colorado River Basin, Wyoming, United States - RVT153D57 HiSeq ... | reverse complement strand
AGTCGACGCCCGCCTACGCCGCGCGGCGTCCACACTGCGGTCGGCGGTCGATGAGGCCAGCGTGACGTCGCCGTCGCTGCGGGGGGCGCCACCGCGGCTGGCTCACGGCCGCGCTGCTCGTTGTCGTGTTCCCCGCCAACGTGCAGATGGCTCTCGACGCCGGCACCGAACGTCAAGCCGTCCCCACCATGCCGGTGGGGCCCTTCCGGGCGATGGCACTGGCCCGCCTGCCGCTCCAGCTTCCGCTTGTCGGTTGGGCTCTTCGGGTCGCCGGGAGCTGCTGAAACTCTGTGAAACGTCCTGGCAAGGGGCGGTGTGTTGGGCTAGGATACGAACATATGTTGGGGTTTGGGGGAGTAGGGGTCGGGGGGAGTGGGGTCGATGCAACGGAGGCGGACGCGCCTGCGTCGTTGACGTCCGCGATTGACGCCCTCTTGACCATCGATCCCGACACGCTCGATGACGCTCAGTTGGCCGATGCTGTGGTGGGGCTCCACCGGCAGCAGGCGCGGTTGGCTGCGGCGGCTGCCCGGTTGACGTCGGCGATGGACGCGCGGCGGGTGTGGGCCGACGACGGGTCCCGCAGCTGCGGGGCATGGCTGGCGCATCGTTGCCGGTTGGCAATCGGCCCGGCCCGAGCACAGGCGTGGCTGGGTCGCCGCCTGCGGATCATGCCGGCCACGGCGGAGGCGTTCGCGGCGGGCGATATCAGCCAGCGTCATGCAGCGGTGCTGGCGTCGCTGGCGGGGGGCCGCACGGCAGACTTCTTCGCCCGCGACGAGGCGGAACTGGTCGACGACGCGCGACGCCTCTCATGGCCCGACTTCTGCCGGTCTGTCGAGTACTGGCGGCAGTGCGCCGACCCCGACGGGGTGGAGCGCGACGCCGCCCATGACGAGGCGTTGCGCCGGGTCCACCTGTCTCGCGGCCTCCGGGGCACGGGCCACCTGGATGGATTGTTGGCGTCGCTGGGCCGAGCCACGGTGGCATCGGCGTTGGGTCGCATCGAACAGGAGCTGTTCGACGCCGACTGGGCGGCCGCCCGCGCCGAGCATGGCGATGCTGCCACCGCCTGCCATCTGACCCGTACCCCTGCCCAGCGGCGCCATGACGCCCTGGTGGAGATGGCCCGGCGGGCCGTGACGGCCCCGGCGGGGGGGAAGCGGCCGCAGCCGCTGGTCAGCGTGCTGGTGGGCCACGAGACCTTCAAGGGCCGGGTCTGCGAACTGGCCGACGGCACTGTCGTCACGCCGGGCTCGGTGGCGTCGGTGCTCGATGAGGCACTGATCGAGCGGGTCGTGTTCGACGGGCCCTCGCGGGTCATCGACCTGGGACGGGCTCGCCGGTTCACCGGAGCGGTTCGCCGGGCCCTCGAGGTCCTCGATCGTGGCTGTACCCACGGTGGCTGCGACGTGCCCCCCGAGCGCTGCCAGGGCGATCACATCCAGCCCTGGTCCCGCGGGGGCTACACCAACCCCGACAACGGCCAACTCCGGTGCGGCCACCACAACCGCTGGCGCTGGGACCACGGCGATGGCGACCCTCCAGCTGCCGCTCCGCAACGGCCACCACCCGACGCCGACCTCGAACGACGCAAAGCCTGGCTGGAGGCCTGGCGCCGCCGGCTCCGGGCCCGCATGGTTGCCGAGGAGAGCGGCGGCTACTCGTCCCCGTCCTCGGCGAGGATGGCGTAGAGCTTGCGGCGGGTCTCGGCGAGCACCTCGAGGGCGCGGGCGCGCTGCTCGTCGGATCCCGAGAACCCGACCTGGCCGACCGCGTTCATGACGCCGAACGACGCCTTGCGGAACTCGGACACCGTCGAAAGCGTGTCGTCGTCGGCGTACTGAGCCCAGGGTGGGGTCTCCGTCGCCTTCGCAGCTTCCTCGCGGCCGGCGTCGGTGAGCGTGAACCGCTTGCGGCCCTCGCTCGCCTCGCTGGTGATCAGGCCCTCGTCCTCCAGCAGTTGCAGCGTCGGATAGACGGAGCCGGGGCTGGGGCGCCAGATGCCCCCGGTGCGTTCGTCGAGCTCCTGGATCATCTCGTAGCCGTGCATCGGGCGCTCGGCGAGCAGCGCCAGCAGTGCGGCCCTCACGTCGCCACGGTTGCGGCGCCCACGACCCCGACCGCCCCGGCCACCCCGGCCGCGGGGGTCGAAGTCGAACGCGAAGTGGCCGGGGAAGGGTGCCATCCAGGGGCCGAAGTGGTGCCCGAACGTTCGATTTCTCATCGTCACTCCCATCGATCGATTGTCGATGGGTTGACGATATATCGCTAAGTCGCGAGACCCACCCTTCAACTCAGGGATTTGAGGGCGATCCGCAGTTCGTCGTTCATGCTCGCCGGTACCTCGTAGCCCGCCTCGTCCCGGATCTCGCCAAAGCGGTCACGCACGGTCTCGGCCGTCAGCTTCGGGTCGACGATGCCCTTGGTGACCCCCAGGAAGACCCGTGCCACCCGGCCACCGCCCAGCGTGTAGAGCTCGCCGGTCACCGGGCAGTCCTCGTGGGCCAGGAAGACCACGAGGGGCGTGATCGACTCCGGTAGCAGCTTGTCTGCGATCGGGCCGAGCAGGTCCTCGGTCATCCGGGTCTTGGCCACCGGGGCGATGGCGTTGGCCTTGATGTTGTTCTTGGCCCCCTCGACGGCGAGCACCCGGGTGAGGCCGACGAGGCCCATCTTGGCGGCGCCGTAGTTTGTCTGGCCGAAGTTGCCGAACACACCGGCCCCAGAGCTGGTGTTGACGATACGGCCGTAGTTTTGCGCCCGCATGTGCTCCCAGGCCGGCTGGGTGACGTTGAATGCACCCCGCAGGTGGACGTCAAGCACCGGGTCGACGTTGTCGGGGCCCATGTTCTTGAACGACGCGTCCCGCAGGATGCCAGCGTTGTTGATCACGATGTCGACACGGCCGAAGCGGTCCAGCGCCGTCTGCACGATGGCCCGGCCGCCCTCCGGGGTGGCCACCGAGTCGTAGTTGGCCACGGCGTCGCCGCCCGACGCCGAGATCTCGTCGACCACGGCCTGCGCGGCGGTGGTGCCGCTGCCGGTGCCGTCGACCGAGCCACCGAGGTCGTTGGCCACGACGAGGGCGCCACGGCTGGCGAGTTCGAGCGCGTGGGAACGTCCCAAGCCCCCGCCGGCGCCCGTGATGATCGCGACCTTGCCGTCGAATCCGAGATCAGCCATGGCGGACGAGCGTAGAGGGGCCTCCGGTGGCCGCCCGAATCGATCCCGCGAAGCGCGTCAGGTCCCCACGGCCATGTAGCGGATGCGTTCGGCGATGTGCACGGCATGGTCCCCGAGTCGCTCGTAGAACCGCCCGACCAGGGTGGTCTGCATGGCGTCGGGCAGGGCGATGTTCGCACTGCCCAGCTCCTCGACCAACTGGTCGTGCAGGTTGTCGATGCGGTCGTCGGCTGTGTCGAGGCGCTCGGCGGCCTCGGGATCTCGCTCGGCCCACGCATCGCCCGCGCCCTGCCACATCTCGACGCAGGTGGTGCCCAGCTGCTCCAGCAGGCCCCGTACGGTGGGTGTGAGGCGCAGGGCCAGCCCCGTGGCGGCTCGCTGGGCTATGTGCTCGGCGAGGTCACCGCTGCGTTCCAGCTCGGGCACGATTCGCAGCACCGACACCAGGTAGCGCATGTCGCGGGCCATCGGCGCCTGTGTGACCAGCTCACGCTCGGCCACCTGCTCCAGGTCGGCCTCCAGCTGATCGACGAGCACGTCGCGGCCCGTCAGCTGGCGTGCCATCTCGGTGTCGCTGGCGAGCAGCGACTCGGAGGCCGCCGCCACGCCTTCGGTCACGAGCGCGAACAGGCGGATGACACTGGCGTCTATCTCGTCGAGCTGCTGATGGAACCGCTTGCGCAGCTCGTGCGAGGGCTCGAAGGGCTCGGACACGGGCGCACCGTACCGCCCGTTCAGGCGTCGATCACACAGCCGCCAACCGTTGGTGACCGACGGCTACCCGGAGGTGGAGTTGTCGATTGCGTACGCCCGCAGGCGCTTGTAGTCGACCTTGCCGTTGGGCGCCCGGCCGATGGTGTCGATGACGAAGACCCGCTTGGGCGCCTTGTAGACGGCCAGCTTGGACCGGACGTGGGCGATGACGGCGTCGGGCTCGGCTTCGGCGCCGTCGATGACCTCGACCACCGCGGTGACCGCTTCGCCGAAGCGATCGTCGGGGATGCCAACGGCCACCGCATCGCGGATGCCCGGGTAGGTCTTGAGCGCCTCCTCGACCTCCTCCGGGAAGACCTTCTCGCCCGCGGTGTTGATGACCACCGAACCCCGACCCAGCAGCGTCAGGCTGCCGTCGGCCTCCACCTGGGCGTAGTCGCCGGGACAGGAGTACCGGCGACCCTCGAACTCGATGAACGTGGCGGCGGTCTTCTCCGGATCCTTGTAATAGCCGATCGGCTGGTGGCCGCCCACCGCCACACGGCCGATCTCGTCGGATCCCGGCTCCACCCGGCGGCCGTCGTCGGTGATCACGATCGTGTGCTCGCCCAGCATGAACCTCGCCGTGTCGCTGGCTGCGGTGCCCGAGGAGATCGACTGGCCCATGCCGATCGCCTCCGATGACGAAAAGGCGTCGACCAACAGCATGTTGGGGTGGTGCCTGAGCAGCCCCTGCTTGACCGGCTCGCTGAACATCACCCCCGACGAGGCGACCAGGAACAGGCTGGCGAGGTCCCAGCGTCCCGGGTTCTCGTCGAGGGCCTTGAGCATGGGCTTGCCGAAGGCGTCGCCGACGATGGCGATCTGGTTGACCCGCTCGCGTTCGATCGTGTCGAACATCTCCTCGATGTCGAACCGGCGAGACGTGAGCGTCACCGTGCTCCCGCCCAGCGCCAGGCAGATGAGCTGTGTGTACAGGCCCGTCCCGTGCATGAGCGGGCAGGCCGGCAGGCCCACCGGCCCCACGTCCTTCACCTGGTCGCGGACGACCGCCGGGTCGGCCTCGGAATCCTTGTAGATGGGGTTCACCTGCGACACGAGGTTGCGGAACAGGTCGTCCTGCCTCCACATCACGCCCTTGGGCATGCCGGTGGTCCCGCCGGTGTAGAGCATGATCAGGTGCTCGCCGTCACGTCGCCACGGCCGGACCGCCGGTTCCGGGTGCGACGTCGCCGCGTCCTCGTAGGCGATCGCCCAGTCGGGTTGGGGACCGCTGCCGTCGTCGACCCACAACCAGGTGGTCACGCGGGGCACGCGCTCGCGGATGCGCTCGATGGTGTCGGTGAAAGCGCCGTGGAACACGATGGCCACGCAGTCGGCGTTGTCCCACAGGTACACGAGCTCGTCGTCCTGGTAGCGGTAGTTCGTGTTGATCGGGACCAGCCCGGCCTTGAACGCCGCGAACATCGACTCGATGTACTCGGGGCAGTTGTAGAGGTATTGCGCCACCTTGTCCTGCTCGGCCACGCCGGCGTCGAGGAAGGCCTGCGCCACGCCGTTGGCCCGGCGGTCGAACTCGCCCCAGCTGATGCGCCGGTCGCCCTGTATCTGGCACGGCGCGTCCGGGATCTGCTGGGCGATGACCTCCCAGACATCGGCGAAGTTCCAGCCTGGCATCGATGCGCTCCTCGGGGGAACCGGCGGCTCGTCGGAGGGTAGCGGTTGGTCCCGAGGTGGCCCACCCCACGTAGGGTCGTCACGTGGACTTCGAACTCCCGGCCGACGACGACCCGCGCCGGGTCGAGGTGCGGGCGTGGCTGGACGAGCATCCGAGACCGTCGGGCCGCGAGCTGGCCGCGGCCGGGCTGGTGGCGCCCCACTGGCCGAAGCCCTACGGGTTGGGCGCCGATCCGGTGCACCAGCTGATCATCGACGACGAGCTGCGGCGGGCGGGTGTCGCCCGACCCGCCAACCCCGTGGGCATCGGCTGGGCCGGTCCGACCCTGCTCCACGCGGGGACCGATGCGCAGATGGAGCGCTACCTGCCGCCGCTGCTGTCGGGCGACGAGATCTGGTGCCAGCTCTTCAGCGAGCCCGGCGCCGGCTCGGACCTGGCGTCGCTCACGACCCGGGCCGTCCGTGACGGCGACGAGTGGGTCGTCACCGGCCAGAAGATCTGGACCTCGCTGGCCCACGAGGCCCGCTTCGGGATCCTCATCGCGTGGACCGATCCGGACGCACCCAGGCACCGCGGCATCTCGTACTTCGTCTGCCCCATGGACCTGCCGGGCGTGACGGTTCGTCCCGTCGTCGAGATGACCGGCGCCCACATGTTCAACGAGGTGTTCCTCGACGACGTGCGCCTGTCGGCGGACCACCTGGTGGGGGAGGTGGGTCAGGGCTGGGAGCTGGCCAAGGTGACGCTGGCCAACGAGCGGGTGTCCCTGTCGACCGGCGGCGGGTTGTGGGGTCGGGGACCAGCCGCCGAGGACCTGCTCGCGATCGTGCGCTCCCGTGGGCCGGTAACCGACCCGACGCTGCGCGACCGGATCGCCCGCCTGCACATCGAGGGGGAACTGCTGCGCCTCATCCGCCTGCGGACGGTGAGCGCCCAGGTCCGGGGCGAGCCCCCCGGGCCCGAGGCCTCCGTGCGCAAGGTGCTGGCCGACGAGCACGGCCAGCGGTTGTTCGGGCTGGCCAAGGACCTGGCGGGGCCGGGCGGGATGCTCACGGACCACGGACCGCTCGGTGTCCCGGTGGACCTCTGGCATTACGGCTTCCTGTTCGCTCCGGCCCTGACGGTGGGGGGCGGAACCGGCGAGGTTCAGCGCAACATCATCGGCGAACGGGTGCTGGGCCTCCCGCACGACTGACCGGGGGATCAGGCGGCGGCGGGTTCGACGCCGGTGGCGACGCGATCGGCCGACGCCGGCCGCGGCTCTGGGGCTCGTTCCAGGGCCCGCATCTGGCGCACGGTCCACGCCGTGGCCAGACCGGTGGCGAGACCACCGAGGGCGAGGGCGACCCGCACGTCGGTCAGCTCCGCCACCGCGCCGATGACGGGGCTCCCGATCGGAGTCGATCCCAGGAACACCACGGTGAGCAGCGCCAGCACCCGTCCCCGCATCGGTGGAGCGGCCCGCAGCTGCACCACCGTGTTGGCGCCAGAGATCATCGACACGTTGCAGAAGCCCACCGCCAGCGTGGCGAGTACGGCCAACGGCAACGTCGGCGCTGCCGCCAGCGCCAGGGTGGCGAGCGCCAGGCCGGCACCGGACTGCACCAGGAAGCGCAGGTCGACCGAGTTCCGGCGGGCCACCATCAGCGCGCCGAACACCGAGCCGAGGCTGAGCGTGGCGAAAAGCATCGTGAACGTCGACGCCGTGCCGTGGAAGGTCCGCTCGGCGAGGAGCGGCAGGGTCACGGGGTAGTTGAACGCCGCCGTGCCGATCACGGCCATGAGGATGATCGGCAGCCGCAGCTCCGGCGTGCGCCACACGTAGCGCAGCCCTTCACGGAGCTGCCCCTTGGCCTTGGCGACGCGAGGCGACGACCGGAACCGCGCCCGGTTCATGCGCAGCAGGGCCACGATGACCGCCACGTACGTCACGGCGTTCACGACGAAGCACACGCCGGCACCCGGCCCCGCGATGAGCACGCCCGCCAGTGTTGGACCCACGACCCGCGAGCCGGTCATCAGGGCGCTGTTGAGCCCCACGGCGTTGGGTACGTCGGTCTCGGGCACCAGCTCGACCACCAGGGCCCGGCGGGACGGGTTGTCGAAGGCGTTGATGACGCCAAAGACGAGCGACAGCCCGAACAGCGCGCCTACGGTGATGCGGTCGGTCAGCGTGAGCACCGACAGCGTGGTCGCCAGGACCAGGAACGCCGACTGGGTGCAGACCATCAGCCGGTGGCGGTCGACGCGGTCGGCGATCACGCCCGCCCAGGCGCCAAGCACCAGGATGGGCAGGAACTCGGCCGCGGTCACCAGACCGAGGGCGACGCCGCTGCCGGTGAGGTCGAGGACCAGCCAGGTGATCGCCATCGCCTGCATCCAGGTGCCGGCCTGGCTGATGAGCTGGCCCCCGAAGAAGAGGCGGAAGTTCCGGCTGGCGAACGAACGGAAGGTGGCGTGACCGGCGAGCCGCAGTCGCTCGCTCACGTGCGCGCCCCTACCCCTGCAAGCTGTTCCAGTGCGTCGATGGCGTCGTGCAGGCGCCGCACGGCGTCGGGCCCGAGCTCCTTGAGCCGGACGGCGAGGAAGGCGTTGCGCCGGGCCCGGCTGTGTTCGAGCCGCCGGCGTCCCTCACGCGTGGTCGACACCCTGGTGATGCGGCGGTCGGACGCGTCGACGGTCCGGTCGACCAGGCCTTCCTCCTCGAGTCGGGCGATCACCTTCGTGATCGTGGGTGGCGTCACCTGCTCGGCCGCGGCCAGGTCGCCCAGGGTGATCGGGCCCCGGAGGTCGATCGTGCCGAGCGCCGACTGCTGTGACGGCGACAGTCCGGTGTCGGCCTCCTGCCGCAGCCGACGGTGGAGCCGAGCCGATGCCAGCCTGAGGCGCCCGGCCAGCTCGGTGATCTCGACGTCGCTTGTGGTTGCACCAACCATCAGTGGACCAGGTTAGTTAGCTAGGCAAACTATTCCAACCGCGTTGGGAATTCGGCAGTCCCCCGTTGATTTGGCAGGATCATGGGCCTATGGCGAAGGCCGCCCTGGACGGGTTCAGGCGCAACGAGTGGGTGAAGAACCTCGATGACCTGCCAGGCGTCCCCGCGGGCACCAAGGGTCGGGTCTATCTGGTCGAGGGCTTCACGTGGACGCGGTATCGGGTGCTGTTCGACAACGGCGTGGACATCGGCTCGCTCGACGGTGCGGTGCTGGCTCGCCCGCGTGACCTCGCCGCGGCCCTGGAACGGCGCGAGCAGGCGGCGCTCGCCGCCGAGGCGGCTGCGGAAGAGGCAGAGGCAGCCGACGAGGAGGGCGCGGCGGCGGCCGGTGAGGACAAGACGGTGAACGGTGTGTCGGTGCCGGCACACCTGCTCGACCGATCGAGACGGGCGCGAGAGCGCGTGGCTGCGGCCTAGGGGGATAGCGGATGAAACTGAGCATGCCGCTCAGCTATGCCGGCGGGTTCAAGGAATCGGCCGCCCAGGCCGCGGAGCTCGAGGCGGCAGGGCTCGACATGGTGTGGGTGGCCGAGGCCTACGGCTTCGACGGCGTGAGCCTCATGGGCTACCTGGCGGCCGTGACCGAGCGCCTCGAGATCGGCGCCGCCATCCTGCCCATCTACACCCGCACGCCGACGCTGCTGGCGATGACCGCCGCCGGGGTCGACGCGCTGTCCGACGGACGCTGCGTGCTGGGCCTCGGCGCCTCGGGCCCGCAGGTCATCGAGGGCTGGCACGGCGTCCCCTACACCGAGCCGGTGAGCCGCACCCGGGAGATCATCGAGATCTGCCGCAAGGTCTGGACCCGGGAGCGGGTCACCCACGAGGGCCGCTCCTACACGCTCCCGCTCCCACCCGACCGCGGAACCGGCCTGGGCAAGCCACTCAAGCTGATCACCACGCCGGTGCGGGAGCGCGTCCCCATCTACGTGGCGTCGCTCGGACCCCGCAACGTGCGGATGACGGCCGAGATCGCCGACGGCTGGCTGCCGATCTTCCATCTCCCGGAGAAGGTCGACGAGGTGTGGGGTCCCGACCTGGCGGCGGGTGCGGCGAAGCGGCCACCCGAGCTGGGACCACTCGAGATCGTGGCCGGGGGCCTGCTGGCGGTGGGCGACGACGCCGCCGACCTGCGCGACCTCGCCCGGCCCATGCTGGCGCTCTACGTCGGGGGCATGGGAGCCAAGGGCCGCAACTTCTACAACGACCTCGCCCGGCGCTTCGGCTACGAGGCGGAGGCCGAGAAGATCCAGGACCTCTACCTCGACGGTCACAAGGACGAGGCCGCGGCGGCCGTACCGCCCGGCCTGCTGGAGGCCGCCACCATCTGCGGCCCCGAGGGCTACGTCCGCGACCGGATCGCCGCCTACGCCGACACGGGCGTCACGGTGCTCAACGTGACGCCGATCGGCGGTGATGTCCCGGCCCTGGTCGGACAGCTCAAGGAGTGGATTGGCAACTGACCTCGACTCCGGCTTCGACACGCTCGACCCCCGCACGGGTGAGGTGCTGGCGCACCTGCCCGAGCACGGACCCGGAGAGGTCGCCGCCGCAGTCGCCCGCGCCCGCGAGGCGTTCGGCGCGTGGAGCGCGCTGGGCTTCGACCAGCGCCTCGACCACGTGCTGGCGGTGCGGGACCTGCTGATCGACCGGATCGACCAGGTCGTCGACGTCATCTGCAGCGAGACCGGCAAGCTCGAGCCCGAGGCCCTCAGCGCCGAGGTACT
>Ga0214469_1001018_pt1 | contig 10303 bp, 8 predicted proteins | sample RVTome_10_FD_187340 | JGI IMG/M metagenome (GOLD analysis project Ga0214469, IMG submission 187340) | Soil microbial communities from uranium-contaminated site in the Upper Colorado River Basin, Wyoming, United States - RVT153D57 HiSeq ... | reverse complement strand
CCTAGGCGCGAAACTTGTCATGTCACTTGAAAACGAATTAATGCCACAATCAAGCAGGACGTTACTCTCGTTGGTAGTGACTAAAATGCAAGATCTACCTACTTCATTAAATCCACCCAACAAAACTAAGCTGACTTCAGTTCTTTCGTTTAATCTAGGACGAAAGATCTTTTCACCTACCTCTTTATAGAATCGAACTCGCTCGTTGGCCCTTTGTACTAATATCGAATTAATCTGTTCAATTATTCCGAAATCCTTTGGTGCTCGTCTAATTAAGAACCTCCATCCTGTTTTTTCAGATAAGATTGCGTTATCTTGATCGCTCATGGAGTATTCCATGGTCAAATTTTCGACCAAAGCTGTAACCTCACCAACCGCAGGATCAAACAATAATCTTGAAATTTTTATACTGCTGGGAAGTACCTTATGTAATGCGTCTTCGCATTCTGCCTCTGATTTCCTGATGGATTCGTCAGTTCGAATTATAATCCTTTTTTTCACCGAATTTACCATGTTTGAAATGATGTTACTGTTTAGGATAAAATATGCAGGATTAGTCGAGAATAAAGCTATCCTTGGTCCTTCATATTCTATTCGTGTAAGCCCGGATTCTGACGGCAATGTATTCAATATTTTTACCATGAAATTCTGACCGGTCTGTTCACGAATCATAGGCTAACATGGTTCGCAACTTGTGCATATATATGCTTGACGTTAAACCCTTTAAGGGTGGCCAATTGGCTATTTGTAACTAAGAGAATCTAGGTTATGGGGTTAGAAAGCTCATGTTTGTATCCCTTTCAGATCTATTTCCCGTTCAAGGAGTCCCGTCCAATGTAGCATACAGGAAACCAGCGAATGAACGATAGTTACGTACATCACCTATCTTTGTAATCGCAAGTATTTTGTAAGTTGATATGCTTATCGAGGCCAGTGTGCTGGCGAGAGCAGCAGTGAGAGTATGGAAACATATCCCAGCTACGAAGGTATAACATCTTGGGCAAGTGCCAAGCATTGGATTCTTCAATGCACACAGATCTGAGGGGCACGTCTCATCGATCCCATGCTTGCCATTACAATGGTACTAGTTTATAGTATGGAGATTTCGGGCTATACTTATCCATCAGTGAAGGCTTGGAAGTACCTGCTGGATTCAGCAGGTTCAGGTTGGTTGATGTTATATTTAGAAGGAGCTCGAAGATATCTGATCCTTTCAAATAATATCAATCTTCGACCGGAGAACATAGCTCTTAAATAAATGATGCTCAAACTAGCCTAATACTCAGTTATGTTTTTCGAAGGTGGAATTTCAAACCATTTTTCATACTATAAGACCGCCCATACCCAGCGGTATTGATTAAAGGAACTTGTAGAGCTAATGGAAATTAAAGGCGATCGATTACTCCAGATACGGTTATAGATAGGATAAAGTGAAGGTAAAGTAGCTTTGTGGTAACTTACCTTTGACCCAGGAATCTCATTTGATGGAATTGCCGAGGAAGATATTGATAGGATCAACTGTTATTGTGGGATTAGGTAATTTCATACAGCAGCTAGACCATAATTTTTCACGAATTGCATTTATCAGCGGTGAGATTGTAAAGGAAAGGACTCAGGCAATTTCCCAAAGATCCATGAAAGATGCAGATTTAAACGAATACAAATGGTTTGTCGCCGCTGACGCTACTGTCAATGAAGCAGAAAAACTGGCTAGTGCAATCAAAAGGTATTCTCCGGACGTAATTGTTGGTCAAGGTGGAGGGCGTTCAGTCGACCTCGCTAAGATGACGGCATTTATGCTGGGTAAATCTTTCATAAGCGTCCCTACATCTGCTTCGCATGATGGGATTTCAAGTCCTTTCGTTTCGATGAGGGGGGCAGACAAGCCATATTCCGTGAAAGCAAAAACCCCAATTGGCGTTTTGGCGGATGTCGAGGTAATGTCCAAAGCTCCACGTCGTTTGATGATAAGCGGTTGTGGAGACCTTGTTGGCAAGATAACGGCCGTCAAGGACTGGGAACTTGCTAGAGACGAAGCAAAGGAGTACTATGGGACATATGCTGCTAATCTTGCATACCTAAGTGCAAAGATAATTCTTGACGAGGGTCGCAATCTTATAATGGACAAGGTGTATGGGTTAAGAACTATTGTGGAAGCCTTGATCAGTGCAGGAGTCGCCTCATGCATAGCAGGAAGCAGCAGACCCTGCTCTGGTTCAGAACATCTATTTAGTCACGCTGTTGAATATGTGGCCGGGAAGAATTCTGGACTTCACGGCGAACGTGTAGGCATTGGGACGATCATGATGGCCAAGTTACATGGGCTAGATTGGGAAAAGATAGCCGAGACTTTGGCTTTATTTGGTGCTCCAACAAAAGGAAAACAAATCAATTTGACCGAGCGTGAAGTAGTGCAATCACTAGTATTAGCAGGTTCTTTAAGACCTGAAAGATTTACGATTCTCAATAAAGAAAAATTAGACAAAAATAAGGCAGCTACCCTTGCAAAAAAAGTGAACGTAATATGAACAGCTAAAAACAAACAGCAACTACCAAAAGTAGCTGAATCACTGCTTCTTTTTTTGCTCTTCTACTTTCTTGCCTTCTTGCTCTTCTACTTTCTTGCCTTCTTGCTCTTCTACTTTCTTGCCTTCTTGCTCTTCTACTTTCTTGCCTTCTTGCTCTTCTACATTGCTATCTTTCTTATCTTTTTCTCGAGTAACGTATTCCTCAATGAATTTAACCGATGTAATTGAAGGTACATACTTGAAAATTTCATTTGATACTGCTCCCTTTATGATTTGTATTCCGTCCAGAAGGAAGGTTTCCTCAGGTAGGAACAATTCAAGGATCGGACCCTTTATTTCGAATTTGATCTTGTCGTCTTTCAGTGGTATCCATCTTCTAGTCAACGACTTGACCTTCTCATCGTCTGTTTGAATTTTCTTTACTACATTGATATTGTAGAGAAGAACTCTTCCGGCGTATCTATGATTGAAATCTAATTGAACTCTGCCTGAGCCTACGTACCTTACTATGCCCTTCCGTTTTTCTATTTCGATTTCATCGCCAATGGATACCTCATCCGACTTGTCACCAAGTTTCCTTTGAGGAATCATCCGGATCTTACTGGGATCTCTTTCGCCAAAGCCCTTATCTGGTGAAATCTCTACATCCATCTTATCTCCTTCATTTGCTGTGGATAGAGCTTCGTCCAGTCCCTTCAACACCCAACCCTCCCCTACTGAGATTAATTTAGGTTCATAGTTACGGGAAGGATCATGCGTGCCAGATTTTTTGGCGTCTTCTTCGATGGTGGTTTCAATTATATTATCAGTATCTTTAATCTTGGCGGTGTAATCTAAGAGTATAAGCGAACCTTTCTCCAAGGGCATACATGTCGCTATCGAAGTACCATATATTAAGTTTGAGTGTTCCTTCCAAGAGATTTACCTTCATACATTCAGTGCTTTCATTGCGACAGGTATGGCTTCGGATTTTGTTTGAATACCCATGATTTTCAAAGTTGATGTGATAGCGGACAAAGTTCTAATTACATGATAGCGATCTACTTCACCCATTGAACCTATCCTAAAAACCTTTCCCTTCAACTCGCCAAAACCACCCGCGATAAGGACACGGAAATCTTCGCCAAGAATTTTTCTGAAAGTTTTATCTTCTATACCCGGAATGTAATTAAAGGCTATCACGACGTTGCTCCTTGCTTCAGGATGCGCAAAAGGGGTGAACCCTAACTCATTTAGGCCGGTGTAAAATGCGTTGGCACATCTCCTATGACGTTCAATCCTCTTTTCTAGTCCTTCTTCCAATACCATCTCCAATGCTTCTCGGTAAGCGAACAATAGTGGCAATGCTGGAGTAAAGGGAGTTTCACCACTATCTGCGAAATATTTGAAATATCTTTTTAAGTTGAAGTATTGGGTTGGCGGAGGGTTTTCAATCATCTGCTTCTTTGCCTTGGCGCTTACGGATATAGGCGCAACACCTGGAGGTGCGGCGAGAGCCTTCTGAGAGGCAGTCACACACACATCTATTCCCCACTTGTCAACTGGAAGCTCGTCCCCCCCTAAAATGGAAACCGCGTCTACAATAAAGAGAGACCCATGCTTTGAACAAAGTTCTCCAAGCTTTTCTAGGTACCTTAAGGATGTTCCAGTTGATGTCTCATTATAAACCGCGTAGACCGCCTTTATATCCTTACTTACTTCAAAGGCATCCTCTATCTGTTCAATAGGTGGGTTCTCTCCAAATTTTGAATTTATCCTTATGGAATTACCCCCCCAGCTATCAATGAGATCAGCCAATCTACTGCCAAATTCCCCATTGACTGGGATTATTATATTATCGCCCTTTTTTACTAGATTGATGACTGATGCTTCTACTGCACCAGTGCCAGAAGCAGTTAAAATTACTATGTCATTAGCGGTCTGAAATACGCGTTGGGTTTTATCTACTACGCTTCTATATAGGGCTCGAAAGTCGTCGCTTCTATGATTAATTATGGGAGAAAGCATAGCATTCATTACTCTGGCTGGCACGTTTGTGGGCCCGGGGAGCATTACCAGATATTCCATTTAAGTCTCAATACGGTGGGGCATCATCCGTTATTTATACAATTACGTTTATTAGCTATTTACCTATTGGGGTATGTAACAAGATAACCATGTTGGTTAATGATCATAGGAAACGTGTATTACATTATGCAGAGAGGATTGGGTGTAGTACTGTGGTATCGTTTAATCCTGAAGATACATTCTACTTGACAGGTTTTTGGGGAGAATCTGTGAGCATTTGTTCTGGCGAAAGTACCAAAATTATTACTCCTGCATTGGAGATGGCTAGAGCTGAGGAAGCCGCACTCTCATGCGAGTTAATATCCGCAGAAAGAGGGAAAGGCATTCTGTTAAGGGTAATTGACGAATTAGCGGGGAAATTCGTATGCACAGATAGTACCGATTTTCATACTATTTCTGTGATGATTGAGAAATTGGGGAAAAGCAATGTAAAGGTGAATAATAAACCCTTTACCATGAGTCGGATCATAAAGGATTTTGACGAACAGGAAAAAATCTCTAAAGCTGCAAAAATCATTGATAGTCTGTTCAATTTAAGCGCTGAGCAGATCAGAGAGAATAAAACAGAAATTGAATTAATGGCCTTGCTTGTCTCCGAAACTTATCTTCTTGGAGGAATGCTAGTTTCATACAAGAGTACTCGATATCCCTTTATTATCGCTGGTGGCCCTAATGCTGCCTTTCCTCATTCTGAGATCACTACAAGGCCATTTTCAATAGGGGATACGGTAATTGTAGACCTAGTAGTTCAGTATCAGGGATACGTGGCAGACGCTACACGGACATTTGTTATTGGTCATGCTGCTGATGAGATAAAGCAAGTTTATGAATGTGTAAAGGATGCACAGCAAATTGGTTTGGAATCATTGCGGTTAGCCGACAATTTTGGGCAAGTTGACTTGGCCTGCAGAAATGTGATCGCCGAAAGAGGGTATGGAAGTAAATTCATACACTCCACAGGCCATGGAATAGGATTGGAGGTGCATGAATTACCATGTATCAGCAAAAATGGGGAAGAGACGGTAAAGCCAGGGATGGCGGTCACAATTGAACCAGGTATATATACAAATGGGAAGTTTGGTGTACGAATTGAGGACAGTGTCATAATCAAAACAGCTAACAGCAAAGATAAAAGTCCCAAGAACAGAAACGCGATCTCTAATCTAAATAGCTTTCCTAAGGAACTGATCTGTTTAGGTTAGTTTGTAGTTTCTGACGAAAGATATTTTCTCTCGACGAAATCCAATATTTGTGCCGATATCTTATCTTTCGTCTGAATCGGCAAGTGGATGGTGTTTCTTTGTCGATCGATTATGTAGACCTCATTATTATCCGATCCAAATCCTGTATTCTTTTTTCCTACGTCATTGGCTATAATCAGATCCGCTCCTGATTCAAGAAGTTTAGAGTAGGCTTTTTCGATAAGGACTTTCGGTTCTACGTTATACTCAGCTTTAAATCCAATCAAGAAAACGTCATGTTTACATACTTTCTTTACGTTTGAAATAATCTTGTTAATCGGGACAAGAGTAATTTCTACCTTGTCTAGAGAACTGTCAATTTTGTTATTCCATCTCTTTGCTATTGAAAAATCAGAAGTGGCTGACGTAAGGATAACTACATCAAATCTCTTCTCAGTCAGTTCGGACATGACTGATTCAAACATCTCTTGAGCCGTATTTACTCTACGAATTTCGATGTTCGGAACATGCGGGTTAGTGCCAGGGTCCACTGATCCATGTCCGTACACGAACGTCACACTGGCCCCTCTGGCATGTGCTTCTTTTGCAAGTGACATACCCATCTTCCCAGAACTCATATTCATGATAACACGAATTGGGTCGATGTATTCTACAGTACTACCCGCAGTAATTAGAATGCTCATTCCACCCAACTTTTTGTCACTCTTGCCTATTTGAATGTCTTGAACATATTGAAGAAGTTCGTTGGCAGCAATCAGCTTGGCTTTTCCTTGTTCAATTCGCGGCTCCAGAAAGTTTACTCCATTTGTTTTGAGCTTCTCGATGTTCTCTTGTATGATCCTGTTATAATACATTGCTTCGTGCATGGCAGGACAGATAACAATAGGGATATTGGATCCAAGTGCAACAGTGAGGACCGAAGTTACAACGGTGTCATCTATTCCGTTAGCTAATTTTCCGACGGTATTTGCAGTACATGGGTAAACTATAACCATATCGGTCGTATCTCGGTCAGCCAATGAAATATGCTCCAAATTGCCGGTCAGTTCGGTAACTACATCATTTCCTGTTGCCCATTTCATCATTTCATGGGAAAGAAATATTCTTGACGTTCCATGACTCATAACTGCGTACACCTCAGCTCCATGCTTAACCATCAATCTAGCGACGTCAATTGCCTTGTACGCCGCAACACTTCCAGTAATGCAAAGAACTATGCGGGTGCCTACTAGCTCTTCTCCTTCAGTACAATAAATGTCTCTGGTTGGACGGTACAGATGCTTTTTCATTTGCTTACTCGAAGTCCACACTCATCCAAGAATTCCTCATATTCCTTAGAATCCATATGAATAGCGTTCTCATTACTGGGAAATATTCCTGACTTTACCTCACGTGAATAGGTCTGAACTGATGCAGCAATCAACTGATCCAAATCTAGATATTTCTTTACAAATCTTGGCTTCATGTTTTGATAGATTCCCAGCATATCATAAGATACCAACACCTGACCATCACAAATTGGCCCTGAACCTATTCCTATAGTTGGTATCGACAAATTTTTCGTGATTATTTCAGCAGCTTCAGTGGTTACCATTTCAAGTACAATGCTAAATGCGCCTGCCTTTTCAATTGCCTTCGCATCATGTAAGAGTTTTAGCGCTGACTCCTTGGTTTTTCCGGCGGCTTTTGTGAAATTCCACATACTCGAGGTCTGAGGCTTGTATCCAATATGTCCCATAACTGGTATTCCTAGCTCAACTAGAGCTTCTATTCGACTAGATATTTCTTCGCCGCCCTCAACCTTAACTGAGTCTGCTCCAGCCTTGATCAATTTTATTGCGTTTGAGATGGTTTTATCGATGCTGTTTTGGTAGGAACCAAATGGCATATCTACAGTTATCATTGCTTTGCTTGAAGCGTTAGCTACCGCCTTACAAAATAGTAACATTTCTACCATAGTCACTGGCCTCGTGTTTGGATATCCAAGCATTACCATTCCTGCACTATCTCCTACTAGGATTATGTCAATTTCACTCATGTCAATAATTGAGGCCATCGAAAAATCATATGCAGTCAAGGCAGCAAGTTTTACTCCATTCTTCTTTGCATCAACGATCTCGACTACTGTTTTTTTCCTGGACTGATTGCTATGTGATTGCATTAATTTCAGAACCTCCAAGCCGTATAAGTCTAAGGCTTTCATTCAAATTCATAATATTGTCAAATTTACCAATGGTACTTGTTAAAGAATCTCTGTTCTCGCTTTTAAGCTCTAGTATCATCTGAACTAAAATAGGAATTACCCTGACAACGTTATCTACTATAGATATATGGGCGTGGACTGCGGTCCTTGATAGTGGATTTAGATCCACAGCTATCACTTTTTTACCCATTTTTACCAATGCTTCAGTCCTATCTCCATCCTCCAATGGAATAAATACGGTGTCAGCAATCGCAATCCCCATTGGATCAACGTGTTTTCGTTTCCCATTTAATTGGGGAATGGTTGCAGTCCTATTTTTTCCTACTCCAAGAACGTCTCTTGCCCCAAATCTCTCGAGGTGACTCTTTATTGCGCGTTCTCTATGAATGGAATGATAAAATAAATTCACCTCGATCAGTGCTCCGCATGCCATATTCAGCTCTACTATTTCTCTACCACAAAGCGCTGCAAAATTTCCATTAACAGATATGATGGGATGACTGGAAGTAAGCAGCGTGGCCGCGGCAACCTTGATAGCCCTAATGGCACTTGGTGTCGTTGTCTCGCCTATCAGATAATCAAAGCTTTCTCCCCTTCCATGTGCGATCAGACCTTCTTCAACAACTAGTCCACCTCTTAATCCATCCACGAGCATCTCTCTTACTCGCAGGGATTCTGCTCTTGGATGATCCTTTGGAATACTAATTCGCATATTTACATTCGCAAATCATTCTAGCGCCCGTCGAATCGATGCTAGTTTCGATAAGCATGCCCTGAAATTGATTCAGGCATGATCTTACGTCTCTTGCTTGTTCACGTCGTATGATTGTAAACACCGTTTCACCAAATAATGCAACACTGCATTTGAATCCTTCAGATTTCATAGCCTTAATTGGACCTTTACAAACGCCACTAGTCAGATCCAACGCATCAGCAAAAGCAAAAGATGCATCTAGAAATCCGTTTATATCATCCATTGATTTCAACCTATTCAATAACTGGCTAGAACAGGAATTTTTATCACTTATTTTCATTAACTTATTACTCAGTATTGTCTTGGTCGATAACGGTGAAATACAAAGGATAGTTGCAACGTATTCGTCAAGATCCTTTCTTAATACTAGCCCTTTCCCAGGAGCACCGGGTCTTAACCTAATCTCGTAACCACCTGAATATAAGGCAGCAACTGTACCTAGCCCAGTCTTGCATGAGATATCTGCACAATGAGCTACCTGAGCTGCTTCCATCTTACTAAGACCTACTTTTAACAAATTGTTTAAAGCATACGACAGGCTCAGTGCAGCTGCGCCACTTGACCCGAGACCGTACCCAATGGGTATTTCAGTCATATGGGTGATCTGCAGAAAGATCGGCTTATCAATTAGTCCAAGATAGTATTCTGCAATATAGGATGATACAGGTGCTTTTTGCACTTGAATACCATCGATTGAAATGCTGAAGCCCTTAGTTTTGGCTTCAAAGGCTTTAGCGGTTGTGGTAATGCCATTATAAATTGAAAAACCCGCGCCTGTTGAACCCTTGCTCAGTATATCCTTGTGCTCTGCTCCTGCAGGATCAAATATTCCTGTCACATGTCCTGGGCTAAATGCCGTAGACATAGGGATGATATCTGAGACTAGTGTAGTCATAGTTATCTTATAATTTATTGATAATATAAGAATAATGTTTAATTAGTTTAAATATATTTAAATGTTCAATGGCCTCCTATGCCCGTCGTCTTCAGAAAATAGGAAGTAGTATGCTTGTATCACTGCCAGCGAATTGGGTCCGCCAGAATCAACTAAAGAAAGGTGATACAATTCTCATGGAACTTAGCAATGATAATTCAATTGCCATACTTCCCTCAAAGGAGAGAAATGGAAGCATAAGAGGGTTTGGTATCGATTACCCCGCCAGGGTTGTAGATATTCTCATCAATCAATTATTTGGAGCTTATTTGTTAGGCTACGACAACATCAGGATTAAAGCTAGGGCTCCCATAGATTACGAAGATCGCGAGAAAATATTAACTGCCACAGGTAAACTTGTCGGACTTGAAATCGTTGACGAGGATAGTCTCAACATTAACTTTCAATTCCTTATAGACGTTAGTTCACTAGATGCAGCCAAAATCCTCCGTAGAATGAATGCAATCATCAAGGGAATGATGAGGGATGGACTTAGGGCTATTGTGAACAAAGATACAAAGATTATAAAGCTCATAGTAAGAAGAGACGACGAAATTGATAGACAGTACTTCTTGCTAGTCCGATTGATTAGAAGCGCCATGTTAAACCAGCGGA
>Ga0214469_1001017_pt1 | contig 10304 bp, 7 predicted proteins | sample RVTome_10_FD_187340 | JGI IMG/M metagenome (GOLD analysis project Ga0214469, IMG submission 187340) | Soil microbial communities from uranium-contaminated site in the Upper Colorado River Basin, Wyoming, United States - RVT153D57 HiSeq ... | reverse complement strand
GTGACGGGAGACGGGCTGCGGGATGCCCTCCACGCCATCGCCGACCTCGTCGATCGGGCGCAGCGGGATGCGCCGGAACGACGGGGATACATCCTCCATCGACCGCTAGGCCCCACGTTCAGCGTCATCCGGGAAGGCGACGCGTGGCGGCTGGAGGGCCGAGCCGTTGAGCGTGCCGTGTCGTTCGCCGACCTCACCCTGCCAGAGGCCGCCGACATGGCGGCGCGTCGGCTTGCGCGCCTGGGCGTCGACGATGCGCTCGTCGAGGCGGGGGCGGTGTCCGGTGACGAGGTACGCATTGGCGAGCTCGCATTCGAATTCACCCCCGATCTTTCAGAAGAGGAGTAGAGCCGCCGACGCAGGCACTCCAGGGGGAGGGCGTTGGCTCTGGACGCTCGGGCGACGGGCGCGCGGCCCTCTAGCGTCTCCAAAGGTCCCTGGTGAACAGGACGAGGACGGGAAAGATCTCCAGCCGCCCCACGATCATCAGACTGGCCAGCAGCCACTTGGCGAGTTGGGGGAGGTTGGCGTAGTTGGCCGCCGGGCCGACCTCACCGAGGCCAGGCCCTATGTTGCCGATGGACGCTGCCACCGCGCTGGTCGCGGTGACGAGGTCGAGGCCCTCGGCGAGGTTGGCGTCGATGAAGGCGAGACCGAACGTCGCCGTCATGAAGAGGAACATGTAGAACAGGAAGTACGACTGGACGGCTTCGATCACGGGCTCGGTGACCTTCTGTTTTCCGAAATGGGTGATGAACACGCCGCGCGGGTGCACCAGACGGCGCAGATCGGCGAAGGCCGCCTTGGAGAGGACGCCGATCCGAAATGTCTTCATGCCCCCGGCGGTCGACCCTGCCATGCCGCCGAGGAACATCAGCCCTACGACCATGATCTGAAGTGCGGGTCGCCAGGTGCCGAAGTCCGACGAGGCAAATCCGGTGGTGGTCGTCAACGAGACCGTGTTGAAGGCGGCATCCCGGATGGCGTCGCCGGTCGAGAAGTCGGCGAACAGGCCGCCGGCAACGATGATCACCGCGGCAATCGTTATGAACGAGTAGAGGCGAAACTCGGAGTTGCGCACGTAGTCGACGGGTTTGTTCCACGCACGGAAGTGGAGCGCGAAGGACACCCCTGCGGCGAACATGAAGAAGGTGATCACCCACTTCGTGTAGTCGGAGAACCCTGCGATCGAGTCGGGCTCGGTCCCGAATCCACCGGTCGACATGGTGGTGAATGAGTGAATGACAGCCTGGAATCCGCTCATGTCTCCCAGAGCGAGCAGGGCGATCTCGACGGCGGTGATCACGGCGTAGACCAGCCAGAGGCGTTTCGCGGTCTCCTGGAACCTCGGCGTGAGGCGGTCAGGAGTCGGCCCTGGCGACTCGGCCTTCGCCAATTGCATCCCGCCTGTGCCGAGCAAGGGGAGGATGGCCACGCCGAGGACGATCACCCCCATCCCTCCCAGCCACTGGGTCATGGCTCTCCAGAACGTTATGCCGTTGGGCAGGACCCTGGGGTCGGGGAGAATCGATGCTCCCGTCGTGGTGAACCCCGAAGCTGTCTCGAAGACGGCATCAGTGATACTGGGGATCGCCCCTGTGAGCAGGTAGGGGAGTGCGCCGAAGATCGAGAATACGAACCACGCCAGGCCCACCGTGGCGAATCCTTGCTTTACCGTGATTGTCTTCGGCCGCGTCACCAGGCGCCGGGAGGCATAGCCGATGGTGGCGGTGATCCCCGCCGAGACTGCGATCCACACAGCAGTGACGTACTCGCCGAACAGGGCCGAAACGACCGCTGCCGACGTCATCGCCACGGCGATGAACATCAAGACCGAGCCGAGCACGAAGGCCACCGTCTTGAGGAGATTCGTCGTCGGAGACCGCCCCGTGAGCTCCAACCGGGTCGTCATGCTGTGAATAGGCGGGAGGACTCCGCGATGTCGCGGGGCAAGGAGAAGAAGATGATGTGGTCACCGGCCTTGACGACGGTGGAACCGTCCGGCACGAACGTCGTCCCGTCCCTGGATATGCCTCCGATGATCACCCCCACCGGAAGGTCCAGGTCCATCAGTGACTTCTCCACGGCCTCAGAGCTCGCCGCTACCTCGATCTCTATGGCCTCGGCGTCCGTGTCCGAGAATGTCGCCACCTGTTCGACCTGGCCCTGGCGCACGAAGCGCAGGATCGCCGACGCCGCCATCAGCCGGGAAGAAACGGCAGCGTCGATGCCGAGCCCGCTGAGAAGTCCGACATAGGCGATTCTGTTGAACCTGGATATCGCCATCCCTGCACCACTGGCCTTCGCCACGAGACAGCCCATGAGGTTGACCTCGTCCCAGCCCGACAGGGCCAGGACGACGTCCTTCGGCCCGAGATCGAGCTCGGCCAGGACATCGGGGTCGGTCGGATCTCCATTTATGACGAGGGCGTACGGGTGGCGGCCGGCGAGGTAGCGGCAGCGATCCGGCTCTTCATCGATCACCACGACGGACAACCCTGCCTCGGTCATGACGTCGGCGGTGATCTCGGCGAGACGGGTCCCACCCACGATGATCGCCCGGTCGATGTGGCGCCGCTTCACGCCGAGAAGGCGAGTGGCGTCGTCGACGCGCTCACTCGTGGTCATCAAGAGGGCATGGTCTCCTGGTCGGACGACGGTGTCCCCGTGAGCCACGATGGTTCTCCCGTCACGGACGAGAGCTGCCACCACCCAGCCCCACTCCGCCTGCCGAACCCGAAGCTCACGGAGCGGCCCGGCGGTGATGGCGGCGTTTTGGTCGACCCGACCGCCCACCATCACCAGCTTGCCGTCGGCGAACTCGATCAGCTCACTGGCGCCGCCGAGACCGACGATCCCGACCAAGCCTTCGGCGGCAGTGGCGGAGGGGTCGATGACTAGATCGACGCCGAGCCGGTCTGCCCCCTCGCGAAGCTCGCCGTCCTCGATGCGGGCGATCGTGGTCTTGGCTCCCAACTGGGTGCCGGTGTAGCACGCGAGGATGTTGGCGCCGTCGGAGCTGGTGACCGCGATGAGGAGGTCGGTGTCCTCGGCCCCGGCCTTCTCGAGCATCTGGACGCTGGCGCCGTTCCCGTGCAGCACCAAGGCGTCGATCGACTCTTGGAGCTCGGCAGCCCGGGCCTCATTGTCCTCGATGACGACGACATCCTGGCCACCGGTCGAGAGGCGTTCGGCGAGATAGGAGCCGACCGCCCCCGCGCCCACGATGATTATTCGCATTGCGTGCCTGATCCAGTGCGCACAGACCAATCAGGCTAACCCTGGCGGCACCGGTGTTCACGTTGCTTCGTGATCAATTCGGGCCACCCGTAGAATGAACCTCCTCACCTCTCCTGGAGACCGATGCACTTCGACGGACCAACCCAAGTCGCCGAGTCCCTGCGCTCGGTGAACTACCTGGCCGATGACCGCATCTCCCAGGTCGTGTTCCTGGCGAGTCGTCTCGACAAACCTGTTCTCGTCGAGGGCCCGGCAGGTGTCGGCAAGACCGAACTGGCCAAGGCGATGGCAGCGTCGACAGGTCGAGAGCTCATCCGGTTGCAGTGCTACGAGGGTCTCGACGAGGCCAAAGCGCTATACGAGTGGAACTACAAGAAACAGCTGTTACGCATCCAGTCGGACGTCGACCACGACTGGGACACGATCAGCCACGACATCTTCTCGGAGGAGTTCCTGCTCACCCGCCCCCTGTTGGCCGCCATTCGGGCCACCGATCCTGTGGTTCTCCTCATCGACGAGGTAGACCGTGTCGAGGTGGAGACCGAGGCGCTGCTGCTGGAGATCCTCTCTGACTTCCAGGTCTCCATCCCCGAGCTGGGGACGATGAGCGCCAACACCCAGCCCCTGGTCTTCCTGACCTCGAACAACACTCGCGAGCTGAGCGAGGCGTTGAAGAGACGGTGTCTCTTCCTCCATATCGACTACCCGGACGCCGAGCGTGAGCAATTGATCCTGGAGGCACGGGTCCCCGGTTTGTCCGGGCACCTCGCCGGACAGGTGGCCAAAGTCGCCCGGTCGATACGGAGCCTCGACCTGAAAAAGGCGCCATCGGTCTCCGAGACCATCGATTGGGCCCGAACCTTGATCGCGTTGTCCGTGGAGGAAGTCGACGAGGACGTGCTTGGCGACACCCTCCACGTCCTCTTGAAGTACCAGAGCGACATCGAGAGAGCGGCCAAGGAGCTCACCTCCACGCCGGCCAGCTGATGCTCCCCGTCATCACCGGGTTCATCGACGAGCTCCGGGAGGCGGGTGTGCCCGTCTCCATGGTGGAGTCGATCGATGCGATGAAAGCCGTAGAGGCGATCGACCTCGCCAGCCGAACCGCCCTGCGCGAGACCCTCAGGGCGACGCTGGTGAAGAACCTCAGACACGAGCGGGCGTTCGACACCGCTTTCGACGTCTATTTCTCGACGGTGCCGCTGCCATCGGGCGAGAGCGACGGGTCGCCGCCGGCCGACCAGGGGGGAGAGGCTGCCGGGGGCGAAGGTGGCCCCGGATCGGGCGACTTCGACCCAGATCAGTTGTTCAATGCGCTACTGAACGCCCTCGCCGGGCTGGACCAGGAGGCATTGCGTCGTGGTGTGCGCGAGGCCGTGGAGCGTCTTGCCGGCATGGAGCCGGGTCGACCGGTGGGTGGGACCTACTACCTGTATCGCACCCTTCGCCGGCTCGATCTCGCTCAGCTCGAAGCCCAATTGATGGAGGCTCTCAGCGGCGACGACGATCTCACCGAGTTCGAGGAGCGTCTGCTCCGAGAGGAGGTCGAGTCCCTCATCGAGAGACTCAGAGAGGAGGTCCAAGAAGAGATACGACGACGGCTGGTCGCCGATCGGGGGCGTGAGGCCGTTGCCAAGACCTTGCGCCGACCTCTCATCGAGGACATCGACTTGATGCACGCCACCAGCGCCGATCTGGCCGAGATGGAAGCCGCGATTGGCCCGTTGACGAGGAAGCTGGCGGCCCGACTGGCAAGACGCAGGAAGAAGCGAACCGGTCGTCTCGATTTCCGGCGCACGGTTCGTAGGTCCCTGGCCACAGGGGGCGTGCCTGCCGACCCCCAATTCAAGCATCCCCGGCCCCATCGCCCCGAGGTGTGGCTGTTGTGCGACATCTCGGGCTCGATGGCGACCTTTTCACGATTCACCCTCCAGTTCACCCATGCCATGGCCACCCACTTCTCCAAACTTCGCTCCTTTGCCTTCGTGGACACCATCGACGAGGTGACCGAGTTCTTCGGTCCAGGGATCGATTTCGGCTCCGCGGTGTCGCGAATCACGACCGAGGCCGAGGTGGTATGGCTCGACGGGCATTCGGACTACGGCAACTCCCTCGAGACCTTTCACACCCGCTACGGCAGCCAACTCACCTCGCGGACGACCGTGATCATCACCGGTGACGCGCGCAACAACTACCGGCCGGCGCGAGATGGCATCTTGGCCGATGTCGCCAAAGCGTCCCGGGGGCTGGTTTGGCTCAATCCCGAGCCCATCGCCTACTGGGACACGGGCGACTCGGCGATGTCGCACTACGGACGTCATTGCACATCAGTCCACGAGGTCCGGACCCTCAGACAGCTGGAAGAGTTCGTGGAGACCTTGACACTGCCGTCGGGAAGGCCTCGTCAGAATGCCTAAACCCGGGCTTGCAAGCTGCCGATACCGGTCTTGGCTTCAAAGGGGCTTCTAGACGAGGTGTATCAATGGGCTCACGCATTCTGATTGTTGAGGACAGCGCAGTCATCAGACGCCTGATCGAGGTCTGCCTGCGCGCTGCCGATCTCGAGATAATCACCCGTGACGACGGGCGCACCGGTCTGACTGCGGTCAGCTCGGAGTCCCCGGACCTGGTGGTTCTCGACATCGGGCTGCCGGGAATGGATGGCTGGGAAGTCCTCGACCGCATCAGGAAGGACGAGACGACCAAGTCGATTCCCGTAGTCGTCCTCACGGCGCATGCCGAGGAGGAGTCGAGACGGCGTGCCAACGAGGGCGGTGCCGATGCCTTCGTCACCAAGCCGTTCCAGCCCAACGACTTCCGAAGCACGGTTCTCTCCCTCCTGGAATAGCGCCGAACAGGGGCCATGGGGCAGTGGTGCCCCAGCGTCCTTGGCCCGCACTCCCTCTCCACCATCCCACACCGAGGGTGAGGTGTATCACTGGCGGCGCTGACTCCCGGCGCGGACGTATTCGCGCCAAAGTCGGTCGCCATTAGTCTGCCGCCAGTGACTATCGAAGCTGCCATACCGTCGTTCATCGGCGCCCCAGTCCAACGACGTGAAGACCCGGCATTGGTGTCCGGGACCGGCCGATACGTCGACGACATCTCCCCGACCGGGACCCTTCATCTCGCCATAGTCCGCTCTCCGTTCGCCCATGCCGACATCACCGGCATCGACATCTCCGCTGCACGAGAGTCCGCTGGCGTGTGGGCCGTGATAACACCCGAGGACGTCGTCGACGTGATGATGCCGCCCTCACCGCGCCCCGACCGCAATATCCCGCGACGCTTCCCGCTCGTGCAGGGGCGTGCCCTCATGCCGGGGGACCCGGTCGTCGCGGTGGTGGCGGAGACTTCGGCAGCCGCTCGGGACGCTGCCGACCTCGTGTTCGTCGACTATGAGCCGCTCGATGTGGTCGGAGACGTCGATGAGGCGATCGATGCGCCCGCGATCCACTCCGGGCTCGACTCCGACAGCAACGTCGCCTATGACCGGTCGAAAGGGGACCGCGCCGCTTTCGACGCCGTCGATGGGGCGGTGAAGTTGACCGGTGTCGTCGACCACCCCAGAGTCGTCCCGGCCCCGATGGAGAACCGGGTCATCCTCGCCGAGTGGAAGGAGGACGGCTTGACCGTCCACCTGTCCAGCCAGGCCCCCCAGTTGATGCAGGAGCAGCTGGCTGCCGACTTCGACCTGCCCCAATCGTCCGTGCGTGTGATCACCCCGTTCGTCGGTGGCGGATTCGGCTGCAAGTTCGACCTGGCGGAGGAGGAGTACCTCGCCATCCTCGCGGCCCGGATGACAGGTCGGCCCGTGAAGTGGGCCGAGAGCCGTCGCGAGCACCTGCTGACCATCGGGCACGGGAGGGCGCAGAGGCACCGCTACGAGGTGGTGGCGGACGAGGACGGGAAGATCGAGGCTCTCTGGCTCGACAGCCTCGTCGACCTCGGGTGCCGTCATCGCTACCTCTCGTTCATGGAGCTGACCCCCCGCATGGGCACCGGGACATACGACATCCCGACATACGGATGGAGGATGCGCGGTGTGTGGACCAACCGGGCACCGCGCGGCATCTACCGCGGGGCTGGGAGGCCCGAGGCCACCCTGACTGTCGAGAGGGTGATCGACGCGGTGGCCAAGGCCACCGGGGTCGATCCAGCCGAGGTGCGACGGCGCAACTTCATCGAGCCGGGTCAGTTCCCCTATGCCTCCTCCGGTGGCAAGAAGCTGGGCGGTTACGTATTCGACACCGGGGAGTACGAGCGAGCACTGGATCGACTCCTCGATGTCGCCGATTACCCGGGGCTGCGGCGTGAACAGGAAGCGGCACGCGCCCAGGGACGCATCTTGGGTATCGGTATGGCCGCCTACGTCGAGGTCTGCGGTTTCGAGAGCTGGGGCGCAGCGCGGATCCAGGTCCATCCCGATGGATCGGTCACCTGCTACGTCGAGACGCTGGATCAGGGTCAGGGCCATCGGACCTCCTTCGCCCAACTGGTGGCAGGCGCTCTCGGCCTGGACATTCCCAGGGTCAAGATCGAACAGGGCGACAGCGCCACCTCCCCGTACGGTTGGGGCACTTCGGGGTCGCGATCCATAGCGCAGGGTGGGTCGGCCAGCTTTGCCGCGGCCGAGAAGGTGGCCGTCAAGGCGGCGAAGATCGCCGGGCACCTCCTCGAGGCGTCGCCCGAGGACATCGTGCTGGCCGAGGGCAAGGCGTCCGTTGCCGGGACCGACGTCTCGGTCACCTGGGAGGAGGTGGTCACGGCCGCCATGCGAGGTAATGTCCCCGAGGGCCTCACCCCCGGCATGGACGAGGAGATCCACCTCCGCTCCGGCGGGCTCAACTATCCGTTCGGGATGCACCTCGCCGTGATCGAGATCGACCCCGAGACCGGTTCGGCGCGTCTCGACCGGATGTGGGCCGTCGACGACGCCGGGACCATCGTCAACCCAATGCTCGCCGAGGGTCAGCGTCACGGCGGCCTGGCACAGGGGATCGGCCAGGCCATGTGGGAGAAGGTCGTCTACGACGCCGACGGGAACCTGGTCACCAGCTCGTTCATGGACTATTTGATCCCGACTGCAGAGAGTCTTCCTATGTTCGGGCTCGACGGCACGGTCACGACGACGCCGACCAATCCCCTCGGCGCAAAGGGGATAGGCGAGGCCGGCGCCATCGGATCTACACCGGCAGTGCTCAATGCCTTCTCCGACGCTCTGGGCGGGGCGGACGTCCAGGTTCCGGTCACGCCCGAACAGATCTGGAGGGCGCTCGGCGGTGCCTGACAGTTCTGTGCGGGCTCACCAACCGTGACGGGCGATAACCGCGCACAGAACGCACTGGGAGGCATTCCGCGGGGGCGAATCGCCGTCCTCGGGATCATCACGATCGCGGTCTACGGGGCTTGGTTCTATAGCTTCGGCGTCCTGCTGGACCCGATTGTCGAGGACACCGGGTGGAGTGAGACGGCCGTGGCCGCGGTTTTCAGCACTTCCTCTCTGGTGGCAGGACTCGGGGCGTTGGCCGGGGGCTGGGTCCTCGACAGGTGGGGAAGCCGCCTCGTCTTCTCAGTGGCCGCGGTCCTCGGGGGAGGGGCACTCGCCCTCGCTGCCGGCGCGGCCACGGTCGCGGTCTTCGCCATCGCCGGTGCCATCGGAGGAGGAGTGCTCGCCGCCCTTGGCTTCTACCACGTGACACAGACCGTCGCGGTCCGGGTCAGCCCTGGCTCGGAGGATCGGGCCATCGCTGTGCTCACGATATGGGGGGCGTTCGCCAGTGTCGTCTACATACCTCTCAGCGCCTGGCTGGTGACTCGGTTCGATTGGAGGGTGACGCTGTTGACTCTCGCCGTCACGACAGCAGTGGCGTTGCTCGTCGGAGCCGCCACCATCGACACGCGGCCGAGAGGCGAGGTGTCGAGATCACCGGTGTTTCGTGCCATCGGGCGGTCTTCGCGAACCGGTCCGGCGCGGCGCTTTCTGATCAGCCAGGGATTGGCCGGGATCGGTGTGGGAACGATCCTCGTCTATCAGGTCCCGGCGATGACCGCGGCAGGCTTGGCCCTCGGAGCGGCTTCGTTTTGGGCCGGTTTCAGGGGGTTCGCCCAGCTCGGTGGGCGCCTCCCTTTGATGCCGATCGTGCGTCGCTTCGGCGTTGCCAACTCACTGCGCATCGCATATGGAGCCATCGCGGTGGGCTCGATCGCATTGGCATTCTCCGGGAACCAGTGGCTTGCGGCCACGTATGCGGTGGCGGCCGGATTCGGGATCGGCGCAGTGTCTCCGCTCATCGGCATGCACTCGAAGAACGTATACGGCGAGGCCAGCCTCGGTACCGCCATGGGGCTGGTGAGTCTCGTATTCCACGCTGCCAACGCGGTTGGGCCGGTGGCGGCGGCGACGGTGTCGGACGCCACCGGATCGCGCGCGATTCCCGTGGCGGTCAGTGGCGGCATCATGGTCGTTGCGGCGTTGGTGGTCAGGGCCGCGGATTGAACGTGTACTCGGCCGATTCGGCGATCTGGCGGTATCCGATCCGCTGGTAGATCGAGTTCGACGTAGCATTTCCGAGGTCGGTGTACAGAAAGCAGTAGCTGTGCCCGTGATCGAGGAGCCATTGTGACTCGGCCGCCACGAGGGTCGACGCGTAGCCGTGTCCCCGGTGCTCGGGCGGGGTGTACACCGGCCCGATGCGAATACCGTTGGGCGTTGGGCCCGAGTGCCCCGAGATCGACACCACTCGTCCGGCCACCTCGTGTACCCAGAGCCCGAATCGGGGCGATTGCTCCTTGATCCTCCATTCAGTGCCGCGGCGAGCCATCGCCGGGTCGTCGACGCGACCGATGGCCTCCTTCTCGAATGCCAGCCTCATCTGCACCAGCTCCTCGATCTCGTCTGGCTCAGCCTGCCGGGACAGACCCTCGGCTCGAGTCAGCGTCGTGACTGCCTCCAGTTGGAAGATTCCTTGCGACATCGACCGCCGGGAATCCTCTGGCCTCGCATCGACGAAATGTTCGACGCTGGGCACCACTCCGACGACGCCGGGGAGATCGCCGACATC
>Ga0214469_1001015_pt1 | contig 10315 bp, 9 predicted proteins | sample RVTome_10_FD_187340 | JGI IMG/M metagenome (GOLD analysis project Ga0214469, IMG submission 187340) | Soil microbial communities from uranium-contaminated site in the Upper Colorado River Basin, Wyoming, United States - RVT153D57 HiSeq ... | reverse complement strand
TCTATCCGCTGACCCTCTTAGGTTCGCCGGTTGGAGGGCTAGCCGCCGCGGATGACGACCACGCCGAGGGCGGCGAGGACGACCAGGTAGAGAGAGCAGGCGAGGACGAAGCCGGCGGCGAAGAAGCGGTTGATTATGGGCTTCTCGAACCGCACGTGCATGAACCAACCCACGACGACGATGAACTTGACGGCCGAGAGCAGTATCAAGATGGCCGCATTGAGGAAGCCCAGCCCCAACTCACGGTCGATGTAGAACATCGCCACCTCGATGGCGGTCACCGCCGCCAGAAAGGCGGCGATCTTCCAGTACTGAGCCGGAGTCGGGTGATGAGCGTGTTGCTCGGTGCTCATGACGGTGGGACCGACAGCAGGTAGACCACGGTGAATATGACGATCCAGATGATGTCGACGAAGTGCCAGTAGAGCCCCACCAACTCGAGGTTCAGACCGTGCTTTTCACTGAGCCCGCTTTGGCGGCGGGAGATACCCCAGAGAGAGAGCAACATGATCACGCCGATGGCGACATGGGCCCCGTGGAACCCGGTGAGGACATAGAAGGCCGAGGCAGCCGGATTGGTCGACAGCGTCATGCCGTACACATCGATGAACTCGTAGAACTCGAAGACCTGTCCGCCCAGGAACACCGAGCCCAGGGCCGCCGTGGCGAACAGCCAGGTGCGGGCGCCATTCTGGTCGTGGCGGGATAGGGCGTTGTGGGCGAGCACCATGGTCAACGACGACATGAGGAGGACGAACGAGCTGACAGACGTGAACGGGATGTCGTAGATCTCTGAGGGGTAGGTTCCCTCGAAGCCTCCCCGGTTCGAGTAGAGCAGGTAGTTGGTGATGAGGGCGCCGAAGAAGAGGAACTCGGAGCTGAGGAAGACCCACATCCCCAGCTTGCGGTTCTCGATCCCGGTCGACTCGTGCTCATCATGGTGAGGTTCGGGCGCAGTTGCGCCAGCAACTGCAACCTCGTCAGCGCCAGCCGACGAGGCGGCCAGGTCACTCATCGGGGACCTCTTCGCGGTCGTCGAGGAAGTCGGCACTCTCGATCGTCACCCCGGCGGGCACCGCATCCTCCTCCCCGTCCGGAAGACCAGGGGCAGATGCGTCAGCATCTGCAACGCCTTCGCCGTCAGACGAAGGCGCCTCCTCCAATGGCTCCATGCCCCAACCGATCAGGGCGGTGAGGCTGAGCAGTGCGCCGATCCCGATCAGTGCCTTGCCCCAAGGCGCTTCGTGGTAGATGACGCCGTAGAAGATGAGAGGTATCCCCAGTGCCATCAGGATGGGGAAGTAGGAGGGAGCGGGCAGATGGATCGGGCTCTTAGGGTTGCGCCCGTCGTGCTCTAGTTCGGCGATCAGCTCGTCGGCCTCCGGCTTGCGGACGGCACGGCCTTCCTGGTCCTCGTCGTATTTCATGTGCCAGAACTCGTCGAGCCTGGTCACCACCGGGGCCGTGGCGAAGTTGTACTCGGGGGTTGGGTTGGGGATGGTCCACTCCAACGTGCGGGCGTCCCAGGGGTCGAGCCCGGACAACTCACCGCGACGACGGCTGTGATACCAGTTGTACATGAAGAACAGGATCGAGGTGGCGATGGTGAACGCACCGATGGTCACCGCGACGTTCCAGGTCTCCAAGCCCGCCTCGGGGGCGTACTTCCAGGTGCGACGGACCATCCCCTGCAAACCGAGCCAGTGCATGGGAGCAAAAGTCAGGTTGAACCCGAGGAACATGAGCCAGAAGTGGACCTTCCCCAGCCTGTCGCTCATCACACGTCCGGTCAGCTTGGGGAACCAGTAGTACAGCCCCGAGAAGATCCCGAAGACCGCACCACCGAACAACACGTAGTGGAAGTGGGCGACGATGTAGTAGGTGTCGGTCTGCTGCCAGTCGGAGGGCACGATCGAGTGGGTGACACCGGAGAGCCCGCCGATGGTGAACATCGCCACGAAGCCCATAGCGAAGAGCATTGGGGTCGACAGCTGTAATCGACCACCCCACATCGTCCCCATCCAGTTGAAGATCTTGATCCCGGTGGGGATGGCGATGGTCATCGTCGACAAGCCGAAAGCAGCCTGGGCCACCGGTGTGATCCCGGAGGCGAACATGTGGTGGGCCCACACCCCGAATCCGAGGAAGGCGATGGCGGCGCCGGCGAACACGACCGCCGAATAGCCAAAGAGGGGTTTTCGGCTGAACACGGGGAGCACCTCGGAGACGATCCCCATCGCCGGGAGGATCAGGATGTACACCTCGGGATGGCCGAACAACCAGAAGAGGTGCTGCCACAGAATGGGATCACCGCCGCCGTAGGGGGCGAAGAACAGGGTCCCGAACTGCCGGTCGAATGTCACCATGAACAGGGCCACGGCGATGATCGGCAGTGAGAACAGGAGCAGGAACGCCACCACCGTCGACATCCAGGCGAACACAGGCATGCGGAGCAGACGCATCCCCTTGGCACGCATGTTGAACACGGTGACGATGAAGTTCACCGAGGAGACGAGCGAGGCCAGGCCGAGTATCTGCAGGCCCAGAGCCCAGTAGTCCATCGCGGTGCCTGGCGAGTACAGAGGCCCGGCGTTCGGCTGATAGCCGAACCACCCCCCGTCCGGTGAGGATGCGAGGAAGTTGAACGACCCGGGCCCGCCGCCGGCGGCCAGGTTTCCGGTGATGCCATCGGGGCTGATCGGCGCCAGGGAAGTGCCGAAGATGAAGGTGCTGTAGAGGAAGATGCCACCGAAGAAGAAGATCCACCACGAGAGGGCATTGAGGCGGGGGAACGCCACGTCCCTGGCGCCGATCAACAACGGAAGCAGATAGTTCATGAACGCCGCCGAGACCGGCATCACGAACAGGAAGATCATCGTGGTGCCGTGCATCGTGAACAGGGCGTTGTAGGCCCCCGCCGTGAGGAACTCGCCGTTCGCCTGGGTCAGCTGGATGCGTAGGAGGAGTGCCTCGACACCGCCGAGGATGAAGAAGAAGAAGGCGGCATAGCCATACATGATGCCGATCTTCTTGTGGTCCACCGTCGTGATCCATCCCCACAGCCCCGTCGTCGACTTGGGGCGGCGGAAGATCGTGGTGGCGGGGCGGTTGGCTGTGGCGGTCATTCGTTGCTCTCCAGCCAGACGATAAGCGCGTCGATCTCTTGTTCCGTCAAGGCGAGCGGGGGCATGAAGCTGCCCGGCTTGACGTCGGGTGGGTTGGCCAGCCAGCGCTTGAGCGCCGCCTCGCGCGACTCGCCTTCCTCGGGGAGGATCGCCCCGGCGAAGGTGCTCCGCGAGGCGAAATGGGTCAACTCGGGGCCATTGAACGCCTCGGGCGCTATCAGGTTCGAGGACTCCTCGTCGTCGAAGCGGACCTGATGGCACTGGACACACTGCTTGTTGAGGAACACCTGATAGCCCTCGTAACCTGGGTCGCTCTCGGCCGGCAGCACCGCAGGCTCCTGCTGGCCCTCGATCCACTGGTCGAACTCGGCGTCGCTCACCGCGAGCACCCGAGCCCGCATCAGCGAGTGGGAGAGGCCGCAGAACTCGGCGCAATGACCCCAGTACTCACCGGGCTCGTCGGCCTGGAGGCGCAGCTCGGTCGTCTGACCAGGGACCAGGTAGCGCTTGCCGTTGAGGGCGGGGATCCAGAAGTTGTGGAGGACGTCCTCGGACGTCATCTGGGCGCAGATCTCCTGGCCGGCCGGAACCACCATCACGTTGGCAGTCCGGATGTCTGCGGCGGGGTAGTTGTACTCGAACCACCACTGGTGGCCGATCACCTCGATCTCCATGGAATCGGGCCCACACTCGGTGAGGTCGAAAATCGAAGAGACGGTGGGCACCGCGATCGCAGCGAGGATCAAGGCCGGGATCACCGTCCACAGGACTTCGAGCTTGGGGCTGCCATGGAGCTGCTTCGGCTCCTTCTGGCCCTCCTTCCCCCGATCGCGGAACACGAAGAGGATGAAGAGGAGGCCACCCATCACCAGGGCGAAGACACCCGTTGCGATCCAGAAGACCATCCAGAACAGGCCATCGATCTGCTCTGCGAACGGACCTGCCGGCTCGAAGGTGGTCAGCGGGTTCTCGTCGACGTCGATGATGGCGCAGGCGCTGAGGAGCAATGCGGAACCGCCGAGCGCGGCGAGGCGAGTCAAGCGGCGGCGGATCGGGGCCATCGGGACGGCATCTTACGGAGATTGGGAAGTAGCGACCAACTCCATCGTGAAGCCGACTTTCCACCCGATCCGCCAGCCCGTCCTGCTACGAAAGCGTGACATGAGGTTTGACGCCGGGAGCCGCGATCCGACATGCTGGGTGGTGTCTTGAGTGAAGGCCGACTGCTTCCGATGTTCCCCCTGGGGGCCCCGCTGCTCCCTGGAATGGCCTTGCCCCTCCGGCTTTTCGAGCCCCGCTACCTCCAGATGTATGCCGACATCATCGATTCCGAGCGCGAGTTCGGAGTGGTCCTCATCGAGCGGGGCATCGAGTCACGCGACGACAACGCCACATCGGACATCGGCTGCACCGCCTACATCCTCGGGTCGGGGATCCACGAGGACGGGACGATCGCCCTGGTGGCGCTGGGCCGGAACCGTCTCCGGGTCGATCACTGGCAGCCCTCCGACCCCTATCCGCTCGCCATGGTCGAAGATCTCGCCGACGAACCGCTGTCCGACGACGGGATGCGTCGTCTCGAGTCGGCGGCCGACCGCCTCCCCGGTCTGCTCGCCGTGGCCGCAGAGCTCGACCCGGCGATCGATGTGGAGATACCCGAGCTGAGCGAGGAGCCTCTGCAGGCGATCTATCAGCTCGCCCAACTCGCCGGTCTGCAGTCATTCGACCTCCAGAAGGTGCTGGCGGCGGGGACGAGCGACGCTCGCGCCGCCCTCGTCGACGACCTCATGGTCGAGACTGTTGAGATGATCCAACTCCAGCTCGGCCTCGGTTGATCTGTTGTGGAGCCATGTGCGCTGAGCGCACTCCATTGCACAACAGATGTCATCCGGCCACCTCGTCGAGGGCGGCGCGCAGCTCGGCATCGGAGACCGCTCCCTCGAAGGCGGCGGTGACGGTGCCCGAGCCGTCCGTCACATAGAGCCAAGGCTCGGTGGGGAGACCCCACTCGTCGACTGCGGGGACCAGGATGAGATCTTTGTCATCGGTGACCTGGATGTTCTCGTAGACCTCGACGTGGACGTAGTTGAGCCCCGGGTAGTCGGCGTCGATCTCCTGAACCTGGTCGAGCATCGGGCCACAGGACTGCGAAGTGCACCACGCTGGTGTGGCGAAGATGAGTACCGAGGGTCCCGATTCCACCGCCTCGGCCACGGTCATCTCGTAGTACGACTCCTCGGGAGTCAGATCGGAGGTCAACTCGTCGATCCGAGCGTCGGCCAGGGTTCTCGTATCGGACCGTGGTGCCGGGTCGCCGACCGTGATCTGCACCGGGTCCTCGGCCGCGACGAAGCCGATCGGAGCCAGCTCTCCGAGCTCACCGGCGTCGACGTCGAGTTGATACGTCGCCGGGCCAGGTATGTCGACGTGGAAGGCGTAGACACCGACCACGTCGGGAATCGTCCAGAGGAACTCGCCCTCGTACTCCCCCAATGGCGACCCGATCTCGTCGCGAAGAATCGCCACGGGAGTGACATCGGGGGTGGCCACCATCTCGCCGGTGGGGAGATCGGTCACCGCCACCAGAATCCGCTGCTCACCGGTGCCGATGGAGTTGGGGCTGGTGGCGAGTCGTCCCAGCGAGCTGGCGTCCTCGGTGCAGGCGGCGAGTGCCAGCAACACACCAACCATCAGCAAGGACCGTCTCACAGCAGCACGTCGAGCATCACGGCGGCGAAGAGGGCCGAGAGGTAGACGGTCGAGGTGGTGAACAGCCGCATCGCCTGCTCGGGATGGTTGACCACCCGCCAGGTGTCCCAGAGGAACCACCCGCCCAATGTCAACGCCGCCACCAGGTAGATCCACGACATGCCCCCCAACGGCACCAGGAGCAAGGAGACGCCGACCATGAGACCCGTGTAGAGGAGCATGCGGCGGGTCGTCGCCTCTACCCCGGCGACGACGGGGAGCATGGGGACGCCGGCCGCGGCGTAATCGTCTTTGTAACGGAGGGCCAGCGCCCAGAAATGCGGTGGGGTCCAGTAGAAGACGACGAGAAAGAGGACCCAGGCGGGCACACCGACCGTGCCCGACACCGCCGCCCAGCCGACCAGAGTCGGGGCGGCCCCGGCGGCGCCGCCGATCACGATGTTCTGCACCGTCGATCGTTTCAGGGCCATCGTGTAGACCAGGACGTAGAAGAGCAGGGCCGCGGTCGCCAGGGCGGAAGCGAGCAGGGTGGTGAACACCCAGAGCCAGACGAAGCCGGCCACACCGAGGACCACCCCGAAGACCAGAGCGTTGCGAGGCTCGACTTCGTGGCGGGCCAGGGGACGCGCTCTGGTGCGACGCATCACCTCGTCGATGTCGCGGTCGTAGTACATGTTGAGGGCGTTGGCGCCGCCAGCGGAGAGACTCCCACCGATCAGCGTGGCGAGGACCAGCCAGGTGCCGGGCCACCGGCCGGCGGCGAGCACCATGGCCGGGACGGTCGTGATCAGCAGCAGCTCGATGATCCGGGGCTTGGTCAGGGCCACGTAGGCGGCCAACCGGCTCCGGGCCCCCGGTGTCGTGTCGATTTCTGCTTGGTGGTGGAGTTCTGTCATCCCGAGAGGATCAGTAGGCCCAGACTGGTCAGGGCGATCATGAGAACAAGCATCGCGTATTGGGAGCGGGCCGAGTCCCGTCCGAAGTCCTGCAAGGACCGGTCGTGAGCGAGGACCACCCCGACGAGGTGCCCCCCGACGATAAACGCCACTTGGGCCAACCAGATCGGCGTCGAGGACCGGATGAAGAACTCCACCCGGTAGCCCGCGGTTCCGAAGAGGTCCCAGCCCAGCCCGAAGGGATCGGATATCGCGGCGACGAGCTGCTGGCCCTCGAACATGATCAGGGTCATGTAGTGGGAAACGGCGTAGGCGAGACCGATTGGAACGAGGGTGTGAGCGAAGCGCTGCGCCACCTCTCGGGTTGGTCTCTCTCCCGGGTCGAATCTGGCCGCCACCGCGCATGCGAGGTAGTAGGCGAGTGCGACGACATTGACCGTCGCCACCAGGAGAAAAGTCGATCCGGCCAGGCTCTCGCCGAGACCGCCGGTGATGGCGCGGAACCAGTCGGTTCCGGAGGCGCCGTCGTACGTGACGGTCCCGATCATCACGGCGGCAAAGAACCAGAGCCCGGGCCAGGCCGGTATCACCGGCAGCGACCTCAGCCACCCCCGCCACACCAGGCGACCGTCTCCATTCCGACCCAAGGGCGATATCGCCGAGATGACACGGTTGTACGGGGTGAAGAAGTCGAAAACGGCAAGGCCGGTCTCTCTTCCCACGAACGCCATCGCAACAACCAGCAACGACGTGTAGACGAGGGCCGCCACTCCCAGCATCGTGGGTTCGCCTGAACGCGGGTAGACCAACTCGAACCAGGCGAAGGCGACGAACAACCCGGACGCCGGCCAAAGCCCTACGGTGTCGAGCAGGCCAATACGCTCGGCCCGGCCCACGCGGGCAGTCCTGGCGATGACTCTCCACGGGTTCAGGTCGGTGTACCAATCACCGATCAGCGCCCCCCCGAAGGGGACCACCAGCCAGAAGACGACCCACACCATCACCGGTGCGATCGTCGGTCTGATCGCCTCGCGCTCGGCACCCACCAGGGGTACGACGACCTGGGCGATCACCAGCAGGAGGGAGACCACGCCGATCACTCCCAGCACTCCACGTGTGGGGATCGCGGCGCTGGGGCGCTCGTAATGAGGACCCCCCTGGAGGCGAGGGCTCTTCCACATCAGGCCCAGCGCCAGGAAGGTGACCACGAGGACCCCACCCGCGCCCAGGATCAGGACCGCGAGAGGGATCGGCAGGTCGGTTCTGCCTCCGATCCCATGGGCAAGGATCAACCAGACACCTCGATGTCGAAAACATGGGCGTGACCGGTGTGCACCTCGACTTCGAAGACTCCAGGGATGTCGGCAACGAAGTCCAACGTGAGCGGCACACCGGCAGGGAGCTCGAACACCAGGTCGTAGCCGTGTACGTGCAGTTCGTCGTCCACGTCACTGACGACCGTGATGTCCACGGTGTCGCCGACCTCGTAGGTGAAGACGGCGGCTCCTGATGCGACACCACCGGATATCTCGACGTCGACAGGGTCGATCGTGGTGGTGGTGGCCTCCACGGTCGTGGCGACGACGGCCGATGTGGTCGTGGGGTTCGCAGCGAGACTCGTCGTCGGCGCCGGCTCTGTCGTCGTAGTGGCAGCCGGCTCGGCCCCTCCGCAGGCAGCGGCCAGCACCACCACGGCAGGGAGCAGGTAACCCCTCTTCATCAGGGCCACGGTATCCGATACACGTGGCCGGCAGATCCGCTCTCTAACCTTCGGATGGTGCGATGGGTGAAGCGGATCGCCGCGTTCGTCGTGATCGTCGTGCTCGCCGGGGCGGCCTATGGAGTGTTCACCGTCCGCCGCTCGTTCCCTCAGGTGAGCGGGGATCTTGGCGTGAGCGGTCTCGACGCCGACGTAGAAGTGCTCAGGGACACTCTCGGAGTCCCCCATATCTACGCCTCCACCCAGCACGACCTCTTCTTCGCACAGGGCTACACCCACGCCCAGGACCGCTTCTGGCAAATGGACTTCTGGCGTCATATCGGCTCCGGACGGCTCGCCGAGATGTTCGGCGAGAGTCAGGTGGAGACGGACATGTTCCTCCGCTCCCTCGGCTTCGAGGCCATCGCCGAAGCAGAGTGGGAGACGATGGGATCTCCGGCACGAGAGATCCTCCAGGCGTACACAGATGGGGTGAACGCCTATCTGGGCACCCACTCGGGCGCCGAAGTGAGCCTGGAGTACGCCATTCTGCCGTTGCAGAACTCCAGCTACGAGATCGAGGAATGGTCACCCACCGACACCCTGATGTGGCCCAAGGTCATGGCCTGGGACCTCGGGGCCAACATGGACGCCGAGATCGATCGAGCGGTGCTCGGCCGACACGTCGACCCCCATCGAGTGGAACAGCTCTACCCGCCGATGCCGGAGGACAAGCCGGTGATCGTCGAGTCCGGGGAGTCGGCGACACCCGTCGAGGAGACCTCCTCGGTCTCCCTCCCCGATGAGGCGGTCGAGGCGCTCATCGAAGCCGCCGACCGTCGCAGCCTGGTGATGGCAGTGACAGGTGGGGGCTTCGAGGGAATCGGCTCGAACAACTGGGTAGCCGGGGGCGCCATGACGTCGTCCGGTCTCCCAATACTCGCCAACGACACCCATCTCGCCAATCAGATGCCATCGATCTGGTATGCCAACGCCCTCCACTGCATCGACCCGTCTCCCGCCTGCGGCTTCGACGTCGTCGGGTTCAGCTTCCCGGGGACGCCGACGATCGTCATCGGCCACAATGGCCACCATGCCTGGGGCGTCACCAACCAGGCTGCCGACACCCAGGACCTGTTCATCGAGAGAGTCGATCCCGACGATCCCGGCCGGTACGAGGTCGACGGTGAGCTCGTCGAGTTCGAGACCCGGTCGGAGACCATCACCGTGGCAGGTGGCGAAGATGTCACCTACGAGGTGAGGAGCACGGGTCATGGCCCGGTCATCTCCGGAACCTACGTCGAAGACGACGTGTTCGACGACTCGGCCACCGCCCCCGTCTCGGACGATTATGTCGTGACCATGGCGTGGAAGGCGTTGGAGCCGTCGACGATCATCGATGCCTTCATCGGCATCAATCTCGCACACAGCCACGAGGAGTTCACCACCGCTGTCGCCTCGTGGGACATCGCCCCACAGAATCTGGTCTACGCGGACGTCGACGGAAACATCGGCTATTTCGCGACCGGGGAGCTACCCGTTCGCGCCGCCGGCGACGGGCGCTACCCGGTGCCGGGCTGGTCCGGGGAGTTCGACTGGGTCGGCACCGTGGCCCAAGAGGAGATGCCGCGGATGCCCAACCCGCCCCGAGGCTTCGTTCAGTCGGCGAATCAGTCGGTGCTCCGTCCGGGGAGCTCCCCTTTCATCGGAGCCGACTCCGCCCTCGGTTACAGGGCCGATCGCATCGTGGATCTGCTCGTGGGCACAGAGGCACACGACGTGTCGTCTATGCAGCAGATGCAGATGGACAGCCGCGACGGCGGGGCAGAGGTGGTGATCCCCTATCTCCTTGCCATCGATCCCGGCGGTGACGACGCGCTCGAGGC
>Ga0214469_1001014_pt1 | contig 10320 bp, 5 predicted proteins | sample RVTome_10_FD_187340 | JGI IMG/M metagenome (GOLD analysis project Ga0214469, IMG submission 187340) | Soil microbial communities from uranium-contaminated site in the Upper Colorado River Basin, Wyoming, United States - RVT153D57 HiSeq ... | reverse complement strand
ATGACGCCCGGGCCCGCTGGCGGCGAGGCGCAGCACGGGCCGCCCGGCGGTCAATCTTTCCGACGGGGTGAGCCGGAACTCTTGCGCGCCGACACGCGGCGGCTCGGTTCGGCACGTGGCGCCGCGGGTCCTCCCCAGAGCGCCTCCGCGCCTGCCCGGGCAGGCCGGACCGCTCGGGCGACGTGACGCCGCGCACGGACCGGCACGGGCGGACGAGGCACTCGACGCAGTGGACAGTCGCGCCGGCGATGCGAAACGATTGCGATAGGCATGCGGTGCGTCGCATCAGCGGCCGCGAGCGGCATGAGCAAAGACACGGCAACGACGAACAAGAGCTTCGGCGGCTGCGCTCGGAGGTGGCCGCCCAGCGGCGCGACATCCACGCTCTGGATGACCTGGAGCACCGCCAAGAGGACCTGATCGTGCGCCTGCGCGAAGAGAAGCCGCGCTGCGCGAAGGGGACCTCGCCGCACTGCGTGAGCGCCTCGCGGCGGCTGAGCATGAGCTGGAGGATCTGCGCGCGATCCGGGACGCGCTGACGCCGCCCGAGCTGCCGCGGCGCCCCGGGCTGGAACTCGCCGCGGCGTTCCTGCCTGCGATCGCGGAGCAGGTCAGCGGCGACTTCTACCTGGTGGCCGAGGGGCCGCAGGATGCGACCGTGCTCGTCGTCGGCCACGGTCTGCAGGCGGCGCGGCGCGCGGCGTTCATCCGGACGACATTCGCCGCGACCGCACCGTTCTCCGATGATCCCTGCCGCCTGCTGAGTTGGGCGAACACCGCCCTGATCGAACGCGCCGGCACGACCAGCGAGTTCGTCACTGCCGCCTGCGTCACGTACCTCCCGGGCGACCCGACGACCTCTGCCTGCTCGCCGCCCGCCTCATCTAACCGGAGACCACGAGGTTGTGCGAAGGTGAAGCCGAGCCTCAGCCTCGCCGCTGATCGCTCCGTGCGCAGCGGCAAGGGCCGGCCGCTACGAGCACCCCCGGCTCCAGCGGCCGGGGGTGCTCGGGCGCCCGGGTGATGTCGCTGTTATGCCCGGGGACGGACTCGCTTCAGCACTGTCACCTCGGTCTGGCATCCGGCGGTGTTGCCGGCTTGGTCGCGGGCCTCGTACGCGATCGTGTACACGCGCCCCGGGCCGCCGTCCGCGCGCTCGGCGCGCAGCCTGCCGGTCGTGTCCGCCGTGCCGGCGTCCCATCCCTGGATGTCGCCGGGGACGTCCTCGCCGCTGGTGCCGGCGTCGGGCTCGCTGCTCGAGACCGCCTCGAGCGTGAACCCTCCCGGTCCGGACGTCGCGTCGTCGACCTGCACGTCGGCCGTCACGACGACGAGCATGTGGTTGGGTGGCCACAGCCGGCCGGGTGTTGCCGCGCACGTGACATCGGGCGCGGTCGCGTCGATCCGGAAGCTCGCCGACTTGGCGTCCTCGACGTTGCCGGCCTCGTCCGTGGAGCGGAAGTCGACGACGTGCTCACCGTCCTCACTCACCTCGAACGGCCCCGTGTACTCCGTCCACGGCCCGCCGTCGACCCGATACTCGGTGGCGGCGACGCCGGAGCCGTCGTCACTCGCGTCCAGCGTGACCTCGACCGGCGAGACGTACCAGCCGTTCTCGCCGTCCGGGGCCTCCGGGCTGAGCGTCGCGGTCGTCTCCGGCGGCGTCGTGTCGGCCTCGCTCGCCTCGACCAGGTGGAAGTGGTCGAAGCCGACCGTCGTCGAGGTGGTCTGCTCCTGCCCGAACGCGTAAACGCCGACGTTCGCGCCCTCGAGCGCGGTGTTGACGACCGGGTCGGGCGCGAGCTGCTCCCAGGTAGCGCCGTCGAGGCTGTAGAGGCCGGTGTACTCGCTGCCGCGCTTCTGCAGCCGCAGGTAGTACACGTCGCCCGGGGTGTGCGGGACGGTCACCTCCGGGAAGTCCGGCTGGAACTCGTCGTTGATCTCGTGGCGCATCTCGACCTTGCGCACCGCTGGATGCACGCCCGGATCCGACGTGCCGACGACGTTGAACTTCAGGAAGGTCGCGTCGCTGAGGTAGACGAGGATGCCGCCCTGCTGCCACTTCTCCGCCACCGGCGCGACGACCTTGGCCTCGACGGTCCAGTCCTGGTACGGCCAGGTCTGGAGCATCAGGTTGGGTGCGTTGTTGTGCTGGTCGAACAGGTTCGTCGGCGTGGTGTCGATCTTCAGGAGGCCGCCCTCGACGCGGAACCCGTTGTAGTCGGGCCGCACGACGGCATCCCAGCGGCAGCCGTCGAGCCGGTCACCGTCGAACTCGTCATCGGGCCCGGGATCGCTGCCGGGGTCGGTGCATTCGATCGGCGGCGAGGCCACCGGAACGACCTGCACCCGGACCGTGTCCGTGGACGAGCGACCACCGCTGTCGGTGCCTGTCACCGTGGCGGTGAACGTGCCGGAGGTCTCGTAGGTGTGCGAGACGTTCGCGCCGGTGCCGGTCGCCCCGTCGCCGAAGTCCCACGCGAACGTCACGGGATCGTTCTCGGGGTCGGTCGCGGTCGCCGAGAAGTCGACCGTGAGCGGGACTTCGCCTTGCGTCGGCGTCGCGGTCGCGCTCACGCGCGGCGTGGCGTTGACCGACACGCCCTTGCCCACGAACTCGATCCAGTTGAGGTTGAACAGCCCGCTCTGGCTCGTGTCGTTCTTGAACACGAAGAACAGCTCGTGCGTGCCGCCCGGGTCGGTGATCGGGGCCTCGACGCTGCTCCACGTCTGCCAGCCGCCCGTCGGCTCGACCGTCGCGGTGGAGATCAGCGGGCCGCTCGGTGAGTCGACGTGCACCTCGATCGTGCCGCCCGCACCGCCGGAGGCCACGCGGTAGACGAGCGCGTCGATGTTGAGCAGGTTCATCGGCTTGAACGAGACGTAGTCGCCGTTGTCGAGGAAGCCGATGTTCTGGCCGCCGCCCTCGTCGGACGTGGACTCGAGCTGAACGCCCTGGTTGAGCGTGAAGTGCTCGGCCTGCTTGCGCTTGGGCTGCAGCAGCACCTGCGCGCGCCCGGTCAGCGGCGCGACGCCCGGCGCGCCCTGGTCGGTGTAGGTCGCCTCGAGGATGCCGAACAGGTTGGCCGTTCCGCCGTGGCCCGCGTCGGAGGCCGTCTGGATCGTGCCCTCGCATCCGGCCTGCTGGGTGAGCGGATGCCCGTGCTCGTCATGGCCGAGGATGAACTCCATCTGCACCGACGCGCACTGCGCCGTCCCGTCCTCGGCGTCGGTCACGCTCACGCTGTATGCGACCTCGTCGCCGAAGTCGAAGAACCCGCCGTCCGGAGGCGAGTTGATCGTCACCGTCGGCCTCGTATTGCCGGCGGATATCTCCACGTTGGCGACACCCGTCTTGCCCGACGTGTCGGTCACCGTCAGCTGCGCCGTGTAGTTGCCGGCGGTCGTGTAGGTGTGGATCGGATGCAGCTCGGTGGAGTCGACGGTCCCGTCGGACTCGAAGTCCCAGGCGTACGTGAGCTGGTCACCGGCGTCCGGATCGCGCGTGCCTTCCGACGAGAACTGGACCGTCAGCGGTACTGCGCCCGAGTCGGGCGTGGCGCTCGCCCTCGCGATCGGCCGCCGCGTGCCCTTGACGTAGTCGATCCGGTACAGCCCGGAGTCGGGGTTCGCGCCGCCGAAGCCCGTGCCCCACTCGAGCAGGTACATGGCGCCGTCGGGACCGAACGTCATGTCCATCGGGCGCAGGAACGTCTCGGTCGGCAGGAACGGGTAGATGTCGAGCAACTCGCCGCTCTCGTCGAGCTTGAACTCTTTGATGAAGTTGCGCCCCCACTCGAAGAAGAGCGGTGTGTCGTCGTAGTAGGCGGGGAACTTGCGCTCGGACTCGAGGTCCGGGTCGTAGTGGTAGACGGGTCCCGCCATCGGGCAGCCACACCCGGTCCCGAGCTCCGGGAACTCCTCCGAGAGGTCGTACGTGTACCACACGTTCGGCGGCTGCGACGGCGGCAGCTGCGCGAGCCCCGTGTTGCTGGGCGACTGGTTGACCGGCGCGGCGCAGTCGAACAGCGCACCGGACGTCCCCGTCGCGAAGTCGTAGTCGTTGTAGGCAAACTGGTCGCCGTGGCAGTAGGGCCAGCCGTAGTTGCCGGCGGAGCGGATCTGGTTCCACTCGACGTAGCCCGCCGGCCCGCGGGTCGCGTCGGGCATGGTGGCGTCGGGACCGTAGTCGGCCACGTACGCCCAGCCTGTCTCAGGGTCGACCGTCATCCGGAACGGGTTGCGGAAGCCCATCGCGTAGATCTCCGGCCGCGTGCCCATCGTCCCCGGGGCGAACAGGTTGCCGGCGGGGACCGAGTAGCTGCCGTCGGGCTCCGGGTGGATCCGCAGCAGCTTGCCGCGCAGGTCGTTGGTGTTGGCCGACGTCCGCTGCGCGTCCCACGACGAGCGCCCCTCGCGCTCGTCGATCGGCGTGTAGCCGCTCGACGCGAACGGGTTCGTGTTGTCGCCGGTCGTCAGGTACAGGTTGCCCTGGGCGTCGAAGTCCAGCGACCCCGACGAGTGGCAGCACTCGTCGCGCTGGATCGCGAACTCGAGCAGCACCTCCTCGGAGGCAGGCGCGAGCGTGTCGCCCGCGACCGTGAAGCGCGACAGCCGCTGCGGCCCGCAGACCGTCGCGCCCGGATCGCTGGCCGGGCACGGCGAGGTGACGGTGGCCGCGTAGAACAAGTACAGCCAGCCGTTGGTGGCGAAGCCCGGGTCCAGCGCGATCCCCATCAGGCCGTTCTCCTGGCCCGTGAAGACGTCGATGTGCCCGGCCACCACGGTGCTCTGGGTGTCCGGCTTGTGGATCTTCACGTCGCCGCCGCGCTCGACATAGAAGACGCGGCCGTCCGGCGCGACGTCGAGCTCGAACGGGTCGCTCGTGTTCTGGTCGAGCGCAACCTTCTCGAAGCTCGAGGACACCGTCGCGCCGCAGTCGGCGGGCGTCACGCCGGCGGCCGTCTCGATGCCCGCGAGCAGGTGCTGCCGGTAGTCCGGCTCGGAGAAGGACTCGATCGTGTGGCCGCCGCCCGTGTAGAACGACCGGCCGCCGTCGAAGTCCTGGCACCACGCGATCGGGTGGTCGAACCCCATCGCCCCCGTGCCCGCGCTGTAGCTCGCCTCGTCGAGCGCGGCGAGGACATGCACGTTGCCGCGCGGATTGGTCCGGAAGTTGTACCACTCGTCCGTCCGCACCCACCGCGCCGGCAGGTGCTGCGTGGCCGGATGCACACGGTCGGCGACCTTTACCGTCGCCTCCTGGATCGCCGGGTGCGACTGGAAGTACGCCCCCATCAGCTCCCCGTACCACGGCCAGTCGTACTCCGTGTCCGCCGCCGAGTGGACGCCGACATATCCGCCGCCCGCCTGGATGTAGCGCTCGAACGCGCCCTGCTCGGTGTCGTTGAGCACGTCGCCGGTCGTGTTGAGCCAGATCACGACGTCGTAGCCGGCGAGGTTGGCGTCGTTGAACTGCGTGGAGTCCTCCGTGTGGTCGACCGTGAAGTTGTTCGCCGCGGCGAGCTCCTGAATCGCCGCGACGCCGGCGGGAATCGAGTCGTGCCGGAACGCGGCGGTCTTCGTGAACAGCAGCGCCTGGAACCGCGGCTCCGTCTGGGCCGCGGCCGGAGCAGGCGAGAGCGAGAGGGCCGCGATCAGCACGAGAACGAGTCCCGCGAGCACCACAAAGCGCCGCGCGACCTGCATACCGTCAACCGTCATAGCGATCCCCCCTCGGGGCACTGGCCCTGCGGCCGTCCTGCTTCACGCTTCCCGGCGGGAGCGCGTGCGCTTCGACCACAGAGAGTCTCTACCCCGATCCTCGTCGTCGTATCGTTTATCACGAAGTATCGGTGGGTAGGCCGCCACCAGATCGCTCGTAGCGTTGGACCGGGGAGTTCGCGCGCGAGCGCTCCCACGCGTGGGAGGGGACCATGAGCAGAGCAGCGCAGATCGACCGCCCGACAGCCCGCCGGCGGGCTGGACTTGCGTGCGCGCTTGCCGCGCTCGCACTGATGGCGGCGAATGCGACGCCGGCTTCAGGCCAGGGCCCGGGGGCAGCGACCCTCGAGCGCTACGCCGTCGACACCTGGGAGTCGTTCGTGGCGATGACCGACCCCCAGTCGGGCCTGCCGACCGACAAGCTGTCGGTCGACGGCACCCGCGCCGTGCAGACGTCGACGACGAACATCGGCGCGTACCTGTGGAGCACCGTCGGCGCCGAGGAGCTCGGCATCATCAGCGACGCGGAGGCCGTCGAACGGCTCGAGCGCACGATCTCGACACTCGAGGGGATGGAGCGCCACGACGAGAGCGGCCAGTACTACAACTGGTACGACCACGCGACCGGCGCGAAGCTGACGGTCTGGCCGCCGACCGGTGAGCCGCACGAGCCGCGTCTCTCCTCGGTGGACAACGGCTGGCTGGCGACCGGGCTGGAGATCGTCCGCAACAGCGTGCCGGAACTGGCCGAGCGCGCGGGGGCGATCTACGACAGCATGGACTTCGGCTTCTACTACGTGCCGGAGCGCAACCAGATCCTGTTCCACTACGAGCCGGGCACCGGCCGGGCGCCCTGCTGCTACGACACGCTTGTCAGCGAGAGCCGGATCGCCAGCCTGATCGGGATCGCCAAGGGCGAGATCCCGGCCAGGCACTACTTCGGCGCCTACCGCTCGTTCCCCGACACCTGCGCCTGGAGCTGGACCGAGACGCGGCCCGTCGGCTTCACGCGCACCTACTACGGCGTGGCGACCTACGACGGCGCGCTGCCCTACAACGACACGCTCGTGACCCCGAGCTGGGGCGGCAGCATGTTCGAGGCGCTGATGCCGGCCCTGTTCGTGCCCGAGGAGGAGTGGGGCCCGGGCAGCTGGGGGCCCAACCACCCGCTCACCGTCGATGCGCAGATCCACCACGGCATGGTCGAGGCCGGCTACGGCTACTGGGGCTTCTCGCCCGCCAACGTGCCGGAGGGCGGCTACCGGGCCTACGGCGTCGACGGGATCGGCTCGGACCCGAACGGCTACCCGTCGAACAACGACCAGACGCTGATCGACCACGGGTGGGAGGGCTGCCCGGGCCGCGAGCCCAAGCCCGACCCACCGCCGAGCGCCTACACCAACGGCGTCGTAACCCCGCACGCCGCGTTCCTGGGACTGCGCTACGAGCCCCACGCCACCCTCGCGAACGCCGCCAACCTCGAGCGCGACTTCGCCGGCCTCTACACCGACTGGGGCTTCCTGGACTCGGTCAACGTCGACAGCGGCGTCGTGTCGGACTCCTACCTGTCGCTCGACCAGGGCATGATCATGGCCGCGGTCACCAACGCGCTCACCGGCGACCTGCTGCGCCGCGCCTTCGCGACCGCGGCGATGAAGCGCGCGCTGCGGCCGGTGATGGCCGTCGAGGAGTTCAACAGCCACCCGCGCGGCTGCACCATCACCGGCACCGCAGGGCGCGACGTGCTGCGCGGCACCGCCGGCGCCGACGTCATCTGCGCGTTGGGCGGCGACGACGTCGTGATCGCCGGCGGCGGCGACGACGTCGTGTTCGGCGACGCGGGCCGCGACAGGGTCCAGGCCGGCGCCGGCGACGACACCGCCTACGGCGGTGAGGAGGACGACGTCCTGATCGGCGGCAAGGGCTGGGACGTCCTGTCCGGCGGCCCGGGCGACGACGACCTCGCGGGCGGGCCCGGCGACGATCACCACGAGGGCGGCGCCGGCGCCAACAGCTGCGACTTCGAGTCGCCGGGGGACACGGGCAACGCCTGCGGGGCCTGACTAAATCGCGTCGACGATTGCCGCACGGTGCGACGGCTCGAGCCCCAGGAAGCGGCGTCTCTGCGAAATCGGTCCTGAGAACCGCATGATCCCCACGATGAGGATCCCTTGGCCGTAAACACCGCTGGGCAGTTGCCGCCCCCTGCAGGTGTCGGATCACGACGACCCGCAAGTCGTTGAAGAGGCGGCGATCGACGACTACTCGCTGCACGAGTCTCGCCGTTGGGCCATTCGTTGGGCCAAACCCAGCCGTATTGGGCCGTATCAGGCCCAACACGGAGCACCAGTGGGCGCAGCCATTTGACGTGATTTGCAGGCATTTCTGTGCCTGAAGAGGCAGCGAACGCCATGCTTCACACGCGAGAGGTCGCAGGTTCGAAACCCGCCGCGCCCATCCTCCGAAAGCCCTGCATCCGCCGGGCTTTCGTCGTTTCCGGTGGAGTGGTTGTCGACCCCACCTGAGAGTCATCCGGGCCCGTGGCGCCCATTGGTGCCCAATCACGGTCGTCCTGCCCGCAGCGGTCGAGAGGGCCGAGCGCGCCGGGCTGGGCAAGCCGGCCGATGGGAGCGGCTGGACGGAGCAGGTGCGCGACGCCGTCGTCGCCTGGGCCGACGAGTCCGGGCCCGAGGCGGCGCGGCTCGCTCCGCGCGACGGAGACGATGTGACGGCGCTGCTTGAGGCCGGCGGCCGGCGGCGCGTCCACCTCGCCGGCGCCTGACACGGCCATGCGGGTCGCGGGCGCGAGCCCTCGCGGCCGTTGTCGGCGCAGGGGGCGCTGCGTCTTGCCTCGCGCCCAGTCGTCGACCGACCGCTGCGTCCTCAAGCCGGCCATGACTCGATGAGCGGTCGTTCTCGACGGGGCCGAGTGGCTGAACGCCCGACTCGCGATCGCAGCCGTGGTCGGAGCCGTGGTCGGAGCCGTCGGGGCTCGGCGATTCGTCCAGATATGGCTAAAGAACCTCAAGGCGGCGGTCGATAAGAGGGGTGCCGGATCAAGGAGCGTTGTTTGGCAGGGAGGCCAGGCCAGGGTTTCGCGACGTCGCGATCACCGGCAGCCGGCAGACACGCCCCATGCGGGCGTCCACGCTCAGGCATCCAGAAGGAAGGTCACCTCTCATGTCCCGTTTGCAGGTTCTCGCGGCCCAGCCGCGGCTGGCGCTCGGCGCACTGCTCACGTTGCTGCTGGCGGCAGGCGCCGTGATCGGCTCCGGCGCCGACTTCACCGCGTCCTCAGCGAACCCGGCGAACACGTTCGCGGCCGGCACGCTGAGCATCGTCAACTCCAAGGAGGGCACCGCTGTGCTGACGGCGAGCAACCTCCGGCCCGCCGGGTCCGCTGCCACGGGCACGGTCGACATCGAGAACGACGGCTCGCTGAGCGGCCAGTTCACGCTCGCGCGTAGCGCGCCCGCGGACTCCGACGCCACCAACCCGCTGTCGGCCAAGCTGAACATCAAGGTGGTCGACTGCGGCGCGTTCGCCGGCGCCACCGCCCCGACGTGCGGCGACGGCGATGACGTGACCAAGTACGGCGACGGCACGCTCGCCGAGATGGGCACCGCCGGCCACGAGATCTCCGGTCTCGGCACCTATGCCGCCGGCGAGAAGCACCGCTACGAGTTCCGTGTCGCGCTCGACGGCTCGGCGGACGACGCCTACCAGGGCGACTCCTCGTCGGTCGAGTTCGACTTCAACGCCGCCTAACCGGAGGCCGTCGGCGTGGCTGGCACGAGGATGACTGCGATTCGCCGCGGCGGGCGTCTTGCGTCCGGCGCGGCGCTCGCCGTGGTCGTGCTCGCGGCCACGGTCGCGCTGGTGCCGGCGCTTTGGGGCTGGCAGCGCTACGCGATCGTCTCGGGCTCGATGACCGGCTCCTACGACCGCGGCTCGCTCGTGTTCGCCGAGGTCGTGCCGGTGACGGAGCTCAAGGTCGGCAACGTCATCACGTACCGTCCGCCGCCGGCCGCCGAGAGTGATCACCTGGTCACGCACCGGATCGCCTGGATCGGCCGCGACAGCGCGGGCGGGCGGGTGTTCCGGACCAAGGGCGACGCCAACCCGGTCGCCGATCCCTGGACCTTCAGCCTCGGCCACTCGACGCAGGCGCGAGTGCGGTGCGGGATCCCGTTCGCCGGCCACGCCCTTTCGGCGCTGGCCCGTCGCGACGTGCGGTTGGCGGTGATCGCGCTGCCGGCGCTGCTGATCGCCGCGGTCAGCCTGGCCCGGCTGTGGCGGCAGCTCGGCGTCGAGGCGCGCCGCCGGGGGCTCGAGACCGCAACATGACCCGCGCGGCGCTGGCCTGCCTGACGCTCATGGCGCTGCTCGCGCTGCCGGCGGTCGACCGGTCGGGGGCCGACTTCACCGCCAGCGCCCCCTCCCCGGAGAACGCGTTTGCCGCCGCGGCCGACTTCAACACCGTCACGGTCGCGATCACCGACCCCGGCACGCCACTGCGCGGCACCGTCGCCCTGCAGGCCAGCGCGTCCTCCGAGCGCGGGATAACCGTCGTGCGGTTCGAGTCCTCGCCCGCCG
>Ga0214469_1001013_pt1 | contig 10320 bp, 11 predicted proteins | sample RVTome_10_FD_187340 | JGI IMG/M metagenome (GOLD analysis project Ga0214469, IMG submission 187340) | Soil microbial communities from uranium-contaminated site in the Upper Colorado River Basin, Wyoming, United States - RVT153D57 HiSeq ... | reverse complement strand
TCCGACACCGCCGTGGCGCCGTCGAGGCGTTCCTCCAGCAGGCCGACCGAGCCCGCCGACGAGGCGACGATGTTGCGCACCGCCGGCACACGCACCCCGGCCGTGCTGGCCATCATTTGGGCGAGCGCCTCGTGCTCGATGCGTCGCTGCACCGTGGCATACGGCTCGTCGACCTGGGACGTCCGGAGCCGGACGGTGCGCCAGGCCTGCTCCAGCCGATCCGACGAGCGGTCCGTCCTCGTGCGTACCCGCAGCTGCAGCTTGTCGCCGTCGGCCAAGTCGACCGCGTACCGGAGCGGCGTCTCACCCGCCAGCTGTTCGATGCGCACGGGATCCGCAACCGGCCGGAGCATGGAGATCAGCTCGTCGGCGTCCGGGTCTGCGCTGTCGGTGCCGAACGCCAGCAGTGCCAAGTAACCGACCGCCATGCCGAGTGCCACCGCGATGACGATGTCGAGCGGCGGTTCGCTGGACGAGACCACCCGGAACAGGATGAGCAGGCCCACGCCGAACCACAGGACCCGGCGCCATTGCGGCGACAGCCGGGGCGAGGCGATCACGACGAAGGCGACGACGGCGGCGATGAGGGGAGAGGTGGCGAACTCCGGATCGGTGAGCTCGATGACCTGGTCGGTGTTGGGATCGACGGCGGCCACGACACCGCGCTCCGCCAAAACGTCGCTCAGCCAGTTCATGGCCACGACGGCGGTCAGCCCACCGAGGATGAGTGCACCCGCCTGCCAGTAGCGCCGGAGGAGGGCCAGGAAGACCACGGTCACGACCGGCACGATCGTGGCCGAGGCCACCGCCACTGCCGCCAGAACGTCGGCGAACGGTTCGGGCACGCGTTCGTACACGTCGACGATGTCTTCCTCGGCGCCGCCGATCGTGTTGCGGGCGAGGATGGCGACGAGCACGCCCCCGGCCAACAGCACCAAGGAAGCGAGCAGGCGCACGATGTCGGCCTGGTAGCGGACGCGCTGGCGGGGCGCAACCGACACCGTGACCTCGCGGGAATCGCCCGTCTGGTCAGTCGCTACAGCCTCCGACGTGCGCTGCACGCTGGTCATCCTGGCACGACGGGGTCGCGAAGCCGGCGACGCTTCAGGCATCTACGCCGTTCCCGGACTGCTCTGGTCGGCTCGGGCACGCGGCCCGGTGTCACGGCCACCGGCGCACCAGGGTGTCGCGAGACGCGCTACACGATCAGAGCTTGGCCAACACCGATTCGGCAGAGCTGACGTCGAGGCCCGGGTTGGGCTCGACCATCAGCTCGGTCACCACGCCGTCGTCGATGATGGCGGCGTAGCGCTGCGAGCGGGTGCCGAGCCCGAAACCGGAGCCGTCCAGCGGGAGCCCGACCTCGGCGGTGAAGTCGCCGTTGCCGTCCGCGAGCATCGTGACCTTGTCGCCGGTGCCCCGCGCCTCGCCCCAGGCGCCCATCACGAAGACATCGTTGACGGCGACGCAGGCGATGGTGTCGACGCCCTTGGCCCTGATGTCCTCGGCCCGGAGCACGAAGCCGGGGAGGTGATGGTCGGAACACGTGGGCGTGAAGGCGCCGGGCACGGCGAACAACACGACCTTGCCCTTGCCGAGGACCTCGCCGCTCTGCACCGGCGTCACGCCGTCGCTCGTCATGGTCATCAGCTTGACGTCGGGGATGCGGTCACCGACCGAGATCGCCATCGATCCTCCTGAGGTTCGGTACACGAACGTCCCGCATCATGCCTCAACCGACCGATCGGGGTTCGAACGCATCATCGCCCCCGGCGACGGTCATCCCGCCAGCCGGGGGGCGACGTCCGGCGCGGACGAGCTCAGAACATGCGCCGACGCATCGGGCGACGCTTCAGCCGCCGGGTGCTGGTGGCGTTGTAGATGAGCAGGGCGATCACGGCACCGATGATCGACCCGATGACGCCCGACACCTGCAGCGCCCCCTCGTCGAGGTCCTTGTCGAACAGGAGATAGCCGAGGAAGCCGCCGATGAACGACCCGATGATGCCGAGCACGATGGTCCCGACGACGCCGAGCGGGTCCCGCCCGGGCACGAACAAGCGGGCCAGGTAGCCGGCGATCGCGCCGACGATCAGCATCCAGACGATGAATCCGAGCATCTTCTTGCTCTCCCTTTCGGCCGCGGTCCCGACCGCGGTGTCGAGTGGTTCCGCTCTTATGCGTGCCCGAATCGAAACCCAGTGATTCGCTCGCTCTGAGTGGTCGAACGATCACACCCGTTTCCCCACGTCACGCAGGCACACTCGTCTCCCATGCCCCCCGACGCCGCGGCCACTCGGCCATTGCCCGACGACAAGCTCCGACTCCCCTCTCGCTCGGACATCGAGGCTGCGGCGCAACGCCTGGCGCCCTGGATCCGGGTGACGCCCCCGATCGAGGTCGACGCGGCCGATCTCGACCTGCCCGACCGGCGCTGGCCCCTGACCTTCAAGCTGGAGATGCTGCAGCATGCCGGCTCGTTCAAGGGACGGGGGGCGCACAACCAGCTCTTGGGCGAGGTGCCGACGGCCGGCGTCGTGGCGGCGTCGGGCGGCAACTACGGCGTGGCGGTGGCGTACGCCGCCCACCGGTTGGGCGTGCCGGCGACCGTGTTCGTGACCGACACCACGGCGCCGGCCAAACTCGACCGGCTCCGGTCGCTGGGCGCCACGGTCGAGGTCGTCGCCGGCTACTACGACGAGGCGCTGGCTGCCAGCCATGAGCGCGCCGCTGCCACCGGCGCCCGGTTCCTTCACGCCTTCGACCAGCCCGAGATGCTCGAGGGTGCCGGCACGCTGGCCGTCGAGCTGGAACGCCAGGCCGCGGCGGCGCCTCGCGGTGGCGGGCCGGGAGGGCTCGACCGGGTCATCGTCGCCGTCGGTGGCGCCGGGCTGATCGGGGGCGTGGCGTGTTGGTACCGGGGGGCGGTCCGCATCACGGGCGTCGAGACGCGGGGGTGCCGGGGCCTCGACGCCGCCTGGCGTGCCGGCCGGCCCGTCGACACCGACGTGTCGGGGCTCGCCGCCGATGCGCTGGGCGCCCGCCGGGTCGGCGAGTTGGGCTTCGCCGCCGCTCGTGCCTGGGCCGAGGGCGTGGTGGTCGTCGAGGACGCCGACGTGGTCGATGCGCAGCGCCGGCTGTGGCGGGCGCTGCGCGTGGCGACCGAGCCCGCGGGGGCCGCGGCTCTGGCCGCGCTGACGACGGGCGCATTGCCGGCCGATCCCGACGAGCGCGTCGCCATCGTATTGTGTGGCGCCAATGTCGATCCGGGAACGCTCGTCTAGCGCCGTGACGGCAGCGCCACTTGCGCCGCGACGCCACCGTGATGCGGCCGGCGGTGCGACCGTCGTGTCCGCGTAGCAGGGGAAGTATCCGTGGTCGAAGCCGGTGGGGTCGGTGGCGTGAATGGCGGCGGCGACCTCGGCGAGCCGATGGGCGTCGGGAGCGGCCAGCGCCCGGCCCGGCATGAAGCTCATGAGCAGCGCGGGCACCCCGTCTCCGATGTCGACGCCGGCAGTGTCCGCCGCCACCACCTCCGGCACGGGCAGCCAGCGGGTCGCGCCGAACCGCAAGGCGTCGACCTCGCGCCGGGGTGCGAATGGCTCCGCCTCGAGAAACCCGGGCCATACGTAGCGCCGCAGCACCAACCGGGTCCCATCCGCCGCGTACAGCCCGTGCACCGCCGTCGACGAGGCCCCCGCCAGCCTCCGAACCCGCACGATGCGCACGCCGGCGTGCCGCTCCACCCACGCCCCGACGGCCGGCGGCACCGTGGTCCGCTGCAGCTCGGGCGGCAGCGACGCGACGTCGCGCTCGTTGGGGTGCCGGGGATGGTTCGTGGCGCCGGTGGACATCCTGGGCCCGAGTCTTCCGCCTCCCTCACCGCAGACGGACGCTCAGCTCGCGGCGCGCCGCCTCCAGCCATTCTCGGCCGGCGCCACTCGAGGCCCCGGCCGCTCGCAGGTCGACGTCGTAGACGGCGGCGGCGTTCAGGCCAAGGATCTTCTCCTTCGCCGCCGGGGTCAACGGCGGGTAGCCGTGCTCCTCCTGCAGGCGCTCAGGGATGGTGAAGGCACGAAATGCGTCGATGAGCGGCTGAGGCGCGCCGTACCACACGGAATCCGTGCCCCACACGATCCGGTCCTCCCCCACGGCGAGCAGGAGCTTGCCGAGCACGTGGGCTGCCTCTCGGGGCCGGCGGAGCATGAGGAACCACGTGCTCCCGAGCTCGGCGTACACATTGGCGCCCGCACCGAGGCCGGCGTTGGCCAGGCTCGCCACCAGGCGGCTCACGCCCCGGCCGGGGTCGGCATCGTGCGGCCCCTCCTCGCCGGTGGGGTCGGGCTCGTAGCCCGAGTGGTACACGAGGAACGTGATGTCGGGGAACAGGGCGGCCGCCGGACCGATGTCGCGGGGGTCAGACCCGGCCGGGGCGGCGCCGGGAACGGGTCCGCCGATCCCCTTGTGGGCGCAGACGATCCTGGGCCCCAGGGCGCGCACCTGCTCGAGGAACGGAATGCCGACCGCCTCGTCGTCGAGGAACCAGCCGGTCGGCATGCCCCCCGGCGGCACGGTCTCGGGCGGGTCCCACAGCGGGTACACCTTCCAGCCCGACGGCCGCAGCTCGTCACGCCAGGCCTGCATGGCCTCGATCTCACCCGGGCCGTAGTTGGGGTGGACGATCGTGTGGGTGAGCACCCGGCCGCTGCCCGCATAGCGATCGACGACCTCGCGGCAGGCGGCGATCTCGGCGTTGGACAGGACGTTCTCGTGCGATTGCCCCGGCAGGGACGTGAGCAGTGCGACAGCCGTCTCGCTGCCGCCGAACACCAGTGCCGCCCACTCGGCGGCCGAGATCCGGGCCGGGTCGACGCCCCCGGACCACCGGTCGGGATCTGTCATCTCGAGGAACCCGGTGAGCGCTGCGGCGCCGGGACCGTGGAACTTGGACGGGTTCACGAGGTGGGTCTGCACGTCGATCACGACCGACGTCTCCCCGCCGTCGAAACAGGCGTCGGCCGTCGCGCTGTCGACCTCGGCCTCGGCGGGCAGCGTGTAGAAGCCACCGCCGGGCGTCGCCTTGTCGATGGCCCGCAACGCCGCCGCCGTGCCCCGGCGGTCCTCCACGTAGACCGAAGGTCCGAGCGCGGCCTGGCGCGCCTGCTCCGGGGCTGCATCCGCGAACCAGGCGAGGGCCTCCCGCTCGGGTCGCCGCCAGGGCAGGGGCCGGTACTCGTCGGACGACAGCCGCCGGAGCAGGGGCGGGACGGGTACGCGCAGGGTCACCCGTCCCCCGCAGCTGGGCCGGGGGCCAGCCTGAAGCCCCGGTAGCCGTCGGCAGCCACGTCGTCACATGTGGAGCAATACTGCGGGAAACCGCCGACGTAGGGCAGGAAGACGCGCGGCTTGCCGGGCACGTTGGCGCCCATGTACCAGGAGTTGGCCCTCGGGAACAGGGTGGCGTTCGCGAGCTGGTTGACGTGGTCGACCCACGCGTCCTCGGCCTCGACGGTGGCCTCGATCGCGTCGAACCCGTTGGCCGCCAGGAACGACAGGCAGTCGGCAATCCAGTCCACGTGCTGCTCGATGGCGATGACCATGTTGCTGAGGACCGACGGGCTTCCCGGGCCCGTGACGATGAAGAGGTTGGGGAAGCCCGCCGTCGCGATCCCCAGGTACGTCCGGGGGCCGGCGGACCACTTATCGCTCAGTGGCCGGTCCCCACGGCCCCGGATGTCGACGCGTAGCAGCGGCCCGGTCATAGCGTCGAACCCGGTGGCGAAGACGATGGTGTCCAGCTCGTGGACGCCGTCGGTGGTGAGGATGCCGGTGGGGACGATCTCGGTGATCGGTGTCTGCCTCAGGTCGACCAGGGTGACGTTGTCGCGGTTGAAGGTCTCGAAGTAGCCCGTGTCGAGGCAGGGTCGCTTGGTGGCGAAGGGATGGTCGGTCGGCGTGAGCACCCTGGCCACGTCGGGGTCGACGACGATCTCGCGGATCTTGGAGCGGATGAACTCTGCGGCGGTGTCGTTGGCCGCCTTGTCGAGGATGAGGTCGCGGAACGTCGTCGTCATCGACATCAGGCCACCCCGGGCCCAGGCCGCCTCGTAGCGCCGCCGTCGCTCGGCGGGTTCGACCTGCAAGGCCAACTCCGTCGGGGCCGACACCGCGATGGCAGAGAACGAGTTGCGGGCCGCGTCGCGCAGCGAGCGGTAGCCGGCCTTCACCTCCGCCTGCGTATCGGGGGCGAGCGGCTCGTTCCGGGCGGGCAGGCTGAAGTTCGGGGTGCGCTGGAAGACGACCAGGTGCGAAGCCTGCTGGGCGATCACGGGGATCGACTGGATGCCCGACGAGCCGGTGCCGACGACGCCGACCCGCTGCCCGCTGAAGTCGACGCCCTCGTGCGGCCACTGGCCCGTGTGGTACCAGTCGCCCCGGAAGCTGCGCAGGCTCTGGAGGTCGGGCGTGGTGGCGGCGGACAGGCAGCCGGTCGCCATGACGCAGAACCTCGCCGACACGTCGTCGCCCTGATCGGTCGTGACCCGCCACCGGCCGAGGGTCTCGTCGAAGACGGCGGCGGTGACCCGGGTGTCGAACTGGATGTTGCGGCCGAGGTCGAACCGGTCGGCGACGTGGTTGATGTACCGGAGGATCTCGGGCTGGGGCGCATACCGCTCGCTCCAGTCCCATTCCTGCTCGAGCTCCGGCGAGAAGGAGTACGAGTACTCGAGGCTCTCGACGTCGCAACGGGCGCCCGGGTAGCGGTTCCAGAACCACGTGCCGCCCACGCCCGAACCGGCCTCGTACACCTGGACCGACAGCCCGAGGCCCCGCAGGCGGTGGAGCGCGTAGAGCCCGCCGAACCCGGCCCCGACCACCACGACGTCGAGGCGGCGCGACCGGTCCGTGGGTGCGCTCATCGGGGGGCCTCCGCGGTGGTTTCGACGGTGTCGGCGGCGGGCGCCAGGAACTCGGCGATGTCGATCGGGCTGCGCAGCGACACGCCACCGTCGGCCACCAGCACCTGTCCCGTCACCCACCGCAGCTGTGCCAGGGCCACGGCGGCGTCGGCCACGTCGTCGGCGCTCCCGACGGTCCCGAGCGGGGTGCGGGCGGTCACCGCCTCGCGGTAGCCGGGCACGGCGTCGGTCCTGGCGAACAGCGGCGTGTCGGTCGTGCCCGGGGCGATGACGTTGACCCTGATCCCCCTGGGACCGAGCTCGGCCGCTGCGATGCGGGCGAGCTGGACCACGCCGGCCTTGGAGCTGTTGTAGTGCGCCATGCTGCGATCGGCGAGGAAGCCCGACACCGAGCCCGTGAGGACGATCGATCCGCCCGAGCCGGATGCGACCATCGCCCGGGCGCACTCCCTGAGGCAGAGGAACGTCCCCCGGAGGTTCACGTCGTGATTTCGGTCCCACTCCTCGGCGGTCATGGCCAGCAGCGGCGCCAGCCCGCCGACCCCGGCGTTGAGGAACGCGAGGTCGAGGCCTCCGAGCCCGTCGACGGCGGCGGCGACGCCCTCGACCACCGCCTTCTCGTCGGCCACGTCGCAGACCAGCGCCACGTCGCCGTCACCGTCCCGTGCCTCGAGGTCGAGCACGGCCACGCGGCTGCCGGCCGCGCCCAAACGGCGAACGATCGCCTGGCCGATCCCCCTGGATCCGCCGGTCACCAGCGCCGCGGTGCCCTCGATCGTCATGGCCGGTCGCCGTCAGCCACCGAGGTCGATGTCGAGGATGGCCTTGCGCCGCTTGAACCGCCAGCCGTCGGGCGTGCGGACCAGTTCGTCCTCGTAGCGGCCGGTCATGCCGATGCCCACACGGTCGCGCGCCCGGCTCCGGTTGGCGATGATGAGGGTGCAGCGCTGGGTGGCGCGGTCACCATCGACCTCGATGATCGGGTCGGTGGTGATGTGCACGTAGCCGTAGCCGGTCGCCTGGGACATCTTGACCAGAGCGTCGCGGCCCGAGATGGGAGCGCCGCCCCCGTACTCCATGATCCCGTCCCGGGTGAACGTGTCGGCCCAGGCCTCGGAGTCGACGTCGTCGAACGCCCGGTTGTAGCGCGCCGTGAGCTCCCTGATCGCCAGGTGGTCGAGCACCCGTTCCAGTGCGTCTGACATCGCTCCCCCTCACGTGGCCGGCTGCCTCAACCATACTCTGTATCATTATGCTGATGGCCGAGACGCCCGGGCCGGCGGGGAGGGCGGCGACGAGGGCATCGACGACCAGTTCGCCGCCCGGGCCGACATATGCATCGGCGCCACGATCATGGGCCGCAACATGTTCGGCCCGATCCGCGGGCCTGGAGCGGCGACCGGTGGACCGGCTGGTGGGGCGACGACCCGCCCTTCCACCACCCGGTGTTCGTGCTCACCCACCCCCGTCCGTCCATCACGATGCAGGGCGGAACCACGTTCCACTTCGTCGACGACGGCATCGATTCGGCGCTCCAGCGAGCGTTCGAGGCCGCCGACGGCAACGACGTCAGGCTCGGAGGCGGCCCCGCCACGATCCAGCAGTACCTCCGGGCCGGCCTGATCGATGAGTTGCACCTGGCGATCGTGCCCACCCTTCTCGGCAGCGGTGAGCGGCTGTTCGACCACCTCGAAGGTGGCCCACAGGGGTACGAGTGCGTCGAGTTCGTCGGCTCGGCCACCGTCGCGCATGTTCGGCTCGCCCGGACGACGGGGTAGTGCGCAGCCCGCGTGACCGGGACCGTGACGGCTGGGCCGGGATGCCAAGATGCGGTCATGGCGATAACCGGCACCCACGCCCTGCTGTACACCACCGAACCCGAGGCCGTTCGAGCCCTCTTCCGGGACGTGTTCGGGTGGCAGCACGTCGATGCCGGCGAGGGCTGGCTCGTCTTCGCGCTGCCGCCGGCCGAGCTGGGCATCCATCCGGCCGAGGGGCCGACGTTCGAGAGCGGCGTCCGCCATCAGCTGTCGTTCATGTGCGATGACATCCAGGCGACGATCGCCGACCTCCGGAGCAAGGGCATCGAGGTTCGAGGCGAGCCGCAGGACGAGGGATACGGCATCACGACCACGATCGTTTTTCCCGGCGATCTCGAAGTGATGCTGTACGAGCCGCGACACCGCACCGCCATCTGACCGCCGAGAGGCCAGGAGGTCGCGCCATGCCCAGGGCCGTCCAGTTCGAGCGCTACGGCGACGCCGACGTGCTCCGGGTGGTCGACGTCCCCCGTCCTGTCCCCGGCCACGGGCAGGCGGTGGTGCGGGTCAGGGCCGCCGGCATCAACCCCGGCGAGGCCTCCATCAGAGCTGGGCTGCTGCACGAGCGATGGCCCGCCACGTTCCCCTCGGGGCAGGGCAGCGACCTCGCCGGGGTCGTCGACGAGGTGGGCGACGGCGTGGCCGGCGTGGCGGTCGGCGACGAGGTGATCGGCTTCACGCACGACCGGGCCAGCCAGGCCGAGCTCGTCGCCGTCGACGCCGACCACCTCACCCCGCGCCCTCCCGGGGTGCCGTGGGAGGCGGCCGGTGCGCTCTTCGTCGTCGGCGCGACCGCCTACGCGGCCGTGCGGGCCGTGGCGCCCGGCAAGGACGACACCGTCGTCATATCCGGGGCCGCTGGTGGCGTAGGGACCATCGCCGTGCAACTGGCCCGCCTGGCGGGCGCGCGGGTCGTCGGGCTCGCCAGCCCGCCCCACCACGACTGGCTACTCGACCACGGCATCGTCCCGGTGGACTACGGCGATGGGGTGGAGGAACGGATCCACGATGCTGCGGACGGCCGCATCGACGCTTTCATCGACACGTTTGGTGGCGGCTATGTCGACCTCGCGATCTCCCTCGGAATCGCCCCAGAGCGCATCGACACGATCGTTGACTGGACCGCCGCCCAGCGCTACGGCGTGAGGACCGACGGCAACATGGCCGGCGCCCGCGCCGGCGTACTGACCGAGCTGGCAGGGATGATCGACTCCGGCCGCCTCGATCTGCCGATCGCCCGTACCTACCCCCTCGCCGACGTGAGGGAGGCCTACCGGGAGCTCGAACAGCGCCACACCCTCGGCAAGATCGTCCTGATCCCCTGACGGTGCGTCCTGTCGGTGTAGACGTGGGAGAGCGCTCGATCAGGCGGCGAGGACCTCGTCCATCTGGGCCATGGCCGCGCGCAGGCCCTCTTCCATGCCCATGTCGGTGAGCTGCTCCATGGCCTCCAGGCTGGGGAAGGTCGAGGTCATCACCATCTTCGTGCCGCCGCCCTCCTCGGAGAGGACCACGCGCATGATCGTCGACGGCATGTCGGGATCGGGGGAACCGGTGTCGTCGGAGAAGCCGTCCTGCAC
>Ga0214469_1001012_pt1 | contig 10324 bp, 8 predicted proteins | sample RVTome_10_FD_187340 | JGI IMG/M metagenome (GOLD analysis project Ga0214469, IMG submission 187340) | Soil microbial communities from uranium-contaminated site in the Upper Colorado River Basin, Wyoming, United States - RVT153D57 HiSeq ... | reverse complement strand
CCTGGCGTCGCTGTGGAGGGCCTCATCGACTGGGAGCGTCGGTACGTCACCATGCGCACCCACACCGCCCTCCATGCACTGTCTGGTGTCGTCTACCGGGACTACGGGGCCAAGGTGACCGGGGGCAACATGACTCCTGGAGAGGCGAGGATGGACTTCGAGCTCGACGGCATCTCGGTCGAGTTCGGGAGCGAGGTGGAGCGCAAGCTCAACGAGGAGCTGATCAAGGGCTACCCAACGGAGATCATCACCCTGGCGAGAGAGATCGCCCTGCAGGACCCCGATCTGATCCGGACCAAGGTCAACCTCATCCCCGAATTCGTGGAGGAGATCAGGGTGGTCGACATCAAGGGTCTCGACCGGCAGGCCGATGGAGGGACCCACGTCCGCTCCACCCTCGAGGTCGGGCGCATCGAGGTCGTCAAGACCGAGTCGAAGGGCAAGTCCAACAAACGCATGCGCATCCGCGTTACCGGGGTCGAGGCCGAGTGAACGGCCGTTCCGGCCGTCACGAGCGAACGGAGCCAAGCGCGTGGTGAACCGAGGGCGCTGGACTTCGGTCAGCGAAGTCTCGAACCCTGGGTTCGCGGAATGATCGACTTCATCCTCGGCCTGGTCCTCGCCGCGATGCTGGTGCGGGGCTGGATGCGTGGTTTCGTGCGCGAGGCCTTGGACCTGGTCGGACTGGTAGTTGGGCTCTGGCTGGCCTTCCGTCTCTCGGCGCCTGTCGGCGACTTCCTGACCGACAGCTTCGGGGTCAGCCCTGAAGTCGGCCGGGTGGGAGGGGGCATCGTGCTCTTCGTGCTCTTCGGCGCGCTGCTCAGTGTCGCCGCCCACTATCTGTCGAAGGTGATGAACCTGCCTGGCTTGTCGATGGTCAACAGAGTCGGCGGGGCCGCGGTCGCCATTGGCTGGGGTGTGTTGATCGTGTTGGTGGTGGTGAGCTTGATCGCCGTGCTTCCGGTGCCGGCGAGTTGGCGAGATCGGTTGGACGAGTCCAATGTCGTTGCCTTGATCGCCGGGGAGGATGCGATCCCCCGGAGGGCGGTCGAGGCCCTCGCCGGCGACAACGTCATGGCGGCAATCGCCTCCCTGCAGAGGCTCTTCGGGTCTTCCCGCGTGGTGCCCCAAGGCGACGAGGTCTTGGAGATCCCGCCGGCGAGGGCGGATGAGATCCGCCAGGTACGACCCGAGGCGGAGCAGGTGTTGGCCCATCTCAACGAGGACCGTGTCGGGGTGGGGCTGAGGGCCGTCACCGCGGTAGATGCCCTCACCGACCTCGCCGAAGAGCACGCCGGCGCCGGCTACACCCAGGGACGGCTGCAGCGGTTGCATGATTGTGCTGCGAGCCTGGCAGAGCGGTCCTATCAGGTCGCTGCTTGTGACAACGCAGTGGCGCTCGCCGGGACTGCACTCGCCGGTTACACGGGGATCTATGAGTCGGTGGGGGGCCGGACCACGATCGAAGCGCCCGCCTACGACCGTGCCGGGGTTGCGGTCGTCGACGGGCCGACGGGCCGGCTGGTGGTGATCATCCTCGCTTCCTGATCCCGTGTCAGGAAAGGGGCTCGGGTTGGAGGCGGGCTCGCACCCATGCCACCACCGCCACGCCACTGAGGATGATCGTGGCGCCGAGGATCTGGAGGGCCGAGGGGCGCTCGTCGAAGATGATGGCCCCCCACGCCATGGTGAGTGCCGGCTGGATCAAGATGATGGTCGCCGTCTCGACGGCAGGTAGGCGGGGTAACGCATAGGTGATCATCAGCCAGGCGATCACCTGTGAGCCGATGGCCAGCGTCAGCAGCCAACCATGCGCCGGCCAGGTGAACCCGAAGTCGATTCCGGACCCGACGAGCCCCATGGCCAGCAATGTGATCGTTGCCCCCAGAGTCGCCTCCATCAGCGGGCCGGCGGCGGGAGCCTGCTCGTGGTTGGCATGGCGGAGCGAGAGGAGGAACGAGGCGTAGAACAGGGCCGCCATGAGTGCGAGAACGGTCCCTCGCACGGGGTTGGAGCCGAAGGCGTCACCCTGTCCCAACCCGGAGACCAGCGTCACACCGAAGAGGATCACCGGGATGGCCACCAGCGTGGTGCGGCGAGGCCTCTCACGGAAGAGGACCCACGCCCCGACGGCTACGAAGATCACGGAGGTGTTGGCGATGAGAGTGGCCAGGCCGGTCCCGATGTAGCCGATCGAGGAGTGCCAGGAGAGAAGGTCAGCAGCAAGGGCCACACCGGCGCCGATCGCGATCCAGCGGCGTGACAGGGGACGGCGATCCTGGCGACGGCGTAGGAACCACAACAGAAAGAGGACCGGCAGCGCGTAGGCCACCCGATAGAAAGCGCCGGTCATCGGGGAGACACCCGCGAGGCCGTAGAAGATCGCCGAGAAGGAGATCATCACCGCGCCGATGAGCGCGGCGGCAAGTGTCACCAGGTGGCTCCCGGGGCGGGTGAGTCTCATTCAGTGCCGGCGAGTGACTGCAACTCGTGGAATGAGGTGTGGATCGCGGCGACGAAGTCGTCCGCATCGGGGAGTGTGTCGTAGTCGGCCTGCACGCCCCAGAGCAGGCGCCCGTTGTAAGAGAACAGAGCGACGCCGATCCCGTGCTGGGCCCACAACGGGACCATCGGATAGTTCGCGATCATCTGAGACTCCAGGAGATACATCGGGAATTGCGGGCCGGGGATGTTGGTCACCGTCATGTTGAACGGGCGTATCCGTGGCCCGACGTACCTGCTGGCCATGGAGAGCAGGGTGAGAGGGGTGCCCGAGCTCAACTCCACCAACGTCGCTGCCCCCAGCGCCTGATTGGTCTCCTTCAGATTGGCGGTCGTCTGTTTGATCGCCTCATACCGAGCGGCAGGATCGGGCTGGGAGACGGGGAGGTCGACCAACCACATCGCCACCTGGTTGCCCATCTGGCCTTGCTGGCTGGCGCCACGAGTCGACACCGGGTTCATCGCCCGGAACTCGGCCTGGGAGGGCTCGAAGTCCCGGTTCTCCATCAGGAATCGCCTCACCGCGCCTGCCGTGATCGCAAGGACGACGTCGTTGACCGAGCCGCCGAGCGTGTCCTTGACCGCCTTGACCTCCTCCAAGCCCATCTCCGCCCAGGTGAAACGGCGATTCGGCCCGATCTCGGGGTTGAGCGGGGTGTTCGCCGATGTGGTGAGCCAACCTGATCGCAGGGAGCTGATCGCCGCCGAACTCTTGTCCAGGGCACGGTCGGTCACCACCTTGCCCTCCTTGACGATCTCGCCCATGTTGGTCAACCCGTCGATGAGACGACGCGTGAAGCGTGCGGCCTCGGCAACGGCGAGCTGGGTGGGCGTTGGGGCTGGGCGGGGTTGCCAATCGGGCGCCTCCTCGGTCGCGGAGTCGGGCACGACGTTGAGCAGGATCGTCGTGAGGTCGACTCCGCTGAGCCCGTCGATCATGCAGTGGTGGATCTTGGCGATGATGGCGAATCGATGATCTGCCAGGCCCTCCACGACCCAGAGCTCCCACAACGGCTTGTTCCGGTCGAGCTTCGTCGAGACGATTCGCCCCGCGAGCTCGCGCAACTGCTGGTCACTGCCCGGCCTGGGGAGCGAGGTGTGTCTCACGTGGTAGTCGAAGTCGAAGTGCTGGTCGTCGACCCAAACCGGCCGTCGATCGTAGGGAACCCACTCCAGACGCTGCCGGTAGCGCGGGATGTACTGGAGCTTCGAGTTGATGTGCGCTCGGATCCGCCCGATGTCGATCCCGCCGCCTGCGATCTGCAGCGGCTCGGCCTCGAAGAGGGCCACGCCGGTCACGTGCATGTGCGAGTTGCTCGTCTCGAGTGCGAGGAACGAGGCGTCGAGATAGCTGAGTGGCTCGTAGTGGAAGTTGGTCATGGGTGGTGCGGCGTTGGCGAAGGCTAGAGATCGCGGCTGGGTACCGGCGGCGGTTCGAGGCATGGTCGAGCCAGTACGCTTTCGACATGCTCGTCGACATGCTGGTCGAGATACCCAAGGGCAGCCGGAACAAATACGAGATCGACCACGAGACCGGGCGGATCTTCCTCGACAGGATGCTGTTCACCGCGACGCGCTATCCCGCTGACTACGGGTACATCCCCAACACCTACGCCGACGACGGCGATGCGCTCGATGCCATGGCCCTTGTCAGTGAGCCCACTTTTCCCGGGTGCTGGGTCACGATCAGGCCGGTGGGTCTGTTCGTCATGGCCGACCAGGGCAAGGAGGATCTGAAGATTCTCGGTGTCCCCACCGGAGACCCGGTATGGCGAGACGCCGAGACCCTGGCCGACATACCTGCCCATCTCCTGCGAGAGCTCGAGCACTTCTTCACCATCTACAAGGACCTGGAGGGGAAGAAGACCGCGGTCGAGGGGTGGCAGGATGCCGCCGAGGCGTTCGCCGCAATCGAGAAGGCCAGGCGCGCCTATCCCGGCCCACACTGAGTCTGGCTCCGAACTGGTGTCGTAGAGTCCTCGTCTCGTGTGGGCACGCTGGTTCAATCGTCTCGAGCGGATCGGGGAGGACCCGTCCGATCTCATAGAGCTGCGCGCCCAGAAGCGAGTGCTGGTGGCGGTGTCATTCGTGGTCGCGGTGCTTGCCCTGGGATGGGGTGCTGTCTACTTGGCATTCGACGAGCCGCTGGCCGCTCTCATCCCTTGGACTTACACCGCGGCCGTCTCGGTCAGCCTCGTGGTTTTCGCCGTCACCCATCGGTATGTCTGGTTTCGCTTCAGCCAGCTTCTACTGATCCTCTTTCTGCCGTTCCTCCTCCAGCTCGCTCTGGGCGGGTTCGTCAACGCCAGCGCTGTGATCATCTGGTCGCTGCTGGCCCCTCTAGGCGCCCTCGCCATGGTGGGACGGCGGGAGGCGATCGCCTGGTTTGTCGCCTATGCGATCCTGGTGCTGGCGGCGCACCTGCTCCAACCATCCCTGGTGCTCAGCTCCAATCTGCCGACGTGGGTCATCGGCGGCTTCTTCCTAGCCAACCTCATCGCTGCGACAGGGGTCTCGTTCTTCGCACTGAACTACTTCGTGGGCCAAAAGGATGAGGCTTTGGCCTTGCTCGACGAGGAGCGGGGCAAGTCGGATCGTTTGCTGCTCAACGTCTTGCCTCGGGACATCGCGGAGCAGCTGAAGGAAAACGACCAAATCATCGCGACCAAGCATCCCGAGGTCACGGTGCTCTTCGCCGATGTGGTCGGCTTCACCAGCATTTCCGAGCACATGCTGCCCGACCAGGTGGTCACGATGCTCAACGACGTCTTCTCCTACTTCGACTCGTTGGTCGACCGCTACGGGGTGGAGAAGATCCGGACGATGGGTGACGCATACATGGTGGCGTCCGGGGTGCCGGCTCCCCGCCCTGACCATGCACAGGTACTCGCCCGCATGGCGCTCGACATGTTCTTGTACGAGCCCATGCAGCGGACTCATCTGCCTGCACCACTCGAGTTCCGAGTCGGGCTGAGCTCGGGTCCGGCGGTAGCAGGCGTGATCGGCCGGGCGAAGTTCCAATACGACGTCTGGGGAGTCACGGTGAACACTGCCAGCCGCATGGAGACCCACGGCGTGCCGGGCAAGATCCAGGTGAGCGCGGCCACCCATGACTTGTTGAACGGGGAGTTCGTCTGCGAGCCAAGGGGCACGGTCGGCATCAAGGGAATGGGCGAGATGGAGACCTGGTTCCTGGTTGGTCGCAGTGACCCGGCGGATCCAGCCGGCTGACCGGGGAGGTCTGAGGGTCATCCCCCATGCCGCAGGGCTGAGGATTCAGGCATCATTCACGGCGTGCAAGAGTTCTTGTCGTCGCTGGACCCCTGGCTGATCTACCTGATCGTCGGCTTGCTGACCCTCGGTGAGTCGGCGGCCTTCCTCAGTCTGGTCTTCCCTGGTGAGATCGCGCTCGTCGCCGCGGCAGCCATCGGCTTGTCCGCCGGGATCGATCCGATACTGCTGGCGGGGGTGGCAACGGTCGGAGCCGTCGTCGGGGGGATCCTCGGCTATGCCATCGGTAGACGCTATGGCTCCCGGCTGGTTTCCTGGGAGCCGATCTCTCGACGACTCGGGCAGCGGATGACCGAGCTGCGGCCAATGCTTGCGGGGCCGGAGGCGGGTGCTCTCGTGGCTGTCGCCCGCTTCAACCAGATCACGAGAGCGGTCGTCCCCGCTCTGGCCGGCATGGCGCAAATGGGCCGCGTCCGCTTCGCAATCGCCAACGGCATCGGAGCGCTCGTCTGGGCGGCCGTGTTCACCGCCATTGGCTACTACGCCGCCGAGTGGTGGCAGAACACCTCCGGCGTCATCCACTTGGTGACGGCCGTCGCCCTGCTTGGCGTGCTGGCTAGTTGGCTCTTCCTCAGGAGACGACGCCGGGCACCCGGTGGATCGGTGACCGACGCTTGATCACATCTCGACCTGGGTTCCCACCTCGATGACCCGCTCAGGGGGCAACCCGAAGAACCGGACCGGACTGGTTGCATTCCGATGCATCACGGCGAAGAGGCGGTCCCGGAGGTTGTAGAGCGAAGTCCCCTCATGCGGGAGCACGGTCTCGTGGCCCACGACGTAAACGGCATCGGAGCGGTCGAACCCGAACTCGGCCGTGGTGAACTCGGCGAGCGCCTTGGGGACGTCGGGAGTCTCGATGAACCCGTACCGCAGCAGCACCTGATGGAATCCCTCACCCAAGTCGTGCACCGTGACCCGCTTCGCCCGAGGGACGCGTGGGCTTGTGGTCCACTCGACGGTCACGATCAGCACCGTCTCGTGGAGCACTTCGTTGTGGCGCAGGTTGGCCAGCAGCGGAGGAGGGGTGGCACCGAGATCGGAGAACATGTAGACCGCCGTCCCCGGGACTCTCCTCTGCGGGTGTCGCGCGATGGAGCCGATGAAGCGCTCGATTGCCAGCTCACCGCTCCGCATCTTCTTGGTGAGCCGCTCCCGGCCCGTCTTCCAGATGAGCATGACCAACAGGACGGCGAGACCCACGGCGAGGGGGAACCATCCCCCGTCGGGGACCTTGATGATGTTGGCGGAGAAGAAAGCCAGGTCGATGCCGAGGAACACCGCGGTCAAGGTCCCTGCTGTGGCGCCGCTCCATCCCCATCGGTATCGCATCACCACGTAGAGCAACGCCGAGGTGATGACCATGGTCGTGGTGACGGCCACCCCGTAGGCAGCCGCCAGGTTCGATGAGGAGCCGAAGGCGAAGACAACTCCGACGCAGGTCACCATCAGGAGGTAGTTGACCGCCCCCAGGTAGACCTGGCCCACCTCGCGAGGTGAGGTGTGGTCGACGGTCATGCGGGGGAGATAGCCCAGTTGGATCGCCTGCTGGGTGAGGGAGAAGGCACCCGAGATGAGCGCCTGGGAGGCGATGACCGTTGCCATGGTGGCGAGCACGACCATGGGTATTTGTGCCCAGTCGGGAGCCAGGGCGTAGAACGGGTTCGAGATCGCACCCGGGTCGGACACGAGCAGTGCCCCCTGGCCGAAGTAGTTGATCAGCAGTGCCGGCATGACCAGCACCACCCAGGCGAGGCGGATTGGCCTCCTTCCGAAGTGGCCCATGTCCGCATACAGGGCTTCGCTACCGGTGACGACGAGGAAGACCGCCCCGAGAGCGAGGAAGGCGAGACGTGGGAAGTCGGCGATGAACGAGATGGCATAGGTGGGGCTCACCGCAACCAGCACCTTCGGGTGGTTGATGATCTCGACAATCCCGAGAAGTGAGATGGTCGAGAACCACACGATCATGACCGGGCCGAAGAGCGCACCGACGCGTGAGGTTCCTTGACGCTGGATGAGGAAGAGGGCGACGATGATCACGGCCGCGATCGGGGCCACGTAGGACTCGAGGTCGGGAGCGATGACTCCCAAACCCTCCACCGCGGAGAGGACTGATATCGCAGGTGTGATCACACCATCCCCGTAGAGGAGCGCCGTCCCGAACAGACCGATCAGGATCAGGGTCCTCCTTCGCCGCTTGCGCGACTTGTCGATACCGTCCGAGGCGAGAGCAGTCAGCGCGAGGATTCCACCTTCGCCGTGATTGTCGGCCCGCATGACGAAGACCAGGTACTTGATGGTCACGACCAGGATCAGCGACCAGAACATCAGCGAGAGGATCCCGAGGATCGTCTCCTCGTTGACCGGGAGGCCGTCGGCGGCGTGGAAAGACTCCCTGAATGCGTAGAGGGGGCTGGTCCCGATATCGCCGAACACGACGCCCAATGCGCCCAGCGAGGTGATCAGCAGGTACTTGGACCCGCGTTTCTCATCAGACATGCGACCGGTCAGTGTTGCACGATGGAGGTGCTTCTCCTCGTCGACATCAGGATCCATCGAGGTGCCCACCGTCAAGCCGACCGGCGTACGATCCGTCGATGAGTGGGATGATCGAACGGGGAGGGCTTCACCCCTTCGGTCTCCAGTTCCGTGACGCCGACCTGGAGAGGAGATTCCAGGAAGGGGAAGGGGCGGCGGGTCTCGCTGGCTACCGGATCATCACCGGCGCGACAGTTGTCCTGTGGGTGTTAGCCGCATTCATCTTCCCGCTCGGGACCGAGATCGACTGGTCGTTGGCGATAGTCGTAGCGGGGTCGATGGCGGTCGTCGGCGCCATCGCATTCGCAGCATCGGCGTGGGCGGTCACGATGAATCGGCAGCATCTCCTGGCCGCCACGCTCACCTCTGCCAATGGCCTCGTGCTCCTCCTACTCGCGTGGGAGGGCGGCGCGATCAGGGGTTATGCGGTGGCGGCGATCCTGCTGCTTTTCGTCTTCGGCTTCGTGTCGAGGACGAGGTTCGTCTTCGCGATCCTGCGCACCGTCGTGATCGCGGTCGGCCTGGCCGTGGCCGTCGCGGCCTACCCGTCGCCCCAGGAACTGGCGCTCGACGTCTTCATCTACGTCGCCGCTTCCGCCGCCAGCCTGTTGGGGTTGAGGATGATCGAGCGCAATCGACGTCAGGTTTGGCACCAGCGCTTGGTCATCGAAGAGCAGAGCGCTGCTATCGAAGCCGAGAGGGCTCGAAGCGACAGCTTGTTGCTCAACGTCCTGCCGGCTGCCGTATCGGAACGCCTGAAAGACGGGGAGAGCCCGATCGCCGACGACTTCCCTGCAGTCTCGGTCCTATTCGCCGACATCGTGGGGTTCACCGCTCTGTCGGCGACGATGGCGGCGCACGACGTGATCGAAATGCTCAGTGGTTTGTTCTCGATGCTCGATGAGCTCGTGGTCGAGCACGGCCTCGAGAAGATCAAGACCATCGGTGACGCCTACCTGGCGGTGGGAGGGATCCCCGAGCAAATGGAGGATCACGCGATGAGGGTGGTCGAGTTGGGCACTGCGATGCTCGATGCCGTGGCTACGCACGAGGCCGGTATCACGTTGCGGATCGGCATTCACAGCGGACCGGTGGCGGGCGGGGTGATCGGGAAACAGAAGTTCGCCTATGACGTTTGGGGCAACACCGTGAACATCGCTGCTCGGCTCCAACAGGCAGGTGTTCCGGGTCGGATCCATGTGAGCGAGGAGACGATGCGACTCACCTCGTCCGTCTTCGAGTACGAGAAGGCCGGGCCCAAGGAGCTGAGAGGTGTCGGGCCCATGACCACCTATCTCCTCATCGACCGGATCGGTTCATAGTCCGAGTCAGACAGCCCGCCCCTCGCTCATCGCTATGAGATAGCCGTGGGCTCGCTCGGCCAGCTCGTACCGGTCGACCAGGGCCTGAAACCGGGGGCCATGGTTCGGTTCGGAGAGATGGGCCAGTTCGTGGACGATCACCGAGTCGAGGACCCATCCGGGCATCCCGGCGAGCCGATTGGAGATCCGGAGTCGGCCATCCACGGGCGTGCAAGACCCCCAGCGTCGCATCTGCCGGCTCGACCACTCGACACTGGCCGGCTTCGGCAACCCATACTTGGTGGCGAGCTGTCGGGCGCGCTTGTTGAGGTCGACTCCGGCGGACGAGATCTTGCGGGTCACCTTCTCGGCAACCTGGCTCACCAGTCGGCTTTCCTCATCCGGGTCGAGGCCTGCCGGCACCCGAACCTCGAGGTGCCCCTCCTTGAGAGAAGCCTGGACGGTCCGCTTGCGTCGCCCGCTGCGCACCACATGGATGGGCAATTCGGTCATCCTGTGACCGTAGAGGGTGTTTGCGACAGATTCGTGGCTCCGGGGAGGTGTGTGTGCCCCCGGGAGGACTCGAACCTCCGACACCCGGTTTAGGAAACCGGTGCTTTGCGATGAGGGCTGCCCGAAGAGCCATCGAGCAGGGCCCCGGAGGGGATGGAGCACCGGTTGTGTGCCCC
>Ga0214469_1001007_pt1 | contig 10362 bp, 9 predicted proteins | sample RVTome_10_FD_187340 | JGI IMG/M metagenome (GOLD analysis project Ga0214469, IMG submission 187340) | Soil microbial communities from uranium-contaminated site in the Upper Colorado River Basin, Wyoming, United States - RVT153D57 HiSeq ... | reverse complement strand
TCCCGCCGACCGGCACGTCCCACGCCCCCGTCCCGTTGCCGATCACGTGGTACAGGAAGCAGCGGTTCTGGCGCAGCGCGCGGTCGTGGGCGCCCGCGAACGTGCCGATCAGGGCGTCGGTGAGCACGATCCCGCGCACCACGTCGTCCTCGAAGGCCGCCTCGATCGCCTCGCCGAGCGGCCGCTCGAACAGCAGCTCCCAGGTCTCGTCGTCGCCCACGCGGTCGCGCAGCTGCTGGCGCGTGGGCAGCGGCTCGAGCAGGGTCGGGAAGACCACCCGCGCGACGTGCGCGCAGCGGTCGTAGAAGCGCTGCCAGGCGTCGAACGCGCCGGCGTCGCCGGTCGCGCGCTCGAGCGACGCGCGGGTGCGGTCGGGGTCCGTCGTATCGACCAGCACGGCCCGGTCGGATCCGGGCACCGGCGTGCAGGAGGAGATCCGGCGCCGGCGGGTCTGGAAGCGCAACCCCAGCTCACTCACGATCCAGCGCGGCAGCAGGCTGACCAGGTAGGCGTAGCGCGACAGCCGCACGTCGACGCCCGCGAACGGCGAGGCCGACACCGCCGCCCCGCCGAGCCGCGCCGACCGCTCGAGCACGAGCACGGAGCGGCCGGCGCGTGCCAGGTACGCCGCGGCGACCAGCCCGTTGTGGCCGCCGCCGACGACGACGACGTCGTAGCGGCTCCTCACGCCGAGGCGGCCGTGACGACGTCGCCGCTGACGTCGTCCCGCGCCCGGCCGTGGAAGCGCATCGCCAGCATCGCCCGGTCGTCGACGGCCGCGCCGGACTGGAACGCGCGCAGCGCGCGATCGATCTCCTCGAGCAGGGCGTCCGTGCTCTCGCTCGCGCGCTCCATCGCGTCGAGCAGCCGGCCCTCGCCGAAGCGCCGCCTGTCCGCGCCCGGCGTCTCGGTGACGCCGTCGGTGTAGAACAGCAGCGTGTCGCCGGGCAGGACCTCGACTGCAGTCTCGGTCCACTCGCCCTCGGCTCCGACGCCGAGCAGCACGCCGTGGTCGCCGAGCGCAGCGGGCGTCTCGCCGCGCCGCCGCCGGAGCGGCAGTGGATGCCCGCCCGAGGCCACCGTCAGCCGCGCGCGGTTCCCGTCGGTCTCCAGCAGCGCGCAGACGGCCGTCACGAGCGAGAGCCGCGGCTGTTCGAGCAGCATCTCGTTGATCAGGGCCAGGACGTGCGCCGGTCGCGGGTCGAACCGGGCGGCGGTGCGCCCCGAGTGCCGCACGAGCGCGGTCAGCGCCGCCGCCTGGATCCCCTTCCCGGTGACGTCGCCGAGCACGATCAGGTGGCCGGACGCGACCGGCAGGATGTCGTAGAAGTCACCGCCGACGTCTGCGCCGCGCTCGCCCGCCTGGTAGGCCGCCCGCGCCTCCCAGCCGGGCAGCGGCGGCAACCGTTCGGGCAGCAGGCTGGCCTGGAGCGTCTGCGCCACGCGCTCTTGGGCCGCGTACAGGCGGGCGTTCTGGATCGCGGTCGCGGCGCGCAGCGCAAGATCTTCGGCGAACGCGAGGTCGAGCGCGTCGAACCGCCGGCCGCTCTCGGCCGAGACCAGCGTGATCGCCCCGAGCGTCTCGTTCGCGATCCGCATCGGGACGGCCATCGCCGAGCGCATCCCGAGCTCGCGGATGATCCGCAGGTGCTCCTCGTCGCGGGCCGCGGCGGCGATCAGCTCGTCGGGGATGTCCGAGTAGAGCTCGGCCGGACCGCCGCGCAGGATCGCCGGGAGCCCGGTCGGCGCGTGACTGTCCGGCGGGTAGCGGCGACGCATCTCGTGCGCCATCTCGACCTTCGCCGGGTCGACGTGGGCGACCGCGACCTGGTGCGGGTCGCCGTGCTCGTCGACCATGTCGATCCCGCACCAGTCGGCGAGCCGGGGCACGATCATGCGCGCCACCGCCTCGAGCGTCCGCTCGTAGTCGAGCGTCGAAGCGAGCAGCTGGCCGGCCTCGGCCAGGAAGCGCTGGCGGAGCTCGGCGTCCTTGGCGTCGGTGACGTCCTCGATGATGTTGATCGCCAGCCGCGCTCCGGACGGGTCCTCGTAGAGCGTCGCCTTGGTGAGCAGCCAGAAGGCCTCACCCGTGTCGCGGCGCACGCTGCGCGTCAGCAGCGACGGGGCGGGCTCGCCGGCCACCAGGCGGCGGCCGGGCAGGTCCTCGACCCGCACCGGGGACCCGTCCTCGTCCGTGATGATGAAGCGCTCCGCCAGCTCGCCCGGCTCGGCGGCGAGCACGTCCTCGGCGCTCGCCCCGCCCAGCAGCTTGACGGCCGCGTCGTTGACGTAGACCGTCTTGCCGCGTTCGTCGTGCACGGTGACGGCCTCGCCGAGCGAGCCGAGGATGCCGTCGAGCCGCGCCTCGGTCGCCTGCAGCTCGACGGCCAGCGACTCGTTGCGAACGGCCAGCGCCGTGGTCCGCTCGCGCGCTCGCGCGGCGACGACGGCCAGCATCGCGATGACGGTGAACAAGCCGATCCGGTAGATCGTCTGCCCGGTTCCGGTCGGGTCGTTCCACCAGATGCTGCCGACCGCCATCGCGACTGCGACCGCGCCGGTGATCGCGACCTCCCGCTGCTCGCCGACGACGACGAGCACGAGCGGCACGAGCAACACGGCGCCGGTGATGGTCAGGGTCGAGCGGGAGATGGCGATATCGAGCGCCGCCAGCGCGAGCTGGAGGGCGAGCGCGAAGGCGAGCCGCGACCTCGACAGCGTGGGGGTGGCGACCAGGGGCATGTCTCCCCGGCGATGCTAGTGCGCGCCCGGTGCGCGCGGGCGACTATCCCTGGTCGCGGCCGCCGAGCTCGCCGCGCAGCGTGGCGATCTCGGTCACGGCGAGGCCGACGTAGGCGCTGGTCGCGGCGACGATGTCGATGTCGATGTCGTCGGCGAGCTCGGCGTCGCCCATGGCGAGCGCGAGCGCGCGGTCGGAGTGGAGCGAGGTCAGGTGGGCGAGCTCGTCGGCTGCGGTCGTGTTGGGGATCGTGAACGGCGACATGGCCGGCATCCTGCTCGCGGGCGGCGCCGGCGCCCATGGGGGGAACCCCTGGAGTGACCCCTGAGCCCGCGAGGGTAGGTAAGGGGCATGCGCGCGCTCACCGTGATCCCGATGCAGGCCGGTTCGGCGGCCGTGACCGAGATGCCCGAGCCCGAGCCCGCCCCAGGCGAGCTGCTGGTCGACGGCATCGCGCTCGGCGTCTGCGGCACGGACCGCGAGATCGTCGACGGCGAGTACGGATGGGCGCCGCCCGGGTCCGAGCGCCTGGTGCTGGGGCACGAGTCGCTCGGGCGGGTGCGGGACGCGCCCGGCGGCAGCGGCTTCGCGGCGGGCGATCTCGTCGTCGGCGTCGTGCGCCGGCCGGACCCCGAGCCGTGCCCGGCGTGCGCGAGCGGCGAGTTCGACTTCTGCCGCAACGGCCGCTACACCGAGCGCGGCATCAAGGAGCTGCACGGCTACGGCTCCGAGCGCTGGACGGTGGAGACCGAGTACGCGATCAAGCTCGACCCGGCGCTCGAGTCGGTGGGCATGCTGATCGAGCCGACGTCGATCGTCGCCAAGGCGTGGGACCAGATCGAGCGGATCGGGCGCCGCGCCTACTTCGCGCCGGAGCGCGTGCTGGTGACCGGCGCAGGCCCGATCGGCCTGCTGGCCGCGATGCTCGGCGCCCAGCGCGGCCTCGACGTGCACGTGCTCGACCGCAACACGGACGGCCCCAAGCCGGAGCTGGCCGCCGCGCTCGGCGCCCACTACCACCACACCGACGTCGGCTCGGTGGCCGACGAGGCGCTGCCCGACATCATCGTCGAGGCGACCGGGGCCGAGCAGGTGGTGGCCGAGGCGATGGCCTGCAACGCGGCCACCGGCATCGTCTGCCTGACCGGCGTCTCGCCGCGCGGGCGCACGCTTGCCGTCGACCTCGGCGGCCTCAACCGCAGCCTCGTGCTCGAGAACGACGTCGTGTTCGGGACGGTCAACGCCAACCTGCACCACTACACGCTGGCCGCCGAGGCGCTCGCCGCCGCCGACCGCGGCTGGCTCGAGCGGATGATCTCGCGCCGCGTCCCGCTCGACGCCTTCGAGCAGGCGCTCGAGAAGCGGCCGACCGACGTCAAGGTCGTCCTCGACCTCTGACACGATGGCCGCGTGGCGGCGTGGCCCGGGGAGGAGATCGAGCAGCGTGCGAGCGACATCGCCGACGCCGCCGACATGCTGCTGCGCCGTCCGGCGGCCTGGCGGCACCGGCGCGTCGAGACGCTGACGATGCTCAGCCACGAGCAGGTCCGCCGCCATGTGTCGATCGACTTCACGGTCCCGGCCGAGCACCGCGAGGGCCTGCGGCTGTCAGACGCTGACGAGCACGCGGTCCCGCTCGCCTTCATCGCCAAGCGCCCGCTCGTGCACTTCGACCTGCGCAACGAGGAGGGCCACGCGATCCCGCTGCTGACGGCCGAGCAGAACGTGCTGATCGCGCGCGAGCTGCTCTACCAGCTGCTCGAGGCCGACCTCGCCGACCAGGACGCCGGCGAGGAGACACAGGCCGCGGTGATGTCGGCGGCGGGCGACGTCGTCGAGGCGGCGCTGGGCGATCTCGACACGACGGGAGCCGTCGAGCGGCTCGAGCGCGCCCACGGGCTCGACCCGCTGCCCGACTTCCGGACGATGGTCGAGGCGCTCAGCCACCACTTCCTGCTGTGGGCCCTGGTCCGGGGCCTCGACCGCCGGCGCGTGTTCAAGTTCGCCTACGACGAGGCGTTCGCTCAGCGGCCCGGGCTGGCGTACGTGTACGACGCCCCCGGCTGCGCCGAGGCGTGGAGCTACCACGTCGAGGTCGCCGTCCCGGTCGACCTCAAGGCGCGGACGACGCGGCTCCGGGACGCGGAGACCGGCGAGGTGCTGGTCAGCGGGGTGGTCGACGCCGACCGGCCGGCCCTGTACTTCTCCGCCGACCCGGCGAACCTGCCGGCGCGGCCCGAGGTGGTCGTCGACTACGGCGCCGAGCGCACCCGCTTCCTCGCGCCCGGAGCGATCGTGGCGACCGTCATCGCGCTGCTCGTCAGCCTCCCGTGGCTGTTCGCCGACCTCGAGGCGCTGGCGGGCAGCGCCGGCCCGGCCATCGGCATCGTGCTGTCGACCTCGGCGGTGTTCTCGGCGCTCGTGCTGCGGACCGACGAGCACCCGCTGCTGCGGCGGCTGCTTGTCCGCTACCGGCTGTGCCTGGCGGCGAGCACGCTTGCGGCGCTGTTCGCCGCGGCGTCGCTCGGTTTCCAGGCCGAGAACTGGATCATCAGGCTGACATGGGCGATCGCGGCCGTTGTCTCCATCCTGACGGCCGGTATCCTTGTGGTTGCGGTCATCCGCTCGCCGTCCGCGCGCAGCGGGCCCGCACCGAGAGGACCATGAGGATCCCGTTCATCACTCGCAAGCCGGAGGACGTCAGCAGCATCGTCGAGCGCGCGACGCGCGTCGGCTCTGCCGAGGTCGCGTGGCCGCGCCTGCGGAGCGACAAGACGCCGGCCGACACCCGCCGGGCCCGCGCCAGGATCAGGGCTCGCGCGAACGGCTCGTCGACCAGCTGACGAAGAAGTCGAGCGCGCTCGGGTTGGCGAGCGAGTCGCGGCTGGCCGCCTGCTCCGGCGGCGTGCCCATCAGGATCCGCTTGACCGGCAGCTCGAGCACCTTGCCCGACAGCGTGCGCGGCACCTCCCGCACCGCCACGACGTCGTTCGGCACGTGGCGCGGCGAGCAGTCCTCGCGGATCCGCGTCCGGATCCGCCCGACGAGGTCGTCGTCGAGCGCCTCTCCCTCGCGCAGGACCACGAACAGCGGCATGTAGCTCTCGCCGCCGTCGCGCGGCACGTCCACGACCAGCGCGTCGACCACCTCGTCGACGGCCAGCACCGCGCGGTAGATCTCGGCCGTGCCCATCCGCACCCCGCCGCGGTTGATCGTCGAGTCCGAGCGGCCGCTGATGATCGCGGTGCCGCGCTCGGTGATCTCGATCCAGTCGCCGTGGCGCCAGATGCCTGGGTACATGTCGAAGTAGGACTCCCGGTAGCGCTCGCCGTCGGGGTCGTTCCACAGGTAGAGCGGCATCGACGGCATCGGCCTGGTGATGACGAGCTCGCCGACCTCGCCGACCAGCGGCCGGCCCTCGGGGTCCCACGCCTCGACGGAGGCGCCGAGCGCGCGCGCCTGCAGCTCGCCCTCGTACACCGGCAGCAGCGGGCAGCCGCCGACGAACGCCGTGCAGAGGTCGGTGCCGCCGCTCGTGGAGAACAGCCACGTGTCCGCGCCGACGTGCTCGTAGACCCAGCGGAAGCCCTCCGGCGAGAGCGGCGAGCCGGTCGAGCCGACCGCCCGCAGGCGCGACAGGTCGCGGCCGGCGGCGGGCTCGACACCGGCCTTCATGCAGGCGGCGATGTACGCCGCGCTGGTGCCGAAGCACGTGATGCCGGCGCTGTCGGCGAGGTCCCAGAGGACGCCCATGTCGGGGTGTCCGGGGCTGCCGTCGTAGAGCACGATCGCCGCCTCGGTCAGCAGCCCCGAGACGAGGAAGTTCCACATCATCCAGCCGGTCGTGGTGAACCAGAAGACGCGGTCGCCCGGGCGGGCGTCGACGTGCAGGTGCAGCTTCTTGAGGTGCTCGAGCAGGATGCCGCCCTGGCCCTGCACGATCGCCTTCGGCAGGCCCGTGGTGCCGGACGAGTAGAGCACCCACAGCGGGTGGTCGAACGGCACGTGCTCGAACGCCAGGTCGCCTTCGCCCTCGAACCCCTCCTCCCAGCCGGAACCGTCCAGGTAGCCGAGCGTCACGACCCGGCCGCCGACCTCGGCCGCGATGCCCTCGACGGTCTCGCGGCGGTCGAAGTCGCGCCCGTTGTAGCGATAGCCGTCGACCGCCAGCAGCACCTTCGGCTCGATCTGCGCGTAGCGGTCGATCACCGAGCGTGCCCCGAAGTCCGGCGAGCAGCTCGACCAGACGGCGCCGAGCGACGCGGTGGCGAGGAACGCCGCGACGGCCTCGGGGATGTTCGGCATGTACGCCGCGACGCGGTCACCGCGCTCGACGCCGAGCGCCCGCAGCCCGGCAGCGATGCGGGCGGCCTGCGACCGCAGCTCGCCCCAGGTCAGCTCGGCCTGCCCGCGCAGCTCGGACGCGTGCACGATCGCCACGGCGTCCGGGTCCCGGTCGCGGAACAGGTGCTCGGCGTAGTTGACCCGGGCGCCGGGGAACCAGGTCGCGCCCGGCATCTCCGACGAGGCCAGCACCCGCTCGTAGCCGCCGGCGACGCCGAAGTGGTCCCAGATCGAGCCCCAGAACCCCTCGAGGTCCTCGACCGACCAGTGCCACAGGTCCTCGTAGCGCGCGAAGCCGCGCTCGCGCATGTAGCGGGTCAGCTCGGCCCGCTCGACCATCGCCTCGGGCGGCTCCCACAGCAGCGTCGGCATCTAGTGGTTCCTCTCGTAAGGCGCGATGTCCGTGGGCAGTCGCTGGCGGCGCCTGACAAGGACGCAGATCCGCGGGAATCCCTCTGGGATTTCAAGGATCGAGGCCTCCGTCAGGCGGCGATCAGCGACCGATCCAAGGGCGTCGGGACTTGCGGGAGGGGCCACTGGCGAGATGATGCCAGCCGTGCTCCGGACCGTGACCGCGACCCGCTACGTGACCCCGCTGCGCGAGGGCGGCTCGCTCCCCGGGCTCGTGGAGGCCGACGACGACGGCCTGTACGTGGTCAAGTTCCGCGGCGCGGGCCAGGGGTCGAAGGCGCTGGCGGCCGAGATCGTGGTCGGCGAGCTCGCCCGCGGGCTCGAGCTCCCGGTGCCCGAGCTGGTCCTGGTGCAGCTCGACGGCGAGATGGCGCGCGCGGAGCCGGACCCCGAGATCCAGGACCTGATCCGCGCGAGCGCCGGGCTCAACCTGGGCGTCGACTTCCTGCCGGGCTCGCTGCCCTACAGCCCCGCGGCGCCGCCGGACCCCGACCTGGCCGCCGCCGTGGTCTGGCTCGACGCGCTGGTGGAGAACGTCGACCGCACGCCGCGCAACCCGAACCTGCTGCGCTGGCACGGGAACCTGTGGCTGATCGACCACGGGGCGGCCCTCTACGTGCACCACGGCTCGGGCGATCCGCTGGCCGTCGCGCTCCGCCCGTTCGGGGCGATCCGCGACCACGTGCTGCTCGACACCGCGGGCTCGCTCGCGGAGGCCGACGCCCGGCTCGCGCCGCGCGCGCGGCCGGAGGCGGCCGCCGCGCTGGTCCCGGCCGAGTGGGCGGACGGCGCCCCCTACGCGCGGCACCTGGCGCGCCGGCTCGAGGCGCCGCGCGAGTGGGTCGAGGAGGCCGAGCGTGCCAGGGCGTGAGGACTTCCAGTACGCGATCCTGCGGGTGGTGCCCGACGTCGAGCGCGGCGAGAGCCTGAACGCGGGCGTCGTCCTCTTCTGCCGCCGGCTCGCCTTCCTCGGCGCGCGCACCGGGCTCGACGAGGCCGCGCTGGCCGCGCTCGCCCCGGACTGCGACCCCGTCGCGGTGCGCGCCCACCTGGAAGCGCTCGAGCGGGTCGCGGCCGGCGCGGCCGGCGGCGGGCCGATCGCCGGCCTCGAGCCCTCCGAGCGCTTCCACTGGCTGACCGCGCCGGCGAGCACGATCGTGCAGGCCTCGCCGGTCCACACCGGGCTGACCAGCGATCCGGCGGCCGAGCTGGAGCACCTGTTCGAGCGGCTGGTGCGGCGGTAGCCGCAAGATCCTCGGATCCGGTGCGTTGGAGCGCGTGAGGGTTGGCGGGGGCAGGGCCCAGCGACAGGCGCGGCGCCGGCGACCGGCGGGCGCGAGCGCCGCGCCTGTCATCCTGGGGTCGGTGAGGCGCACTCGCGTGCTGATCGCGTCGCTCGTGACGCTGGCGCTCGGCTGCGGCGGCAACGGCGACCGCGCGACGGCGCGCAGCACGCCGGCGCCGGCCAACGCGTCACCGTCGGCCACGCCGGCGCCGGCCACCGCGTCAGCGTCGCCTTCGGCCACGCCGGCGCCGGCCCCTGAGGCCACGCCGGCCGCTCGCCCCGGGCTGCGGCTCAAGCGCATCGGCACGTTCGACCGCCCGGTCTACGTCACCGCGCCGCCCGGCGACCGCCGGCGGCTGTTCGTGGTCGAGCAGGGCGGCACCGTGCGCGTCGTGCGCGGCGGCCGCAAGGTGCGGCGCCCGTTCCTGAACATCTCGGGCCGCATCTCGAGCGGCGGCGAGCGCGGCCTGCTGTCGATGGCCTTCGCGCCCGACTACGCCTCCAGCGGCCGCTTCTACGTCTACTACACGGCTCGCGACGGGGACATCTCGATCGTCGAGTACCGGCGCTCGAGCGCCCAGCGGGCCGATCACGGCTCGGCGCGGCGGGTGCTGACCGTCGACCACCCTGCCTCCAACCACAACGGCGGTCTGCTGCTGTTCGGCCCCGACGGGCTGCTCTACGCGGGCCTCGGCGACGGCGGCGGAGGCGGCGACCAGCACGGCTCGCGCGGGAACGGGCAGAACCTCTCGACGCTGGCCGGGTCGATCCTGCGCATCGACCCGCGCGGCCGCCGCGGCCGCCCCTACCGCGTGCCCGGGTCGAACCCGTTCGTGGGCCGCAGCGGCGCGCGGCCGGAGATCTACGCGTACGGCGTCCGCAACCCGTGGCGCTTCGCGTTCACGCCCAGCGGGAACCTCGTGGTGGCCGACGTCGGTCAGGGCGAGGTCGAGGAGGTCACGGTCGTCCGCCGCAAGGGCGCGAACCTCGGCTGGCGGGTGTGGGAGGGCCGGCGCCGCTATGCGTCCGGCGAGACGGCGCCCGGTCACGTCCCGCCCGCCATCCAGCGCTTCCACGCCGACGGCAACTGCTCGATCACCGGCGGCGTGGTGGTCCGCGACCCGGTGCTCTCGGCGCTGCGCGGCCGCTATGTGTTCGGCGACTTCTGCCGCGGTCGGATCGAGTCCGCGCGGCTGCGCGGCGGCCGCGCCCGCAACGTCCGCGAGACGCGGCTCCAGGTCGACCAGCTCTCCTCGTTCGGCGAGGACGCGCGCCGGCGCGCGTACGTCACCTCGCTGAACGGCCCGGTCTACCGGCTCGTCCCGCGGTGAGCCTCGCCGACCACGGCGTCGCGCTGGTCCGTGCCGACAACCCGAGCGCGCTGACGCTGACGGGCACGAACACCTGGGTCGTCGACCGCTGGGTGATCGACCCGGGTCCGGCGCTCGACGCACACCTCGACGCGGTCGCGGCCGAGCTCGCCGCGCGCGGCGGCGCGGAGGGGATCGCGGTCACGCACGACCACGACGACCACGTCGAGGGGCTCGGCGCGCTCCGCTCGCGCCTCGGCGACGTGGCGGTC
>Ga0214469_1001002_pt1 | contig 10402 bp, 6 predicted proteins | sample RVTome_10_FD_187340 | JGI IMG/M metagenome (GOLD analysis project Ga0214469, IMG submission 187340) | Soil microbial communities from uranium-contaminated site in the Upper Colorado River Basin, Wyoming, United States - RVT153D57 HiSeq ... | reverse complement strand
CCGCACGCCGCCGCCAACATCGTGAGCGAGACCAGGGTTGCCGCGGCTCGCCAGATCGGTCTCGACATGGACCCTCCCTCTCGGACCGGGGCGCGGCCGTCCGCACCCTCGTCCGGGTGTACGGGTCGCCCGCGAGCGCGCGGCTTCCGCATCGTTGCCATGGTTGCCGGTTCGTTGCCCGGACCTGTCGGGAACCTGCCCTGGTACTCGGGATGTTGCCTATGGGCGCTCGCCCCCTGGGTCCACGGGCACGCGTCCCCCGACCAACCGATGGGGTTCCCTCCGAAGGGACTACGGCGTATGCTCTGCCGACTGCCCCCTGATGGACGGAGATACAACACATGCGCAGTTCCCTCTCGAGTTCCGGCCGCTCAGCGCTCATCGCAACGATCACGGCGATGGCGTCCCTGGCGTTGATCCCCGCCACCGCCACCGCGGCGACCGCCGTGAAGCCGTTCCGAGCAACACTGACACCCGTCGCCCCGCAAGCGCCGACTGCACCCCTCACGCTCACCCTGCGGAACGAGTCCGCCAACCAACAGCTCGGCTCCGCGGATCTGTACGTGCCGGTGGGGCTCACGGTCTCGAACGTGAAGGCGGCGGCGACGTTCGTGAGTGGTCCGGTGACCCATGGAGGAATCACCTTCGCCGGCACCATTAGGCTCCGGAACCTCGCCATCGCGGCGTCGAGCACGCGCACGTTCGACGACCTGCTCACGGCGAGCGCCTCCTGCAGCGGCGGCACGTTCGATTGGGGTATCCGCGCGAAACAGTCCAACAACTTCCAAGGGTCACCGGGGAACGACTTCGTGAACGTCGGGGAACCCTTGGTGACGGCTTTCGCCGCCGACTCCTGCGCGCTCCGCTTCCTGACCCAGCCCAAGGACGCAGAGGTCGACTCTGTGATCACCGGCACCGACGACTTCGGGTCGCTCCTCACGCCCCCCGATGCGTCCCGGCCGCAGGTCGCCTTCGTCGACGGCGAAGGCGATACCGTCACCTCGTTCACCGGATCGATCACCGTCGCGTTGAGCGGTGGCGATCCCGCTGCCGATCTCGGCGGCACCTCCAGCCGCGCTGCAGTGGCCGGCGTGGCGACGTTCGATGACCTCTCGGTCGATCTGCGGGGGACCTACACGCTCGTCGCCAGCGCCCTCGGCGCACAAGACGAAACATCGGACGAGTTTGAGATCGTGCAGCAGTTCTGCCCCGAAGACGTCGACTGCTCGAGCTCGCATGTCGGCAACGGGGGTCTGAGCTCGACGGAGATCACGCTGAACGAGTTCAACCCAGGGGGGGACACCGACGCCGGTGAGCTGTTCTCTCGGTTCGACACGACCGGGCTCCTCGACTGTGACTACTCCGACGGGACTCCGTACACGGAGTTCACGGACTTCACGTACACGTACGAGTACAGCAACTTCGAGCGCAGCGCGACGATCACCACCATCGTCAAGAAGAAGCTCTTCAACGAGATCGCCGACAACGGTGCCGCGAAGATCGAGGTCTGCTTCGAGGCCAAACAGCCCTTCCTCGACGATGCCTTGGAGCCCACGGTTGGCCCGGCGCTCCTTCCCGGCTGCAACAAGGTGGATGCCTCGATGTTCCCGTGCATCGGATCCCAGAACAAGCAGGGAGCGGATGCTGTCCTCGTGTACACGGTCCCGGCCAGCTACAACGGCGACCCGAGGGGACGCAGCTAACCAGCTGCTCGGCGACTCGTCCGGACCTGCTCGGAAGCGGGTCGGGTTCGAGCAGCGCTGAGGCGTGGGCGGGTCGGATCAGTCCCGCAGGTCGACGATGAGCGGTGCGTGATCGCTCGGCTTGCCCTCGCCCGCCGTCGGTTTGCGCTCCTCGCGGTCGACCTCGACGCCGATCAGGCGTTCGGCGATCGGTGGCGTTCCCAACGCGAGGTCGATCCGCAATCCCCATCCACGGTGGAACGCCCCCGCCCGGTAGTCCCAGAAGGTGAAGGGGCCGCGGACGTCGCCGGCCGCTCGCCGGCCGAGGTCGACGAGGCCGAGGTCCATGAGCGCCCGCAGACGGTCACGTTCGGGCTGGCTCGCGAGGTTCCGCCCCCGCCACAAGTCCGGATCGTGCACGTCGCGATCGTCGGGAGTGACGTTGAAGTCTCCGGCAAGCACCATCGGCCGCGCCGGATCGACCGCGGTGCGAGCCCAGGCGTTGAGAGCGTCGAACCACTCGAGCTTCAGGTCGTAGGCGGGGTCGCCCACCTCCTTGCCGTTGATCGCGTAGATGCTCGCGACCATGACGTCGCCCGTTCGCGCCACCAACACGCGGGCGCTCTCGGGCGGCGGCGAACCCGGGAGACCGATGCGGACCTCCTCCATGACCGGCCTCGATACGATCGCGACGCCGTTGCGTCCAGGTTGTCCGTGGCAGAGCGCCGAATACCCGCGGTCCGCGAGCGGCTCCGACGGGAAGTCGGAGTCGGCGATCTTCGTCTCCTGCAGGCACACGATGTCCGGCTCGTGCCGATCGAGCAGTGCGAGCAGTCGAGGCAGCCGCTGGCGAAGCGAGTTCACGTTCCACGTCACGAGGCGCACCTGCGCAGGCTATCGCTCAAATCATCAGTCGATCCCCCGAGGAGCCACGTCAGCCACTTGACGGACGCGGCTTGGCCAAAGCAAGCTACGGCGACCGCTGTACGTGGCTACGCCCTCGGCCGACGCTCGTACGGAACCCGGCCTGCGGATCAGGAGCCCATCGAACGATGCCTCGAACCCCCGAAACCCTCACCGGGCGCGTCCTCGCGCTCGCCGTCTCCCTGTTCGTCACGGTCGGGACGTTGGCGGCCGTTGCCGGCAGCGCGTCCGCGACGTTCACCGTGCGCAAATACTCCGTCGACCTCGAGGCGCCGTCGTGCGTCGCGGTCGGCGCTCGATCCACGTTCACCGCCACCTTCACGAACAGCCCACACAGCAACCGGCCCCTGGGCTCGGCGAAGATCGACAGCCACGACAACCCCAGCTTCTCCGGGGTCGCCGACATCGCGATCACGAACGCGCCCGCCGGCAAGTCATGGACGGCCGCGCCCGACCACTCGAACCCCGACGGGGTCCTGTTGAAGGCGGCCACCTCCGGCAGCGCGCTCGCCCCCGGCCAGTCGGTGACCGTGACGTTCTCGGCCATCGCGCCGTCGCCACCGGGGTCGAAGACATGGAAGACCTTCGCGTGGGAGCGCACGAACTTCTCACGGAGCTTCTCCCAGCCTGCGTCCTTCCCGAAGGTGACCGTGGTGAACAGCTGCGAAGGTCCGCTCGACCACTTCGTGGTCGAGATCGACTCGCCGCAGACGGCCGGGATCGCGTTCCCGGTCACGATCACGGCGAAGGATGCCTCGAACGAGACGCTGACCTCCTTCACCGGAAGTCAGCCGATCACGTTCTCGGGACCCGGGAACTCGCCGAACGGCTCCATGCCCGGGTACCCGGCGACCGTCACCTTCACCGCTGGAGTGGGCACCGCCGACGTCACGCTGAAGAAGGCGCAGACGACGTCGCTGACGGCGCACCAAGGGTCGGTGACCGGAACCTCCGACGAGATCGAGGTGGTGCCCGGGTCCCCGGCATCGATCGTGTTCACCGGGCAGCCCACCGACACGCTGGTGACCGATGCGATCGCTTCGGGGGGCGGTGGACCCGTCGAGGTCAAGGTCGAGGACGACTTCGGCAACGGCGTGGGCGGCGATACGGTAACGATGGCCCTCGGTGCCGGCGCGAACGGTGCGACCTTGAGCGGCGACCTGACCCAGGACACGGGCCCAGGAGGATTCGCGGCCTTCGGTGACCTGATGATCGACGAGCCCGGAGAGTACTCGCTCGCCGCCAGCGCCGGTTCCGTTACCGGGACCAGCGACCTGTTCGAGATCGTTGGGCAGCTGTGTCAGGAGGACGTGGACTGCTCGGCGTCGTTCACCGGGAACGGTGGGCTCAGCTCGACCACGATCACGATGAACCAGTTCAATCCCGGCGGTGACACCGACGAGGGCGTCCTGCTCGCCCAGTTCGACACCGAGCAGCTGCTCGATTGCGACTACCTGGGGGGCAAGCCCTACGAGGAGTTCACCGACTTCACCAGCGTCTATGAGTACAGTAACGACGAGCGCGCCGCGACGATCCAGACGGTCGTGAAGAAGCAGCTCTTCAACCAGATCGCGAACAACGGGGCCTCGAAGCTCGAGGTCTGCTTCCAGGCGAAGCTCCCGTTCCTGCTCGAGGACGGGAAGACGTTCGTCGAGATGGACGGCGACATGACGGCTCCGGGACTCCTGCCCGGCTGCAACAAGGTGAAGGCCTCGCTGTACCCCTGCATCTCCAAGCAGAAGAAGCAGGGTGGCAACGCCGTAGTGACCTACAAGGTGCCGGGGCGATTCAACATTGACCCGAGGGGTCGCAGCTAGGGTCGGGCGGGATAGCCGGAGCCGCCCAGCAGGGGCGGCTCCGGGAGACGGGCGATGCCGAGCGCCTTCGTGATGCGATCGCGTTCCGCCGCCGCCCATCTGCGCCCGGCATCGTCGCCCTCCAGACGAGCGAGCGCGTCGAGCGCGATCGCCAGGTCGTATGAGCTTCCGGCCTCACGGGCTCGTTCGACGGCGTCGGTGAGTCGCTTACGTGCGGCTGCTGCCTCACCTCGCTGCGCGAGCGAGTAGGCGACGAGACGGTCGAGGCTCCGCTGGGCAGGAGAACCGTCCTCGACCTTCCCGGCGAGCCGCGCGATGTCCGGCTCGGCGCCGGGATCGCCCCGGGCGACCTCGCCCTCGGTGACCCAGACCTCGGCATCGAAGGCGTCGCCTTCGACCCGCAGTGTGCGATAGCGCTCGAGCGCTTCGCGTAACAGCCCCAGCCCCTCGTCGATCCGCCCCGCACGGATGTAGGTGCGTCCGAGCTGAGCCGAGGCGTAAGCGACCCCCTGTTCGTCGCCGGTCCCACGCCACACCTGCAGGGCGCGGCGGAACCGGGCCTCCGCCTCGTCGAACCTTCCCTGATCAGAGAGCACCTCGGCGATGTTGCAGTCGGCGAAGGCCGCACCGACCGCGTCACCTGCCCGCTCGCTCGTCTCGGCCGCCCTCGTCCATGTGTCGACCGCGTCGCCCCAGCGTTCCTGCCAGTAGGCGCCCATCCCGAGGTTGTTCAGCGCCATCGACTGGCCGAGCAGGTTCCCCAAACCTTCATAGATCCCGAGTGCGCGCTTGGAGTACGTCTCGTCGTCCGATGCGCCCATGGAGGAACGGGCCCAGGCGATGACGAGGCATCCGTTCGCGAGCGCATCTTGCTCTCGGGCGATCTCGGCGGCCCTGATCGCCTGTCGAGCCAGCTCGATGGCATCGCCGTCGTGGCCCTGTCGAACCCGGATGCCGGCCAACATGGAGTAGAGCTTCGCCCGACATCCCACGGCGCGCCGATCGAGGTTGCCCTCCAGGACCCGGAGCCCTCGTCGAGCCCAACGGATGGCGGGCACGATCCTTCCCGACCTACCGTCGACGACGGAGTGCCGATAGAGCAGCTCGGCCTCCCTGATCGGGTCTCCCCGCACGAGCCCGCGTGCCGCGGTGAACGCGGCCATGGCTTGGCGCGGCTCTCCTACCCGCTCCTTCGCCAGTCCGAAGGCTTCCCAGACATCGGCCAGCTCGCGCGAGTCGACCTCTGCGCCGGCCGCGGCGCTCAGCGCTCGACGATAGAGCTGGGCGGCCTCGCCGTACGCGTACATGTCCCGGGCTCGGTCGGCGGCGGTCCTGCTGTACCGCCAGGCGCGGGCGTGATCGCCGCCGAGGAAGAAGTGCCTCGAGAGGATGCCCGCGACCTCTTCGCCGACTTCGAGCTCCTCCTCGTACCGCATCCCGGCGACGACATGTAGGCGCCTCCTCGTGCTGAAGGGCAAACCGTCGTAGGCGGCCTCACGCACGATCGCGTGCCGGAACCGGAGGTAGCCACCGCCCTCGTCTTCGAAGTACCCCTGGAGTCGCTCCAGCGCCTCGGGTTCCAGCGAGGTCTCGCCGTCGGCCGTCAGCCATTCGAGCATCTTGGGATGGAAGCTCAGGCCCAGCACCGACGCCAGGCGCAGCACGGTACGGTCGGCGAGGTCGAGCCGGTCGATCCGAGCCACCGTGGCCGCCTCCACGCTTTCGGGGAGCTCGTCGGTGCTGCCGGTCTCTTCCACCGCTCCGACCAGATCGACCAGGAACTGCGGGTTCCCGCCGGATCGATCCGCGATCGCTCGGACGACGTGCGGCGGCATCGGACGCCCCTCGGTGACCGCCTCGGCCAACACGATCGCGTCGAGCGCGTCGAGCGGCTCGACCCTTATCGGCACGACCGCCGGTCCCGGCACGGCACGGAACCCGCCACCTTCATCGCGCCGGGTCACGACGAGCAACCAGGGGTGGCGCTCGATGGCATCGACCACGTGGGCGAGCAGCGCCGACGACGCCTCGTCCATGTGCTGCACATCCTCGATCTCGATCACCGTGGGTTCGGCGAGCCGGACCTCGAGGAACCGCAACACCGCCTCGTGCAGCTTCGAGCGCCGGAACTCGTCCCCCAGCATCTCGATCTCGGGGGTGGGTGGAAGCGTCACGTCGATCGTGAGGGCGATCAAAGGCAGCCACGGCGTGAGCTCCGGGTCGCTCTCGGCGACGGACGCAGCCAGACGCTCGATCGCGACGTCTGCGGGATCGTCCCAGGCGATATCCAGGAGTTCGCGCATCAACTCCCGCCATGCGACGTACGGAGCGGAAGACGTGTAGGACTCGCAGGTGGCCCTCAGCGCCCGAAGCTCGGCGGACTCGGTCCGTATCTCCTCGAGCAAGCGCGTCTTGCCCACGCCGACATCGCCGATCACCTCGACCGCTCGTCCTGTACCGGCGACAGCCGACCGCATCGCGGTTCGCAGGGCGGCGATCTCCTCCTGGCGGCCGACGAGCGGGACGCGACCGAGCTCGTCGTCGCTCTCCTGTCGCCGCATCCGGCGACTCCGCGTGCCGACCGGGCGGCCGACCGCCCAGGCGAGGACCGGTTCCGACTTCCCCTTGACCGAGAACGGCTCGAGCGCCGCGACGTCAAACAGGGTCTCGGACCGATCGAGGACGTCGGCGGTCGCCAGCAGCTGTCCCTGCTCCGCCTTCCCCATGACCCGGGCGGCGAGGTTCACGGCGTCGCCCATGACGGTGTAGGTGCGCCGGTACGCGGGACCGACGTCCCCGGCGAACACGTGGCCCTTGTGCACCCCGATGCGCACGGGGATGGCGCGCTCTCCCTCGGCGATACGGCGGGTGGCCAGCAGCAACCGCTCTTCGTCTGCTCCCGTGGCTCGTGGGGCACCGGCGGTGAGAATGATCTTCCCCCCGTCGCGATCGATGTCGGAGGCGAGGAAGCAGACGCCGTGTTCGTCCGCGGCCTCCTGCACGTCGCGAACGAGCCGATCGAGCTCGGATGCGGTCCGGCCGGGACCCGTCGTGGCGATCATCTCGTCGGTGCCGTCGAAGTGAAGGAACGCGACCGAAACCTGACGGTGCTCGGGCTCGTGAGCTCCGAACAGCAAGTACTCGCGGGTAGCGAGCGGGATGCAAGACTCCAATCCCTCGGCCGGAGCCCGCAGCAGTGAGACGCGGTCGAGGGGCTCCCCCGATGCCGCGCGGAGCAGCACTCCCGGCGCCTTCTCGGCGCCGAGCGAGGCCGGCGAGACGTAGCCGGCCGTCGTCGGGCTCACCAGGACCTCGCCGGTGCCGGCCGCAGCCTCCATCTCCGTGAGCCGGGTCACGGCCGGTCCGGTGATGAGCAGCTCGCGATGGGACCCCCCGACGAGGAACATGTGATACGTGCCCGTGTGCACGCCGACCGACATGCGGAGCGTGACGCGGCCGCCGGCGGTCTCGAGGCGCCCGATCTCCCGGAGCCGGCGCCGCATGCCCAACGCGGCGCGGCACGCGCGCTCGGCATGCTCTTCGGGGTCGCTGCCCGTGAACGCCAACAGCAAGGCGTCTCCCCCGAACTTCAGCAGGCTGCCGTCGTCACGGTAGGCGACATCGAGCAGCTCAGCGAAGCACGAGTCGATCGAGTTCGCGATCTCCTCGGCGCCCAGCTTGCCGACCTTCGCGAGCTTCTCGGAGAGCTTCGTGAACCCCGAGATATCCACGAACACCATGGAAGCTTCGATCTCACGATGGGTCCGAAGCGGCTCGGAGTCGAGCCATCTCAGCGTGATGCGCGGCAGGTACGGTCGCAGCCTGGCGCCGATGTCCAGAGCGCTCGAAGAGGAAGACGCCATCAGCGCCGACTAGCCTATTCGATGTGCCCCGCGGGCCGCCCGGGAAAGGGGGCGACCGCAACGGGGAAGTGCGCTAGCGTCGATCCATGCGTTCGACCCCGCGAGCCCTGACCGGGATCCTCACGCTGAGCGGTGCGCTGGCCATGGCGGCCTGCACGATTTCGATCGGTGATCGGGATCGCACGGGCGCGCCTCCCCCGTCCGCCGGCGCTCCCCCGTCGTCCGCCGACGAGCCTGCCTCGCCCGACGCCGCAGGAAGGATCTCGGCGCCCGGACGCCTCGCCGTGGTCGACGCCGACGGCTCGCTGTCGACGATGCGCGCCGATGGTTCCGGCCGCAGCGAGATGCCCGACGCCGACGGCCGGGCGGTGCAACCCGCATGGTCGCCCGACGGCGACCGGCTCGCGTGGGTGGTGCAGTTGACGAGCGACACGGGGGTAGGAGGGGCCATCGTCGTCGGCGGTCCACGGGGTGAGCACCCGGTCGTGACTCGAACCCCGTTCCTGCCCTACTACCTCTCGTGGGATCCGACCGGCGATCGGGTGGCGTTCCTCGGGGCCGGCGGCGACCCGGAGATGCCGGTGGAGATGGGGGTGCTCGATCTCACCGGCGAACGCGCCCGGGTCCGCACGGTCTCGGGCGGCGAACCCTTCTTCTACTTCGCCTGGGCGCCCGACGGCCGGCGCGTGCTCGCGCATGCCGGCTTCGACCGCCTCGACGAGGTCGACCTGGCCGGCAACACCACGAGCGTGAGCCGGCGGCCCGGTGCGTTCGCCACACCTGCGTGGAGCACCGACGGGCGCACGGTCGTGTTCGCGGAGCGGGCGGGCGGAGACACGCAACGGCTCGTCGCGATCGTCGACGGAGGACGGCCACGGGTGCTCGTCGAGGGAGCCGGGGCACTCTCGTTCGTGCTGCGCCCCGACGGCGGCGCCGTCGCCTATCAACTGCTCGGGGCAGAGGACGGCGACTTCTTCGATCGGCGCCCCACACAACCGAATGACGGGGTTCGCGTGGTCGACGTGCGCACCGGCGTCACGAAACGCGCCACCGAGATCCGTGCGATCACGTTCTGGTGGAGCCCCGACGGCGAGCGTCTGCTCACGCTGGCCCCCGAACCGGCCTCGGCCGGATCGATCCCCTTCCTGTGGCAGGTCTGGGAAGGGGGCCGCGCGGTCGAGGCGGAAGGCCGGCACTCCCCCACGATCGACATCCTCCGCGACTACGCGCCCTTCTTCACGCAGTACGCGCAGAGCACGACCCCGTGGGCGCCCGACGCCTCGGCGTTCGCCTATCCCGTTCAGGGCCCATCGGGCGAGGGGCTGATCGTCGTGCAGGAGGTCGGCGGCGAACCGGTCGCGGTCGCCGAAGGCGTCTACGTCACCTGGTCACCCTGACCCTCGGGATGAGCCGCTCGGACTAGGCGTTCGAGCTCGGTATTGGCGACGAACGGCGGGTCCCTGTCGGCCTGTCGCCCGTAGCGCGGGACTCCCTCCGTCGGTCACTCTGGCGACCACGCATCGACGGACGGAACGGCCGGAACGAGGGAATCGCCAAAGCACCAGCAGGTGAACCGTCCACTTCGGTCAGGGGAAGGCAGGATCTCGTGGAGGAACACCGCGACCATGCGACACCGCGCGAGGACGAGCGCGCCCCGGCCCCACGACATGAGCGCCGCGACGAGGAGGGTGCGTCGGCCGTGGAGTTCGCGCTCATCGCCCCCTTGTTGTTCATGCTCATCTTCGGAATCATCTACTTCGGCATCGCCTTCTTGAACCTGCAGACGCTGCGGAGTTCCGTTCGAGAGGGCGGCCGTGCGGCGGCCGTGGGAGCGCCGGTCGAAACCGTACGGGCCAAGGTCGACAACGCCGCGCTCGGCGCGATCCCGGATGCCGGGGACGTCGTCGTCAGCCGGCTCTGCGATGGTGACGAGAGCGTCGGTGAGGACGTGACCGTCAGCTACGACACACGCAACCTGCCCGAGGGCGGGATCGTGGTCACGGCACCCTTCCTCCCAGCCATCCACATGACTCCGATCGTCTCGGCGAGCTTCCGATGTGAGGTGTGATCGTGAAGCCCTCGGCAACCTCTCGCGACGATGGTGCGGTTGCTGTCG
>Ga0214469_1001001_pt1 | contig 10404 bp, 10 predicted proteins | sample RVTome_10_FD_187340 | JGI IMG/M metagenome (GOLD analysis project Ga0214469, IMG submission 187340) | Soil microbial communities from uranium-contaminated site in the Upper Colorado River Basin, Wyoming, United States - RVT153D57 HiSeq ... | reverse complement strand
TCGATGCTCTCGAGCAACACCTGGAGGAGAACCCGTGATGGACGGAACCCTGGAAACGATCGACGGCCGCCCCGCCCTGCGCTTCGAGCGGCGCCTCGAACACCCTGTCGAGCGCGTCTGGCGCGCGATCACCGAGCCCGACGAGCTCGAGGCCTGGTTCGTCGCCAGGCCCGAATGGAAGCCCGAGGTGGGCGAGACCTTCAGCGCGATGGAGCAGGATGGCGAGATCACGCAGGTCGACCCGCCGCGCCTGCTCGCCTGGAACTGGGGCGACGAGCGGTTCCGCTTCGACCTGAGCCCGGAGGGGAATGGCTGCCGACTCGTCTTCACCCACGTGATCGACGACCGCAAGTTCGGCGCCCAGCACGCCGCCGGCTGGGAGGTGCACTTCGGCCGGCTCGATGCGCTGCTCGCCGGCTCGCCGAAGGGCGCGGACGAGGGGATGGAGGCGTGGAGCGAGATCCACGAGCGCTACGCCGAGAAGTTCGGTCTCGACCCCGAGGTCGGAAGGCGGGCGCTGGCGGCGTACGAGGCGGGCGGCCCGGACGCCGTGCTCGAGGAGATGGAGCGCAGTTAGGCGAGACCCGACCGGCGCGGACGCGAAGCGGAGCAGCCGGTCGGACCTAGATGCTGACCATGCGATCGATCGGCACCTGCGCCTTGGCCGCGATCTCCGGCGCGACCTTGACCTCGAACTTCATATCGCGAAGTGAATCGCGGAGCTTCGGCAGCGTGATCATCTTCATGTACTTGCAGAACGCCATCCGGTTCGCCTCGACCAGGCTCGCCTGCGGGGCCGCCTGCTGAAGCGGATAGAGCATCCCGTTCTCGGTCGCGACGATGAACTCGCCGTCCGGGTTCGACTGCACGTGGTTGATCATCCCCGAGGTCGAGAGCATGTGGACGCCTTCGGATTCGATGTCGCCCGAGGCGACGTACTCGAGCGCCTGGGTCGAGCAGCCGCACTCGGGGTGGATCAGGAACTCGGCTTCCGGGTGCTCCGCGCGGACCGCGGTGATGTCGTCCGGGCGGATGCCGGCGTGGACGTGGCACTCGCCGTCCCAGACGTGGAACCGGGCGTAGCGCTCGGGATCGTCGGCAAGCCTCAGCTCGCGCGCCACGAACGCGCCCAGCCACATGTCGGGGCCGAAGAGGATTTCCTGCCCGGGGCCGTGCTCACGCCAGATGTGCTCGACCACCTTGACCGCATTCGATGAGGTGCAGCAGTAGTCGGTGAGCGCCTTGACCTCGGCCGAGGTGTTCACGTACATCACTACCTTCGCGCCCGGGTGGTCGGCCTTCCACTCGGCGAGCTGCTCGGCGTTGATCGAATCGGAAAGCGAACAGCCGGCGCCCAGATCGGGGATCAGGACGGTCTTTTCCGGCGAGAGGATCGACGCGGTCTCGGCCATGAAATGAACCCCGCAGAAGGCGATCACCTCTGCCTCGGTGGCCGCCGCCTCGCGCGAGAGCTGCAGCGAGTCGCCGGTGAGGTCGGCCACGTCCTGCAGCTCGGGGAGCTGGTAGTTGTGGGCGAGGATCACCGCGTTGCGCTCAGCGGCCAGCGCGCGCACCTCGTCCGAGAGGGCACGGATCTCCTCAGGCTCGAGCCTGAGTTGTGCGGTTGGGTCAACGGTCGGCAGGGCGAGTGCCATTCCTTGTCCTTTCCGATGTTCGCTTGCCCGTGGGCTGAGCGAATGACTGCCTACATTCTAGAGCGTGCCTGAGCTCCCCGAGGTCGAGATCACCGTGCGGCGCCTCGGGGCGACGCTTGCGGGCGCCGAGGTCGAATCGACCCTCGCGCCGGGAATGGTTGCCCTCAAGACCATCGATCCGCCTCTATCGGCGCTCGCCGGCCGCCGAGTCGAGGGCACGAGGCGCTACGGCAAGATGCCGGTTGTCGAGTTCTCCGGCGAGCTTTCGCTGCTCGTTCATCTGATGTCCGCCGGGAGGTTGCAGGCCTTCGACAAGCGCGCGTCGCTCCGGGACAAGGCGTCGCGCGTCCTGATCCGGCTGACCGACGGCCGCGAGCTGCGCCTGCGCGAGTTCGGCTCGAAGCAGCGGGCCTGGGCAAAGCTGCTGCTCGACGCGGAGGTGGAGAACGACGAGATGGTCGCCACCCTCGGCCCCGAGGCGTGGCCCGCGCCCCCGCTGCCGGAGCTCGCAACGGCGGTCGACCAGCCGCGGCACCTGCACCCGTTGCTGCGCGACCAGCGGCAGATCGCCGGCATCGGCCGGCAATGGGTGGACGAGATCCTCTGGCGCGCCAAGCTCTCGCCGTTCAAGAAGGGCTCGGAGCTCGAGCCGGACGAGCTCGAGCGCCTCTACGACGCGCTCGCGGTCTTGGGCGAGGCGATCGACCACTACGAGGAGGTCGTCGGGGACGACGTGCCGAACAAGTTGCCGATGCCGCTCCAGGTACACAAGCGCGAGGGCGAGCCCTGCCCGCGCTGCGGGACCACGATCGAGGCCGTGTTCTTCGCCGAGCACCAGACGAACTACTGCCCCAAGGAGCAGACGGGCGGGCGTGTGCTCAAGGACCGCCGCCTCTCGCGCCTCCTCAAGTAGGGCAGCGCTAGGCGCCGTCCAACAGGAGGCTGAGGTCGAGCGCCGGCGACGAATGCGTCAACGCCCCGACCGAGATGTAGTCCACGCCGGTCTCCGAGATGCCGGCGACGGTCGAGAGTGAAACTCCGCCCGACGCCTCCAGGATCGCCCGCCGGCCCGACTCCCGCTCGACCGCGTCGCGCGCAGCCACCGCTGAGCGGAGGCCCGCGAGCTTCATGTTGTCGAGCAGCAGCCGGTCGGCACCCGCCTCCAGGGCGTCCTGGACCTCGGCGGCGTCCCGCGCCTCGATCTCGACCGGCATCTCCGGCTGCGCCTCGCGCGAGCGGCGCACGGCCTCGCCGATCCCGCCGGCCAGCTCCGCGTGGTTCTCCTTGATCAGGATCGCGTCGTAAAGGCCGATCCGGTGGTTCTGGCCGCCGCCGGCGACCACCGACGCCTTCTCCAGCGCCCGGAGCCCCGGGAGCGTCTTCCGCGTGTCGAGGATCACCGCCCCGCCCTCCCGAGCCGCGTCGACGAACTGAGCCGTGAGGGTCGCGATACCCGACATGTGGCCGAGCAGGTTGAGGGCAACACGCTCGCCGACCAGGACCGCCCTCGCGGGCCCTGCGACGCGCGCGATGTCGGTCGGAACCTCGTCGCGCCACGTGCCCTCGTCGACCAGCTGCTCGAACTCGTCGCAGCCCGCCTGTCGGAAGACCTCCTCGGCCAGCTCGAGCCCGTAGATCACGCCCGGAGCCTTCTGGAGGATCCGCGCGAGAGCCCGCGTCTCGGCGTCGACGACGGCCGCGCCGGTGATGTCGCCGGCGCCGACGTCCTCGGCCAACGCGCGCGCCACCAGGTCGCGGTGCTCGTCCGTGATTCCCACCCTGCCAGCTTAGGCGGGGCGCGTTGTCAGGCAGAGCTCAATCACGCGGGAACACGGCCATCGTCGCCGTGAAGCCATGAAGGAAGTTGCGACCGCCCACCGGGCCGATCTCCCCCGCGCAGAAGAAGCCGCCGGCGGGCGCCCCGAACGCTTCGTCCAGCGCAACGGCGTCGTGGTCGGGCTCGGCGAACATGTGGGCGCCGCGGCCGTTGCACGTGAAGAGCAGAGCACCGGCCGCACCCGAGGGGCCGAGGGCCTCGGCTCTCTCCGCGAGCGCCTCCCGCAGATCGTCGGTCGCCGAACCCGAGTCGCGGACGTGCAGCCGCACGGTCTGGCCGACCCGCACGCGGTCGGCGAAGGCGAGGCCGCCCGACTCGGGATCGACCCCGACGATCGGGCGGACGAGGAAATCGCCGCGCTCGTAGTCGGGCTGGTTCTCGTCGATGACCACGCCGAGCAGCAGGCCCTCGGCCGCAAGATCCCGCTCGTCCGGCTCGAGCTCGGAGATCGCCTCGCGCAGCCGTTCGAGGGCTGGCCTCGAGGCCAGCTCGGAGATCAGGTTCCCCTCGACCCCGGTCACGGTCATCTCCGGCCCGACCGGGGCTGCGCCCTGCGAGACGCAGGGCATGAGCTCGATCCCGCTGAGCGAGCAGGCGACCGCACCCGAGTCGATCACCCGCCCGTTCAGGAACAGCGATGCCGAGCCCTCGGCCGCGGCGCTCGCGAGCCCGCCCAGCACCGGCATCGCGGGCCGCTCGTCGTTCAGGTGGAGCAGCAGCGCGTCGGCGGAGAAGGTGTTCGGATCCGCCAGCACGACCATCGCGTCGCCGTAGGAGGCCGGATCCTCCGGCAGGCCCGCCAGCGCGATGCCTCCCTCCACCGAGGCCGTCGTCAGGGCGAGAGGATCGATCGTCGCCTCGGGCGCCGAGAGTGCCCAGACCACCGCGCCGTTTCCCTCCTCGATCTCGCGGCCGCCGCCGACGACGCCGCCGGCGCCACAGCCGATCAGGACGCGCGGCGAGAGCTGCGCGTGGACCACCGCGAGGATGCCGTCGCCGTGACCCAGATGAGGAGCGCCGGCGAAAACCATGCAGAGGTCGCAAGCGGCTCCCCCCAATCCGGCGCGGGCGCCCGCGGCGGCCTCATCGAACGCGGACGCCGCGTCGAAATCGTCCGAGATCCCGACTGCGACGGTGACGCTCACAAATCAGTCCTTACCAGGAGGGTCAAGCTTGTTTCGCGCCTTGCGTCGCTCACCAAATTCCTGACCGGCGTACTGCAGCAGGTACTCGCGGACGAACCCGTCGATGTCGCCGTCGAGCACGCGGTTCGCGTCACCCATCTCGAAGCCCGTGCGGTGGTCCTTCACACGCTGGGACGGGTGCAGCGTGTAGCTGCGGATCTGCGAGCCCCATTCGACCGACTTCTGCTCGCCGCGCTCGGCCGCGAGCGCCTCGGCGCGCTTGCGCTCCTCGTCCTCGAGGAGCTTCGCCCGCAGGAACCGCATCGCGGTGGCCTTGTTCTGGGTTTGCGAGCGCTCGTTCTGGCATTGGACGACGATGCCGGTCGGAACGTGCGTGATCCGCACGGCCGAGTCCGTCTTGTTCACGTGCTGCCCGCCGGCGCCGGAGGCGCGGTAGGTATCGATTCGGAGGTCCTCCTCGTCGAGCTCGACGTCGACCTCGTCGTCCACCAGAGGCCCGACATCCACCTGGGCGAACGCCGTGTGCCGTCGCGACTGGGCGTCGAACGGCGAGATGCGGACGAGCCGGTGCACGCCGCGCTCGGCCGCGAACAGGCCGTAGGCGTTCTCTCCGTGGACGACGAACGTGGCCGACTTCAGCCCGGCCTCCTCGCCCTCGGACGCCTCCCCCATCTCCGTCTCGAAGCCGCGCCGTTCGGCCCAGCGCAGGTACATGCGCAGGAGCATCTCGGCCCAGTCCTGCGAATCCGTGCCCCCGGCTCCCGAGCGGACGGTGACGACCGCATCGCCCGAGTCGTACTCGCCGTTGAACAGCCGCGCCTCCTCCAGCTCCGCCAGCCGCCGCTCGATCGAGCTGAGTTGCTGGCCGAGCTCCGCCTCGATCTCGGGATCCTCGGCCGCCATCTCGACGAGGTCGCCGAGGTCGGCGACGTCGGACTCCAGCGAGCGGTAGGTCTCGAGCTTCCGCTGGGCCGACGCATGGCGGGCTGATGTCTTGGCCGCCCGGTCGGAGTCGTCCCAGAACCCGGGCGCCTGCATCTGGCTTTCGAGCCTCGCTATCTCCGCTTCGAGCGCCGCGGGGTCAAAGGTAGTCCGCGAGCAGGGTCAGCCCCTCGCGTGCCTCCTTGACGCGCTCATCGGCGGTGCGCTCCCTCGTGACCTCGGCCATACGGAAAGACTAGTCGCCGCCGAGGGCGGCCAGCGCCTCGGACCGGTCGTCGAACGGGCGCCACCTGAAGATCAGGTCGTCCCGAAACTCGAACAGCCAGGCCATCCGCTCGACGCGCGCCGGCTCGGCACCGGACTCCTCCTCGTCGTCCCACCACCACTCCCGCACGATCAGCGCCAGGACGCGGTCGCCCTCCTCGCGGATGTCCTCGAGGAGGATCTGCTGCTGGACCCCGCCCGGCGTCCGCTTGGCCCACATCCGGGCGAGGTCGACGCCCACCCGCAGACCGCGGCCGGCGTGGAGCTCGACCTCCGGGTGGAGCGTCATCGCAAACGCGTCGAGATCGCCGGCGTTGAAGGCGTCGATGAACGTCCGCACGGTCTCGGAACCGGTCACAGACGCACGCGCTCGCGCGCGGCCTCTACCTCGGCCCGCACGAGGCACCCCTCCATGTGGTCGTTCACGATGCCCACCGCCTGCATCAGCGCGTACGCGGTCGTCGGGCCCACGAAGCGGAAGCCGCGGCGCTTCAGCTCCTTCGCCAGGGCCTTCGACTCCGGCGTCGTCGCCGGAACTTCCTCCATGCTTCCCGGAGCCCGCTCAGCATCCGGTCGGTGCGACCAGGCGAGCGCCGCCAGCGACTCGCCGCCGGCGACCAGGTCATGCGCCGCCCGCGCGTTCGCGATCGCCGCGTCGATCTTGGCCCGGTTCCGGACGATGCCCGCGTCGGCCATGAGGCGCTCGACGTCCCCATCGCCGTAGATCGCCACCCGCTCGAAGTCGAAACCGTCGAACGCGGACCGGAAGTTGTCGCGCTTGCGGAGGATGGTGAGCCACGAGAGGCCCGACTGGAACGCCTCGAGGGTCAGCTTCTCGTAGATGCCGCGGTCGTCGGTGACCGGCCGGCCCCATTCGTCGTCGTGATAGGCGATGTAGTCGGGCGCCGAGAGGCCCCACGAACACCGCAACCGGCCGTCGGACCCCTCGCCGAGCCCACTCATCGCGCCCGGATCAGCGGCCGTGGCAGTTCTTGAACTTCTTGCCGGACCCGCACCAGCAAGGGTCGTTGCGGCCGAGCTTCTCGTTCTCGGACTTGACGACCGTGCCCGACGGCGCCTGGGGCCGCGCCTGCTGGGGATCCTCGGCCGGCGGCTGCTCGGCGGTGGCCGCCGCTCCGGCCGCGGGGGCGCCCGCCGCAGCCGCGGCTGCGGCTTCGGTCAGCGCAGAGGGCTGACCCTCGGACGTGCCGCCCGAGTAGTTCACTTGCTGCGGCGCCCGTGCGGCCTGCTGCTCCTGCTGGCCCTCGACGTTCACCTCGACGTGGAAGATGACCCGCGCGAACTCCTGCCAGATCGAGGCCATCAGCTCCTCGAACATCGTGTAGCCCTCGTTCTTGTAGGCCACGAGCGGGTCGATCTGCGCGAAGCCGCGCAGGTGGATCCCCTCGCGCAGGTAGTCCATCTCGTACAGGTGCTCGCGCCAGCGGTTGTCGATGATCTGCAGGAGGATCTGCCGCTCGAGCCAGCGGGTCAGGTCGCCCCCGAGCTCCTCCTCGCGCCGCTGGTAGGCCTTGAGCGCGTCCTCGCGCAGCATCTCCCCGATGTCCTCGCGGCCGGAGGTATTCGGATCGAGCCCCTGGAGATCGGCGCCACTGCCCCAGATCGACTCGGCCTGCGACTGCAGGCCGGCGAGGTCCCAGTCCTCGAAGATGTCGCCGGGGGTGAACTCGTCGGTCAGGCGGACGGCCACCTGGCCGACCTCCTCGTACGCCACGTCCGACATGTCGCGGCCCTCGAGGATCTCGCGCCGGTACTTGTAGACGACCCGGCGCTGTTCGTTCATCACGTCGTCGTATTCGAGGACCCGTTTTCTGATCAGGAAGTTCTGCTGCTCGACCTTCTTCTGGGCGTTCTCGATCTGCTTCGAGAGCATCTTCGCCTCGAGCGGGTACTCCTCGCCCTCGTCGTCCACGGGGCCGAGCCGGTCGAGGATCTTGTAGATGCGGTCGCCGGCGAACAGGCGCACGAGGTCGTCCTCGGCCGACAGGAAGAACCGCGACTCGCCCGGGTCGCCCTGGCGGCCCGAACGGCCACGCAGCTGGTTGTCGATCCGCCGCGACTCGTGGCGCTCGGTGCCGCAGATGAAAAGGCCGCCGGCCTCGCGGACCTTGTCGCCCTCCGCCGCGCACTGCTCCTCGAGCCCGGGCAGAACCTCGGCGAGCGCCTCCTCGTAGCCGTCAGCTCCCGGCTGCAAGCCCTTCTTGTTCAGCTCGGCCCGGGCCATCGCCTCGGGATCGCCGCCGAGCTTGATGTCGACGCCGCGACCGGCCATGTTCGTGGCGATCGTGACCGCGCCGATCCGGCCCGCCTGCGAGATGGTCTCGCCCTCGCGCTGGGCGTGCTCGGGCTTCGCGTTCAACACGACGTGCTCTATCCCGTTGCGGTCGAACTCGGCGCCCAGCATCTCCGAGACCTCGACCGAGATCGTCCCGATCAGGATCGGCTGGCCGGCCTCGTTGCGCTCGCTGATCTCGCGGACGACTGCCTTCCACTTGCCGGGCTTCGTCTTGTAGATCTGGTCGTTGTGGTCGGCGCGGACCATTGGCCGGTGTGTCGGGATCTCCACCACCGGCATCTCGTAGATCTTCATGAACTCCTGGGCCTCGGTCAGCGCCGTGCCCGTCATGCCGGAGAGCTTGTCGTAGAGGCGGAAGTAGTTCTGGAGAGTGATCGTGGCGAGCGTCTGATTCTCCTCGCGGATTCGCACGCCCTCCTTGGCCTCGATCGCCTGGTGCAGGCCCTCGGACCACCGCCGGCCCTCCAGGATCCGCCCCGTGAACTCGTCGATGATCATCACCTGGCCGTCAATGACCGCGTAGTCGGTGTCGCGCTTGTAGAGGGCCTCGGCCTTCAGCGACTGGATCAGATGGTTGACGAGCGTGCCGTTCTCCGACACGTAGAGGTTGTCGATGCCGAGGAACTGCTCAGCCTTGTGGACGCCGCCCTCGGTCGGCGCCACCGTCTTGTGCTTCTCGTCGTACTCGAAGTCGTGCTCGGCCTCGGAGGTGTCCTTCGACTCACCCAGCGACTTCAGCTTCGGCTTGGTCTCCGCGCCATCCATCTGCTTGGCGAGGCGGGCGAACGTGTAGTAGGTGTCGGCTGCCTGCTCCGGCTTGCCGGAGATGATCAGCGGCGTCCGCGCCTCGTCGATCAGGATGTTGTCGACCTCGTCCACGATCCCGAAGACGTGCTCGCGCTGCACGCACTCCTCGAGGCTCGACGCCATGTTGTCGCGCAGGTAGTCGAATCCGAACTCGGAGTTGGTGCCGTAGGTGACCCCGGCGCCGTACATCTGGCGGCGCTGCTCCGGGGGCATCATGGACTGGATCACCCCGACGCTCACGCCGAGGGCGTTGTAGATCGGCGCCATCCACTCGGCGTCGCGGCGGGCGAGGTAGTCGTTGACGGTGATGAGGTGGACGGACTTGCCGGCCAGCGAGTTGAGGAAGACGGCCGAGGTCGCGGTGAGCGTCTTGCCCTCGCCGGTCTTCATCTCGGCGATCGAGCCGTCGTTCAGGACCATCCCGCCGATCAGCTGGACGTCGAAGTGCCGCTGGCCCAGGGTCCGCTTGCCGGCCTCGCGGACCAGCGCGAAGGCCTCGGGCAGCATGTCGTCCAGCGGCTCGCCGTTGCCGGCGCGCTCGCGCAGCGCGTCGGCCTCGGTGCGCAGCTCGGCGTCGTCGAGCAGCTCCATCTCGGGCTCGATCTCGTTGATGCGGGAGACCGCATGCTCGAACTCCTTGAGCTTGCGGCCCTCCCCGACGCGCAGCGCGCGATCGATGATTGAACGGCCGGCCATCTAGTAACGCCTGAGGGTACAGCGGCGCCGGGTTCGCGCCGGTGCAGTTACGCGGTGCCGTCGCGCAGGCCGCCGAGCACGCGGCGGGTGCGCTCCCGGCCGCGGCGGAGCTCGCGGTTCTTCTTGACCTGGCGGCGGACGTCCTCCGCGATCTTGTGGATCGAGTGAAGCATCTCGGGCGACGCCTCGTGGGCGCGGATCGTGGTGCGCTTCAGATGCAGGGTCGCCTCGGCGATCTGGCTATCAGCGACCCGGGGGTTGCGCTCCTCGGAGAGCTCGATCTCGAGGGTCGCCAACTCTGACACCTGCCGGCCGACCCGCTTGAAGCGCTTGTGGATCGCATCCTCAAGCTCATCGGTCACCTCGACGTTGCGACCTCTGACCTCGATCCTCACGTCCGCTCCTTTCGTAGCTCGCGCCGGTAGCTCGATGTTACGCCGCGCGGGCCCTCGGGCCAAGGCTGTGAGGCGGAGCCCGGAGGGCGAAGCCGAGCTCCGCCGTTGTTGAGGCGGCTTATCCGAGGCGGAGCCCGGAGGGCGAAGCCGAGCTCCGCCGTTTAAGAGGCGGCTTATCCGAGGCGGAGCCCGGAGGGCGAAGCCGAGCTCCGCCGCTTAAGAGGCGGCTTATCCGAGGCGGAGCCCGGAAGAACGAAGCCGATCCCGCCGTGTAAGAGGCGGCCGATCTGTGGCTCTCGCGAAGGTCAGCGCCCGGACCCGCGTGGCTCCGGCCTCGCGCAGCACC
>Ga0214469_1001000_pt1 | contig 10412 bp, 8 predicted proteins | sample RVTome_10_FD_187340 | JGI IMG/M metagenome (GOLD analysis project Ga0214469, IMG submission 187340) | Soil microbial communities from uranium-contaminated site in the Upper Colorado River Basin, Wyoming, United States - RVT153D57 HiSeq ... | reverse complement strand
CCGCTGCAAGAGCCCTCGGCGTCGAAGATGCCGGCAAGGAAGCCTTTGCGCCAGGCGAGATTCGGAGCCCACGGGAAGCGGATGAGACCTTGGATCGCTTCGAACGTCGCGCGAGATCCCGAGCGGATCATCCTCATCTCGCGGCGATTGCCGGCGGCTGCCACGAACACACGCTCGGTCGTGACGGCATCGACGTCTTCCAGGAACCGCTGCGCCCGCCGGAGCGCCTCGAAATCGGCGAGCGCGAGCCTGAAGCCGTAGACGGTCGAGCGCGCGTAGCGGTAGCTCTTGAGGTGTCCATCGCCTCGGATCAGGCCGCAGAGGTAGCCCCGTCGGTAGTCCCAGCACTGCCTCGGAGGGTCGGCGAACTGCCCCGTCCCGCGAAGGGCGTTGTTCGTCGTCAGGTGCGGGCGATCCGGCTCCGAGCGCGACGAGTTGGCAACGTGCTTCCAGCCGCGCTCGGTGAGGAAGCGGTGATCGCCGCTCGTGAGGAGCCGCGTGCCGTCCTCGAGGGTGACCGCCCAGACAGGCTTGACCGTCGACCAGTGGGCGAGTACCTGCGTCCGCACGTACCGCCGGTACCCGTCCTCGCGAACCGTCCCGATGATCTCGTCACCGACTCGCACATCCTCCAACCTGCGCGTCCGGCCATCCGCCAGGAGCACGGGTGTGGCCCCCCATGCGCAGTACGAGCAGGCATGGGAGCAGCCGCGGTACGGGTTCACGGTCCACTCGAACGGGACCCTTGACGGCGCCGGCACGCGGTTGATCGCGGACTTCGTCCGGACCTCATGGAAGCGCGTGTCGAGCGCCTCGGGCGCGTCGAACCGGCGGACCACGACGTCCTCGCTGAAGCCCGGCAGGCGCGGATCGTGCTCGGCCTCGACAGATTGGGTGTCCCAGCGCACGAACATATGTTCGCACACGGGGACGACGGAAGCGAGCGCTCAGCCGGCGCGGGCGAGCAGCGACAGCTCGCCGGTGAGCGTCTGGCTCGTCGCGCCCGTGATCTGGACCGGCACGAACTCGCCGGGCGACGCGAGGCCGTCGAAGTTGACGACCTTGTTGTGGCGTGTGCGGCCGCGGACGCGGCTGGCGTCCGTCCTCGACGTGCCCTCGACAAGCACGTCGAGTGTCCGCCCGACGAACCGCTGCGCCCGCTCGCGCGCGCGGCGCTGGACGACCTCGACGAGCCGCTCCATGCGCGCGACCGCGACGTCGTGCGGGATGAGGTCGTCGGTGAACGTCGCCGCCTCGGTGCCGCGGCGCGGCGAGTAGATGAACGTGAAGGCGCCGTCGTAGCCGACCTCCTCGGCTACCTCGAGCGTCTCCTCGAAGTCCGCCTCGGTCTCCCCCGGGAAGCCGACGATGATGTCGGTCGTCAGAGCGCAGTCGGGGACGTGCTCGCGGATCAGGGCCACGCGGTCCATGTAGCGGCCGCGGTCGTACGTGCGGCGCATCGCCTTCAGGATGCGGCTCGATCCCGACTGCAGCGGGAGGTGGATGTGCTCGCAGACGGACGCCAGCTCCGCGTGGGCGAGGATCACGTCCTCGCTCATGTGCGCGGGATGGGGGCTCGTGTAGCGGATCCGGTCGATCCCGTCGATCGCGTCGACCGCCGCGAGCAGCTCGGAGAAGCGGCGCGGCTGCGGGCGCAGCCGGGTGCCGTACGAGTTGACGTTCTGCCCGAGCAGGGTGACCTCGCGGACGCCGTCGGCCGCGAGCGCCTCGATCTCAGCGACGAGCTCCTCGAGCGGGCGGGACACCTCGCGCCCGCGCGTCGAGGGGACGATGCAGAACGCGCACTTCATGTTGCAGCCGGCGGAGATCTGCACCCAGCCCTGGAAGTCACGCGCGCGCTTGGCAGGCAGGTGGCCGGTGAAGCCCTCGAACTCGAAGTAGCCCTGGGCGGTGAGGCTGTCGCTGGTCAGGAACTCGGCGAGCTTGTGGACCTGCCCCGGGCCGAACGCGACGTCGACGAACGGGAACTGGCGGAACACCTGGTCCTTGACCGACTGGGCCCAGCAGCCGCCGACGCCGATGACCCGCTCCGGGTCCCTGCGCTTGAGCACCTTGGCCTCGTGGAGGTGGGCGACGAAGCGGTCGTCGGCCTTCTCGCGGATCGAGCAGGTGTTGAAGAGGATCAGGTCGGCGTCGGCGCGGTCTTGCACTTCCGCGTAGCCGAGCGACTCGAGCATGCCCTTCATGCGCTCCGAGTCGTGCTCGTTCATCTGGCAGCCGAACGTGGTGACGTGGAACCGCTTCACGTGGTGGAGGGTACGAACTTCTGGCATCGAGGGAAGGTCGGGAGGGGGCGAGATTTCGCGCGGGGCGGCTAATGGTCGACATGCGACCACAGACAACCCCGGACCTCGATCGACGGCTGGCCGGACTGGCCGCGCGCCAGCACGGCGTTGTGAGTCGGGACGACCTCCGGACGATCGGGTTCACCGACGGGATGATCAAAGGGCGTGTGGCGAGCGGGCGGCTGCACCGCCTCTATCGCGGCGTCTACGCGGTCGGCCACACGGTTCTGAACCGCGAAGGGCGCTTCCTCGCCGCCGTCATGGCCTGCGGCCCCGACGCGGCGCTGAGCCACCGCAGCGCCGCCACGCTGTGGGGCATCCGGCCCACCGACGCCGCCCGGATCGATGTGACCGTTCCCCGTACGAGCGGGGTTCGAAGCTCGCGACGGATCGTCGTGCACCGGCCGACCGCGCCGGCGAGGACGACCACGAAGGACGCGATCCCGTTGACCACGCCCGGCCAGACGCTCGCCGACCTGGCGCTGGCGCTGCCGCGGCGAGCGCTCGAGAAGGCCGCGGAGAGCGCCGAGGCGCTCCGGCTGCACGTCACGGTGCCCGACGGCCACCCGGGCGCCAAGCGGCTCGCGCAGGCGAGCGCGCACGACCTGACCCGGACGACGCGCAGCCCGCTCGAGGACGCGTTCCTCGAGCTGTGCGAGGCACACGGCATCCCGCGGCCGCTCGTCAACACGGTCGTCGGGGGCCACCAGGTCGACTTCTGCTGGCCCGAACAGCGCGTGATCGTCGAGACCGACGGCCACGCTCATCACGGCACGCGCGCCGCCTTCGAGCGCGACCGCGCCCGCGACGCACGGTTGACCGTGCTCGGCTGGCGCGTGCTGCGGTTCACCGACCGGCAGGTCCGCCTCGAGGCCGGCTGGGTCGCCGAGGTCCTACGCGCCGTGGTGGTACGGGCCGCCCGAGCCGCTGCCGTCGAGCCCGGTGATCGGGCCCTTGGCCTTGGGCAGCGGACGGCCGAGCATCCCGACCCGCTCGGGGATCACGACCTCCGACGGATCGAGGTCCGGCGCGTGCCGGACCTCGGGCTCGGCCGACCAGCGGGAGCGGGTCGGCAACTCGGAGCGCCAGAGCTCCATGGCGTCGCGGCGGAGGCGGAACAAACTCATCGCGCGTAGTCAGTGGCCCTCGACTCGCGGATGACGGTGACCTTGATCTGCCCCGGGTACTCGAGCTCCTGCTCGATCTCGCGGGCGATCTCGTGCGAGAGCAGGACCGCACCGTCGTCGTCGAGCGCGCCCGGCAGGACCATGACGCGGATCTCGCGGCCGGCCTGCATCGCGTAGACCTTGTCGACGCCCTCGTGGCGGGTCGCGATCTGCTCGAGGTCGCGCAGGCGCTTGACGTACTGCTCGAGCGACTCGCCGCGGGCTCCAGGGCGGGCGCCTGACAGAGCGTCCGCGGCCTGCACGATCACGGCCTCGATCGTCTGCGGCTCGACCTCGTTGTGGTGCGCCTCCATCGCGTGCGCGACGGCCTCGGTCTCGCCGTGGCGGCGCGCGAGGTCGCCGCCCACGAGCGCGTGCGGGCCCTCGACCTCGTGCGAGACCGCCTTGCCGATGTCGTGCAGCAGCGCGGCGCGGCGGGCGGTCTTGGACGACGCGCCGAGCTCGGCGGCCATCATCGCGGCCAGGTGGGCGCACTCGACGGAGTGCGCGAGCACGTTCTGGCCGTAGGAGGTGCGGTATTTCAGGCGGCCGAGCATCTTGGTGAGATCGGCGTCGAGGCCCTGGACGTTCGCGTCGAAGCACGCCTGCTCGCCCGACTCGGCGATGTGGCTCTCGAGCTCGGACTTCGCCTGGTAGTAGGTCTCCTCGATCCGGGCCGGGTGGATGCGACCGTCCTGGAGGAGCTTCTCGAGCGTCATGCGGGCGATCTCGCGCCGGACGCCGTCGAACCCGGACAGGATGACCGCGTTCGGCGTGTCGTCGATGATGAAGTCGACGCCGGTGAGGTGCTCGAGCGCGCGGATGTTGCGGCCCTCGCGGCCGATGATGCGCCCCTTCATGTCGTCGGCCTGCAGCTGGACGACCGAGACCGTCGTCTCGGCGGCGTGGCCGGCGGCCAGGCGCTGCATCACGACCGACAGGATGTTCCGGACGCGGCGCTCGGCGTCGCGCTTGGTCTCCTCCTCGATCGCGCGGAGCCGGCGCGCGGACTCGTGGCGCACCTGGTCCTCGAGCTCCTTCATCAGCAGCGCCTTGGCCTGTGAGGCGGGTAGGCCGGAGCTGCGCTCGAGCTGACGGACCGCCTGGCCCCGGATCTCGTCGATCTGGCCCTCCTTGACGACCAGGGCGCGCTCGCGCTCGGCCAGCTCGGCCGCCCGCGCGTCGAGCGCCTCCTCGCGGCCGTGGAGCCGCTGCTCGAGGCGCGTGGCCTCTGCGCGGCGAGCGGCCGTGTCCCCTGCGTCGGAGCGGGGCTGCGGCGCCGCCGCCGCCCCGTCCGTCGCGACTGCCGGTGTGCGCGTGCGCTTCCCCACCAGCGCGGCTGCGACCACCAGGCCCAGGGCCACCACGACCCCCGCGATCACGATTTCCATTGCGTTTCCTCTCCCCGGCGCCGCGTCCCGAAGGGGCGGCGCGAGCTCAGCTACCAGTCTCAGAAAGGCGGCAGGCCGAGCCTTGCCTCGGCATCAGCGGAGGAGACGAGCAGGAAGGCGACCGCGAGGCCGCCCCGTCAGATGGCGGCTGTGATGCGGTGTTGGGTCGGTTCTGCCGGGCGCGCCCGCCCGGATGCGGTGCCTGATCGTCCGCTGGGATGGTTCTCGGTGGCCGTCGTCACTGAAGCTGCTGCTTCCGCGTCGAAATTGTGGATTTGCTGGGTTTTCACGAGCCGTGGGTGGCTCGGCCTGTCGCTGGTCGGGATCGTAGTACCGGCGGCTCGCGCGCGCAATCAGGTCGTCAATCGAGGGTCGCGACGCCCGCATGGCGGCGGATCGCGTCGTGAGCCAGCTCGAGCTCGTAGCCCTTGCGGGCGAGCATCCCGAGCGCGCGCTCGCAGTCGCGTTGCGTCGCGGGCGGCTCGGGGAAGCGCCGGCGCAGGAGCGCGACCGCAGCGTCCAGCTCGGCCGCGTGGTCCTGCTCGCCCACGGCGGCGGCGACCAGCTCGGGCTCGACGCCGAGCGCCCGCAGTCGGCGCTCGATCCGCTCCGCGCCCCAGCCGTCGAGCCGCCGGCGGTCGTCGGCGAAGCGCTGGGCGAAGCGGGCGTCGTCGAGGTACCCCTGCTCGCACAGCTCGCCGACGACGGCGTCGACCACCGCCGGCTCGACGCGCCGCCTGGCGAGCGTGCGAGCGAGGTCGGCGACCGTGTGGTCGCGCCGGTTGAGCGCCCGCCAGGCGACGTCGCGCGCGTGCTGGAGGCGCACCTCCGGGTCGGGCGAGCGCTCCGGCGGGAGCGTGCGACGATCGTCGGCGGGGAGGAAGGGGTCCTCGTCGGGGCCCGGCGAAGGCACGCTACGCGGCGGCGATCTCCGGGACCGGCGGAGCGTCCTCGTCGCGCTCGATCGGCTGCACGAGGTCCTGGTCCCCGAGCCCGAGCACCTCGTAGACCTTGGACTCGATCTCCTTGGCGACGTCCAGATGCTCGTCCAGGTACGCCTTGGCGTTGTTGCGGCCCTGGCCGAGCCGCTCGTCACCGTACGAGAAGAACGAGCCGGACTTGGAGACGACGCCGTGCTCGAGCCCGAGGTCGAGGATGCAGCCGGCGCTGGAGATGCCCTTGCCGAACTCGATGTCGAACTCCGCCTGGCGGAACGGGGCTGCGACCTTGTTCTTGACCACCTTCACGCGGACCCGGTTGCCGATCGCCTCGGTGCCCTCCTTGAGGGTCTCGATGCGGCGGATGTCGAGCCGCTGGGAGGAGTAGAACTTCAGCGCGCGGCCGCCCGGCTGGGTCTCCGGCGAGCCGAACATCACGCCGACCTTCTCGCGGATCTGGTTGACGAACAGGCAGAGGGTCTGCGTCCGGTTCAGGTTGCCGGCCAGCTTGCGCATGGCCTGGGACATCATTCGCGCCTGGACGCCGACCGTCTGGTCGCCCATCTGGCCCTCGAGCTCGGCGCGTGGGGTGAGCGCCGCCACCGAGTCGACCGCCACGACGTCGACCGCGCCGGAGCGCACCAGCATGTCGGCGATCTCCAGCGCCTGCTCGCCGTAGTCGGGCTGGGAGACGAGCAGCTCGTCGATGTTCACGCCGAGGTTCTTGGCGTACAGCGGGTCCATGGCGTGCTCGGCGTCGATGAACGCGCACACGCCGCCGAGCTTCTGGGCCTCGGCGATGATGTGATAGATCAGCGTCGTCTTGCCGGACGACTCCGGGCCGAAGATCTCGACGATCCGGCCGCGCGGGCAGCCGCCGATGCCGAGCGCGATGTCCAGCGACAGGGCGCCGGTGGGGATCGCCTCGACCTTCACCTGGGCGCCCTCGTCACCCATGCGCATGACGGTGCCCTTGCCGAACTGGCGCTCGATCTGCGAAAGCGCGCCTTGGAGGGCAGCGTCGCGCGCCTTGGCGTCCTTGGCGTCGTGGGTGCTCATGTGCTCCTCTGCATCTCGTTCCTGGTGAAGAGCAAGGATGGACGGCCGACCGGACGGATCGCTACACGCGAACGTGACGAAAAGCGCGCGGATCAGTGAAAAGAGGCGCGCACGAGCGGCTCGTAGCGCGCGCCGTGCGGGTGCAGTCGCGAGACGAACAGGGTGAGCGCCTCGCCGTGGAACTCGAGCGGCTCGGGAGCGGCCTCCACCGCGCGGGGTGCCCGCTCGCGGGGCCGCAGGCGGGCGACCGTCGCGTGGGCGCGGAAGGCGCGCTTCTCGGGGACGTAGACGCCGGCTGCCGCCAGCCCGTCGCTCACGCGCGCCTGGACCTCGGCGAGCGTCCCGTCGAGGTCCGAGAGCGCAGCGCAGAGGACCCGGGCGCGGCGCGGCGGGAGCAGCACCGCGCCCGCCATGGCGAGCCGCGGCGCCGGGCCGGCCGCCTCGCGCAGCACGCCCTCGATGGTCGCGACGTCGCCCGCCGGGCGGCGCCCGAGGAAGGCCAGCGTGAGATGCAGCGCCTCCGGCGGGAGCGGCCGCCAGACCGCCGGATCGGCCGCGGCGTCGCGGAAGGCGACGAGGGCGGCCCGGGCCGCGTGCGGCAGCTCGAGCGCCACGAAGAGGCGCAGGTCCGCGGGCGGGCCGGATGAGGTCGACGACGCCGGGCCGGACGAGGTCGACGACGCCGGGCCGGACGAGGTCGACGACGCCGGCACGGACGAGGTCGACGACGCCGGCACGGACGAGGTCGACGACGCCGGCACGGACGAGGTCGACGACGCCGGGCCGGACGAGGTCGACGACGCCGGCCCTGACGGGCGCGACGACGGCGCCCGGGACCAGGCGGGGGTCACGCGGCCGTCGACGGCCGCTCGGCGCCGGCCGCCTCCTCCCCCAGCAGCGCCCGGCGCAGCAGGTGCAACGCCGCGGTCGTGGTCCGCTCGCGCACCGACGCCCGGTCCCCGGGGATCCGGAGCGTGCGGTCGGCGCGGACGCGGTCCGGGCCCGCCACGGACACGCAGACGGTCCCGACGGGCTTCGTGGGCGTCCCGCCGCCCGGGCCTGCGATCCCCGTGATCCCGATCCCCACGTCCGCACCGAAGCGCGCGGCCGCGCCGTCGGCCAGTGCCGCCGCCACCTCGGGGGACACCGCGCCGAACTCCGCGATCAGGCCCGCCGGGACGCCCGCGTGGGCGACCTTGGCCTCGTTCGAGTACACCACCACGCCCCCCAGCACGTACGCCGACGAGCCCGGGCGGTCGGTCAGCCGCGCCGCCATCAGCCCGCCCGTGCACGACTCGGCGACGGCGACGGTCCGCGCCGGCGGCCCCGTCAGCAGCCCGGCCACGATCTCGTCGATCGTCGCCCCGTCGCGCGAGAACACGTGACGGCCGAAGCGCTCGAGCAGCGCGGACTCGAGCGCACCGTACGACCCCGCGGCCGAGGGAGCGAAGACGGTCGCGATCTCCAGCTCGCCGCGGCGCAGGCAGGTGGTGATCTCGAGCTCCGCGGGCGGCTCGAGCTCGCGCAGCATCAGGGCCAGCTCGGACTCCGGCACTCCGGTCATCCGCATGATCCGCTGCTCCAGCGCCCCCGCCCGCGCCAGGAGGTCGCGTACCGCGGGCACCGACTGTGCGGCCTCCCACATCGGCTGCAGCTCGCGCGGTGGCCCCGGCAGCACGAGCACGCAGGGGCCGCCGTCGACCGGCACCACCAGCCCGGGAGCGGTGCCGACCGGCTCGAGCACCGTCGCGCCGCGCGGGACGAGCGCCTGCTTGCGCGCGCCCGCCCGCATCCCCTCCTCGCCGGCGTCGGGCCAGCGCGACAGCATCGGCGCCACGATGTCCCAGATCCGGCCCTCCAGCGCCGGATCCAGCTCCAGCGGCCGCCCGGCGAACTCGGCGACGACCTCGGCCGTGAGGTCGTCGGCGGTCGGCCCGAGCCCGCCCGTGGTGATGAGCAGGTCGACGTCCGAGAGGAACCGGAGCGCCGCGAGGAGGTCCTCGCGGCGGTCGCCGACGACGATGACGTGCGCGAGCGTCAGCCCGCGCTCGCGCAGCCGCTCGGCGAGCCACGGCCCGTTGTCGTCGCGGATGATGCCCGACAGGACCTCGGTCCCGGTGACCACGATGCCGGTGCGGACGCTCATGACGAGCAGTCCGGCCGCTGCTCGTCCGACAACCGGCGCGGCCGCCGGCCCGGCCGCAGCTCGTAGCCGATCGGATCGGCGCTGGCAGCCACGCGATACGTCCTGCCGTCCACGCGCATCTGCACGTTGTCGTTGCCGAAGTTGGTCAGGAACCGCTTGCTCCTGAGCGTGCGCGTGACGGTGTCCGGACCCAGCGTCTCCTCGTCGATCACCTGCCGCCCGGTCGCGTCGACGACGCACACGTAGACCGGCGCCGTCGCGACGAGCTGGAGCCGGACCCGCTCCGGCCGCGGCTCGCGTTCGCGCTCACGCGGCCGCTCGCGGTCCTCGTCCGAGCCGCCGCCGGAGGGGGACGGGGTCGCCGTCGCCTCGCCCACGCGGTTCGGTTCGCCCGGCTCCTCCTCGTCCAGCGGCCACGAGCCCAGCAGGTACAGCGCCGCCAGGAGCAGGAGCACGCCGCAGACGCCCACCACGACCGGCCCGAGCGCCGCGAGCCGGCGCTGCTGGCGCCCGCTCCTGCGGCGCGTCATCGCAGCCGTGAAGGGGGTGAGATCCTGCGTCGACGGCCGCTCGTAGCGCTGCCGGTACTCCTCGACGAGCAGCCGCGCGTCGAGGTCCAGGTACTCCGCGTACGTGCGCAGGAACGACTTGACGAACGTGGGGCCGGGCAGCAGGTCCCACTCCTCGTTCTCGAGCGCCCTGAGGTACTTGCCGCGGATCTTCGTCGCCGTCTCGACCTCGGTCATGTCGATCCGCCGGCGCATCCGCGCCTCGCGCAGCGTCTCGCCGATCTCTGGCATGAGCAGAGGAGAGGCTACTCAGGCGGTTCCTCGTCGAGCACCGGCACGGGCTGCTCGCCGAGCGCCGCGAGCACGCGCGTGACCTCGCCCTCGCCGATCAGGACCTGGCGCGGCTTGGAGCCCTCGTAGCCCGAGATGACGCCGCGTCGCTCGAGCATGTCGATCAGCCGCCCGGCGCGCGTGTACCCGAGCCGCAGGCGGCGCTGGAGCATCGACGTCGAGGCGGTCTGCATCTCGGCCACGAGCCGGATCGCATCGGCCAGCAAGGGGTCCTCGTCGGGATCGAACCCGTCCTCGCCAGACTCGGGGGCGGCCTCCTCCTCGACCTCCTCCAGCAGCTCCTCGCGGAACTCCGGCTCGCCCTGCTTGCGCCACGCTGTGCAGACGAGGTCGATCTCGGACTCGTCGATGAACGCCCCCTGGATGCGCTGCAGGCGCGAGGACCCGACCGGGGAGAAGAGCATGTCCCCTGCCCCCAGGAGCGTCTCGGCGCCGTTCTGGTCGAGGATCACGCGCGAGTCCGTCTGCGAGGACACGGCGAAGGCGATCCGCGACGGGACGTTGGCCTTGATCATGCCCGTGATCACGTCCACCCGCGGCGACTGG
>Ga0214469_1000999_pt1 | contig 10414 bp, 9 predicted proteins | sample RVTome_10_FD_187340 | JGI IMG/M metagenome (GOLD analysis project Ga0214469, IMG submission 187340) | Soil microbial communities from uranium-contaminated site in the Upper Colorado River Basin, Wyoming, United States - RVT153D57 HiSeq ... | reverse complement strand
GCGCGCTGCCCGTGCACGGCACAGCGCCGGTGAGGGCGTGGAGCAGCGAGGTCTTCCCTGCGCCGTTGGGTCCGATGAGCGCGGTCCACCCGCCCGCCGGCACGGCGAGCGCTACGCGGTCGACGACCGTGTGGGTGCCGTAGCGCACCGTCAGGTCCCGCACATGGACCGGCGCGGGCCCGCCGGTGTGCAGCTGCACCGTCGCGGTCATTGGAGCCGCCGGTGACGAAGGATCCAGGCGAAGAAGGGTGCGCCCAGGAACGCGGTGACGACGCCGATGGGCACCTCCGCCGGCGACAGCACCGTCCGCGACAGCAGGTCGGCAAGTATCAGGAACGCCGCACCGAACAGCAGGGACAGCGGCAGGATCGCGCGGTACCCGCCGCCGGTCAGCAGGCGCACCGTGTGGGGGACGATGATCCCGACGAACCCGATGAGCCCGCTGACGGCGACGGCGGCCGCGGTGCCCAGCGATGCGGCGATCACCACGACGAGCCGCACGCGCGACGCCGACACGCCCAGTGCGACGGCCTCGCGGTCGCCGACGCTGAGCACGTCGAGCAGGCGGCGGTGGACCAGCAGCACGGCCACGGCGACCGCGACGTAGGGCAGGATCAGCCGCACCTCGCTCCACCCTGTGGTGGCCAGCCGTCCGAGCAGCCATGCGTAGACCCGGCGCAGCGAGTCGGCCTCACGCTGCTGCACGAAGGTCTGCACCGCGGTGAAGAAGGCGGTCACCGCGACGCCTGCGAGGATCAGCGAGACCGTGTCGCGTTGCCCGCCGACCGAGCGGCTCAGCAGGTAGGTCGCCGCCACGCCCGCGAGTGCGCCGGTGAACGCCGCGAGCGGCAACGGGTCGATGATCCAGCCGCCGCCCGCGCCGTAGGCGAACACGAGGGTCGCTCCGACCCCGGCACCCGCGGCCACGCCGAGCAGGTAGGGGTCGGCGAGCGGGTTGCGGAACACGCCCTGATACCCGGCGCCCGCCGTCGCCAGCATCGCGCCGACCAGTCCGCCCAGCACCACGCGCGGCACGCGCAGCTCCCAGACGATGGCCGTGTCGCGCGCTGACAGCCCCGACGGCGCGTCGATGAACGGCAGGCGGTCGAGTGCCGACATCGTGACCCCCCCGATGGGCAGATCGACGGGACCGAGCGCCACGCCCGCGAGCGCGGCCACGAGCACGGCGGCGACACCGGCGAGCAACCACAGCGGGTGCGCGCGGCTGGAGGCCGTCACCGGCGGTGCGGCTGGGCCCGGCGGGGTTCCGGGCCCGCGGCCGGGGCGTGTGGCGCCCGGCGCGGTGGCGGTCATGACGCTCCGGCGTCGACGTGGGTCTCGACCGCCTCAGCGATGGTGTCCAGGAGGTCGACAACCCGTGGACCCCAGCGCGACGCCACGTCGTCGTCGAGCTCGATCACGGCGTCACTGGTGACGGCGTCGAGCTGGTCCCAGCCCGGCCGCTGGGCGACCGTGTCGGCGGACTGCCCGCAGCATTTGGTGTCGGCCAGGAACACCAGATCCGGGTTGGCGTCGATGATGAATTCCGAGGACAGCTGCGGGTAGTCACCGGCACCGCCGGTCGCCTCGTCGGCGATGTTGCGCAGGCCGAGCATGCTGTAGAGCTGGCCGATGAACGTCGCGCTGGTCACCGAGTAGTAGGTGTCGTCGAGCTCGTGGTAGTAGGTCGCCGAGGCGCCGGTGGACGGCGCTCCGGCCAGGATCTCGCTGATGTCCTCGCCCATCTGCTCGATCAGCGCCGTCGCGCCGTCGTGGTTCCCGGTCACCGCTCCGAGCTGGGCGATCTGGGCGTAGGTGTCGTCGAGTTCGGTCGCCGCCGGCAATGACAGCGCGGGGATGTCCAACTCGGCCAGCGACGCCTCCAGGTCGCCGGGGTCGTCGGCGAAGACCACCAGGTCGGGCGCGTAGCCGGCGATCGCCTCGACGTTGGGTTCCGATGCCGCCAGGTCCGTCGTCGGCACGTCGGGCGGGTAGTTGGAGAAGCTGTCCACCGCGACCGTCTGGTCGCCGGCGCCGATGGCGAACAGCATCTCGGTCGCGGTCGGCGAAAGCGAGACGATGGCTTCGGGGGGCGCGTCGAGCGTGATCTCGCCGTTGGCTGCTTCGACGGTGACTGGAAAGCCGGCCGTTGCGGACGGCGACGGTGACGGCGACGCGGCGACCGCCGCCGCCGAAGGGCCGGCGTCTGCGGCGCCGCCGGATGCGGCGCACGCGGTCGCGAGCAGCAGGGCGAAGAGAAGAAGTGCCGCGCGAGCGGCGATCGAGCGAAACATCGAGGTCCCTCCACTGTGGAGGGATGAAAAGCGCTCGTCGGCTGGGGCCGCACGAATTGCTCTTCATCCGAGAGCGGGTCCGTGACCGTCGCGTCAGGCGACCTGGCTCGTTCCCGACCGGCGCATGCGGCAGACCACCGCGACGCACGTCGGGACTTCACAGTTGCGGGACAGCGCCGGAGTTTCACCGGACTTCGCTGGCCGCGACGGTACCGCTGCCATGGAACAGCGGTGCCGGGAGACTACCGCGCGGGCGTCCCGCACTCAATCAGCGCGGGCGACCATCGGCGTCGCCATCGCATCACCCAACCGCGGCCCGCGTCCCGGTCGCCGCCCGGCCGTCGGTCACCGACAGTGCGCGTTCGATCGAGTCGAGCATCCATTCGAAGCTCTGGTCGACGTCGACGTCCAGCCCGAAACCGGCGTCGTTCTCGAGCACCGCGAACCCATGGAGCGCGCTGCGGACGGCTCGCGCGGCATGCACGAGTTCGGCCTGCGGAAGGCCGAACCCGGTCAGGATGGCCAGCACCGGCTCGAGCAGTCGGGCCGCCTTCGCCTCATACTCGGCATCCCCCGGTCGGCTCACCTGCGTCAACGGGTATACGCCAGGGTGGGCGACGGCGAACCCCCGGTAGGCATGCGCCATCGCCCTGAAGCCGTCGGCGCCCGAGCGCCCCATCGCGGCGGCACGGCATGTGTCCGCCAGCCGGTCGATGCCGTCGAGCGAGACGAGTCGCTCGAGCGCTCCCAGGCTTTCGATGTGGTTGTAGAGCGACGGCGACTTGACGCCGAGATCGTCGGCCACCCTGGCGAGCGTGAGGGCGGCGCGTCCTTCGCGGTCCACAAGCGACGCCGCGGCGCGCGCGACCGCGTGCGGCGTCAACCCGGCCCGTGGCATCAGGGGAGCCGTTGCAGGAACGAGAGAATGGCCTGCGCGACGACATCGGGTTGCTCGACGTGCGGGTAGTGCCCCGCACCCTCGATGATCAGGTGCGCACCGTGCAACTGGGCCGCGGTCGATTCCGCCTCGGCAACCGGGTCGGCGAAGTGGTCATCCGCGGAGCCGAAGATCACCAGGCTGGGGAGATCGAACCGCTCGATCCTGCCGTCCACGCCGTCCCTGTCGGCTGTGAGGGTCCGGCGCACCGCTCGGCGGCGGGACGGGTCGGCGAGCATCGTCCGCAGTCGGGAGACCTCGGTTGCGAGATCGTCGGGTGGTGAAGCCTTGTACCAGCCGGTGTAGAGCCGCGCCCAGACGCCCTGGGCCCAAGGTCCGCGGAGAAGCAGGCCGGTGGCCACCGACAGCAGGCGTCCCTTCACCGAGCGATCGGCGTGCAGGTGCGGGCTGATGGCGACGAGTCCGCTGATGCGGCCGGAGTGACCTGTGGCGGCCCAGACCGTGGCCGCCGGTGCGAACGACGTCGCCACGACGACGGCGGGCCCGGCGTCGAGCGATTCGATCAGGTTCGCGATGGCGTCCGCGGTCGACGCCACCGTGTACTCGGATGCGGTCGGCGAATCGCCGTGGCCGGGAAGGTCGGCGGTCACGACGCGGTATCCCGCAGATGCGAGATCGTCGACGATGAACCGGTACTCGCTTCTCAGGTCACCTGCCCCGGGCAACAGAACGACTAGTTGCCCGGATCCTCCGGTGTCGTCGTGGGCGAGCTGCGCCGGCTGTGTCCGGCGGAGCATCTGGGAATCCTCATTACTATGCATCGTCGCATAATAGCTAATGATCTTAGTTTTGTCCATCGCGGTCAGCGCAGCTTGACGACCGTATCGGTCTCGGCGGACTCGTAGGCCGCGTCGATGACCTCGACGCTGTGCAGGTAGTCCTCGCCGTCGGTCTCGAACGGCAGGCTCGATCGCAGGGCGTCGATGAAGTGGTGCTGCGTGGCGTAGACGCTGTCACCCGCGAAGCCCAGGTCAGGCACCTCGTAGTCGACCAGCTCGGGGATGCCGCCGAGCGGATGGACGGTCAGGCCGCCGTCACCGTCGAGCAGCAGGTGCCCGCTCGAACCGTCGATGCGCATGGTGCCGAAGGTCAGACGTGGGTCGGCGGCGCTGTCCTCGCCGTAACGGCTGGCGTCGAGCGTCGCCGTCAGACCCCCGACGAAGCCGAGCACCATGATCGCGGCGTCCTCGCCCGCCAGTGCGGGGTTCTGGCGCTGTGTGCGCGCGTAGACCGTCTCGACATCACCGAACAGGAAGCGGAACGTGTCTGCGAAGTGGACGCCGACCTCGCGCAGCAGCAGGCGCGGCTCGGTCCAGAACGCGCTGTCTCGGTCCATGTAGGCGTCGGGACCCCAGCCTTCGCCGGTGCGCATGCGGAACGCCAGCGAGAACGGGTCGCCGATCACACCTGACGCGAGCAGCTCGTGGATCTTGCGGTACCACGGCTGCATGCGCCAGTTCTCGTGGACCATGAACCGGACCGGCATGCGTGCCATCTGGCGCACGACCTCGACCTCTCCCGCGGGCGTGGGTGCGAGCGGCTTCTGGCAGATGACGTGGGCTCCGCGCTCGGCCGCGTACACGCACATCTCGCGGTGGGTCTCGGCCGGCGTGACGATGTCGACGAAGTCCGGCTGCTGCGAGTCGATCATCTCGCGCCAGTCGGTGAACCGCGCGGTCACCCCGAACCGCTGTGCCAGCTCATCGGCGTTGTTGGGCTCGATGTCGCAGATCGCGCTGATGCGGACGTCCGGTAGGCGAGACCAGGCGTCGATGTGGTACGCCGCGAACTGCCCAGCCCCGATCATCACCCCGTGCAGGCGTGCGTCGGTGGACATGGAGCTCTCCTCCTCGGCTGTGGATGTGCCTGCGCCCCCATTGCCGGCAAGGGCAGCCTACGGTTCACGCGTGGTGGTCGGCAATCGGCGGCTGTGCACGAGCAAGCAAGGGGTGTCGGCTAGATCCAGCTGTTCATCAGCATTCGCATGCGCCAGGCGTTCTCGGTGATCTGGAACCCGTAGTAGATGGGTGACCAGTAGACGAACGCACCCAGGGCGACGAGGCCGACGATCGCGGGCGCCCAGCGCCAGGCCGGGTACCGCAGCGCGTGACCGGCCGCCCAGCCGAGCATGAGCACGATCAGCGGGACCATCGGCAGGGCGTAGAAGAAGAACAGCGGCCGCGCCTGCACGAACCACGGCAGGTACTGGGCGAACAGCAGCACCGCGATGGTCGCGGCGACGCGATCGCGGCGTCTGATCGCCGCCCACAGCAGCAACGGATAGATCGGTACCGCCACCCACCAGACCGCCGGGTTGCCGAGACCGACGATCTCCTCGACGTGACCGTCCTCGACCGCGCACGGTTCGTCGCTCTCGTCCGAGCACGACTCGTAGTAGTAGACGACCGGGCGCCGCGTCACCGGCCAGTTGCTCGCGCTCGCCCGGTAGCTGTGGGTGACCTCCAGGTCGCGGTGGAACCGGTAGATCTCCTGCTGCTCGCCGAACCACCCGCGCAGCATCTCGCGCGGTCCGACCTCGCACGGCCGGTCGGCGCACACCGCGTTGCCGGGCCGCGTGTACTCGTAGTTGGCGAACCATGAGACATACGACCCGACGTAGATGAGCGCAGGCAGCACGAGAAGAGCGGCCAGACCGCCGGCGGCCAGGCGCACAGGTTGGCGCAACCACCGACCGGTCACCGCACGGCGCCACGCCAGCTCACTGCACAGCAGGAACAGGCCGGCGCCCCCGATCGCCAGCACCGCGGACCACTTGGTCGCCAGCGCGAGACCGAACGCCACGCCGGCCAGCCACAGGTGGGGCCGAGGGGTGCGTGGCAGACGGACATCACGACCGGACGCGTGAGACGCTTCCGGGCGCGCCGCGTCGTCCTCGGGTGCGTCGGCGGCGTCGGGTGCGTCGACGGCGGTGACCAGGTACCAGCGTTGGTCGCGGTCGATGAGCAGGCACCAGAACCCCACCGCGACGAACAGCGCGAGGAAGCCGTCCAGCATGGAGATGCGGCTCATGGTCAGGGCGAGGCCCTCGATCGACAGCAGGAACGCCGCCAGCGCCGAGACGCCGCGACGCCGGAACAGTCGCAGCCCGATGAAGTAGGTCACCCCGACCAGCAGGGTGCCCGCGACGGCCGACGCCACCCGCCAGCCCAATGAGTTGTCGCCGAACACGGCGATGCCGCCGGCGATGAGCCATTTGCCCACGGGCGGGTGCACCACGAAGCTGGGGTCGACCCCCTGTGAGGGGTCGCTGGCGACCTTCGGGCTCGCCTCGACCCCGTAGTCGAGCACCTGGGCGGCGTTCTCCGCGTAGTACGTCTCGTCGAAGTAGATGCGCTCGGGGTGCGACAGGTAGGCGAAGCGAAGGCCGGCTGCGAACAGGACGATCACGAGGGGCAGCACCCAACGCAGGTACGTGGTGCTCGTCCCATCCTGGAGCGGCCACGCGTCCCTGCGGTCGGAGCCGGGTGGTCCGTCGGTGAGCTGTTCGTCGGAAGCGCCGACATCCAGTGCCATGTCGCGTGCAGTGTAGCGGCGCTGTTCGGCTCTACCGTGGAGACAGATCGAGGAAGGCAGGCACGTGGGGAAGCGAGACGGTCAGGGCGGGCGCATCGTCCTGGTCGCGACACCGATCGGCAACCTGGGCGATCTGAGCCCACGGGCGGCCGCCGCGCTGGCCGACGCCGACGTCGTCGCCGCCGAGGACACCCGCCGCACCGGCCGGCTGCTGGCGCATCTCGAGCTCCGGCGCCCCATGCTGCGCTACGACGACCACACCGAGCAGGGACGCACCACGGACCTGCTCGACCGCGCCGCCGCAGGCGAGACGGTGGTGGTCGCCACTGACGCCGGGACGCCGGCGATCAGCGATCCCGGCTACACCCTCGTGCGCGCCGCGGCCGAGCGTGGCGTGCCGGTCGAGCTGGTGCCGGGGCCGGTCGCAGCGGTCCACGCGCTGGTGCTGTCGGGCCTGCCGACCGATCGCTTCGCCTTCGACGGGTTCCTGCCGCGCCGGCCGGCGCAACGCCGCGCCCGCATCGCCGCGCTGGTGGAGGAGGACCGCACGGTGGTGCTGTACCTGAGCCCACACCGCGCCGCCGACGAGCTGGCCGATCTGGCAGCCGGACTGGGCGCGCGGCCGGCTGCGCTGGCGCGCGAGCTGACCAAGCTGCACGAGGAGGTTCTGCGGATGCCGTTGCCCGCGCTGGCCGAGCGGGTCGCCGCCGACGGCGTCCGCGGTGAGCTGACGCTGGTCATCGGCGCGCTGCCGCCGCAGGAACACGGCGCCGTCGACGACGACACGCTGGTAGAGCGGGTGCGCGCGCTGATCGCCACCGGCGTCGCGCGCAACACCGCGATCGCCGACGTCGCACGCGCGGCCGGCGTGCCGCGCGGCAGGGTCTACGACGCGGTGGTCGTCGCCGGCCGCTGACGGTCAGATAGCGTCCGTGCACCACCGGCGTGGCGCGGCGCATTACCCTCGACGCCGGTACCCGACATCCGAACGGCACAAGAGAACCGACGCAATGAGCGCAGACAGCGAAGCGGTAGGTCGTCGAACATGACCTCAGACAGCGAAGCGGTAGGTCATCGAACATGAGCAGCGGCAAGGACACCTTCTACATCACGACGCCGATCTACTACGCCAACGACGTGCCGCACATCGGGCACGCCTACACCACCGTGGCCGCCGATGTGCTGGCGCGGTGGCGCCGCCTCAACGGTGACCGCGTGTTCTTCCTGACGGGCACCGACGAGCACGGCCAGAAGGTCGCCCAGGCGGCCGCCGAGCGCGGTGTCGACCCTCAGGTCCACGTCGACGAGATCAACCCCCGCTGGCACGAGATGCTGTCGCTGCTGCGGATCTCCAACGACGACTTCATCCGCACGACGCAGCCGCGCCACACGCAGCGGGTCCAGGAGTTCATGCAACGCCTGCACGACCAGGGTGACCTGTACACCGCGACCTACGCCGGTCCGTACTGCGTGCGCTGCGAGGCGTACTACACCGTCGAGGAGCTTCTCGACGGGCAGCTGTGCCCCATCCACCGCCGGCCGGTCGAGCAGCTGGAGCAGGAGAACTGGTTCTTCCGGCTGTCGAAGTACGCCGACGACCTTCTCCGGCTCTACGACGAGCGCGCGGACTTCGTCCGCCCGCAGGCGCGCCTCAACGAGGTCCGCTCGTTCGTGGCGGCCGGCCTGGAGGACATCTCGGCCTCGCGCAGCTCGTTCGACTGGGGCGTGCCGGTGCCGTGGGAGCCCGGTCACGTGTTCTACGTGTGGTTCGATGCGCTGCTCAACTACATCACCGCCGCGGGCTTCGGCGCCGACGACGAGCAGTTCGAGCGCCGCTGGCCCGCCGACGTCCACCTCATTGGCAAGGACATCCTGCGCTTCCATGCCGTGTACTGGCCGGCGATGCTGATCGCGGCCGGTGTCGAGGTGCCCCATCAGATCTTCGCGCACGGCTTCCTGCTGGTCGGCGGCGAGAAGATGGGCAAGTCGAACGCGACCGGCATCGCGCCGCAGCGCCTCGTCGACCACTTCGGCAGGGACTGCTACCGCTACTACTTCCTGCGTGAGCTGTCCTTCGGCAACGACGGGACGTTCTCGTGGGAGTCGATGGCCGAGCGGTACACCGCCGACCTCGCCAACGACCTGGGCAATCTGGCGAACCGCGTGCTGAACATGGTCGGCTCCTACTGCGACACCCGCGTGCCCGAACCCGGCGGTGAACCCGGCGAGCCGGAGGCGCGGCTGGCCGAGGATCTGGCCACGGCGACCAGCGGGCTCCAGGCGTTCGATCGCCTGGACTTCAAGTCCGGCCTGTCGGATCTGTGGACGTTCGTGTCCGGCGTCAACCGCTATGTCGAGGCCCGTGCACCGTGGGCTCAGCGCAAGGCCGGCGATGTCGACGGTCTCAACCTGACCCTCTACACGTGCGTCGACGCGTTGCGCATCATCGCCGTGCTGGTGTCGCCGGTCATGCCCGACGCCGCGGAGGCGTTGTGGGCAAAGCTGGGGCTCGACGAGGACCTGTGGGACCAGCGCCTGCCGCGCGCGGCGTCGCAGGGCCTGCTCCCGCCGGGCGTGGCCACCCGGCGCGGTGACCTGCTGTTTCCCCGGCTCGAGGACGGCTAGGCCGCGGTCCGAGCGCTGGATGCCTGCTGGTAGGCTGAGCGTTCGCGGACCGAGACCCAGTCACAGCAACGCCATCACCTGGACGGAAGGTCCGGCACGGTGTACACCGACACGCACTGCCATCTCGAGATGCTCGAAGGCGAGCTTCCGCACGCCATCGTCAGGCGTGCGAACGATGCGGCGGTCGACACGTTGCTGACCGTGGGCGTCGACCTGGCGTCGTCGGCGGAGTGCGTGCACACCGCGGGAGCCATCCCCGGTGTGTGGGCGGTGGTGGGCATCCACCCGCACAACGCGATCGAAGCGACCACGGGAGTGCTCGAACGCCTTGCGCAGCTCGCGGGCCACCCACGCGTGGTGGGCATCGGAGAGACCGGCCTGGACTACTACCGCGACCACTCGCCGCGGGACCTGCAGGCGTCGGCGTTCCGGGCCCACATCGACATGGCCAAGAAAGTCGGCAAGACGCTGGTCGTCCACTGCCGGGACGCCCACGACGACCTGGTGGCGGTGCTCGAGGAGGAGGGCGCGCCCGACAAGGTCGTCTTCCACTGCTTCTCGGGTGACGTCGGCCTCGTCGACCGCTGCAGCGCCAACGGCTGGTTCATGTCGTTCGCGGGCACGGTGACGTTCACCAACGCGCCCGAGCTGCGCGAGGCCGCCGCACACGCGCCGGTCGAGCTGCTGCTGACCGAGACCGACTCGCCGTACCTGTCGCCCCACCCGCACCGCGGTGAGACCAACGAACCGGCACGCGTCACCTACGTCACCGCCACGCTTGCCGAGCTCCACGGCATGAGTCAGGCCCAGATGGCCCAGCTGACCAGCACCAACGCACGGCGCGCGTTCGCACTGCCTGCCGTGAAGGGAAGCTCCTGAGGCGGCGGTGCTCGGACGTGGGCCATCGGGACGCGCGCCTGCTGACTGTCGCGGACGTCCGCGCGCTGCTGCGGCGGCACGGGTTGGCACCCAACCGCCGGCTCGGTCAGAACTTCGTCATCGA
>Ga0214469_1000998_pt1 | contig 10422 bp, 9 predicted proteins | sample RVTome_10_FD_187340 | JGI IMG/M metagenome (GOLD analysis project Ga0214469, IMG submission 187340) | Soil microbial communities from uranium-contaminated site in the Upper Colorado River Basin, Wyoming, United States - RVT153D57 HiSeq ... | reverse complement strand
CATGACCACCACCTTCGCCGCGCTGGGCGTCTCGCCCGATCTCGTCGCGGCGCTCGAGCGCGACGGGCTCACCGAGCCGTTCCCGATCCAGGCGCTCACCATCGAAGACGGCCTCGCCGGCCGCGACATCTGCGGCAAGGCGAAGACGGGTTCCGGCAAGACCCTGGCGTTCGGTCTCCCGCTCCTCGACCGGGTGGGCAAGGCCGACGCCCGCCGGCCTCGGGCCCTCGTCCTGGTCCCTACCCGCGAGCTGGCCAACCAGGTCAAGAACGTGCTCGCGCCGCTCGCCCGGCTCTGCGATCGTCGGGCCGTCGCCGTCTACGGCGGCGTGTCGATGGAGCCGCAGACGAAGGCGTTGCGCAAGGGCGTCGACGTCGTGATCGGCACCCCGGGTCGCCTCATCGACCTGATGGAGCGCAGCGAGCTGTCGTTGGCCGCGGTCGAGGTCCTCGTGGTCGACGAGGCCGACCGCATGGCCGACATGGGATTCATGCCCCAGGTGCAGAAGCTGCTGCACCGCATCGAGTCCGAGCACCAGACGATGCTGTTTTCGGCGACGCTCGACGGCGCCATCAAGCGTCTCGTCGACCGTTACATGCACGACCCCGTGTACCACGAGGTTGAGTCGGACGAGCCGACCGTCGAGGAGATGGAGCACCGCTTCCTCTTCGTGCACCAGATGGACCGCATCAAGGTCGCGGCCGCGATCACGCAGGGCGTCGACCGCACCCTCGTGTTCGTGCGCACCAAGCGCGGCGCCGACCGGCTCGTCACGCAGCTCCGCCGCGAAGGCGTGCGCGCCGGCGCGATCCACGGCGACCTCCGCCAGGGTGCCCGCGAGAAGGCCCTCGCCGACTTCGGCAACGGCAAGATCCCGGTACTCGTCGCGACCGATGTTGCCGCCCGGGGTCTACATATCGACGCCGTCGACGTCGTCGTGCACTTCGACCCCGCCGACGACGAGAAGGCATACCTCCACCGCTCGGGCCGCACGGCGCGTGCCGGTGCCAAGGGCGTCGCGGTGACGCTGATGCTCTGGAACCAGGAGAACGACGTGCGGATGGTGCAGAAGCGCCTCGGGCTCGACGAGCCCATCGTCGAGGTGTTCTCCAACGACCACCGCCTCGCCGACCTCCACGCGTTCGACGAGCGCGAGGACGCAATCGCGTAGCCGTAGCAGCTGCCATCCCCCGGCGAGGGGGCGGGGTTCCCCCGGCCCCGGACCGCCAGGATTGCGCGGGAGCGGCGCGCGAAGCGAGCGCGACCAGGAAAGTCAGCGCCTGACGATCTTGACGTCGGCGGGGTCGTCTCCGGCGTCGGGCTCGAGGACGTCGAGCGTGCCCCTCCGGCGGGCCTCCGCCAGGTGGCGTTCACGCGCCTGGCGATGCAGCTGGCCGCGCTGCATGCGCTGGTGCCGCAGCACGATCGCAACCACCACGCCCGCGGCCACGAAGACGCCCAACATCTTCAGGAACGGGAAGCCTGCACCTCCGCCTCCTCCGTCGTCGTCGGTCTGCGCGGCCGGACGGCGCGGCGCGGGAGCGGCCGGCTCTGCGACGGGCGCGCCCGGTCCCCTAGCCCCGAACGGCGACACGGGCGGCGCACCCAACGGACGGGGAAGGCCCGTCAGCGCGATGAGACGCCCTTGGATCGTCGAGATCCCGGTGTCGGGGATCCGCTCGCCAGTTCCCTTGCTCCCCGGCTCGGTGGCGAAGCCGCGGTCGAGCAGTCCGGCAGCGACGGCGTTGGGGTCCTCGGCGTTGAGCACCACCGCGATCAACGCGCGTCCCTCGCGCTGGGCTGATGCCACGACCACGTTGCCCGCCGCCGCCGAGAAGCTCGTCTTCATCCCGGTGGCATCCGGGTAGAGGCGCAGGAAGTCGTTGACGTTCTCGCTCAGGCCCGTCTCTTCCCCGTCGGGTGTCACGACGCGGTAGTCGAGGAGTGTCACGATCTCCATCAGCTCCGGCGTGCCGAGCACGTTCGCGGCGACGACCGCGAGGTCGTAGGCGCTCATGCTGCTGCTGCCATTGACGGCGGTCTCGTCATCCACGCCGGCAGGGTCGGCGAAGGTGCTGTCCGTGAGCCCCATGAGGGTGCCGACGCGGGTCATCTCGGTCGCGAACGTCTCGACTGAGCCGGCCGCACCCTCGGCGAGCGCATACGCAGCATCGTTCGCCGACGTCAGCAGCATCGCCTGCACGAGGTCGACGGTCGCCCACGTCGTGCCCGCGCGCATGCCCAGGGTCGGGTCGGGGGCGCCGGCGGCGCGGGCAGTCGTGAGGACGCGGTCCTCGTTGGGGATGCGCTGGAGAGCGGTGAGCGCCGTCATGAGCTTGATGGTGCCGGCGACGGGGAGCGCCTCGTGCTCGGCGTGGGCTTCGAGGACCGCGCCAGACTCGGGGTCGACGAGGATGTAGGCCCTGGCCTCGCCCGCGGTCTGGCCGGGGCGCGGTGGCCCGTCGGCCGTCGCGGCCAGAGGCGTCGCTCCGACCAGCAGCACACCGACGACAAGAGCCCCCACTGCCCTGAACACGTTGGAAAGAGTACGGGAAATGGTGTCCGGGACCGCGAGCGGCATGCGACCATGGCGGTGATGGGACGGATCTCGCGGCGCATCGCCGCTATCACCGAATCCGCCACCCTCGCGGTCGACGCCCGGGCGAAGGCGCTCAAGGCCGCGGGCGAGGACGTCATCGGCTTCGGCGCCGGCGAGCCCGACTTCCCGACTCCCGACCACATCGTCGAGGCGGCCGTCGCCGCGTGCCGCGACCCGGCCAACCATCGCTATACGCCCACTGCTGGGATCCCCGCGCTGCGCGAGGCCATCGCGGCCAAGACCGAGCGTGACTCGGGTTACGAGTGCACTGCGTCGCAGGTGGTCGTGACCAACGGCGGCAAGCACGCCGTCTACAACACGTTCCAGACGCTGCTCGACCCCGGCGACGAGGTCATCGTGCTGGCGCCGTACTGGACCAGCTATCCCGAGGTGATCGCGCTGACGGGCGCCGAGGTCGTCGTCGTCCCGACCGATGAGTCGACGGGCTTCCGTGCGAGCATCGACCAGCTCGAAGCCGCCCGCACGGCCCGCACCAAGGCGCTGCTGTTCGTCTCACCGTCGAACCCCACCGGCGCCGTGTACCCGCCGAGCGAGGTCGAGGCCATCGGTAGGTGGGCCGTCGAGCACGGCGTCTGGGTCGTCACCGACGAGATCTACGAGCACCTGACCTTCGGTGAGCACCGCTTCGCGTCGATGCCGACCTTGGTGCCGGAGCTCGCAGACACCTGCGTGGTGCTCAACGGCGTCGCCAAGACCTACGCCATGACCGGGTGGCGCGTGGGATGGCTCATCGCGCCCCTCGACGTCGTCGCCGCGGTGACGAACCTCCAGTCGCACTCGACGTCGAACGTCGGCAACGTGTCGCAGCGGGCAACTCTGGCGGCGGTGAGCGGCGACCTCGAGGCGGTCGCCGCCATGCGGGACGCGTTCGAGCGGCGGGGAAGCACGATGCACGAGCTGCTGAACGCGATCCCCGGCGTGAGCTGCTTCCGCCCCGAGGGGGCGTTCTACTGCTTCCCGTCGTTCGCGGACGTGCTCGGGCGCGAGTACGCGGGTGTCACGCCCCAGACGTCGCTCGATCTCGCCGCGCTCCTGCTCGACGAGGCGAAGGTGGCGATCGTGCCGGGCGAGGCGTTCGGGGCTCCCGGCTACGCCCGCCTCTCCTTCGCGCTCGCCGACGATGACCTGGCCGAAGGCGTGCAGCGCATCGCAAAGCTCCTCGCCTGACCGTCTAGGTTGCTGAGATGCCGGCTTCCCGGGTTCTCGTCACGGAGCAGCTCGCCGCCAGCGGCATCGACGCGCTGCGCAGCGCCGAGCTCGACGTCGACGAGCAGCTCGGGCTCTCGCCCGAGGGCCTGCTCGACGCGGTGCCGGGCGCGGCGGCGCTGATCATCCGCAGCGCCACCCAGGTGACGGCCGAGGTGCTCGACGCCGGGCGCGATCTCGTCGTCGTCGGACGCGCTGGCATCGGGCTCGACAATGTCGACGTCGAGGCGGCAACGCGGCGCGGGGTGATGGTGGTCAACGCGCCGCAGTCGAATGTGCTCTCGGCGGCAGAGCACACGGTCGCCCTCATGCTCGCCCAGGCCCGCAACATCCCCCAGGCCGACCGCGACCTTCGCAGCGGCGCCTGGAACCGCTCCCGCTGGGAGGGGGTCGAGCTCTACGGCAAGACACTCGGCATCGTGGGGCTCGGCCGCGTCGGAGTGCTCGTCGCGCAGCGGGCACTGGCGTTCGGCATGCGCCTGTCCGCGTACGACCCCTATGTGAGCGCGGAGCGCGCCCGCCAGCTCGGCGTGCAGCTCGCACCCACGCTCGAAGAGCTCGTCGCCTCGGCCGACTTCCTCACCGTCCACCTCCCGAAGACACCCGAGACCCTCGGTCTCATCGGCCGCGACCTGCTCGCGAAAGCCAAGCCGACGCTCCGTATCGTCAACACGGCGCGGGGTGGGATCGTCGACGAGGGCGCGCTCGCCGAGGCTCTCCGCGACGGTCGTATCGCGGGCGCGTCGCTCGACGTGTTCGCGGCCGAGCCCACGACCCAGTCGCCCCTGTTCGGATTGGATTCCGCAGTCGTCACGCCGCACCTGGGAGCGTCGACGGCCGAAGCCCAGGACAAGGCCGGCCAGACCATCGCGGAACAGGTGGTGCTGGCACTCAGGGGCGACTTCGTTCCGTACGCGGTCAACGTCGCCGCGAGCGAGGCCTCCGAGACGGTGCGACCGTTCCTGCCGCTCGCCGAACGGCTCGGCGTGCTGTTCACTGCGCTCGCGGGCGGCGTCGTCGACGACCTCGACGTGAGCTACGAGGGCGAGATCGCCGACTACGACTGTCGCGTGCTCACGCTCGCTGTCCTCCGTGGTGTGCTCACGACGGTCGTCGACGAGCCGGTGTCGTTCGTGAACGCCCCGCAGCTCGCGGCCGAACGGGGGCTGTCGTACCGCGAGACGGTCTCGACCTCCGCGCGCGACTACGTGAACCTGTTGACGCTGCGGGGCACCATCGACGACCGCCCGGTGCATGTCGCCGGCACGCTGTACGGCAAGCAGGAGGCTCCCCGCATCGTCGGGATCGCCGACCACATCATCGATGTTCCTCCGTCGAGCCACATGCTCGTGGTGCGCAACGAGGACGTCCCGGGCGTGATCGGCGCTGTCGCGGGGATCCTGGGGAGGGCCGGGATCAACATCTCCGACATGGACGTCGGCAAGAGCCCGGCGGGCGCGGCCGCGCTCATGGTGCTGGCGGTCGACGAGCCCATGCCGGCGGCGGTCGTCGAGGACGTGCGCGCCGACCCCAGCGTGCTCGACGCCAAGGCGATCGAGCTCGATTTCTAGCTCTCTGGTCGCGCTCGCTTCGCTCGCCGCTCCGCACGCAGCTGGCTGTCCGGGGGATGGCAGCTCCTACCTCTAGCGAGCCGCCTGGCGGAGGCCGTCGCCTTCGGCAGCCGAGGCGTCGCGGTAGCAGCGGTCGGGCCGGGTGCGGTCGTAGCTCTGCCCGCCCGGGACGTGGAAGATCTTGCTGGAGAGCTTCGCCTTGACCGGATGGGTCGCCGGGCAGGCGTCCCCGTTCGGTTCGACCCACGCGGCTCCGTCGCCCGGATCGGTCTCGGGCTCCGCGGCCGGCGCCTCCTCGTCGGAGAGGGGCTCGGACGAACGGGGCTGGGGCGGGTAGGGGAACGGCTGCGGCTCCCATCCGACCCCCGAGTCGCTGCGCTGCTTCTCGAAGTAGCGCCACACGGCGTAGCCCGCCCCGGCCAGCACTCCCAGCTTCAGCACTCGCTTCAGAAACCGGCGCACGACGGCGCCTCCTCTCTCAGCTTCCGCTGCTACCGATGCAGTCTCGCGCGCGTGAATTGACTTCTGCCCGGTGTGCTGCGACCATGACATCCTCATGACCAAGGAACTGCGCACCCAGAGCCTGCTCCTTATCTAGCGGCGAGCACCTTTCGGTGCTCGCGGACGCCTCCTCGTGCCTTCGGGCCGGGGAGGTTTTTCGTTGCAGGAAATCGGGAGCCGGTGAGAGCAGAGAGCGAGCGAGAGATGACCGACCGGGTACGGATCTTCGACACGACGCTGCGGGACGGCGAGCAGTCGCCCGGCATCTCCCTCGACGTGGCCGAGAAGCTCGAGATCGCGGAGCAGCTGGCCCGGCTCGGCGTCGACATCATCGAGGCCGGCTTCCCGATCGCAAGCCAGGGCGACTTCGAGGCGGTCGAGGCGATCGCCAAGAGCGTGCAGGGCTCGACCATCGCCGGACTGTCGCGCACCGGCTTCGCCGACGTCGACCGGGCGTGGGAGGCGGTCCAGCACGCCGAGCGCCCGCGGGTGCACGTCTTCATCGCCACGTCGGCCATCCACATGAAGAAGAAGCTCCGTATGACCGAGGACGACGTCAAGGCCGAGGCCGCGGCCGGTGTCGCCCGCGCTCGGGGCTACTGCGACGACGTGGAGTTCTCGCCCGAGGACGGCAGCCGCTCCGACGCCGACTTCATGACCGAGGTGTGCCAGATCGCGGTCGACAACGGCGCGACGACGATCAACATCCCCGACACGGTCGGCTACGGGGTGCCCGAGGAGTTCGCGTCGCTCATCGAGTTCGTGCTCGATCGGGTGAGGGGCGACTACGTCGTCTCGACCCACTGCCACAACGACCTCGGCCTGGCTGTCGCCAACTCGCTCGCAGGCGTGAAGGCCGGCGCCCGCCAGGTCGAGTGCGCGATCAACGGCCTGGGCGAGCGGGCCGGGAACGCCGCGCTCGAGGAGATCGTGATGGCGATCCGTACCCGCAGCGACTACTTCGGTCACGTCGAGACGGGTGTGCGTTCCGAGGAGCTCGCCCGCACGTCGCGGATCGTCTCGCGCCTCACGGGCTACCCCGTGCAGTACAACAAGGCCGTCGTGGGCCGCAACGCGTTCGCCCACGAGGCCGGTATCCACCAGCACGGCGTGCTCGAAGACCGCGAGACCTACGAGATCATCGACGCCAGCACCGTCGGCCAGGAGGCGGCCCAGATCGTGCTGGGCAAGCACTCGGGGCGCCACGCGTTCTCCGACTCGCTGGCGAAGATGGGGATCCGGATTCAGGGTGACGCGCTCAACTCCGCGTTCACGCGGTTCAAGGAGCTCGCCGACCGCAAGGTCCAGATCACCGAGGCCGACCTCGAAGCGATCGTCGCCGAGGAGCTCGGCGCCGGATACGTGCATCGCTTCGACATCGTGAGCCTCGACTTCACCGGTGGTACGAGCGCGACGCCCACGGCGCGGGTCGTGCTCATCGAGGAGGATGGCAAGGTCGAAGGTGAGGCCGAAGGCAACGGCACCATCGACGCCGCGATGGCAGCGATCGCGAAGGCTACGGGTGTGCACGGCACGCTCACCGACTTTGCGGTGTCGGCGGTCACGGGCGGCGGCGACGCGTTAGGCGACGTGATCGTCCAGCTCGACGCCGACGGTGTGAAGGTGTCGGGCCGGGGCGTGGCCACCGACGTGGTCGAGGCCGCCGCCCGCGCCTACCTCAATGCCGTCAACAAGGTCGTGCGCCTGCGCGAGCGCCCCGACGTGCGCGAAGTCGAAGTCGGGCCGTGAGCGCCGAACCGGCGGTCAACCTCTGGTCGGACCCGGCGTGGGCACAGCGTTACCTCGGCGAGCGCGACGGGATCCCGCACCGGGTCGAGGGCATCACCGTGCTGATGGAGATGGTGCCTCGCCGCCCCCGGCGTGTGCTCGACCTGGGTACCGGCGACGGCTACACACTTGGTCTCCTCCGTGCCGCCGTGCCCTCGGCCGAGGGGGTCGGTGTCGACTTCTCGGCCGAGATGCTGGAGCGGGCCCGCGCCCGCTTCGCCCCAGATCCTGCGGTGCAGATCGTCGAACACGATCTCGACGAGCCGCTGCCCCCTTCGCTCGGTCGCTTCGACCTCGTGGTGTCGAGCTTCGCGATCCACCACTGCGTGCACGAGCGCAAGCGCACCCTCTACGAGGAAGTGTTCGGACTGCTGGAGCCGGGTGGGATGTTCGCCAATCTCGAACACGTCGCGTCGGCCACGCCCGCGCTGCACGTCGACTTCCTCGCGGCCATCGGCAAGTCGGTCGGGGAGGACGATCCCTCCAACAAGCTCCTCGACGTCGAGACCCAACTGCGCTGGTTGCGCGAGCTCGGCTTCGAGGACGTCGACTGCAACTGGAAGTGGCGCGAGCTGGCCCTGCTGTGCGGGGTGAAGCCGAGGACGGTCGGCCCATAGGTCTAGAACGGGGTTACGGGCTCCCGGCGGGCCGTGCGCCGCCTGACCACCGCGGCGAGCTCGATGGCGAGGTCGCGCGTGGGCTCCTGGTCGAACAGGTAGGCGAGGAACTCGTGGTAGGTCATCAGCGTCTCCAACTCCGTTGACGCCCGCCGTTCGCGGGGTGATCTGCTGCGGACGGGTCGTCCGGCGGACGCCACGAGATGTGCCGCAGTCCGGTGGGCTCGGCTGGCTCGCGCGGCACGGCCGGTGCTCGTGGCACGGGCACCGCCTCGGGCGCGGCATGTTGCCGAGGCTCGGGCACCGTGACCGGCGGGGCGACCGGCGCCACGAGCGGCGCCGGGTCGACGGCCTCGGGCCCTCGGCCGAGGAACGCCTCTTCGAGCGCGAGGCGCTCGAGCTCGGCGTCGGCCCACTCCCGCACCTGGCGCACCCGACGTGATTCCTTGAGCTCGGGCGGGGTGTCGACGACGGCTCGGGCGATGGCGGTCAGGACCCGGTCGTCGAACTCGTTGGCGACATGGTCGAGCAGCAGGCCGGCGCTGCGGACCAGGTCAGTTGTGACTAGCTCGCGACCGGCGCGGGCCCGATCGGCTGGCTCGAACGACTGGAGGCGATCGAGTTGCTCCTTCAGTCGAACTCGGGACAGGCTGGATCGTGTCTCCGTGAACACCAGAGCCTCCTTCTCGACCCGCGGGCTCACGGTGCTATCGGGTGACGGAGGGCTCCGATTGAGCGATTTCCTCGCTCTGGGCGGCGTCACCCGCCTCGTCGGCGGGCTCCCACACGACGATGTCGACGGGATGGGCCTTGACCACCCGCCAGGTGGCGGGGCGAGTGGGGCGCGGCGGCGCCGCCGCGGGGATCTGCTCACTGGTACCGCGGACGATGACGTCGTTCGGCCTCCCGTTCCCGATCGTTCCTCCGACGACGGGCGGGGGCGCCGGACCGACAGGCGGGGGCGGTGGTGGTGGCGGCGACGCCACGAGCGTCGAACCGAGCCGAACCGAAACGGCTGCGCCCACCCGCCAGCGGTCGTCGGGGGAGAGCACCGCCGGAATGGTCCCGCCAACCGGCGCCGGGGGAGCGGGTGGCGGCGCGGGTGGCATCGGCGCGGCACCAGGCGGTGCGACAGAAGGAGGTGAAGGGGTCGGGGGCGGCGCCGGCGGCGGGTCGTCTCGGGTCACCTGGGCCCGCGCCCAGTCCCGTAGCTTCGCCTCGGGCTCGGCGGGTCGGGTTGCGATGGGCGCAGTCAAGACGGCCCGCGAGACGGCGCTGCGCAGGTCGCGGTTGCGCTCGTCCCGCACGAAATCGAGCACGACATCGGCGTTGCTGTCGAGGCCCCCCTCGACCAGCGTCGTCGCAGCCCGCAGCCGTTCGCCCGGGTCGGACGACTGGAGCGCCTCGATCTGTCGCGTCTCGCGCCTGGCCCGGGCGCGTCCGGCGCGACCGGGCCACGAGCTGCGCCGCCGCGGGCCGAAGAACTCTGTCTTCGTATCCTCGAAACCCATCGGTCCTCCCGAGGTCCCTGCCGTGCCTCCGCGGTTATCGGGTCGAATCGGGGCGAACCTGAGCCCGTCCGTGGGCCGGTCAGGTGGTGATCCGGGGGGCCCAGGCGGGCCGGGTCTCCTCGTAGAAGGTGATCTCGTCCTCCCGCTCGAGGGTGAGGCCGATGTCGTCGAGACCGTGCAACAGGCGGTGGTGGTGATGGTCCGAGAGGTCGAAGGGCTCGTCGAGGTCGATGGCGGGCACGGCCACGCGGCGGTCGACCACGTCGACGACCACCTCGACGGTGGGATCGTCCTCGATCGCACGCATGATCCGCTCGACCACTTCGGGGGGCAGCTCCACGGGGACCAGGCCGCTCTTCAGGCAGTTGTTGCGGAAGATGTCGGCGAACCGGGGCGAGATCACTGCCCGGAAGCCGTAGTCCTGGAGGGCCCACACCGCGTGCTCCCGCGACGAGCCCGTCCCGAAGTTGGCGCCGGTAACGAGCACCTCGGCACCCTCGTGCTGGTCCTGGTTCAGCACGAAGTCGGAGCTCTCGCGCCACTCCGAGAACAAACCCTCGCCGAAGCCCGTGCGCTCGACACGCTTGAGCCAGTCGCTCGGGATGATC
>Ga0214469_1000997_pt1 | contig 10423 bp, 8 predicted proteins | sample RVTome_10_FD_187340 | JGI IMG/M metagenome (GOLD analysis project Ga0214469, IMG submission 187340) | Soil microbial communities from uranium-contaminated site in the Upper Colorado River Basin, Wyoming, United States - RVT153D57 HiSeq ... | reverse complement strand
CGACAGCGCGGAGATCGAGCGGCGTGCGCGCGCCGGCGGTGGCCTGACCCGTCCCGAGCTGGGACTGCTGCTCGGCTATGCCAAGGCCGATCTGGCAAGGTGGCTGACCGACAGCAGGCTGCCCGGGCAGCCCGCGCTGCGGGTACTGATCGAGCGCTACTTCCCGGACGCCATCACGCAGCGCTTCTCCGACCTGCTCGAAGGCCACCGGCTGCGCGACGAACTCGTCGCCACCCTGCTGGCCAACGACCTGATCAACCATCTGGGCATCACCGCTGTGAGCCGGACGGTGCACCAGCTCGGCTGCGGCGCCGCTCAGGTCGCCGGTGCCTACTGGATCGCGCGGGAGGTCAGCGGCGCGGCCGATGACTGGGAGCTGATCGAGGAGCTGTCCGACCGCCTCGAGCCGGCGTTGCAGTTCCGGTTGAAGCAGCCCGTCGACCGGCTCGTGGACACCTACACCAGGTTGTACGCGTCGCGGCGGCTGCCCGACGACCTGGGCGCCATCATCGAGCGTGACCGCGCGGCGTTCGTGCTCCTGCAGGACGTGTGGCCCAGCGACCCGCCTCCCGGCGTGGCCGCCCAGCGGCGCGAGCTCGTGGCCGAGCTGACGCACCGCGATGTCGACGAGGAGCTGGCGTGGCGCCTGATCGTCCGGCCGGACCTCGCCTTCATCCCGGATGTCGCCGCCGTCGCCAGCGACCGCGACCGTCCGGTCGAGCAGGTCGCCGACGCGTTCATCGAGGTGGGCCGTGAGCTGCCACTCGAACAGGTGGCCGTCAACATCGACCGGATCACCCCTGAGGGACGCTGGCAGCAGTGGGAGCACAAGACGTTGCTCGACGAGTTGCACAGCATCCGCAGGCTGGCGACGCGTCAGGCCATCGACGCCTATCCGCACATGAGCGGTGACGCGGCGGTCCGCCGCCTCTTCAACGACCGGACCATGCAACTCGAACGCGTGTGGACGTTGCTGGCCAGCATCGGCGAGGAGGACGATCCGGATCTCGCGCAGGCGTCGGTGACCATGTCGGCGCTGCGCAGCGTGCTCGGCTGAGCGGCACCGCGGCGGAGGGTCAGCGGTCGTCGACGGCGACGAACTCGCGCTCGGTCGGGCCGGTGTAGATCTGACGGGGCCGGTTGATCCGCGTGTGGGGGTCCTCGGTCATCTCCTTCCACTGCGCGATCCAGCCGGGCAGGCGGCCCAGCGCGAAGATGACCGGGAACATGGGCAGGGGAATGCCCATCGCGCGGTAGATGAGACCCGAGTAGAAGTCGACGTTGGGGTACAGCTTGCGCTCGACGAAGAAGTCGTCGTTGAGGGCGACTTCCTCGAGGCGGCGCGCGACCTCGAACAGCGCGTCCTCACCCACGAGCTTGCCGATGATGCGGTCAGCCGTGTCCTTGATCAGGCGCGCCCGCGGGTCGTAGTTCTTGTAGACGCGGTGGCCGAAGCCGGGAAGGCGGAAGGGATCGTCGGGGTTCTTGGCCCGTTCGACGAAGGCATCGACGTCGTCGTCGGCGTCGCGGATGTGCATGAGCGTCTGGACGACGTCCTGGTTGGCGCCGCCGTGGCGCGGGCCCCACAACGCCGTGATGCCCGCGGCGATCGATCCGAAGACGTTCAGATGACTCGAACCGACCATCCGGACAGTCGACGCTGAGCAGTTCTGTTCGTGGTCGGCGTGCAGGATGAGGAGCATCTCCAACGCATTCGCGACATCCTCGTCCACTTCGTATGGTTCGGCCGGCACAGCGAACATCATGGACAAGAAGTTCTCGGCGTAGCCGAGGTCGTTGCGCGGGTAGATGTAAGGCTGTCCGATGGACCGCTTGTATGACCAGGCCGCCACCGTGGGTAGCTTGGCCATCAGCCGGTAGATCGAGACCTCGACGTCCTCGGGGTCACTCGGGTCGTAGTGATCCTGGTAGAACGTCGACATCGCGTTGGTGGCGGACGACAGGATCGCCATCGGATGCGCGTCTGGTGGAAATGCGTCGAAGAATGGACGCATGTCCTCTCGTAGCAGTGTGTGACGGGTGATGTTGTGACGGAAATCAGCAAGCTCATCAGCGGTGGGCAGGTCACCATGGATGAGCAGGTAGGAGACCCCCAGGAAGCTGGCGTGGTTGGTGAGGTCTTCGATCGAGTAGCCGCGGTAGCGCAGGATGCCGTTCTCACCATCGATGAAGGTGATGCTGCTCTGGACGCTGCCGGTGTTGGCGTAGCCGGGGTCGTAGGTGATGAGACCCGTGTCCGAGCGCAGCCGCCGGATGTCGATGCCCCGTTCACCCTCCGTACCGACGATCAGGGGAGTCTCAAAGACCTCACCGTCATACTCAATACGTGCGTGATCGCTCATCAAGCCTCACCTTTTGCCGATGACTTCTTTGGAAACACGGGCACCGGCGCCCGGGAGCGAGCCTACCCCCATCGCTACGGAGCCGAACTGCCCCGGCTCGCTCTTGCGCGCCGGCATCCCATGGTGTCGACGCCATGGAAACCGGCCACCCACGACAGGACCGTGAGGAGCCAGGCGAGCCGCCTTCGGAAAGGCGAGCAATGACTGCGCAACTGATGCCGACGACATCCCAACTGGATCGTGCGGTCCGCGACCGGCTCCGCGGGCACCTGGCCGTACTGTACGCGCCCGATGAGGTCGAACCGACCCTGGAGCGCCTGTGGTGGATGATGGAGCGGTTCGTCGACCGGCACGGCGAGCGGGTCCGGCGCAACGACGCGCTGTTCGACGAGCGCGATGTCACGCTGATCACCTACGCCGATCAGATCACCGAACCTGACCAGCCCCCGCTCACCACGCTGCACGACTTCCTGGTCGAGCGGGTGTCCGACGTCATCTCCGGCGTGCATCTGCTGCCGCACTACCCGGCGACGTCTGACGATGGGTTCGCGGTCGCCGACTACAGCGCGGTCGACCCGGCACTGGGGACGTGGAGCGATGTGCGCGCGATCGGTGACGATTTCCGCCTGATGCTCGACGCGGTCATCAACCACGTGTCGGCGCGGGGCACATGGGTGCGCGAGTGGCGGCGCGGCGCGGAACCGTACCAGGACTTCTTCATCGATCTGCCGCCCGACACCGACACCAGTTCGGTCACGCGGCCGCGGACCAGCCCGCTGCTGACGCCGGTCGAGACGTCCGGCGGCGTCAAGTGGGTGTGGAGCACGTTCAGCGCCGACCAGTTCGACCTCAACTACGCCAATCCCGAGGTCATGCTCGCCGTGTGTGAGGTCCTGCTGCGGTACGTCGCCAACGGTGCCAGCATCCTGCGCCTCGACGCCGTGGCGTTCCTGTGGAAGCAACTCGGCACGTCGTCGATCCACCTTGAGCAGACGCACGAGGCCATCCGGATGTGGCGCACCATGTTCGATGCCGTCGCGCCAGGCACGCTGCTGCTGACCGAGACCAACGTGCCGCACAAGGAGAACGTCTCGTACTTCGGGTCGGGTTACGACGAAGCGCACATGGTGTACCAGTTCCCCCTGTCGCCGCTGACGTTGTCGGCCTTCCACCTTGCCGACACGCTGCAGTTGCAGGAGTGGCTGACCACCATCGAGACACCGTCGCCCCAGACCGCGTTCTTCAACTTCCTCGGCTGCCACGACGGCATCGGCCTGCGCCCGGCCGAAGGGCTGTTGACGCCGTCGGAGATCCAGCAGCTGTGCGACCTGGGTCAGGCGCACGGTGGGGGCGTCTCGTACCGGTCGCACCCGGATGGCTCCCAGTCGCCCTACGAGCTCAACACGGTGTTCTTCGACGCGTTGAACCCCATCGGGTCGACCGAGTCGACCGCGCGTCTGCTCGACCGGCACCTGGCGGCACAATCGATACTGTTGTCGCTGGCCGGCATGCCGGCGATCTACGTCCACGCGCTGCTGGGGAGCCGCAACTGGCACGAGGGCGTCAAGAGGACCAAGCGCCTGCGCACCATCAACCGTCAGAAGTTCGACCGCAGGACGCTCGAGGCGGAGCTGGACGATCCTGAATCGATGCACCACGTGGCGTTCAACTCGCTGTCCGAGCGCATCGCCGTGCGCACCCGCGAACCCGCGTTCCACCCGTCGGGGCCCCAGCGCGTGGTCAGCTCACCGCCGAGCATCCTCGCCTACGAGCGGTCGGCGCCGGACGGATCGAGCCGGGTCCTGTGCGTGCACAACGTCACCGGTCGCCGGCAGATGTTCCAGGCCGACCGCGGTGACGGCCTGACCGTGCGCGGCAAGCTGGTCGATCTGAACCGGCCGGACCGGACGGCGCAGGTCGACCAGCATGGTCGCCTGTCGATGACGATCGAGCCCTACGGGGTCGCCTGGCTACGCCAGCGGTGAGATCTGCACCGCGGCGCCCGTTCGGACGGTGGTGCCGCGGTCAGCTCGACAGCTCGCGCAGTGGTGGGCGTTCGACGTCGGCCACCGTCCCGGACTGCAGCGTCATCACGCCGTGGTCGTCCCGCAGGAACTGCACGTAGCGGTCGTCGAGCGTGTCGTCGAAGCTCACCCTGCCGGACGCCGCCAGTCGCTGGAGCGCGACATGGGCGATCGCGAAGGACATGCGCGACAGGCTCGCGAGGTCCTGGTTGCGGTGCACCCGCTCGCCGACGTCGACCTGGGCGATCGCATCGGCGCCGCTGTCGGCGAGGACGTCGATCAGCAGACCGATCTCGACGCCGTAACCGGTGAAGAAGGGGATCCGCTCCAGCAGCCCGCGCCGGCCCGCGTACTCACCCGACAGCGGCTGGACCATCCCGGCGAGCGCCGGCCAGAACAGGTTGATCAGCGGGCGCGCCATCAGCTCGGTGACGCGACCGCCGCCGCTGGGCTGCAGCACGCCTCCGATCTCGATCGGGCGGTCATAGAAGCCCTTGACGAAGCCGATCTCGTCGTCGAGCAGCAACGGCGCGACGATGCCCCACACGAACCGGGGGTCAGGGTTGCGGATGTCGGTGTCGACGAACGCGACGATGTCGCCCGAGGTGACGGTCAACGACCGCCACAGCGCGTCGCCCTTGCCGAACGGCGCGCCGAACTGGGTGAGGATCTCCGCGTCCTGGTGGATCGTTGCGCCGGCCGCGGCGGCCAGCTCGGCGGTGCCATCGGTGGAGTTGCCGTCGAGCACCACGACCTCGTCGACCAACTGCCCCGCCAGCGCCATGCCCGACGCGACGACGCCCTCGACTGTGCCGGCCTCGTTGCGGGCCGGCAGCACCAGGCTGACCGTGAGGCCGGCGGCGCGCTTGCGCTCGATGAGCGCCTGCAGGTCGAGATCGGCGGTCGCGAACGTGCGGCGTGCGAACCAGTCGCTCAATGTGTCGCTCAGGTCGCGTTCTCGCTCTCGTCATCGTCGTCCGGTTGCGCCGCATCGCCGGCTGCGCCGCCCTCGGACGCGGTTCCGGCCGCCTCCGAACCTCCCTCGGACGCCGCCTCGCCAGCGTCGCCGCCAGAGGCCTCGACACCCTCCTCGATGCTCAGCGTGCCCTCCATGGTGGCGCGGTGGCCGGGCACGCTGCAGTAGTAGGTGTACTCGCCGGCGTCGAGGCTCACCATCGCCTCGTCGCTCTCGCCGCCCATGGCGTCGAGGATCGTCTCGTCGCCGAGCTCCTCGATGGTGACGTCGTGCTGGATGGTGCCCTGGTTGTCGAGCGTGAAGTCGATGTCGCCGGGCGGCAGCGCCTCGGGTGCCTGCGTGTAGTCGATGTCCACCGCGACGAACAGCGGCTCGTTTGGGTTGCCGCCCCCTTCGCCGCCCGCCGCTTGGCCGCCTTCGCCGCCCTCTTCGGCGTGCTCGACCTCGCGAACGCCCGCCGCGGACGCCACGGCACCGGCGGCGACGAGGCCGATCAAACCGACTGCCAGCGCGGCACCCAGCGCACGCGGTGAGATGCGCTTGCGTGCCTCGACGAAGAAGGCGATGGCCATGATGTAACCGGCGGCGAGCATCGCGAGCAGCGCGGCCGCCAGCTCCGACACCGCCAGCAGGATGCGCGCCAGGCTGACGCCGAACAGCAGCATCACGCCGATGACAGTGGCGGGCAGTACGAAGGGGGTGAAGAACCGGTCCCTGAGCTCGTCGCGCATGGTGCTCTTTCGATCAATGATGAGGTGTGGAGCAGGGTGTCATCAGACCTGCTGGTTGCCGTTCGCGTACAGCATGAGGCTGATCGTCGCGGCGTAGAGGATCAGGGCGCCGACGAGCCCGAACATGAACAACCGACGGAACCATCCGCTGTCGAAGCGCAGGTGCATGAACCACAGCACCACGAGGATGAACTTGAGGACCGTGAGGATGATCAGGGCCGGTATGGCGATCTCGGCCGGGACCGCGGCGAACGAGATCGCGACCTCGATCGCGGTGAAGACCGCAAGGATGATCCCGATGACGATGTACTGCGAGCTATCGGGATGATCCGCGTGTTCATCGTGGTCGGTGTCGGACACGGTGCTGTGCTCCTCTCGAACGTCTCCCCGTCACCTGTGCGCGGTGGGATGGTTATCCGGTCGCCTGCTCGTAGGGGATCAGGTAGATGGCGGTGAAGATGACGATCCACACGATGTCGACGAAGTGCCAGTACAGGCCGATGTTCTCGACGACGTCGGCGTGCGCGGAGGTCAACCGCCCTGTCATCGAGCGCGCCCACAGAGTGACCAGCATCAGCACGCCCACCGTGACGTGCATGCCGTGGAAGCCGGTCAACACGTAGAAGGCCGACGTGAATGGACTGGTGGTCAGCGTCATGCCCTCTTCGACGAACCAGGTGAACTCGTAGATCTGACCTGCGAGGAACACCGATCCCAGCAATGCCGTGGAAAGGATCCAGATGCGGAACCCGCGGTCATCACCACGCTGGATCGCGGCGAGCGCCAGCACCATTCCCAGTGACGACATCAGCAGCACGAACGTGCTGACCGATGTGAAGGGGATGTCGTAGAGCGCCGGTGAGATCTCCGGCTGACCGTTGTAGCGACCGTAGTACATCAGGTAGGCCGAGATCAGAGCGCCGAAGAACAGGCACTCCGAGCCGATCAGCGTCCACATGCCCAACTTCTCGTTGGACAGCCCGAGGCTGGTCGCGTGCGACTGCTCGCTCGCCCCGGCGGTCGTCACGGATGCGTCTGCCATGCTCAGTGTGCCTCCTCGGCGCTGGGCTCGAACGCCCAGCCGAACAGCGCGCCGAACGTGATGACGGCGCCGATGGCCAGCGTCACGATCATGGTGGCGCCGCCGGTGAACAGCGCCCAGCCCATGATCGGCATGCCGATCGCCGCCAGCAGCGGGAAGAACGACGGGTCCGGCATGTGGATGTCGGCGTGCTCCTCGTCATGGGTCACCGTGTCGTCCGAGCCGCCGGCCGGCACGCGCACGTAGTCGCCGTTGTGTGCCACGGCGTGCTTGCGGTGCCACAACTCGTCGCGGGCGCTGACCTGCGGGGTCTCGGGGAAGTTGTAGTGCGGCGGGGGAGAGGAGGTCATCCACTCGAGCGTCCGCGCGTCCCACGGGTCGTCACCGGCCCGCTCACCGCGGAAGGCCGACACGAGCATGTTGAGGACCAGCAGCGCGACCGAGCCGGCGATGATGAACGCGCCGATCGTGATGATGTAGTTCAGTCGTGCCCAGCCGAATCCCGCGGCGTAGGTGTCGATGCGGCGTGGCATGCCCCACAGGCCCAGGAAGTGCATCAGGCCGAACGTGATGTTGAAGCCGACGAGCAGCGTCCAGAAGTTCAGTTTGCCGAGCCGCTCGTTCATCATCCGACCCGTGACCTTCGGGTACCAGTAGTACATCCCGGCAATGGCGCCAAAGACCAGTCCGCCGAACAGCACGTAGTGGAAGTGGGCGACCACGTAGTACGTGTCGGTCTGCTGGTAGTTGTGCGGTACCACCGAGTGCGTGACGCCGGACAGGCCACCGATCGTGAACATCGCGACCGTACCGATCGCGAAGAGCATGGCGGCGTTCAGCTTCAGCTTGCCGCCCCACATGGTCCCGAGCCAGTTGAAGATCTTCACGCCGGTCGGCACGGCGATGAACATGGTCGTCAACGAGAAGGCCGTGTTGGCGATGGGTCCCATGCCGGTGGCGAACATGTGGTGGGCCCACACACCCCAACCGAGGAAGCCGATCGCGATGGTGGCGAACACCATCGCGGTGTACCCGAACAGCGGCTTGCGGGCGAAGGTCGGGATCACCTCGGACAGGATCCCGAAGGCGGGGAAGATGAGGATGTAGACCTCTGGGTGGCCGAAGAGCCAGAACATGTGCTGCCACAGCACCGGGTCGGCTCCGGCGGCCGGGTTGAAGAAGTGGGTGTCGAACCTGATGTCGAACATCAGCTCCCACAACGCGATGCCGATGACCGGCATCGCGAACAGCACCATGAACGACCAGATGAACCCGATCCAGGTCATGATCGGCATGCGCATGAGGGTCATGCCGGGAGCCCGCATGTTGAGGACGGTGACGATCAGGTTCACCGCGGTCGCCAGTGACGCGATGCCGGCGATCTGCAGGCCGACCGAGTAGAGCAGCATCCGCTGCATGTGGACCTGACCGGAGAGCTCGCCGGCACCGCCCCCTGCGGCAGCGGCCGTGGTGTAGCCGGACGGGTCGGGACCTACCGTCGTCGACAGCGGCGCGTAGTTGAACCAGCCACCGTCGGGCAGCCCGCCCATGAGGAGGCCGGAGTACATGAATATGCCCGCGGCGCAAAAGACCCAGAAGCTGAACCCGTTCAGCCGTGGGAACGCGACGTCGCGCGCGCCGATCTGCAGCGGCATCAGGTAGTTGAAGAACGCCGAGCCCAGCGGGATGCCCACAAAGAACACCATGGTCACGCCGTGCATGGTGAACAGCTGGTTGTAGACCTCAGGCGAAAGGAAGGTGTTCTCCGGCACGGCGAGCTGAACGCGCAGCAACAGCGCCTCGATGCCGGCGACGACGAAGAAGAACATCGCCGCGACGAAGTACATGATGCCGATCTTCTTGTGATCGGTGGTGGTGAACCAGCTCCACATCCCGGTCTGCGCTCTCGGGCGCGAGAGCAGCTTGGGAACGGAGCGGGTGGAGGTGCTGGCCGGAACCGCGGTCATGAGGCGCGCCCTGTCGCTTCGCTGATTGTCACGGACATGTCCTTGTTCGGCACTCCCATCACTCCAGGGTCTGCAGGTACGCGGTCAACGCGTCGATGTCGCCCTCGGACAGGCCGAGGTTGGGCATCTGCGCCCCGGCCTTGACCCCGGGTGGGTTGGCCAACCAGGCCCTGATGCTCTCTTCGTTGTTCTCGATGACTCCACCCGCGAAGCGCTCGCGACTGGCGAAGTGGGTCAGGTTCGGTCCGATGCGCACCGCCGCGGCGGAGCCGGTGCTCTCCTCGTAGCCGTCGATCGCATGGCAAGCGATGCAGGTCGCCTCCTCGAACAGCGCCTCGCCCTCCTGGGCCAGCGCATCGCCCGGGGTGGCCGCGGGTTCAGCCTGGGCTGCGATCCACGCCTCGAACTCGGCGGGTTCGTGCGCGACGACCTCGAACCGCATGCGAGCGTGGCTCAGACCGCAGAACTCCGCGCACTGTCCGGGGTACCGACCCGGCTCGTCGGCCTCGATGGTCATGCGGCGCGTGTGGCCCGGCACGACGTCCTGCTTGCCCGCCAGGCGCGGCACCCAGAAGCTGTGGATCACGCCGGCGCTGACCGGCTGGCTGAACTCGGGCGCGGCCTCCAGTCCCGGGTCGGGCTGGGTCGACGACAGAGACTGCATCTGCAGGTACACCGGGCGCCCGGTCGGGATGTGCAGCTCGTTGGCGGTGACGACGCCTTGCGCCTCCTGGTCGAGGTACTCGAACTCCCACCAGTACTGCTTGCCCACCACGCGGACGTCGAGCGCCGCATCGCCCGGTGCGCTGGAGAGCTGGAAGATGGTGCCCACGGTCGGTATGGCGATGCCGACGAGGATCAGCGCGGGGATGAGCGTCCACATCACCTCGAGGCGGGTGTTGCCCGCCACCTGCTTGGGGATGTCGTCGCCGCCGCGGTCCCGGTAGCGGAACACCGCCCACAGGATGAGCCCCTGCACGAGCACGAACACGCCGACCGCCAACGGGAACACCCGGTTCCACAGGCTGTCCTCGATGCGTGCGACCGGGCCGGCGGGATCCATGGCGCTCTGCGGCAGTCCCTCGGTCGCGCAGCCTGCGAGCAACAGACCAAGCAGCGCCGTCCAGGCCAACCAGCGACGGCGCGCAGCGGCAGCATCGGTGCGTCGATCGGCCGCGGGCCTCATCGGGGCGTGCTCACTTCGGTCTGCTGCGGCACTGAAGCGTCCTCTCCTGGCTGAGTTGTCGGTGCGTCCCGTCAGCTTCCGCGCCCGGGCGCGCGCAGTCTACGACGTCACGCGCTGCGGCCTGGCATCGTGCG
>Ga0214469_1000996_pt1 | contig 10430 bp, 10 predicted proteins | sample RVTome_10_FD_187340 | JGI IMG/M metagenome (GOLD analysis project Ga0214469, IMG submission 187340) | Soil microbial communities from uranium-contaminated site in the Upper Colorado River Basin, Wyoming, United States - RVT153D57 HiSeq ... | reverse complement strand
GTTTTGGCGCTGACGCTCCGCCGGCTCTCCCCGCAACATCAGGTCGACCGCCTGGTCGGCGGCGTCCTGGAACGGCAGAAAAACCAGGTCGGCGACCGCCTCGCGCAGGGAGCGCTCGCGCAGGCGGTGCCCATGCTCGAGCGCGCGATCGGGGTGTGCGAAACCTGGGATCTCCTCATCATCCACCGCACGGCCGCACTCGCGTTGGGCTTGGCCTACGCCTTTGCGCGGTTCCTCGGAGCGCTTCCCGCAGAGGCGCCGCCTCGCCCAGGCCTAGGATAGGGGCGGGCTTGAGCATAATGCGCTCATGAGGTTTAGGGGAACCGCAGGTAGCCCTGAAGTAGCCCGTGATTCACTCGGTGGCCTGGCAAGGCCGTGGAGGGTCACTCCGCCGCGGCAGCGGCGGCTCTCTCCACCCGCGCGGCGCAGAACTTGTACTCCGGGATCTTGCCGATGGGATCGAGCTGCGGGTTGGTCAGGACGTTGGCGGCCGCCTCGACATAGGCGAACGGGATGAACACCATGCCCTCGGGCACCGCGCGATCGACCCGCGCGGTGAGCTCGATCACGCCGCGTCGTGTCGCCACCCGGATCGGCTCGCCCGGCGCCACGCCGAGCCGGCGCAGCTCCTTCGGGTGCAGGCTCGCCACCGCTTCCGGCTCGAGCGCGTCGAGATAGGTCGCCCGCCTGGTCATCGCGCCGGTGTGCCAGTGCTCGAGCTGGCGCCCGGTGGTCAGGACCATCGGGTAGTCGTCATCCGGCAGCTCCGCCGGCGGGACGATCGCGGCCGGCGTGAACCTCCCGCGACCATCATCGGTGGGGAAACGGTCGCCGAACACGATGTCGTGGCCGGGCGCATCGGGCGCATCGCAGGGATAGGTGACCGAACTCTCCCGCTCCAGCCGCTCCCAGGTGATGTTGTCGAGCGAGGGCATGGCGCGCGCCATCTCGGCGTAGATCTCGCGCGGGTGCTCGTAGCGCCAGTCGAGCCCCATCCGCTGCCCGATCTCCTGGATGATCGACCAGTCCTGACGCGCCTCGCCCGGCAGCGGGAGAGCGGTCCGGCCCATCTGCACCTGCCGGTTGGTGTTGGTGACCGTGCCGTCCTTCTCGGGCCACGCGGAGGCCGGCAGCACCACGTCGGCGTACATCGCGGTCTCGGTCAGGAACAGATCCTGCACCACCAGGTGCTCGAGCTTGGCGAGCGCCTCGCGGGCATGCTGGGCGTCCGGATCGGACATCGCCGGGTTCTCGCCCATGATGTACATGCCACGGATCTCGCCCGCGATGATCGCGTTCACGATCTCGACCACCGTCAGGCCCGGCTCCGGGTCGAGCTTGGTGCCCCACAGCTCCTCGAAGCGCTTGCGGATATCGTCCTTGGCGACCCGGCCGTAGTCCGGAAACATCATCGGGATCAGGCCAGCGTCCGATGCGCCCTGGACGTTGTTCTGGCCGCGCAGCGGATGCAGGCCTGTGCCGGGCCGCCCGACCTGCCCGGTCATCAGGGCGAGCGAGATCAGGCAGCGCGCATTGTCGGTGCCGTGCACGTGCTGGCTGATGCCCATGCCCCAGAAGATGATCGCGCGCTGCGCGGTGGCGTATTCGCGCGCGACGGCGCGCAGGGTCAGGGCGTCGATGCCGCAGATCGGCGCCATGGCCTCGGGCGAGAACTCCTCGAGATGCTGGCGCAGGTTCTCGAAGCCCTCCGTGTGCGCCTGCACGTACTGCTGGTCGTACAGGCCCTCCTCGACGATCGTGTGCATGATTGCATTCAGAAGGGCGACGTCGCTGCCGGGCTTGAACTGCAGCATGTGGGTGGCATGCCGGGAGAGCGCCTGGCCACGCGGGTCCATCACGACCAGCGTCTTGCCGCGTTTGGCCGCCTGCTTGAAGTAGGTCGCGGCGACCGGGTGGTTTTCGGTCGGGTTTGCGCCGATGACGATGATGACATCTGCGTCCATGGCCGCGCCGAACGGCGCGGTCACCGCGCCCGAGCCGATGTTCTCGAGCAGCGCCGCGACCGAGGAGGCGTGGCACAGGCGCGTGCAGTGGTCGACGTTGTTCGAGCCGAAGCCCGTGCGCACGAGCTTCTGGAACAGATACGCCTCCTCGTTCGAGCCCTTGGCCGAGCCGAAGCCGGCGAGCGCCCGTGCGCCGTGCGCATCCCGGATCTCCCGCAGCCCCTGGGCGGCGGCCTCGAGCGCCTCCTCCCATGACGCCTGGCGGAAATGCGTCCAGGGATTTCGAGAATCGATCTCGTCGTTCACGACCTTGCCCGCACCTTCCTTGCGGATCAGCGGCGTGGTCAGCCGGTCCGGGTGCGCGACGTAGTCGAAGCCGAAGCGGCCCTTGACGCACAACCGGTTCTCGTTGGCCGGGCCGTTCCTGCCGTTCACGTAGCGGATCTGGTCGTCCTTGATGTGGTAGGTGATCTGGCAGCCGACGCCGCAGTAGGGACAGACGCTCTCGACCTCACGGTCGGTCTCGGGATGGCCGACCTGACGCTCGTCCATGATCGAGGCCGGCATCAAGGCGCCGGTCGGGCAGGCCTGCACGCACTCGCCGCAGGCGACGCAAGTGCTCTCGCCCATCGGGTCGTCCATGTCGAACACGATCTTGGCGTGGGCGTTGCGGTACGCCATGCCGATCACGTCGTTGACCTGGACCTCGCGGCAGGCGCGCACGCAGACATTGCAGTGGATGCAGGCATCCAGGTTGACCGCCATCGCCGGGTGGCTGACGTCGGGCGCGGGCAGATCGCGCTCGGGGAAGCGCGATTCGTGGATGTCCATCCGGTCCGCCCACTGCCAGAGGCGGGAATCCGGATGGCGCGCCACCTCACGCTCGGGTTGATCGGCGAGCAGCAACTCCATCACCATTTTCCGCGCTGTCCGGGCGCGGTCCGAGGCCGTCGTCACCTTCATGCCGGGATTGGGCTTGCGGATGCAGCTCGCAACCAGGACCCGCTCGCCCTCGACCTCGACCATGCACGCGCGGCAGTTGCCATCGGCCCGGTAGCCTGGCTCGGGCAGCCAGCACAGATGCGGGATGTCGATGCCCTGGCGGTGAGCCACCTGCCAGATGGTCTCGCCGGGCTGCGCTTCGACCTCGCGACCGTCGAGGGTGAACTTGATGGCATCGGTCATGACGGCAGTCTCAACCTCTCAGCATGGAGCCGATGCCGAACCAACCGGCGACCGGCCCATCATTCCCGGTACTCCCTGCCCTAGACTTAGATCATCACGCGCCGCGATGCCACCCGCTGGGGATCGATCGACAGGTGAACGGGCAATGTCTCAGTTCGAATTTCGGCTACAAGTGGAAATCGGGCCTGGCAGCCAGGCCACATGGGAACAGCCGGGGTGTTTCTGTGGAAAACGAAACGGCACGTTTGGTCCTGCGCCGTCCTACCCTCGCCGATGTGCCCGCACTCTTCGAGTTCCTGGGGGATGCAGATGCGATGCGGTACACGCATGTCGACGCATCCCTTCGGCAGTGCCGCCGTCGCATAGCTGCCCACGAACGGCGGCGACGCGGTGATGGCTATGCACCTTGGACCATCGTGACCAAGGCAGATGGCCGGATCATCGGCTGGGGCGGCCTCTATGTTGACCCCTTCGATCCTGGTTGGGGGGTCGAGATCGGCTACTCCTTCCATCCGGCAGCCTGGGGACAGGGATATGCCAGCGAACTGACGGCGACCTGTACCGATATTGCAGATAACGTGCTTGGCTTGCCGGAGGTCAGAGCCTTTCCACGCCCCGAAAATGTCGGATCACGACGCGTCCTGGAGAAGGCCGGCTTCGAGGTCGTTCGGTTCGTCCCCGAGATGGAACGCTTTCTCTATCGACGTGCCCGCAGGGAGGAGCGAACCACGGCATAACTCAAAGACCGCAACGAGCCGTGAGCCGAAATTCAATCCGGGACACTACCGGCAAGCGGGTCTCCTTGACAGCCTGACGGCTGTGGTTCACCGTGCATTGGCCGACGGTCTTCGATTGGGAAGCCAAGAGGGAATCCGGTGCGGCTGATGCCAAGGCCGGAGCTGCCCCCGCAACTGTAAGCGGCGAGTCGAGGTCAGTATGGGCCACTGGGGCGATCGCCCCCGGGAAGGCCGATCAAGACGACGACCCGCGAGCCAGGAGACCTGCCGTCCGCAATCCTTCAACCATGGCACGGGGCGTGCCAAAGCGGAGGCTTTCCATGCGCAAGCTCCTGTTCTCATCCGCGCTGCTGTCGCTCGGGCTCGCCGGCCCGGCCGTCGCCCACCACGCGGGCGAGACCTCTCAGCTCAGCAAGCTCGTCATCAGCCATGCCTGGATGCACGAGAACGCGGAGATGGCGCACTCGACCTCGGTCTTTCTCACGATCGACAACCAGGGCACCAAGGCCGACAAGCTGATCGGCGCCGAGGTCGATTTCGCCGACGGGGCCGTCTTCCAGGCACAGACCGTGGACGCCGACGGCGTGCTCGCGGTTCAGGACATCAGCGGCATCAACATCGATCCGGACCAGGTGCTGACCCTGAAGCCCGGCGTGGTCTGGATCGAGCTCGAGAGCGTGCACCGGACCTGCGAACACGGCGACCACTTCGACCTCACGCTGACCTTCGAGAAAGCCGGCATAATCGAGGTCGAGGTCCAGATCGAGCCCATCGACGAGCACGAGCACGAAGACGAGCACGAGAAGGAGGAAACGTCGTAGCTCGCGATGCGGGCCGAGATGGCCTCCATCGCCTGTCTCCGGGACGCCTCGGGCGTCCCTCAGGCCGCATGGCACGTCGGATGACCGGTTTCTGATCTCGACTGGGATGGTCGCGGCGCGGGGCTATGGTCTGCGCCGCGGGGTGCCAGATCGCAGACTCAAGCTGGCCGGCGCCACGGGCGGGCTTTTCCCAATGCCGGATGTTCCTTGCAGCTCGCGCGCGGCTCCGCATGGCCGGCCGCGCGCGGCAGGCGTCGCCATCGGCGCTTCGCCTGCGGACCCGCTGGCGGTCATGGCCCGCGCGCTGACGCGGGGCGCCGCGGACCGGCCGGAAACGGTCTTCCTGGCCGGCTGCTGTCCGGGCCGCGCGATCTCGATCCGGCCGGACGGATGCTCGTGCACTTTGCCGGTCCGCGGGCTGAGGCGTGCGGCGCTGGCCGGGAACGGCTGATCGAGCTTCTGAACGATACCACGCGCTGGCCCCATCCTCGGCTGTCCTGCCTTGCGAGGCCAACCATCGATCGGCTGGGATTTCCACGTTTCCGCGCGAGGCCCTTCCAGGTCCGAGTGAAAAAAACATATGCCTTGCATGTTGATACATTGATTATCGATATGCCTCGCATAGATGGATGAGCTGGTTCACCGCGAAGCCAGGAGACCCGAGACATGAAGCTGAACGACGAGCAGGTCCAGAACGTCAGCAAGCAGACCGGTCTCGAGCCCGTGCCGCAGGACAACCCGGCGGTGCCCAAGCTGGAGGAGCATTTCGGCGAGCATACCTTCTACCTGGACGCCAACGGGCTCTACATCTGGGAGCCGGTCGACGACGTGGAGGAAGCGAGCGAGGCGGCCGCGGCCATCATGCTCGCGACCTGGGGCGACGAGGACAAGACCTTCCTCAAGCCGACGCCGCCGACCCGCAGCCAGGTGGTCGTCGAGCTCGCCGCCGCCTAGTGGTGGCGCGAGCGCTGGTCCGCAATTGACGCGAGGTCGGCTCTGTGCCCTTGTCCTCGAGCAGGGCGAAACAGCAGAAATCAGAAAAAGCCATGCGTGCCGACATGACGCCGGAAGAGGTTCGGACGGCGGGCATCTACCTCAATGGTGGTCGCCGGCGGGGCTGGAAGCGGCGTCTGTCGGCACTGCTCGACACGCCCGAGGCGACCATCTCCGCCTGGGCGACGCGCTCCGCCGGCAACGCCCGGCCGATCCCGGGCGTCGCCGCGGTCGCGATCAAGCTCCTGGTCGCCATGCTGCGGCAGGAGTTTTTCACGACCGCCCAGCCGAGCCAGGCCGTGGACGCGCTCACAGAGCGCATCATGGCGCTGACCCGCGAGCGGGACCTGTTCCCGCGCCGCGAGCCGCTCGAGGTCGAGCGCATCGAGCGCCGGCAGCCCGCGATGCTGGGCGGCACGCCCCAGCCCGCCAAATGGCTCGGCATCAAGGGCGCCCGGCCGGGCAGCTCGAGATTGCAGGCCGAGAGGCCCGCTGCGGCTCTCGCCCGGAGCGACGATCCCGTCGCCGGCGAGCCTCTCATGTTCGAGATCAAGCCGCGGCGCGGCCCGCGCCGCGGCCGGCCCGGCAGCTCGGCGTAACGGCGCTGCCGTTGCGCTGCTGTCAGGCAAAGCCGTCGCGGTAGGCGTCGCGCAGGAGGCTCTTCTGCACCTTGCCCATGGTGTTGCGCGGCAGATCGGGGACGAAGAAGATCTTTTTCGGGACTTTGAACGCGGCGAGCTCCTTTCGCGCGGCGGCGGCGATCTCGTCCTCGCTCACCCCGGCGCCCGGGCGTCGCACCACTACCGCCGCAACGCCCTCGCCGAAATCCGGGTGCGGCAAGCCGATCACCGCGCTCTCGGCGACCCCGGGCACGCGGTCGATCACACCCTCGATCTCCTTCGGATAGACGTTGAGGCCGCCCGAGATGATCAAGTCCGTGGCGCGGCCGACGATCGTGACATAGCCGTCCTCATCGAGGCGCGCGACGTCGCCGGTGATGAAGAAGCCATCCTCGCGGAACTCCGTGGCCATCTTCTCGGGCCTCCGCCAGTAGCCTTTAAAGACGTTGGGTCCGCGCACCTCGAGCACGCCGGTGGCGCCGACCGGCAGCACCCTACCCCGATCGTCCGCGACCCGAACCTCGACGCCCGGCAGAGGTGGCCCGACCGTGCCGGGCCGGCGCTCGCCGTGCAGCGGGTTGGAGCAGTTCATGCCGGTCTCGGTCATGCCGTAGCGCTCGAGGATGCGCTGGCCGGTGCGCGCCTCGAAAGCACGGAACGTTTCTTCCAGAAGGGGCGCGGAGCCAGAGACGAACAAACGCATGTGCCGGCAGACGTCCGCCGTGAAATCGTCGCGCCCCAGGAGGCGCACATAGTGGGTCGGCACGCCCATCATCACGGAGGCGCGCGGCAGCGCGTCGATGACCGCGGCCGGATCGAAGCGCGCGAGGAAGATCATGCGTGCGCCGGCGAGCAGCGTCGTGTTGATCGCCACGAACAGGCCGTGCGTGTGGTAGATCGGCAGCGCGTGCAGGAGCACGTCGTCGGCGGAGAAGCCCCACGCCTCGCGCAGGGTCAGCGCGTTCAATACCAGATTCGCGTGGGTGAGCATGGCGCCCTTGGAGCGCCCGGTGGTGCCCGAGGTGTAGAGGAGCGCCGCCAGATCGTCCGGCGCGCAGGGGACGGGTGGCATGTCCTCGGACTGGTCGACGGCCAGATCGGTGAGGCTGCCTCGGCCCTTGGCGTTCAGCGTCAGCACCGGCCGGCCATGCGCGCTCGAGAGGGTGGCGATCTCGGCGGCGCGCGCAGGGTCGCAGACGACGACGCCGGGCTCAGCGTCGCCGAAGAAATAGTCGAGCTCGGGTAGGGTGTAGGCGGTGTTGAGGGGCAAGAAGACGGCACCGGCCCGCAGGCAGGCGAGGTAGAGAAAGACCGCCTCCGGGCTTTTCTCGACCTGAACCGCGACCCGATCGCCCTTCGATACGCCGAGCGCCTGGAGGTGGTTGCCAAAGCGGGCGGTGATGCTGTCGAGATCGCCCCAGGTGTAGTGAAGGCCGCCTTCGGTCTCGATGAAGGGCCTCGTGCGATCCTGGGGCATGGCGTCCTGGACCAGGGCGAACAGGCTCTCCTTCTCTTTCATGGCTCCCGACCTGTCTCCGGCGCTTGCCGTCATCGCCCGTCATAGCGCGGCTCGGCCGCGGTATCCATGATGATGCCGGCAACGGCGTGCCCCGGCCCCGGCATGAACTCCCGCGGTCAAGCCGCGGGGTGACAGGGCCGCATCCGACGGGAAGTGACCGGGGAGGGTGGCGAGCAGCGACAGGAACTTTGCTCTAGCTCCCGCCGCCGGCCAGTCGCAGAAGCTCGTCCATGCGCTCGCGGGTCATCTCGATCTGGCAGGCCAGCTGCACGGCTGCGGCGTCGGAGCCGCTGGCGGCGAGATCACCGCGCAGCTGGCAGTCGGTGTCGCGAAAGGCCACCCAGGCCTGCTGCGAGGCCTCGACGGCCAGGACGGCAGCATCCCCGTCGGTCGCCTCGTCAAGCTCCTGCGCCTTCGCGCGCGCGAGGCCCAGCACCTCCTCCATGGCCCTGGTGCTGACCTCGACCTGGGTCTGCAGGCAGTCCGGCACTCTGGAGTTACTGCTGGTCAGCACCCCGCACTCCACGAGCGGGTTCGCTGCGGCGCTTTCGAGGAGGCCGATGGCAGCGATCAGGGATGCGACGAAGCCGATTCTCGCCCAGCTCACGGGCATTCTCCCCAGCTCACGGGCGTTCTCCAAAGGGTGAGCTTCCTGCAAGCAGCAACGGGCCATGCCGGCCGCGGTTCCCCCGTCCCGAGCGCAGCCGGCCTCAGCTGCCGACCTTGGCCAGCACGTCGGCCTTGAGGAAGCGCTCGATGAACAGCATGAAGCCGACCGAGGGCACCAGCAGGATCAGGGCGGTGATCGAGGCGATCTGGTAATTGCCCTCCATGCTCGCCCGGAACAGCAGGAGCGGCAGCGTCGTGACGTCCGGCACGCCGACGAAGAAGGTGCCGGTGAACTCGTCCAGGCTCTCGAGGAAGACGAAGATCGCGCTCGCCATGATGCCCGGCGCGGCGAGCGGCAGGGTCACCGTGAGGAAGGCGTGGAGCGGCGAGGCGCCCATGTTGCGGGCCGCGTCCTCGAGCTCGCGGTCGACCGCGGCGAAGGCGGCGGTCGAGATCCACACGGCGAACACGAGGCCGTGCATGGTGTGCACGAGCACGACCCCGGTGATCGTGCCGTTCAGCCCGAAGCCGTAGAAGATGCGCGCGACGTTGATGTACACGGCGAGGCTCGGGAATGCCTGCGGCAGCAGGAAGGCGAGCAGGATCAGGCCTCGCAGCGGCAGCGAGCGGCGCGCGAGCGCATAGCCGCAGGGGATCGACACCGCCAAGCACACCGTCACCGTGATCAGGGCGATGGCGATGCTGTTGCCGAGCGATTCCATGGCGCTGCCCTGAGGCCGGAACACCCGCTCCCAGAACGAGAGCCCGTATTCCAGCGGCAGCTTGTGCGGAAAATACCACTTCTCGGCGAACGCCCAGAGCAGGAGGTTGAGCAGCGGCCCAAAGATCGCGAAGGCGAGCAGCCCGAGCACGGTGCCCATCGCGATCCACTGCAGGCTGGCCCGCAGGCTCATGGCCTGCCCTCCCGCACGCCGTGGCGCAGATAGATCCAGGCGACCACGCCGGTCATCAGGTAGGAGATGAAGCCCAGCGCGTTGGCGGTCCCGTAGTCGCCATAGGCGTTGATCCGAAACGCCATGTCGGCGGTCAGCATGGTCGGCGTCTGGGCGTTGATCATCAGCGGCACCGAGAGCACCGACATCATGATCACGAAGGACAGGATGAGGCCGACCGCGAGGGTCTGGCGGACCTGCGGCACGACGATCCCGAGCAGTACGCGCAGGCGGCCGGCGCCGAGATTGCGCGCCGCCTCGATGGTCGCCCGGTCGAGCGAGGCCATGGCGCCCGAGACCAGCAGCGCCACGAACGGCGTCTGCTTCCAGACGAAGGTGACGACGATGCCGCGCCAGTCGAGAAAGCTCACCGCATCGATCGGCTCGTACAGGCCGAGCCCGACGAAGGTGTTGTTCATCATGCCGTTCTTGGCGAGGAACGTTCGCATGAGCTGGCCGGCGACCACGAACGGGATGAACAGGGGCCAGCGGTAGAGCCAGCGCAGCACGGCGACCGCGCGCGGGTGCTCGCCCAGCACCAGATAGCCGCCGATCGCGATCGAGAAGGCGCCGATCAGCGCGGTCGACAGCGAGACGATCACGACCGTGAAGACGATGTCGCGCGAATAGAACTCGAACGCCTTGGCGAAATTGCCGAAGGTCCAGGCGCCGGTCTCGTCGACGAAGGCGGTGACCAGCGAGAAGCCGAGCGGGTAGACGAACAGCGCCAGCAGGATGAGCAGCGCCGGGATCACCAGCGCGAGCGAGACCAGCCGCGATTCCTGCATGCCTTCCGCCCCGAGACACGACCTCTCGCCGGCTCGTGAACGGTGGCCGGCGCCACCGGTCTGCCATCATACGGGCCTTTGGGCTAGTGCCCGCTTCAGAGAGCTCGCGAGGCCGGTGGCCGGGGCAGAGACGCGCTCGTCCCGCCGTCGCCGCTGTGGCATGCTGACGGCGAAAGCCGCGACCGGCCGGCCTCGCCCGAGGCGGCGAAGCTCGAATGGGTGCCGAACCCGCACCGGGGCA
>Ga0214469_1000992_pt1 | contig 10454 bp, 11 predicted proteins | sample RVTome_10_FD_187340 | JGI IMG/M metagenome (GOLD analysis project Ga0214469, IMG submission 187340) | Soil microbial communities from uranium-contaminated site in the Upper Colorado River Basin, Wyoming, United States - RVT153D57 HiSeq ... | reverse complement strand
GTTGGACGGGTAGCCGCCGGGGTCGCTGCCGATGCCGTCGACCCCGTAGGTCCGGTAGCCGCCCTCCGGGACGTTGGCGGGGGAGAAGCCCCAGTAGCCGTAGCCCGCCTCGCGCAGGCCATGGTGGACCTGGGCGGCGACCGTCAGCGGGTGGTTGGCGCCCCAGCTGCCCGGGCCCCAGGTCTCCTCGGGCACGAACAGCGCGGGCATCAGCGCCTCGAACATGCTGCCGCCCCAGCTCGGGGTCACGAGCGTGTCGTTGTAGGGCAGTGAGCCGTCGTAGACCGGCGTCCCGAAGTAGGTGCGGGTGAAGCCGACCGGGCGCGTCTCGGTCCAGCTCCAGTCGCACGAGTCGGGGAACGAGCGGTACGCGCCGTAGTAGACGCGTTCGGGCACCTCGCCCTTGGCGACGCCGATGTAGCCCGCGATCCGGCTCTCGCTGACGATCGTGTCGTAGCAGCACGCCTCGCCGCCCGTGTCGGGGACGTAGTGGAACAGCATCCGGTTGACGGCCGGCCGGTAGTAGAAGCCGAAGTCCATGCTGTCGTAGAGCTCGCCCGCTCGGCGTGAGAGCCCCGGGACGCGGTCGGCGACGATCTTCAGGCCGACGGCCAGCCAGCCGTTGTCGACCGAGGACAGGATCGGCGTCAGCGGTTCGCCGCTCGGCGGCCAGACCGTCAGCTTCTCGCCCGTCCGGTGGTCGTACCAGTTGTAGAACTGGCCGCTCTCATCGTGCCGCTCCATGTCCTCGAGCGTGGCGACGGTGCGCCGCATCCGCGAGATCAGCTCCGACTTGCGGATGATCCCGAGCCGCTCCGCCACCACGGCGCTCCACATGTAGGCGCCGATGTTGGTGGTCGACGTCTGCACCGAGCGCGTGCCGTCGCGCTCCAGGATGTCGCTGGGCAGCCCGCTGTCCTGGTCGGTCATCGCGTCGAACGACCGCCAGGTGCCCTCGGCGTAGCGCTCGAGCGCGCGGTCGCCTCCGTGTCCGCCCGCTGCCGCCGGCTGCGCAGCCGCCAATGCGGCGACGAGCGCGAGCAGTCCTCCCACGACCTTTCTCATGCGACCCCCCCGGGTTTCGCCGATCGGTCGGCGGAACGTTACCGGCTCAGAGCGAGGTCTTGCTGAGTCGCTTGCGGTAGAGCAGGCGCTGGTCGGCGTAGTCGAGCAGCCCGGCGGCGGTCGTCGTGTCCACGGGGGCGACCGCCCAGGCGAAGCTCGCGCGCACGCTCGGGATGCCGTCGGGGAACTGCGCGTCGGCGATCGCCTCCTCGAGCGCGGCCACGATCCGCGCGACCCCGGCGGACCGCGCGCCGGGGGCGACGACCGCGAACTCGTCCCCGCCGATCCGGGCCAGGCAGTCGCCGTTGCGGACGACGGCGTCGCAGGCGGATGCGACGGTGCGCAGCACCGCGTCGCCGACGGGATGGCCGTGGTCGTCGTTGATCGCCTTGAACTCGTCGAAGTCGAACAGGATCAGCGCGGCGCCCTCGGGCCGGTCGACCGCGGCATCGAGCGCCGCGTCGAAGCTGCGGCGGTTGTAGAGCGCGGTCAGCGGGTCGCGCTCGGCCATCACGCGCTGCCGCGCCTCGGCACGCAGCAGCCGGCGCTTGAGCCGCTGCATGGCGAAGGTCGCGCCGGCGATCGCGACCGCGAACGCGAATGCCCGCGCCGGGTAGGTCACGTCCAGCGCCGCCGGGTCGTAGAGCAGCGGCGTCGCGAACACCAGGACGAACAGCGCCACGAGCGGCCAGGCCAGCCGGGGCGGGAAGAAGTACGCGATGAACAGCGCGGTGAGGATCAGCAGCGGCCCGAGGAAGCTCGACGCGCCGCCGGACGCCCAGATCGCCGCGACGACGAGCGGCGCCGTCGCGGCGGTCACCAGCGCGCGGGTGCCGATCGACATCGTCCGGCGCGTCAGGTAGAGCAGCAGCGAGACGAGGCCCCAGCCGACGGCGAGGCCGGCGATCGCGAGCCCGGGGCCGAGGTGCTCCTGCGGGGATCCGGGGAGCAGGAACATCGCGGCGCCGGCCACGCCGGCGGTCGTCCACATCCCCGCCGACGTGAGATCGGCGAGACGCCCCTCGTCGCGGGGGTCCTCACCGGTTGGGTACCGCGCGTCCGTCATTCGAGATCGTCCCGGGGAATCGGCCGTGTACGGCCTCCCCTTGAATGGGCGGCTACGTGAGTCGCCGGAGGAACCGCACCACGGTGCGCAGGAACGGGTTGCGGCGGGGCATGGCGGTCAACGGGTCGAGATGGCTCGTCGCGTCGCTGCGATACAGGCTGCCGCGCGGGATGTCCGAGCGCTCGACCAGCCGTCGCGCGCCGCGCAGCACGCCGCCGTCGGTGAGGTCGGTCTGGAACGCGTAGAGCGGGATGTCGATCGTGCGGCGGTGCCATGTGCGCAGTCCGAGGCGGCGGCTGACCGCGTCGCGCCGCAGGCGGCTCGCGGCCTGGAGGTCGAGCCGCAGCCGCGCCGGGAAGTACCACTCCGTCGCGTTGACCGGGGAGCGCGCGAGCAGCCGCGCCAGGCGGGCGATCGACGTCACGCCGTCGTCCTGCCAGGGGCGCGGGTCGCCGGCCGGTGCGAGGCCGCCGGCGTTGACCGCCAGCAGCCGCAGGTTGACGGGCACGGTGTCGCGGTCGAGCGCGTAGCCGAGCTGCGCGGCGTTGGTGACCGGGACGGGAGCGCGCAGGGCGGGCGGGAGCAGCGGGCTGTCGCCGAACGTCGAGCGCTCGTCCGGCAGCTCGCGCGCGTACAGGCCGCCGAGCCCGGCGAGGATGCCGCCGGCCCAGGGCGCGCCGACACCGAGCAGGTCGGCGAACGGGTCGCCCTCGTCGAGCTGGACGAGCTCGTTCTCGACGGTCTCAGGGCTGGACGTCCCGAACGTGCCCATCGCGCCCCCGTCGATCAGCACGAGCCCGTCGATGTCGCGGTGGCCGGGACGGCCGCCGAAGTCCCAGGCCGCGTAGGCCGCCGCCGTCGACGCGCCGAGCGAGTGGCCGCCGAGGATCACCGAGCGGTCGCCGCGCCGCGCACGCACCACGACGCGGCGCAGGTCGCGCAGCGCGACGCTCAGGCCCCACTCGCGCACGAACGGGAAGTCGGCGCCCTGGAGCGGGGTGAATCCCCCGCCGCCGAGGTAGTACGCCTGCGCCGCCGCGGGGTCGCCGGTGTCGAAGCCGGACGTGTCCTCGAGCGCCTGCGAGCGCCGGTCGACCGCCCACACCTGGAGCCCCTTGACCCGCCGGACGATGTCGCGGCCGACGAGCGAGAAGTCGCCCGCGCCGCCGTAGAAGCCGGGCACGAGCACCAGCACGCGCTCGGCCTTGCGCGGCCCGAAGCGCTCGACGAAGACCTTGTCGTACTTCGCGGGGCCGGCCGCGGGGGCGCCCTTGAGGGTGATGACGTCGGCCTGGGCGGGGTCCGCGGCGACGGCGGTGACGTCGGCCTGGGCGGGGTCCGCGGCGACGGCGGTGACGTCGGCCTGGGCGGGGTCCGCGGCGACGGCGGCGGCGGTCAGGGCGAGGACGACGACGGCTCGGCGCATCGGGCGAGCCTACCTCGCCGGTCAGCCGACGACCCGGACGACGTCGTCGCCCGCGACCACCTCGTCACCGGGGTGGAGCTGGCGCCCGCGGCGCGACTCCGGCTCGCCGTTGACCGTCACCGGCACGGTGGCAAGGTACGCCTTCGCCTCGCCGCTGGAGTCGATCACGCCCGCCAGCTTGAGCAGCTGGCCGAGCCGGATCATGTCGCCCCGGATCCGCACGTCTCGCTCCACGTTGCGAGAAAGCGTACGATCACCGTGTGCGCTACTGGCTCCCGCTGCTCGCCGCCATCGGCTGCCTCTTCGTGGCCACGCGGGTGACCGGGATCGTGACCTTCGTCCTGATCATCGTCGCCTTCGCGCTCGTGATCGAGGTGTCGACGAAGCTGCTCGAGCAGTCCGGGGGCGGGCTCGGGAATCACCGGCAGTAGCGCCGGTACGCGCGCCCCTCCCACGGCCCCAGGGCGAGCCCCTCGCCGGGCGACCCCGCGACGACCTCGGCGCCCTCCCAGCCGTCCAGCTCGACCGCCACCCGGTCGCCCGAGAAGTTGCCGAGCACGAGCAGCTCGACGTCGCCGAGCCGGCGCGTGAACGCGTAGACGCGCTGGTCGTCCTCGAGCAGCATCGAGAAGCTCCCGTGGGCGACGGCCGGCTCGCTGTGCCGCAGCTCGATCAGCTTCCGGTAGTGGTGGAAGACCGAGCCCGGGTCGGCGCGCGCCGCGTCCGCGTTCACCTCCGTGTGGTTGGGGTTGACCGCCAGCCACGGCGTGCCGGTGGTGAACCCGGCATGCTCGGAGCCGTCCCACTGCACCGGCGTGCGGGCGTTGTCGCGGCTCATCGCGCGCAGCGACGCCAGCACGTCCTCCGGCGGAGCGCCGGCGACCGTCGCCTCCGCATAGTGGTTGAGCGACTCGATGTCGCGGAACTCGTCGATCCCCGCGAACGGCGCGTTCGTCATCCCGAGCTCCTCGCCCTGGTAGACGTACGGCGTCCCGCGGTGCAGGTGCAGGACCGTGCCGAGCATCTTCGCGGCCTGCACGCGATGCTCGCCGTCGTCGCCGAAGCGCGACACGATCCGCGGCTGGTCGTGATTGTTCCAGTAAAGGCTGTTCCAGCCGGTCTCGGCCAGGCCCGTCTGCCAGCGCCCGAGCGACTGCTTGAGGTCGCGCAGCCGCAGCCGGCGGTGGTTCCACTTCGAGCCGTCCTGGTCGAGCTGGACGTGCTCGAACTGGAACACCATGTCGACCTCCCCGCGCGCCGGGTCGGTGAACAGCTTCGCCTCCTCGACGGTCACGCCGGGCATCTCGCCCACGGTCAGGAGCTCGCCGTCGCGGCCCTCGAACACCTCGCGGTGCATCTCCTGCAGGAACTCGTGGATGCGCGGCCCGCACTGGTAGTACGGCGACCCGTCCCCGAGCGCGACGCCGTCCAGCACCGGTGCGTCGGGCAGCGACGTGTCCTTGGAGATCATGTTGATGACGTCCATGCGGAAGCCGTCGACCCCGCGGTCGAGCCACCACCGCATCATCGAGTAGATCGCGTGCCGGACCTCGGGGTTCTCCCAGTTGAGGTCCGGCTGCTTGCGCGAGAACAGGTGCAGGTAGTACTCGCCGGTGGCCTCGTCGAGCTCCCACGTCGGGCCGGAGAAGAACGAGCGCCAGTTCGTCGGCTCGGGCCGCCACCAGTACCAGTCGCGCTTGGGGTTGTCGCGGCTCGAGCGCGACTCCACGAACCACGGGTGCTCGTCGGAGGTGTGGTTGACGACGAGGTCCATCACGAGCTTCATCTCGCGCGTGTGGACGGCCGCCAGCAGCGCATCGAAGTCCGCGAGCGTCCCGAACACCGGGTCGATGTCCTGGTAGTCGCTGATGTCGTAGCCGTTGTCGTCCTGCGGCGACGGGTAGATCGGCGACAGCCACAGGACGTCGATCCCGAGCTCCGCCAGGTAGTCGAGCTTCGACGCGATCCCCGGGAGGTCGCCGATCCCGTCACCGTTCGAGTCGGCGAAGCTGCGCGGGTAGATCTGGTAGACGACGGCGCTCTGCCACCACACTACGTCGTCCCTCCCGGGACGGCGATGCCGGACTCGTAGGCGAGCACGACCGCCTGCACGCGGTCGCGGATGCCGAGCTTCATCAGCAGCCGCGCGACGTGCGTCTTCACAGTCGTCTCGCTCACGATCAGCTCGGCGGCGATCTCCGCGTTCGACAGCCCGCGCGCGACGAGCTTGAACACCTCGACCTCGCGCGCGGTCAGCTCGGCGAAGCCGGGCGGCGGCGCGGCGGCCGGCGCCGCGCGCGCGAACTCGTGGATCAGCCGCTTGGTGATCGCCGGGGCGAGCAGCGCGTCGCCGCGGGCGACGACGCGGATGCCGGCGGCCAGCTCCTCCGGCGGCACGTCCTTGAGCAGGAACCCGGAGGCGCCGGCGCGCAGCGCCTCGTAGACGTACTCGTTGAGGTCGAACGTGGTGAGCATGAGCACGCGCGTGGGCTCGTCGCCGCCGGCGGCGATCACCCGCCGCGTCGCCTCGATGCCGTCGAGCTCGGGCATGCGGATGTCCATCAGCACGACGTCGGGGTCGAGCCGCCTGGCCTGCTCGACGGCCTCGACGCCGTCCGCGGCCTCGCCGACCACGTCGACGTCCTCCTCGGCGTCGAGGATCATGCGGAAGCCGGCCCGGACCAGGGCCTGGTCGTCGGCGATCAGGACGCGGATCACAGCGGCAACCTAGCGACGACAACCCTCCGCCCTCCCGGTGGCCCGCGCGCAGCTCGCCGTCGTAGAGGCGGACCCGCTCCTCCATGCCGACCAGGCCGTGCCCGCCGCCGTGTCCGTTGGACCCGTGCGAGCCGCTGTCGACGATCTCCAGCTCGAGCTGCGACGGCGACCAGCGCACGGTGACCTCGGTCGGCGCGGCGCCGGCGTGCTTGATCGCGTTGGTGAGCGCCTCCTGGACGACGCGGTAGGCGGCGAGGTCGATGCCGGCCGGCAGCGAGCGCGGCTCGCCCTCGACGGTGAGCGAGACGGGGAGCCCGGCGGCGCGCGTGCGCTCGACGAGGCCGCCGAGCTCGCGCATGGTCGGCTGCGGGGCGCGGTCGTCGGCGTGGTGCATCACGCCGAGCAGGCGCCGCATCTCGGTCAGCGCGGCGCGCCCGACCTCCTCGATGTGGGCGGCGGCCTCGACCGCCCGCGGCGGGTCGCGCTCGAGGATCCGCCGCGCGCCGCCCGCCTGGACGACCATCACCGACACCGAGTGGGCGACGACGTCGTGCATCTCGCGCGCGATCCGGCGGCGCTCGTCGACGGCCGCGCGCGCGACCTCCTCCTCGTGCGCCTCCTTCGCGCGCACCGCCGCCTCGTGCAGCTCCTCGGTCAGCCGCGTGCGCGTGCGCAGGCCGCGGCCGGCCAGGTAGGCGACGAGCGAGAAGGCGAGCGGGAACACATAGTCGGTGAAGACCTCGGCGAGGCTGGCGCCGACGGCGCCCATCCCCACGACCAGCACGATCGGCGCCAGGACGGCGTCGCGGCCGGTCGTGTACGCGCCCATGGCATAGGCCATGACGAGCACGGCGACGAGCGGGACCTGGAGCGTGATGACGTCGACGAACAGCAGGCTCGCCACGAGCCAGGTGGCGAGCATCGCCGCGGTCGCCGGCACCGGCGCCCGCCGCCGCCAGGCGAGCATCGAGTAGCCGATCCCGAACAGCGCGACGTTGGCCGCCAGGTTCTCGTGCGAAGACTCGGCGATCAGCTCGAGCGCGCCGACGACGACGAAGAGGACCGCGACCGCGTAGTCGATCCGGCGCGGGTCGAGCCGCCGGGCGCGGGCGATCCAGCGCCTCACGCCGGCCCTCCGAGCGGCAGCCGGGCGCGGACCACGTGCCCGCCGTCGCGGCGGGCGCCGGCGCGCAGCTGGCCGCCCAGCAGCGTCACGCGCTCGCGGATGCCGAGCAGCGGCCGCGCCGGAGCGCCGCCGTCGTCGGCCACTTCGAGCTCGAGGAGGTCGGCGCCGTAGCGCACCTTCACGCGCGCGAGGCCGGCGTGGCCGTGCTCGAGCGCGCCGCCGAGCGCCTCCTGGACGACGCGGTACGCCGTGAGGTCGATGCCGAGCGGCAGCTCTCCCTCCTCGCCCTCGACGTCCAGCTCGACCGGCAGCCCGGCGGCCTCGAAGCGGCGCACAAGCGAGCCGACGTGGCGCAGCGACGGCTGCGGCGCGAGCGCAAGCTCCTCGTCCTCCCGGCGCAGCACGCCGAGCAGCCGCCGAATCTCAGTCAGCGCCTCACGGCCGCTGGTCTCGACGGCCAGGAACGCGTCGCCGGCGCGCGCGGGGTCGCGCTCGGCCAGCCGGCGCGCCCCGGAGGCCTGCACCACCATCGCGCTCAGCGCGTGGGCGACGACGTCGTGCAGCTCGCCGGCGATCCGCGCGCGCTCCTCCTCAGCGGCCGCGGCGGCACGCTGGGCGCGCTCGGCCTCGAGCCGCTCGGCCTTCTCGCGCAGCGTGCGGTTGAGCTGCGCGCGATTCCGCAGGACGCGGCCCAGGAACACGGGTCCGCAGATCAGCGCCAGCGCGGAGATGACGTAGTTCGCGAGCTCGTCGTCGAAGTTGTCGATCGCCGTCGCGATCCACATGCCGGCCACGCCGTACGCGGTGAGCAGCCACACCACGCGTCCCTCGAGGTGGCGTCCGACGCCGTACAGCACGAGCAGCGTCGCGAAGAACGGGCTCACCATGTGGTCGATGTAGTCCTCGCCGAGCGAGCCGGCGACGGCGAACAGCGGCATCACGGCGAGCGCGGCGAGCGCCGGCGAGCGGCGCCGGATGGCGAGTGTGCCGGCGAGGGCGGCCAGGAGCAGTACGACCGCCCCCTTGTGCTGGGCGTCCGCGGGCACGAGGAGGAAGACCTCGGCAGAGGCCTCCAGGAAGAAGAGGCCGGCGAGCAGCAGGTCGGCCCGGAACGGGTCCATCGCGCGCAGGCGGGCGAGCATCGTGCGGCAACCGTAGCCAGTGCGCGTGCGCGCATCGTCGTCCTGCGTGACGATCGCGGCGTCATCCTCGAGGATGACGCCGGATCCTCCCGGCGGCGGCGACAGGATCGTCACGGCGGCCGACGACACGCGGCGGCGCGGCGGCGAGAGTCCTCGCCATGAGGACATGGACCGCCACGACGACCACCGCCGCACGTCCGGAAGCCGTGCTCGACGTGCTCTGCGACCCGGAGGCCGCCGCCCGCTGGGCGCCGCTGCCCTTCGACGTCGAGGAGCTCGACGGCCGGCGGCTCGCCACCGGCAGACGCGCCCGCGTGAGCGGGAAGCTGGCCGGCCGGCGCGTCGGGTTCGACCTCGAGGTCCACGAGGCCTCCGGGCGCGGGCTCACGCTCGCGGCCGACGGTCCTGTGGGCTTCGATGTCGACTACCGCCTGTCGCCCGTGGAGGGCGGCAGCGAGGTGCACGCGTCCGTGTCCGTCCGACCGTCCCGGGGGATCGCCGGGCGCCTGCTCGCCGAGGCGACGAGCGCCCTGCTGTCCGCCGGTGCCCTGGAAGCGGCTTTGTCACGCGTGGCGCGCGAGGCAATGTAAACCAGTTTCGCCCTCCGGTCGCCGGAACCCCACCCGGCGGCCGACGGGGCGACGTTACCCAAAGGAACTCCCTTGACCGTTCTCCTCGAAGCACCCGCGACGTCGCACGCCGTCTCCGCGCTGGCCCTGACCCGCACGTATGGCGCCGGCGACTCGGCCGTGCACGCGCTGCGCGGCGTCTCGCTCGACCTCCCCGCCGGCCAGTTCACGGCCGTCATGGGGCCCTCGGGCTCCGGCAAGTCGACCCTCATGCACCTGCTCGCCGGCCTCGACACGCCCACCTCGGGCACGGTCGAGGTCGCCGGCGAGGACATCACGCGCATGAAGGACCGTGACCTAACGCGGCTGCGCCGGAAGCACATCGGCTTCGTGTTCCAGTCGTTCAACCTGCTGCCGACGCTGTCGGCGGAGGAGAACGTCCTCCTCCCGCTGTCGATCGCCGGCAGACGCCCGCCGGCCGACGAGGTCGACGCGCTGATGGCGCGCGTGGGCCTGACCGAGCGACGCGGGCATCGGCCGGCCGAGCTCTCCGGCGGCCAGCAGCAGCGCGTCGCGATCGCCCGGGCGCTGATCACGCGCCCGACCGTCCTGTTCGCGGACGAGCCGACCGGCAACCTCGACTCCGAGGCCGGCGCCGGCATCCTGGCGCTGCTGCGCGACGCTGTCGACCTCGACGGCCAGACCACGCTGATGGTCACCCACGACCCGCGCGCGGCGGCGATCGCCGACCGCGTCCTGTACCTCGCCGACGGCCGTGTCGTGGCCGACCTCGCGAGCCCGAGCGAGGCCGCCATCCACGCGGTGATGAACCGATGAGCCGGGTCATGCTCAAGGGCCTCGCGGCGCGCCCGATCCGCACGCTGCTGAGCGCCCTCGCCATCGTCGTGGGCGTCGCCTTCGTGTGCGCCGCGCTCACGCTGACCGGCGCCATGCGCGGCGCCGCCGACTCGCTGTCGGCCGCCGCCTATGACGGCACCGACGCGGTGGTGACCGCCAAGACCGCGTTCGAGCCCGGCATGGATTCGTTCGCCGAGCGCCCGGTGCTGCCCGCCGCGGCGCTGGAGCAGGCCCGCCGCGCCCCCGGCGTCGACGTGGCTGTCGGCGACATCACCGACACGGCGCAGATCATCGGCCGCGACGGCGATCCCGTCGGCGACGGCCCGTACTTCGGCTCCGGCTTCGACGCGAGGACGCCGGGGGCCGAGGAGCTGACCCCGTTCCGGCTCGACGACGGCCGCTGGGCGGCCGGGTCGGGCGAGGTCGTCATCGACCGCGGGACGGCCGAGAAGGAGGACTACGCCGTCGGCAGCCGGGTACGGGT
>Ga0214469_1000991_pt1 | contig 10455 bp, 7 predicted proteins | sample RVTome_10_FD_187340 | JGI IMG/M metagenome (GOLD analysis project Ga0214469, IMG submission 187340) | Soil microbial communities from uranium-contaminated site in the Upper Colorado River Basin, Wyoming, United States - RVT153D57 HiSeq ... | reverse complement strand
AGCGAGCTCGTGATCGGCCTCGGTCAGTTCAGCCGGCGGCCCAGGCCACCGGATAGAGGTTGTACCGGCCCGACAAGCCCTTGAGCTCGACGCGACGCGGCTCCCCGAACTCGAACTCACCCCGGGCGTCGCCGATCTGTTTCAGGATCTCCGAGACCAGTATCTCCCCTCCCACTGCCTGGTCGGCGATGCGGGCAGCGAGGACGACGTGATAGCCATAGAGGTCGCCGGAGTCGTCGGCGATTGCCTCGCCTGTGTGCGCTCCGACCCTGATCTTCAGCTCCGATTCGGACCCGGCGAATTGGTGGGTGATCTGACGTTGGGTCTCCACCATGGCTCGAATGGCTCTCCTCACCGATCCGAAGGCGAGCATGAAGCCGTCACCCTGCGCTTTGATCTCCGTCCCGTCGTAGCGAGCCACATGTTCCCGGATTATGGAATTGTGTTCGGAGAGCAGTTCGAACCACCGGCTGTCGCCCATCGATGTCGAGAGCCTGGTAGACGACTCGATGTCGGTGAAGACGAGGGTGAGGGTGGCTTCGGTATCTACCTCGAGGGGCCGTGAGATGGTCTCCCCCTCGATCTCATCGGCCAGTTTGCGAATCGAGGTCTGCGAAGCAGGGTCGCCGACTGGTAGCAGTCTTCGTGTCGCCGGGAGTAGCTCGATGGTGGTCGCGCCCACCCGCACGAGCGAGCCCGCCAGGAGCCGGGTCGGCGTGTCGAGAGGTGCTCCGTCGAGGAAGGTGCCATTGGTGCTCCCCATGTCTGTCACCAGTACTTCGCCGTCGACGGGCGTCAGGGTGAGATGACTGCGGGACGCCTGTGGATCGTCGATGAGAAGCCCGGGACTATCCCGACCGACGACGAGAGTTTCGTGCAGGATTATCGCCAGGGGGGTCCGGCCAGGCTCACGCACCAAGATCACCGGCATCGAGTCGAGGTGACCGTCTAGCGGCATCCCAGCACCTCACCCTCCCCGCCCAGGAAACGGCGTTGATTCTCCTCGTCGAGTGCACCTGCGGAGCGGGCGCAAGCCTGCTCGAGATCGAGTGCATCCCAGACTTCCACCGACCCGTCCTGTCCGCTGGTGGCGAATCTGAGAGTGTCGGGGAAGACAGCCATGCCCCAGGCTGCGTCGGAATGCGCTCCCAGCGTGGAACCGATCTCACGCTGCAGGTTGACGTCGAAGAGATGCACCGTCCCGTCGCGGCTCGTCGCCGCGATGGTCTCCTCGCCGAGAAAAGCAACACCTGTGCCGCCTTGAGGCAAAGAGGTCAGTTTGGCGATCAGGTCGTGGGTCGCCACTTCCCAGACGTAGGCGGCCCAGTCGTCACTCGCCGTAGCCAGCCTGTCGCCTTCGGGAGACCAAGCGACTCCCCAGATGGCGTTGTCCTCCGCTGATAGGTCGTTTCCAGCCCTGAGTCCTTCCTCAGGATCCCAGAAGTGGACCGAGCCAGAACGATCCGAGACAGCAAGGACGCCGTCTCCCGAGATGGCCATGTCCGTGACACCGCCTCGGTGTGGGCCCATTTGGTCGCCGGCGGGAGCCAGATTCTCATCCCACACACGCACGATTTCGTCGTCACCACCGGAGAGCACGCTCCCTTCGGTCACGATCACGGAGCGCACGGCGCCGACATGAGCCGAAGCAGCCGTGTCCGTCACATCGCCGGTGGCGGCGTCGATCACTGCCAGGCTGCCGTCGGCCGAACCGGAGATCAGATGATCTCCGCTCGTCGTGAAGGCAAGGGCCCACACCGCCTCGGAGCTCACGCCCACCGGGCCCAGCATCCTCTCGCCGGTCGCGGTGGAGAAGATCCGGACGCGGCCTGAACCGTCGCCTACGGCAAGGAGCTCCCCATCGGGACTCACGGCCAATCCGAAGGCACCCTCTTCCTGGCCGACGAAGCCCGTCCCGCCGGGAGCCCGCACCAGCCATGGCATGAGTCTCTGGTCCAATCCCAGGGTCACTACATCGGACCCGTCGGCATCGATAGAAGATGCCAGGACCTGTGCCCCGTGCCCGACTCCGGTCACCATGACCTCTCGATCTGCTGCGACGTCCCAGACCCGGACATGACCGTTCTCATCTCCGGCCAACAGCAAGGCTCCGTCATGGAGGAACTGGACTCCGCGCACGTCCTCGGCGTTCCCGGCGAAAGGCTCCTCGAGCAATTGCAGTGACAGGTCCCAGAGTCTGATGTTCCCGTCGCTGGATGCAGTGGCGACGGAGTCGCCGCTCGGGGAGAAGACGATCTCCCAGATATCACTGCTGTGGGCGTTGAACGGTGCGAATGCCTCCTCGCCGCCGGCAACGACCCAACCCATCAACTCGCCACGTCCGTTCCCGCTGAAGACGAGCGAGTCGTCCGCGCTGAAAGCAACGGAAAGAGCGTCGCGATCGGAGTCGACGAGCGGAGCGCCCAGACCGGCGGCTGTCTCGAGGTCCCAGAGCTGGACTATGCCATCCTCTCCGGCGGTCACCGCGGTCGCACCGTCGGAGGACACATCGACGTCCCACACCACATCGTTGAAACGGCCCATGACCGTCGCCTCCGGCACGTTCATCGGATCGCGCACATCCCAAAGGATGACGGCGCCATCCTGGCCGGTCGACACCATCTCCGACCCATCCGGCGTGAAGGCGATCGACACCACGGGCTCGTCGTGGCCGACGAGGGTTACGCCGATCGGTTGTCCGATGGCGATGTCATAGAGGATGATCTCTCCGCTCTGGCGCGACCCGACCGCGGCCACGGTGCCGTCGGGGCTCAGAGCCACCGCCAGGGCGTCAGAGACTCCTATCGGCGAGGTGGCGGGCACCACTTCGGCCGCTCGGAGCTGACTGGTGGCGTTCACGAGCGCCTCCCTGGTCTCGAATGAGTTGGACCCTCGCTCGACGGCTTCGACGGCGAGAGCGAGTGCCACCAGCGGATCGGATTCGGCGAGCTGCGAGGCCTGGGTGGCGAGCTGATTGGCGAGGCGAGCGTTGGCTTGACGCGAGCTGTTGAAGGCGAACAACGAGGCCACCACGGCTACGACGAGCAACATCGAGAGCACCGCTATCGCACCGTTGCGGAGCCGGCGCGAGCGACGGTCGGCCTGTTGGCGGGTCTCCACCTCGCGGAGGTGCTGCTCCTCGCTGGCATGGAGGAACTCTCGTGCCCGCCCGGGCAGGTCGTCCTCGTGTTCTGCTGACCACTCGAGGGCGGCGGTCAGTGGCGTGCCCCGATAGAGCAGATCGTCTTCCCGGCCCTGCTCGTCCCACTCCCGGGCCGCTGCGGTGATTCGCTGTCGGGTGCGCAGGTCGTCCCGACTGTCGTCGATCCACTGTCTCAACCGGGGCCAACTGGCGATCAATGCTTCATGGGCGATGGTTATCGACTGCTCGTCGGCCGTGAGCAGCCGGGCGTTGGTGAGAGCATCCGCCACCCGGCGCAGGCCAAATGCACGGTCGCCCTCCAGGTCGGCCCACCGCATCGCCTGTCGGGTGTCTGAGGAGCCCTCCCCCGGTGTCACCAGGCGCAGGAGCAGACGTCGGGCAGCCTCCTTCTCGTCGTCGTCGAACTCGGCATAGCTGCTCTCCGCGGTTTGCGCGATCGCACCGGCGACACCGCCGGTTTGCTGATAAGCGGCCAGAGTCATCGTGGCGCCCTCCCGTCGCCGCCATGTCTCTGCCAGGGCATGGGAGATGAGAGGTAAGGCCCCTGGGTCGTCGTGAGCCTCGTCCAACACCGAGGCCACCAGGTCGGGGTCGACATGGAGCCCGCTCGTTGCCGCCGGCGCCTCGATGGCCTCACGCAATTCCGCGGGGGACATCGGCCCCACCAGCACCTGACCGCGGTTGATCTTGCCGGCGAGCCACGGGAAGAGAGCGCTTTGAGCGTAGAAGTCGGCTCGCATGACGAGGACGAGGCGCACCCGGCTGTCGACGGGGTCGACCATCTCGGCGAGCACCTCCAAGAACCTGTCCTGGGCGTCGCGCGATGGCACCTGCGTGAACAACTCCTCGAACTGGTCGATCACCATGAGGAGCCCTCCCGCCGAGTCGGTGATGGTGGCAGCTGCGCGACGGGCGGCGCTGGGCGAGCCCGCCAGCTCGTCTGCGGAGACCGGGCTGGTTCCCATTTGCGTGGCGCTACGAGCTGCCCGGTCGAGGTGGTAGGCGATCTCTTTCAAGGGCTCCGACCTGGGAGTGAACAGGAGAACTGGCCACCGCCGGCTCTCTTTCAGGGAACCGGACGCCACTGCGGGGATCAGCCCCGCCCGGACGAGCGAAGACTTGCCGCTACCCGACGCTCCGCCCACCACGAGCACCGGCTGTTGGCTGAGACTCTCGACGAGGCGCGCAACGAGTTCGTCGCGTCCGAAGAAGAGATGGGCGTCCTCTGGCTGGAAAGAGGCCAACCCGCGGTAGGGGTTGATCGAGTGTGATGCGACCTCGACCCGGTCACGGGAGGCCGACTCGCCGCGAGTGTCGCCGAGCGCTCCGAGGACCGCCTCCAGCCAGCTGTCCATGTCCTGATACCGATCGGCCGGGTCTGGGGCCATCCCGGTCTCGAACACGGGACGCCAACCGATGTCAACGGCGGAGAGACTCTGGGCCAGACCCGATGCCGTCGGCGGGACGCTTCCCGTGATCGCCTCCCACAGCACGGCGGTGGCTGCGAAAACGTCTGTCGCCGGCCGGACCCTGCCGTCGGGGTCCAACTGTTCGGGGGCCTGGTAGCCGGGTGTGCCTCCGACGACGCTCACTCCTGAGGAGAGGACCACGTCTTTGGCCAGACCCAGGTCGCCGATTACGAGACGCTCGGTCTCGGCGATCAGGCCACCGCCGAGTGCCGTCTGAGCCGCAGCTCGCTCCTGGCGTCCCGCCGACCGACTCCGATCCTTGATGAAGATGTTGCGCGGATTCACGTCGCGATGGATCACGCCGGCCTCGTGCAAGGCACCTAGCCCTCCGGCGAGCGTGGTGGCGATCGTGCCGGCGCTGAAGGAGTCGAGGCCGCTGCCGGCCCGTCCGGTCATTCGATCGGCAAGCGTCCCCCGGTTGGCATAGTCCATGACGAAATAGGGCCGCCCATCGTCGAGCTCTCCGATGTCATGGACCGTCACCAGGTGCTGGTTCCCGATTCTCCTCAGCAGCCGCGCCTCGTCGAGGAAACGGGCCCGAACGTCGGTGTCGGCCGCCCAGTGCTCGGCGAGCACTTTGATGGCAACAGTGTCCTGAAGGGAGTCGTCGTGGGCGCGAACGACGAGGGCGAACCCACCTGCCCCGACCACGGCCTCGACGTGATGTCGACCGATACGATCGGGAAGATCCATGGCCTCCTCAGCCGAGGAGATCGCTCACATCTCGGCAATCGAAGAGTGAGCTGTCGAGCACGACATGGTCACGGTCGGCCGCCGTCACACAGATCGTGGTCGAGTCGCCTCGGTTGGCCACCGAGGCTGCGCTCTCCGTGACGTAGTCGGGATACGCATCGGTGAGATGCCAGTCACCCTGATCCACACCTCGGTCCTCCGCGTCACTCGAAACCTGATCTGCGGTGAAAGTGTCCCAGTAGACGTGAATGTGATTTCTGGCGAGATCGGGCTCGAAATTCGCTTCCCAGACGACGGCCAGCTCTTCGCCTGACGCTTCGACACTCTCGATGGCTATCTCACAGCCCTCGGGCGGGCATGCGTTGGCAACCGGCGTTTCGCCGCCGTCGCCGCCACCCGTGTCCACTGTCGTGTCGCCACCTTCGTCCGCGCCTGCACACGCTACGAGAGCGAGCGCGAGAGCGAGTACGAGCAGCCTGCTCGCTTTGGTCTTGTTTGTCACTGTCTTCTCCTTGTTGGCCATTGGTCGGGCAAACGTCGAGCGGGCGGGGAAGGACCCCGATAGCTCCAGCGACATGAGGCACTACGAGGACGCACCACAGGCGCGCCTATCCGTGCGCAACGGTAGCAACCCGGTTGCGCCCAGCCCTCTCCAGTTCTCGCGGAGTCGGCGGCGCCCATGGTATTTCCCATCGATCCCCCGCTCACGCCGGCTCCCGCAGCAGTTCCCGACGCCCACGGAGCCCCGTGTGACTCAATCCCATGGCTCCACCGCCCCGCCGTCGGCATAGCCCTTGCTTCGGTAACGAGCCGCGGCGTGGCCGGACTCAGCCATACGAGTCACGACGCTCTCATGGACCGTCGCGCCCGGCGGCACCAGCCTGCGAGGGGACCATCCCAACAATGCCCACCAGCGGCTCAACGTGTTGGCCGGAACTCCCGCATGAGTGGCCGGCAGGCTCATATACGGCTCAAACCGGTCCTGGGCGATGACCAGACCGCGGGCCATGGCCTCTTTGGCGACCCATTGGAAGGCGATCTGACCCAACTCCGGGTTTGTCTCGTAGCCGCCACCGACGTCGGAGTGCACTCCGGCAAACCAGACTTCCTCGAAGTCGCGATTCTCTTTCTTCCCCTCGTCTTCGGAGACTGTGTACACCTTGTACTGACTTCTCCATTCGTCGAGCGAGCAGGCATGGCGCACGACTGCCGCGCTTTTCAGCAGACGTGTGTAGGGCAGCCGAAGTCGACGCCGGAACCAGCCGATCGCCTTCACCGTGTCCCACACCCCGACGAACGAGACCGGCCATGCCCACTTGGGGAACTCGGGCCTGGAGAACTGTGCGGTGAAGACCTTGACGTGCTCCCAGTCGATGTCCTTGCCGTGGGGCTTCCAGAACAGCGTCAGGGCATATGGCACGAGGTTCTCCTGATCCGAGCGGAGTAGCCCCACGACCCGCAGCATGCCAGCCAGAGCCCGCACGGTGTAGGCACCTCGACTGAACCCGAAGAGATAGATGCGATCGCCCTCCTGCCAGTTCCGCATCAAGAACCGATACCCGTCGACGACGTTCTGCTTGACGCCGTAGCCGAATCCGAGACCCAGCAACTTCGTGCCGACGCGTCCGATCGGCGTGAGCGCCTGTGACGACCCACGTGTCCCCACACCGGGGATGTAGTAGCAGAGCTGATCAGGGCTCTCCGGCACCATCGAGTGCAAGCGCACGACGTTGGTGTTGGCCCGAGCTTTGAGCTCGTTGCCGGTGCCATCACAGAAGACCACGAGATTCCTGCCGGCCGAAGCCGCGGATCCAGTGCGATCATTCATCGCCGTCTCTCCGATACGCGTATGTCCTTCTCCCGAAGAGTCGCACAGATGTCGCCTGATACGTTCTCAAAAGGTGGCGTATCAACGACCCCCGCCCACCCTCCTTCAAGGAGACAACCCACCCGAGGAGCTCAGATGCAAATCGAACAGAGGTCAGTCGGCACCGATGTCTCGCCGTCCGAAGAGAAATGGATTCCCGAGATGAATCACGCCCCCGAGGACATCGCCCGGCCGCTGCAGGTCTCGGAGCAACATCGCTACGTCGTTGTCGATGACATCGTCGAAGGCAGGGTCGCCCTCGAGGTGTCGGAGTGGCCCACCCTCGACGCCGACGGCCGTCTCTTCTTCGCCGACATGGGCGAGGAGCAAGTCACCTGGTTGATGGCTCTACAGCGTCTCGTCGACGAGATCCGAACCAGCACCGGTCAATTCGCCCCCGATCGCGCCATCAGGATCGGCGATACCTTCGCCGTCGCCGGGCTCGAGGTCACAGGTGTCGACCAAGTGACGGCCACCGACCTCTGGGATATCTCCTCGGCTGCCCGCCGGGCAGGGAAGGCTGCGATGTACGGAGCCGTGGCTTCGACCGTGGACACCAGCTACGAAGAGGAGATGGCCATCTCCGACGTGGCCCTGGAAGTTCCCGAGACCGAAGGTGTCTACGACGTGAGACAGGAGGGCGTGGTCAGCAAGACGTCAGGGCCGGACCAAGAGGGGGAGGCGCAAGCATGAGCAAACCCACTCCCATTCCCGCCGGCAAACACGACCCCCCGGTCAACTTCCTCGATTCGCTGCAGCCACATCATCTCGTGTACTTCCTGCTCAACGTGGGCGATGCCGACCAGCAACTGCTCCTCCTCCCCGAGGACCCCAACGGCCGGAGGCGGATGATCGTCGTCGATGTCGCAAAGGTGGGTCAGACCGAAATGCTGATCAGTGCCCTCGAGACCGCCGGGCTCATCGCTGCTCCGCCTGTCGACGAAGAGCCCGACGGCTCAATCGCACTCGTCGTCGCAACGCACCCCCACTCCGATCACATAGGTGCGATGAGTCAGTTCCTCGACGCCGAGAAGAAGCGCATCGCCGAGTTCTGGGACCCGGGCTACTACCACACGACCAATGCGTACAACCGGATGATGACCAAGATCGAATCGAACAAGTTCCTCTCCTATGCCCAGCCGACGGCGGGGTTTCGGAAATGGATCGGATCTGCCCTGGTGACCGTGCTCAGCCCGTCGGTGCAGCTGCGCAACCGTTTCGACACCTACGGGACACAGCTCAACGACTCGTCGATCTCGCTCAGGATCGAGTTCCCAGCGGCTCGGGTCGTCAAGCGGGACAACGGCAGCCGCGAGTTGATCGACGACCCCAACACCACCGCCTTGATCCTCGGTGCCGACGCGCAAACCGTCTCGTGGGCGTTCGTCGAGACCGAGTTCCCCCAGCTTCACACCCAGGACAACGACGCGGCACGAGCCATCCAAGCGGCAACGGGCGCCGACCCGTTGAAGGCAAAGGTCTTGAAGGTCAGTCATCACGCCTCGAAAAAGGGTGTGAACCTGGAGCTGATCGAGCGAATCGGGCCGACTTTGATGCTCGTCTCCTCGACGGGCGATGGGCCCAAGCATCACTTCCCACACGACCTGGCTCAGGAGGCTTTGAGGGAGGCCAAGGACCAGACGGCGGGGGATGGTCGACAGCGCACCCTGAAAGACTGGGAGCTTGGAGTCCTCTACACCTCCGACACCGAGTCCTCGGGACAGCTCCTCGGGTCGATGGCCGTGGTGATGGGCAAGGGAGCGGCCACGGTGTGGCGATTCGGAGACGACACCGATGCGATCCCGGACTTGGGCCAGGCACGTCGATTCGTCCCATGACTCACACCTCGGGCAAAGGTCGACATTCGAGCGCGCCGATGCCGCCGACCTGCGGATCGACCCGCCCATCGCGGCATCGCATCCGTCGATCCCCTCGATGGCTCAAACGTCACATGCGATGAGCGGACGTGGGCAGTGCACCTGCTCGAAGACTTACCGGAGGAGTGACCCCTCGCTGGTGCCTCGGGATTCAGATCGGCCCCTGTTCAAGGAAGCTCGACAAAGCCTCCAAGGAAAGTCCGCGCCGATTCGGTGTCCATGCGATAGGTCTTGTCCGTGGCTTTACAGACGGAGTCGCCGGTCACGGTTATCGAGACCACGATGTCGGTCTCCGTTCCATTCAGATGGATGAAGTGAGGCCCACCAGAATCACCGAAACAGGTACCACCGTTGCCTGTGGGTTCGGTCATCGGTGAGGTGAGCCACGCCTTTGTCAGGGAGAGGAATCCATTTTCCGCCTGGTTGCGCTGCAAGTTGTCGAGAATGCCCGCGGGTCCGGTCTTGATACCGTCTCGAACGGTTCCGTAGCCGACTGCGGTGAAGCGCGTGTGCTTGAGCTCGCCTGAGTTCTTCAGGTCATCCAGCAAACCCTCCTCAGGGAGCTGAGCCGGCGCGAGACCGGGAGATTGGTCGAGCACGATCACGGCGACATCACCCGGGTCGGAGGCACCGCCCTTGCCCTGGAAACCGTTGTAGTCGGGATTGGTGTGCCAAGTCCCCTCGAAGAACGCAGAGCCAGCTTCGATCACCGGATCGAAGGTGATCAGGACCTCGAACCCCAACTGCTCCGAGAAGAAGGTGAGGTCCACCGTGCAATGCGAAGCGGTTAGGAACACAGTGTCAGCGATCATCGTCCCCGTGCACCACTGCAAGAGAGGTGGCAGGTCGGGAAACCCGCTGGTGGCGGGATCGTGCCTCAGCACGATCGAGCCCACGTTGGGATGGTCGTTTCCGTCCGCCTCGCCGTTGGTGATTGCAAAAGCGGGTAGTGCGAGGACAAGACCAAGGACGACAGCCAGCAAGGCGACCCAGAGTCTGGGGAACGATCGGACACGTGCCACGCGAGCACCTCCTTCTCGAAGGGAAAGAACGCTACTCCACTCTCCCGGCGCCATGCCCGGCACGCCTGCTTTACCGCGGTTCACTTGTTCTGGCGTCGCCGCTCGCTCTCGGACAGATATCGCTTGCGGACCCGGATGGCGTCCGGGGTGACCTCGACGAGCTCGTCGTCGGTGATCCACTCGATCGCCGACTCCAGGCCGAGACGTCGGGGCGGCCGAAGCTTGACCGCTTCGTCGGAGGCATGGGTGCGAATGTTGGTCAGCTCTTTCGCCTTGGTGGCATTGACCACCATCTCCTGGGGTTTCGAGGCCTCACCGATGATCATGCCTTCGTAGACCTCATCGCCGGGGTCTATGAACAAGA
>Ga0214469_1000986_pt1 | contig 10465 bp, 7 predicted proteins | sample RVTome_10_FD_187340 | JGI IMG/M metagenome (GOLD analysis project Ga0214469, IMG submission 187340) | Soil microbial communities from uranium-contaminated site in the Upper Colorado River Basin, Wyoming, United States - RVT153D57 HiSeq ... | reverse complement strand
CGGCTCGTTGGTGTGGGATGCCGAGGCCACCGCGCCCGGGATCCCCCGTCCGGGCGGCAACTTCTCCACCGGCGGGTTCATCGGACCCACCGCGGTCACCGACGGCGTGGTCGTCGGCGGCACCGCGGTCGGCGGTACGCCCTATCTCCACGCGTTCGACGCCGCGACCGGGGCGATCCGGTGGCAGCAGCCGGTGGCGGCGCCGACGTACGCGGCTGCTGCCGCGGCCAACGGCGTCGTGCTCATCGGTGGCACCGATTTCACGCTGCGCGCCCTCGATCTCCAGAGCGGCGAGGTCCTCTGGAGCGAGGAGATGATGGGCGCGGTGGCAGGTGGCGCGGTCGTGGTCGGTGACGACGTCGTCGCCGTCGCCGGGATCCGCGAGCCCGGACGCGGGAACAAGAGCAAGACGAGCGGCGTCTACCGTTTCTCGCTCGAAGGCGAGCCGGTGGCGTCGACCACCACCACGGGCGCGCCCCCGACGACCGTCGACGCCGAAACCGAGGCGCGCGCGGCCGCGCAGCCGTGCCTTGCGAGCCCGTGCCCGATGAACTTCGACCTCACCGCCGACCGGGTGGGTGGCGATACCGGTTCGGGGACGATCGAGATCACGCTCGCTCCGTTCTCGGTACAGGTGCAGGCCGAGGGCCTCGGCCCGCCGAGCCGGTGGCTCCGGCCCGGCAGCAGCGCGGCCGCCGCCGGGGCGTCGGAGTACGCGGTCTACCTCTCGCAGGGGACCGACAATCCAGTCGGCGGGTTGGTGTGCGTGCTCGACGAGAACCTCGCCTGCACGGGTGACGAGATCCCGAACCCTGGGGTCACCTACGACCGCGTCAGCGTCCTCGCCGTCGACGATCCGGGCGAGTTCCCACCGATCGCCGAGGGCTTCGACCGGCTCGTCACCACCAGCTCGTTCGAGATCCCGTTCGCGCCACGCGAGAAGTGAGGCTCAGCATGCAGCGTCGCCCACGGTCGCACGTCATCGTCCTCGCCGGGCTCGCGGTGACGGCGCTCGCCGCCGGTGGCTCGGCCGGCAACGGCGGTGAGCGCGAGAACGCACGCAACTCGGTCATCGTCTTCAACGGCGAGGGGAACAACCTCAACGCCTACGAGGCGGCGCCGCCGTTCGAGAAGCAGACCGTCATCCGCAACCACGACGACGACCCCGACGGTCTCGACATCAACGCCCAGATCTGCTTCTTCCCCAAGGGTGGGCCCGACGGACCGCCCAGGGGGCAGGTGTGGTTCATCGCCGGCGAGGACACCAACCAGCCCGACCCGCCCGCGGGTTGGGGCATCTTCCGGCTGCGGGGCAAGCAGGTCGGGAAGCTGCGGACCACGCAGGTCGGCAAGCTCACGCCGACCTACCAGGGCACGTCCGACAACGCCGAGAACTACGGCTGCGGCTTCCTCTCCGACGGCCGGGTGCTCACTACCGACATCGGCAACCAGGCGGCCGGTGACCCCACCGGTCAGCTCATCGTGTGGTTTCCACCGTTCGATTCGCGCGACGTGGCGTACTGCAAAGTCGACGTCGCCATCGGCACTCCGGGCCAGATCTACATCGACGACGAAGACCGCGTCTACCTCGCGTCGGCGCGTGGTGACCGCTCGGGAGTGATCCGGTACTCCGGTCCGTTCCCCACGTCTGACGACGCCGACGGCGGCTGCGGCAGCACCGACGCGACCGGCGCTCCGTTCGCCGACTCGGTGAGCAGCGAGGTGTTCATCGCCGGCGGCCAGAACAACCTCCTGTTCCCGAACGCCATCGTGGCCAAGGCAGAGAAGGACGGCTTCTACGTCGACAGCGTGATCAACGGCGTCATCAACGAGTACGACTCGAACGGCGCCTTCGTCCGCACGGTGCTGGCCCCGCCCGCAGGCGAGGAGATCGGCGAGCAGACGTACTCGACCGGTACGCCACTGGGCCTGGGGATCGACTCCGAGGGAACGCTCTACTACGCCGACATCGGCATCACGATCTCGGCCGAGGGCATCGGGCCGGGCCCCGAAGGCTCGGTGCGGCGCATCCGCTTCGTCGACGGCGAACCCCAGCCACCCGAGCTCATGGGTGCCGGACTGGCCTTCCCCGACGGCATCGGCGTCCTCGAACGGCAGGCGAGCCGCTAGTGCTCAGGAGGCGGTGCCGCGCTTGCGTGCGCGCGGGAGCGGAACAACGGTCGCGCCCAGGCCACCATCGCCCGCCAAGAGCTGCTCGAGCGCACCCGGGGCGAGTGGCCTCGCGAAGTGGAAGCCCTGGGCGCCGTCACATCCCAGGGAGCGCAACTCGGTCGCCTGTTCGGCCCGTTCGACACCCTCAGCGGTGATGCGCATGCCAAGGGCGTGGCCCATCGTGATCACGGCCTCCACGATCGCGGCGCCGCTCTCGATCGTTCCGATGCCGTCGACGAACGACTTGTCGAGCTTGAGCACGTCGATCGGGAAGTGGCGGAGGTAGCTGAGCGACGAGTAGCCGGTGCCGAAGTCGTCGATCGCCACCCGGATGCGATGGTCGCGTAGCTGATTCAGCCCGTCGCCGGTGCGCTCGCGGTCGGCCAGCGCGGTGCGTTCGGTGATCTCGAGCTGGAGGCGCTCGGGCTCGAGGCCGGTCTCGCGGAGCACGGTGAGCACGTCCTCGACCAGCTCGGGCTGGTTCACGAACCGGGGCGAGAGGTTCACACTCACCGTGAGTGGGCTGGTGGCGACGCCGCGCCGCTCCCAGTCGGCCACCTGGCGGCAGGCCTGGCGCAGCACAAAGCGGTCGATGGCGACGATGAGACTCGACTCCTCGGCGAACGGAATGAATCCCTCGGGGTACATGAGCCCGCGGCCGGGGTGATCCCACCGCACGAGGGCCTCGACTCCGACGACCGCGCCGCTCTCGAGCGCGATCTCGGGCTGGTAGTGGATGACGAGCTGGTGCTCGTCGACGGCCCGCCAGAGCGCGCTCTCGAGCTCGAGGCGCTCGACCACACGCGGCGCGTGGTCGGGGTCGAACATCTCCCACCGGGCGCGGCCGCGCTCCTTGGCCAGGTACATCGCGAGGTCGGCCTGGCGCAGAAGGTCGCCGGCCTCGACGTCGTCGCGTTCGGCTCCGCGTGCGACCGTGATCCCGATGCTGGCGGTGGCGACCAGCTCGCGGCCGGCGATCTCGAGCGGGGCCCGCAGCGCGGTCGACACGCGCTCGGCCACGCGCACGGCTTCGTCGGGTGACTGGAGCTCGGTGAGCAAGATCGTGAACTCGTCGCCACCGAACCGCGCGACGTAGTCGCCGGGCCGCACCGAGGCGCGCAGCCGGTCGCCCAGCTCGACCAGCAGGCGGTCGCCGAGCTCGTGGCTCAGGCTGTCGTTGACAAGCTTGAAGCGGTCGATGTCGAGAAGGAGGACGCTCAGGAGGCGCGTCCGGTTCGCGGGGTGGTCGAGCACCGACTGAACCTGGGCGAGGAATGCCGAACGATTCGGGAGGCCCGTGAGCTGGTCATGGTACGCCTGGTGTGCGATCTGCTCCTCGAAGAGCTTCCGCTCGGTGACGTCGCGCAGGTTGGCGACGATCCCGCCGACGCTGGGGTCGTCCATCCGGTTCGTCGCCCACACGTCGAACCAGTGCCAGTCGCCGCGCTCGTCGCGCAGGCGAACCTCGGTCCAGCGCGTGCCCTCGGGCTCGGCCAGCACGCGCTGGATGAACTCCCGCGCCTGCTCGCGATCGTCGGGATGCACGAGCTCGCCGCCCAGCGGGAACTCCCCCTCGGGGTGCCGCCCGATGATCCACTCGAACGCCGGGCTCACATACGACGCGACTCCGTCGGGCGTGAGCACGATGATCACGTCGGACGAGTTGGCCAGCAACGATCGCAGGCGCTCTTCGCTCCGCCGCAGCTCCGTGTCGGCCTGCTCCTGGGCGCGGGTGGTCATCGAGATTGTGCGGACGGCGTAGACCAATCCGAGCGCGGCGAGGACCGCGAGCCCATGCACCTCCGGTGTTTCGACGAACGTCGGCGCGAGGTCGAGTTGGATGGCGACCTGCCCGAGCAGCAGGGCCACGAGCGAGCACACCAGCGCGGGCCGACAGGCGCGGGAGCCGGTGCGGCCGACCTCGTCGCCGAGGATCCACGCGTACCCGACCACGAGCATCGGGCCCCACCCGGTGACGTACATCGTCGCGGTGCCGCTGGCCACGAGTACGACGGTGCGACACCAGATGGCCGTGTTGCTGTCGTCGGGCCAACGCCACAGCGCCACCTGGTTCAGCAGCCCGGTGGCCAGGACGATGATCGTGAGCACCCACCAGGGCACGTCGGCGACGAGCCCGAAGCCCCGGAGGATGAGGAGCACGCCGAGCACGGAGAGGGCCTGGAGCCAGCGCAGTGCCGCCGGCAGACGCAGTCCCGGGAACATCACCGCGTTTTCGACCAATCGGACGAACTCCTCGAGATCGCCGCCAAGGGGTCGTCGATGCCGTCCGCCTATCATCGCCTGCGATGACGAGCCCGGTGCGGATCCTCTCCGTCGGCGCCGCCGCGCCCGCCCTCCGGCTCCCCGCCGCTGAGGTGGCGGCGGCTTGGGGCCGGGGCCCCGGGGCACGGGGGCAGGCCGGGGTGTGTGCACCCGACGAGGACGTGCTGACGCTCGCCGCCGATGCCGCCGGCCGGGCCCTCGCCGCCTCGGGGCTGCAGAACGACATCGTCGACGGCCTGTGGTGGGGCACCACGCGACCCCCGTTCGCCGAGGGTCCGAGCCATGCCGTCCTCGCCGCCGCGCTCGGCCTCTCGTCCCATTCCGCCGGTGCGCTGTGCTCCGGCTCCCCGCACGCGGGGATGGAGGCCTTGCTGAGCGCCGCCGATGCGGTCGCCGCCGGCTCTGCTCGGGTCGCGCTGGTCGTCGCCGCCGATGCGGTCGTGCCCGGGCCCGGCACCGGTTACGAGGCCCGCGCCGGCGCAGGTGCCGCCGCGATGGTTCTCGTCTCAGACGGTGGCCAGGCTGCGCTGGCCGCCCGTGTCACACGCACGCGGCCGGTGCTCGATCGCTATCGGGGCGACGGCGAGAGCTCGACCCGAGATCTCTATGACAGCCGCCTGTTCCGCGACCAGATCTTCGTGCCGATCGTGCGCGAAGTCGGCGAGCAACTGGCTGCACTCGACGTGCGCGCCTGGTCGCTTCCCGATCCGGACGGACGGCTCGGGGGTGTCGTCGCCAAGAAGCTCGGGACGGCAGTACCGGCGTCGGCCAGCGCGTACGGCGCGGTGGGTGACAGTGGCGCAGCTGCCGCTCTGCTGGGGGGCGTCGGCGCGCTCGACGCCGCCGGAACGGTCGCGATGGTCGGGTATGGGGGTGGCCGCGCCACTGGCGTCGCCGTCACCGCCGACGCGCCCGTGCGCGGAGCCGCCGTGATCGCCGACGTCCTCGCCCGCGGCCGGCCTGCCGGGTACGCGGAGGCGCTACGAAGCCGCCGCCAGCTCACTCCGGCCGGTGAGACCGTCCCCATGGGCGTTCCTCCGGAGAGCGCGTCGTTCGTGCGCGGGGCCGACGAGATGCTCGGGCTCTTGGGATCGCGCTGCGTCGACTGCGGCACCATCAACACGCCGCCGTCGATCCACCCCCATTGCATCAGCTGTGCCAGTACGAAGTTCGAGCTGGTACCGCTGGCGCGCCAGGGCGTCGTGCACACGTTCGTCGTCAACCACACGATGCCGGCGCCGTTCGTCGCACCCCTGCCCCTTGCGGTCATCGACCTCGTCGACGGGGCGCGGGTGATGCTCCAGGTGACCGGCAGCGGCGACGGTCTCGAGATCGGGAGCACGGTCGACCTGGTGCTGCGGCGGTACGCCCACGAACGGGGGGTGCCCGTGTACGGGTTCAAGGCCGAAGCGACGGACTCGATCGCGGTGGAAGCTCCATGAGCTGGAACCGGGTGGCCGTCGTCGGGGCCGGGCTGATCAAGTTCGGTGAGCTGTTCGAGCAAAGCTACGAGCAGATGGCCGCGGGCGCGTTCCAGGCCGCGGTCGGCAGCGTCGACCGGGGCTTCGATCCCTCACAAGTGGAGGCGGCGTTCGTGGCCACGCAGCGGGGCTCGTTGTGGGGCCAGGAGGGCATCGCCGGCAACACGGTGCCCAGCGCCATCGGGCTCGCCGGCATTGCCTGCACCCGCATCGAGAACGCGTGCCCGTCGGGTTCCGATGCCTTCCGCGTGGGCGCAATGGCGGTCGCGAGCGGCGTCCACGACGTCGTGCTCGTCATCGGCGTCGAGAAGATGCGCGACAAGTCGACCGAGGAGGGTTTGCTCTCGCGGGCCGCAGCCGGGCACCCCATCTTCACCCGGGGCGAGACCGCGCCGGTGCTGTTCGCGCCGTTCGCCACCCGTCACATGCACGAGTACGGCACCACGCGGGAGATGTTGGCGGCGGTTGCGGTCAAGAACCACTACAACGGCGCCCGCGATCCGTTCGCTCACTTCCAGAACGAGATCACCATCGACGACGTGATTGCCTCGCCGTCGGTGTGCCACCCTCTTCACCTGCTCGACTGCTGCCCGCAAACCGACGGAGCGGCGGCGACGCTGCTGGTCAGCGCGGAGCGCGCGGGCGAGTTCACCGACAAGCCGGTGTACGTCGCCGGCTTCGGCGTCGGCACCGACCACCCCTACCTGCACGAGAAGGCCGCGTTCACCGGCTTGAAGGCGACGACCCTCGCCGCCGAGCGCGCCTACGAGATGGCCGGCGTCGAGCCCGCCCAGGTCGACTGCGCCGAGGTGCACGATTGCTTCACGATCACCGAGATCCTCGACATCGAGGACCTCGGCTTCGTCGAGAAGGGAAAGGGCGGCGTTGCGTCGCTCGACGGCGAGACGTCGCTGCGCGGCCGGATCCCCGTGAACACATCCGGCGGCCTGCTCGCCAAGGGCCACCCGATCGGCGCCACCGGAGTCGCCCAGCTCACCGAGTGCTGGTGGCAGCTGCGCGGCGAAGCCGGTGATCGGCAGGTGGAGACCCCCAACGGCTACGCGCTCCAGCACAACGTCGGCGGGCGCGGCTCCGGCGTCTCGGTCGTCAACATCCTCACGACGAACGCCCCCTAGCCGCGTTGGGTCACTTTCCGGCGCTCTGCACCCAGTTTCCGACCCAACGCGGAGGGCGAACGACATGATCAGCGTCCAGACCGGATCGGACGGCGTGTGCCGGATCGTCCTCCAACGGCCGGAGGCGAAGAACGCGCTGACGATCGAGATGCGAGACGGGATCGTCGACGCGGTGCGGGCCGCGCGGTCCGATCCCGCCGTGCGGGCGCTGCACATCACGGGGACGGGCGATGCGTTCTGCGCCGGTATGGACTTGTCGGCCTCGACCGTCGCGCGGGCGGGCGGCGGCAGCTTCGACACTCGCTCGACGGCGGAGGCGCTGCGCGTCGGAGTGCAGACATTCATCCGCGAGCTGTGGGAGCTCGACAAGCCGACGGTCGCGGCAGTCAACGGTGTCGCCGTCGGGCCCGGCGCGCACCTCGCGCTCGCGTGCGACTTCGTGCTCGTGCACGAGGCCACCCGCTTCGTGTGGTCGTTCGCCCGGTGGGGCCTCGTGGTCGACGCCGGGGGCGCATACCTCCTCCCTCGCCTGGTCGGGCTGCCGCGTGCGAAGGCGATGGTCATGCTGGGCGAGGGCTGTACCGGCGCCGACGCCGTCGACCTCGGGCTCGCCTACCGCTGCGTGCCCGACCCGGACGCCCTCGCAGCCGAGGCGGATGCGCTCGCCGTCCGCCTCGCCGCCGGCCCGACGCGTTCGCTCGGCCTCTCGAAGCAGCTGCTCAACGCCAGCTTCGAGACCGATCTCCCCCGGTCCCTCGAACAAGAGGGTGCCGCGCAGTCGCTCGCCACCACCTCCGATGACCTCGTCGAGGGCATGGCCGCGTTCCGCGAACGACGCGACCCCCGCTTCACGGGACGCTGACAGGGTCGCCGCTAGTCTGACGCCGACGTCAGGAACGAGCGGAGGGAGCCGGCGTCGTGCACCTCGGCTGGGGCCCGGAGGAAGAGGCGTTTCGAAGCGAGCTCGTCGCGTTCCTCGACGAGTACGCACCGCCCGAGGCCCTCGTCGTGCGCGACTTCGCCGACGGCGACGCCGCCGGAGACGGGGCAACCGGCATGGCGCTCCCCGACTGGGCGCGGAAGTGGCAAGCGACCCTCTTCGACCACGGTTGGATGATCCCGGCGTACCCCCCGGAGCTCGGCGGCCGGAACTGCACCCCCATCCAGACGCTCGTGTACCTCGAGGAGATGGCGCGCCGCAGCGTTCCTCGCTCCCTGCACTTCCCCGGCTACGCGATCGTCGCGCCGAGCCTGCTCGAGTTCGGCACGCCCGCGCAGCAGGCGCTCGCGCCTCCTGCCATTCGCGGTGACACGGTGTGGTGCATCGGGATGAGCGAACCCAATGCCGGATCCGACCTCGCTGGCCTCCAGACCCGCGCCGCCGTGCACGACGGCCACTTCGTCGTCAACGGCCAGAAGGTGTGGACGAGCTACGCCACGGTTGCGCAGAAGTGCTTCTGCTACGTGCGCACCGACAAGGACGCACCCAAGCATCGGGGTATCAGCCTGCTCATCGTCGACATGGACACGCCGGGCATCGAGATCCGGCCGCTGCGCCACATCACCGGTGCGGCGAACTTCGCGGAAGTGTTCTTCACCGACGTCGTGGTGCCTCGAGACAACCTCGTCGGAGCGCTCCACGACGGTTGGCGCCTGACCCAGGGTTCGCTCGCACACGAGCGCGCCGGCCTCTGGGTGGAGAGCGTGACCCGACTCGAGCACACCGTCGGATCGTTGATCGCATTGGCGCGGCGCCGGGGTGTCGACCGCGACCCCGTCGTCCGCCGTCGCCTCGCCGAGGCTTACGAACGAGCCGCGAGCCTGCGCGCCCTGGGCTACAAGGGCTTCGCCAGCTACGCGCAGGGTAGCGCCGCGCCCGAGCACTCGTACATGAAGATGGCGACGTCGGAGCTCGCCAAAGCGTGCTTCGAGCTCGGCATGGAGCTCCAGGGCGCGTACGGCGCGGTCGTCGACACCGAGCGGGGCGAGGAGCAAGGCCGGTGGGCGCACGGCTTCTTCGTCAGCTTCGCCAGCACGATCGCCGGCGGCTCCTCAGAGATCCAGCGCAACATCATCGCCCAGCGCGTGCTGGGCCTGCCCAGGAGCTGAGCATCGACTTCACCCTCACGGCCGATCAAGAGCTCTTGCGCGAGACCGCGCGCAGCCTGCTCATACGCGAGTGCCCGCCGGCACTCGTGCGGGCGCACATCGACGACCCCGCCGCCGCCGACCCGCTCTGGGAGCAACTTCGGGCGTATGCGGCGCTCGGCGGCGGGCCGCTCACCGATCTGCACCTGTTCCTCGAGGAGACCGGCTATGTCGCCGCGCCGGGCCCCTTCTTCGCAACGACCGCGCTGTTCGCCCCACTCCTCCAAGCGATCGACCACGAGCTGACGCCGGCGGTGCTCGACGGCGATGTCACCGGCACCGTCGCGCTCGCGGGCCGCGATGGCGTCTGGACGCCGAACCGCGATCCGGTGAAGACGTTCGTCGCCGAGGCCGATCGGGTCGACTGGGTCGCGGTGGTGTCGAGTGAACCGGCGGTCACCCTCGTAGCCTCACCGCCGATCCGGCGCGTCGCGACGATCGACCCGTCGCGTCGACTCTTCGAGGTCGACGCGCACGGAATGGAGAGCAGCGCGATGGTCGCGCTCGACGGCGAGGTGATCGACGCGCTGTTGGAACGCGCCACCGTCGCGCTCGCGGCGGAGATGGTGGGTACGGCACGGCGTCTGTTCGACATGACGCTCGCCTACGCCAAGGAGCGCATCCAGTTCGATGCTCCCATCGGCTCGTTCCAGGCGATCCAGCACAAGCTCGCCGACATGGCGCTCGAGCTCGAACGGGCAACCAGTGCCGTGCAGTACGCGGCGATGGCCATCGATGCCGACGACGCCGAGCGTCACCGCGCCACCCACGTGGCCAAGGCGGCTGCCGGAGCTGCCGCCACCCGGGCAGCCAAGGACGGCATCCAGATCCACGGCGGCATCGGCTACACGTGGGAGCACGACCTCCACCTCTTCATCCGCCGGGCCTACGGCTCCGGGCACTGGCTCGGCACCCGGGGCGAGCACCTGGATCGGCTCGCTGACCGGGTATTATAGCGGCTTCGCTATGCTCTGATAGCTGATACGCTATTTGCATGAGTGATCGCCCCGCCACCCAGACGCTCAGCCAGCTCCGGACCGGTCTTCTCATCCGTGAGGCCCGTCGCGCCGCGGGCCTCAGCCAGGCCGAGCTCGCCGCTCGGCTCGGTACCAAGCAATCGGTCGTCTCGCGGTGGGAACGCGGCGTCGAAACGCCGCGGGTCGACACACTGAGCCGCGTCCTCCAGGCCTGTGGCTTCGAGGCTGACCTGACGTTCCGCCGTCACGACGACGAAGATCGCAGCCA
>Ga0214469_1000984_pt1 | contig 10473 bp, 7 predicted proteins | sample RVTome_10_FD_187340 | JGI IMG/M metagenome (GOLD analysis project Ga0214469, IMG submission 187340) | Soil microbial communities from uranium-contaminated site in the Upper Colorado River Basin, Wyoming, United States - RVT153D57 HiSeq ... | reverse complement strand
TCATCCAGCCGGGCCAGATCAAACTCGGAGACCGGCTGCAGCCAGCTTGACTGCCGTGCCCGTAACCGCTCATGACCCTGGTCGCGCGGTCGCGCCTCGTGCCAACGCGCCGCGGCATTCCGCCCAGAATGACGCGCAAGCGTCGCGCGACCGAACGTCTGCGCCGGATAGCGTGCTCAGCACTAGCGGACACCGGAAGATGAGCCGTGAGCACATGGACTAGCGTCATCAAACGCCTGAGGTCGACTGGGCGGTCGACTACTCCGTCGCAACCGTGGGATGGCTGTCGCTGGCGGTGATCACCATTCACAACTCACCGACGGCGTCGGGCGGGAGCATCCAGCCTCCGTGGCTCTGGCTGTACATTGCGTTGACCTTATGCCCGGCGATGCAGTCTTCGAGCTTCTCGCCGTCGGCGTACTCGAACTACCCCTCCAGGTTGATCTCGGCGAGCGTGCCGAAGTGGGCCTTCTCGGTCTTGAACAGCTGGTCCCAACGGGAGGCGCCGGGTGCGGACGCCGTCTTAGAGCTGGTCGACGGCGTCGCGCAGCACCTGGCCGGTGATGACGCCGCCGTGGTCGAGTCCTCCATCTCGCTAACGACGGCATCGCGCGCCGGGTCTGCCGGGAGGCTGGGGGTCACACGGACGTTACTGGGGTCCAGGGCCGCCTCACTGCCGGCACGCGCTCCAGGGCGGACGGCTACGGCCGGGGGCGCTCCCTCGTCCTCCTCGGCCGGGCACCCACTGGCTCGACGCCGCGGCGTGCCTTCAGCAGGCTCTCGTCCTTGGTGTTCTCACGCACCGCCAGCCGGCTCAGGATCCGCTGCTGGGTCTCCGCCGTCCAGAAGACGGCGAGCCGACGCCGGGCCCGCGTGATCGCCGTGTAGAAGATGCTATGGGAGATCCGCTCCTCGTTGGCGTCCGTGATGACCACCTTGACCGAGTCGTACTCCAGGCCCTGCGCCTTGTGGATCGACACGGCGTAGGCAACCTGGAAGGGCACCAAGGTGTTCACCTCGTCGTCATCGTCGTCCGAGCCCGGGCTCTCGAAGACGTCGAACTGGACGGTCGAGCCCTCAACCCAGCGCAGGTCGGTGAAGCGAACGTCGGTCTCGGTCACCTCACGCTCGAGCTCAACGTCGAAAGTGATCCGGCCCGGCACCCGCTCGATGCCGGTGATCGTGCCCTTTAGGTTGTTGAAGATGACCGGCCTGAAGCGGTCGGTCTCGTTGAAGAGCACTGGGTCGCCGATCTTGTAGGTGGCCTCGCCCCGGACCACGGCGGGGCTCGGGTTGTTCGCCTGCAGAAACCGGTTGACGTTGTTGATCCCGTACAGCCCGTCGTAGTTCAGGCAGAGGATCACCTCGTCGTCGCTCTCGCGCTGGAAGAGCGCGTCGCCCAGCGCCTTCGAGTAGCCGTTCCTCGACAGCGACTCCTCGATCCGGTCGTCCAGGCTCCGCACTCGGTCCCACAGGGTGAGCAGTGCCTCGTCGTCTGTCCGCCACGGCTTGGTCAGCTCGAAGACGGACTCCTTGGGGACATAGGAGCGGGCGAGACTGAACCAGTTGCCGAACTGGATCGACTCGATCTGGTAGACGTCGCCGACCAGCACCAGGAGGTCGAACGTGGTGCTCTCGAGCACCTTCAGCACGTTCGCGTTGTCCACGAAACTGCACTCGTCGATCACGACGATCTCGTACGACGGGCCCAACGACGTGCTCCTGCCGACGTGGCTGGCGATCGTGCTGAAGTGGGAGTTCGGTGCGTCCACCCGGCGCTTGAGGTTGTCGACGGCGGGATTGGTATGGGCGAGGAAGAGCTTCCGCTCGTCCGAGAAGTACTTGGCGATGTGGTCGACCATCGTGGACTTGCCCGTCCCGGCCGGCCCGTAGACGAGCGCGACCTTCGAGCGCGAGAAGAGCCCCTTCAGCGCTTCGGCCTTCAGCTCGTCGTCGACCACGCCCGGGTTGTCGTCCAGCCACTCCTGGACGTCCTCGGCGTGCCCCTCGACGCCCTCGCCCGCGATCTCCTGCAGCTTCTCGATGATCGCGACGGTGTCGTCCTCGTACCCAACGATGAAGACGTGCCCGTTCTGGTGGGCGAGCTTGCGCGGGGCGTGCCGGTCGGTGTTCGGGAGCAGCCGGTTGTATTGCTTAATCAGCGCGTCGAGGTCGCCGAGATCCTCGCAGTCGGCGACGGGCGTATAGATCGAGCCGTGCTGCTCGACGTTGTTCCGCATCCGGCGCGCCAGCAGCTCGTGCGCGCGGCCGGTGGTGTCGAGACTCTCGGCGAGGTCCGCGAACCGCGGGTTGTGACCAGCGGGCGAAGTGCAGAACGGCATCGTGTCGAACGGGCTGCTGCGCGAGGTGAGGCACAGCCCCGACATCCACCTGTTGGGCGTCGGGTCGTACTGGGCCTTGATGACCCGGTTGCGCATCTGGAGCATCAGGTACCTCAGCACGCGCGACCCCGGCCGCTTCGCGCGGATGACCCCCCGGGCCTCGTCGAGCGCCGGGAAGATGACCGGGGTCCGACGCGAGCCAGAGAGGGCCCAGCTGCGGAGCTGGCCGTATGCCGCGTCGGTCATGTCGACAAGGTCCAGGAGGCTAGAGTGTGTCCTCGTCAGGTACTGCATCAGGTTCCGGTACTCGGTGTGGCTCGACTGGACCCGCGTCGACTGGCCGAGGAGGCGCGCGAAGTTGTCGAGCTCGCAGGGGCGGATCGAGACCTCCCACGCCCGGATCACGAGGATCGGCATCGTCTTCCCCAGCACCGTGATCGACCCGCTCGACAGGTCCAGGTGGGCCGCATACCGGTCGGTCATGTCGATGTCGGTGAACGCGATCGTGCGGTCGAACTTGCTCGTCCAGTCGTGCGCCGCCGAGAAGGTGACCTCGTAGTAGACCCGGCCGCCGGTGAACAAAGGCCGCGAGCTGTGGACGTAGTAGCGCTCGCGGCGGCTGGAGGCCTGCGTCGCGCGGGCCGCCCCGATGCGCTCGGCGATTTTCTCGTGGTACTCGCGCAGCGACGGGTCCAGGTCAGCGGGGAACTTCTCCAGGTTGCCGAGGATCGCGGTGCCGAACTCCTTCTGCACGAGGTCACGCGTGCGCACCAGGTACTCGTAGTACTTGAGCATCAGCCGCTCGGACGGGTCGCCGTCCAGCGTGTAGTGCGAGGCACTGGCCTGGAGCAGGCCGTGGAACCGGCTCAGCAGCCGAAACTTGGCCTTCGCCTTGACCGCCTCCAGCGCCGGGCCCACCCGGTCGTAGTGAAACTCGGCGGACGGGTCCCCGAGGTGCGACCAGACGATGAGCCCCTCGACCAGATTCCGGAGCTGGGCGAGGAGGTTCTGCGAGAGGAACCCGCGGTCGTCGGCGTAGCGCTCGATGTTCTGGCAGATCGCGCTGTCCGCGCTGCGGACCTGCTGCTCTACGGACGCCACCGGTCAGCCCTGACCGCCGACGAGGCGTAGGACCGGGCGCTGGTCGGCGTCGCCGAGCAGGTCACGCACCTGCATGGGGCTGAGCTTCAGCGCCTCGGCGAGAGCGGGCACTCCCGCGCCGTGGTCGCCCGCCAGGGCCGCGGCCTTCTTCAGCAGCGACGGCATCTCGCCCGGGTACGCGCTGGTCGGGTCGGCCAGCGGGTCGTCGATCATGGCAAGGCGCTGGTAGGCCCGCCGTGCCGACGACTCGGTGGTGCGCCCGCGCTCGACCATCCGGCGCACCAGCGACTTCGGCGAGACGCCCCACGTCCGCCCGAGCCGGTCCAGGGCCGCCAGGTCGAGCCGCTGCGGCAGCGCCGCGTCCATGGCGGCCGCCGGCGTCAGGAAAGCGGCGGCGAACTCGTCGGCCTCCTTCTCGACCGCCGCGCTGTGCTCGCCGGAGTCGCCGTGCAGCAGCAGGTGCCCGATCTCGTGGGCGGTCGAGAACCTGTGCCGGAAGACGTTCTCGCTGCGCCGCGGCGTGGTGATGATGACCGGCCGATCGACGATGCCCGCCGAGAAGGCGTCGACGGCGTCGATCTCGCGCCGGGGGCGCACAGCGACGACGATCCCGCGCGACTCAGCCGTGGCGACCAGGTGTTTCACGGGCCCGTCCGGCAGGCCCCAGTGCCGCCGCAGGGCCACCGCGGCCTCGGTCGGGGTCGTCCCCGCCGGGAGGGAAGGGAGGTCCGCCTCGGGCAGCTTGACGTACCGCTCGAGTGCGAAGGTCAGCTCCCACACGAACGTGGCGGTGGCCAGCGCCTTCTGGCGGTCGCTGACGCGGGCTGACCTCAGGCTGCGGAAGTGCGCGTTCACCGTGTCGATGCGCGCCAGCGGGCGGCCGACGCCGAAGAACCCGGGACGGACCTCAAGAGCCTCTGCCAGCCGGTCGAGGACCTCAGGGCGCGGCGAGTTCACGCCGGCCTCGTACTGGCCGATCGCCGCGGCCGAGACGCCGACGGATGAAGCAAGGTCGGCCTTGCTGACGCCGAGGCGCGCCCGCGCCTGGGTCAGCCGTGCCGGCTCGAACCGGCCGCTCCTCCCGGTCGGGAGCTCGAACAGGCCTGGGCCGTCCTCAGGCATCCGGCCCGAACCCTTCCTGCTCGCGCGCCTCGACCTTCGGCTCGACCGGCGAGCCGCTGTCGAACGACTCGACGCCCGATGCGTTGCCATCGGCGACCGGCTCCGGCTCCCAGATGCCCTCTTGCCCGCGCAGTTCGACCTTGCCCTCGCCGTCGAGCACAGCGACAGCCCACTCGATCGACTGCAGCTGCCGCGGCGTCGACTCGACCATGACGAGCACCACCGGCATGCTGTCGCCAACCGCCCGGAGCACAAAGCCGACCTCGCCCGCATTCGTAGTGTCCTGGGCCGGCTCCTGCTCCGCCGACAGGCTCGGCTCCCACAACGCTGGGTCGAGCGGCGCGGTCGTGAAGCCGTTCCTGCGGGTCGGGCTCGACGCGAACTCGCTCACCGCGTTGGGGCTGTTCGGGACACGCCAGACGTACACCAAGCAGTCGTTGACAACGGGGATCTCGTGCCCGCCAGGGGCCAGATTGCAGGACCGAAAACCGCGGTCCTTCAGTGCGTCGCGGGTGTCGTCCAGCAGGTCACGCCACTGGCTGCCGAAGCCCATCGCGTACCGTGACTCGGAGACCAGGTGCGCCTCAGCCGCGAGAGCGTGCCGCGCCCGTACGATCTCGACGAGAAGGTCACGCAGACCGGGCGCGTCAGAGCCGAGAGCGTCGGCGGGCGAGTCGGGGACCATGGGCGAACCTCCTGGATCGGGTGTCCAGGGCCGCTGCTCGGTCAGGACGTGACTTCAGTATGCCACACGATCCGCGCACTAATGCTTCAGTACGGTACTGCGCGCCGACTACTCTTCTTCCACCGTCAATGGCGCCGCCGACCCCCCATCTCACCGCGGTCACCGTTCCCTGGGGACTCCGCTTCCCCATGGCCGACAACCCCGCACTCGTCGCAACAGCCATCGACGCCTGGCACCAGACCACGGCGCCTCCTCCACTCCCGAGGATGAGGACACTTTCGGCGTGCGATTGACGCACGGATGACCCTGCGTCAATCCGCCGCGACACGGCGCCCCACCATGATGGTGGCGTAGGCCAGTGGGAGACGCCTGCAGCAACCCATCGAACGTGCGACTACTTGTCAGCATGCGCTGGCAGACTCGGGGCCATGTCCAGGCCGCCGCGCATCGAGCCCTCCGGCGACGTAGTCGCCCGGGTCGCGTCCACCGCCTTGGCACTGCCCGACGCTTACGAGGAGGACGCCTGGACCGGCGTGAGATGGCGGGTCCGGAACAAGACCTTCGCCCACGCCCTGGTCTCCCAGGAGGGTTACACGTCGGCGTACCGCGACATGACCGGGGTGACCGAACCCACCACGGTGCTGACCTTCCGGTCATCCGGCGACGAGCTGTTCGCCCTGACCCACGCCGGGCCGCCGTTCTACCAGCCGCCATGGTCGCCCACCGTGGTCGGCATGGTGCTCGACGACGACACCGACTGGAACGAGGTCGCCGAGCTGGTGACCGAGAGCTACCGGTTCTGCGCACCCCAGAAGCTGAGGCAGCGGCTGGAGCGATGACGTCGTACGGTCCGTAGGTTCGGAAACCGTCCCCATTAGGTGTGCGTCGTGATCGTGCCGCCGAGAGACCTCCTGACCGGGACGTGCGTCTAGAAGCCGCATGAGAATCAGCTCGACTGGAGTCGCCCGCGGGCTTGCAAGCAGTCGGGCCCGACAGATCAAGTGATGTGAGAGCCTGCCGTTGTGGACACCAAGACCGCGGACACGATCGCCTGGCTGCTCGCGGCGGAGGAGCCGGCGGTGCGATACCTGACCCGTCGCGATCTGCTGGAAGCGGACTCGCTGTCGGACCGGGCAGACATCTTGGCCGGGCCGTGGGTGTCGGCGTTGCTTGCCGGGCAACATGAGAACGGCGGGTTCGGAGGCGACCCGTACCGTAAGTGGACCGGCGCGCACTGGCGGCTGGTCTCCTTGGCCGAGCTCGCGGCGCCGGCCAGCGACCCGCGCGTCGCAGCCGCCGCCGAGCATGTCCTGGCCTGGATCGTCGACGGTCTGAGGCACCCACCTCGGGTAGTCGACGGGCTGCCGCGTTCGCATGCCAGCATCCACGGCAACGCGCTCGGCGCGTGTACGCGTCTCGGACGCGCTGACGACGAACGCACCCGACGACTTGCCGAGGCCATCATCTCCTGGCAGTGGCCAGACGGCGGATGGAACTGCGACAACCTGGCCGATGGGCACCGATCGTCGTTCCACGAGTCGCTGCGCACAGCCTGGGGCCTGCAGGAGTACGCCACGGCCACCGGTCACCCAGGTGCCCGCGAAGCCGCGGAGCGTGCCGTTGAGCTGTTTCTCCAGCATCGGGTGTTCCGGCGCGGGGGTACGGGCAAGCCGATCAACTCCCGTTGGCTGGCGACGCCCTACCCGTCGTACTGGCACTACGACGTGCCCTCCGCCCTGATCGTCATCGCGCGCGGGGGCCGGTGCACCGACCCGCGGGCTTCCGACGCCCTGGACCTGCTCGAGAAGAAGCGCAGACCGGACGGAAGCTGGAACGCGCAGGCACAATGGTGGCGAACGGGCGACAGCAAGAAGCCCCCCGAGGTAGTCGACTGGGGCAACGCCGGCGAACCCAACCTGATGGTGACACAGAATGCCTTGCGTGTCCTTGCCGCGGCCGGTCGGGTCAACCTCAGCCAGTGACTCCAACGTCCTCACCTGCTAGGGCACTTTCGCGGAGCTGCGTCATACCGGCTCCCCTCTCTTGTCAACCCGCTCTCCTGAGTGATCTGTTGGCGGTGGTCTTCCGGTGCTCCGGATGGGGTTGTAGCGTCGGGTTCGCGGGTCCGGGAAGTGGCTGATCCGAAGTGTCGATGTGCGGGGGAAGGTCGACCGCGCTGGATTCTTGAGTCGCCCCGCAGTGCCCTCCCGGATCCGCCCCACTCGAGGGTCCCAGTTCGACGAGTGCTTCCCTGCGGGCGTCGGCGAGGAGCTGGCGGTAGACGGCATCGGAGATCCTGCGCTTGAGACAGCGCATGGCCTCCATCCGGGTCTTGCCCTCGGCGATTTTGCGTCGGTAGTAGGCGCGGCCTTCGGTGTCGAGGCGGGCCTGGGTGGCCGCGGCGATGTGCAGCATGTGGTTCATCTTGCGGTTCCCGGCCCTGGACAGTCGGTGTCTGATCTGCTCTCCGGAGGAGGCGTCCAGTGGTGCGGTGCCGGTCCAGGACGCGAAGCGGTTGCGGTCGGCGAACCGGGCCACGTCGCCGACGTCGGCGAGGATCCTGGCTGCGACGACGGGTCCGACGCCGGGCAGGTCCATCAGGGTGGAGCGTCGGGCGAGGACCATGGCCTTGAGTGCTTTGGTCAGCGCCTTGATCTTCTTGTCGGCCGCGACCAGTTCGGCGAGCTGCTCGACGGCGAGCCGGCGGCGGGTCTTCCCGACGAGGTCACGGGGACGCACCGAGGAAAGAATCGCCTTGGCCTGCAGGGCAGTGATGTCCTTCTTCGCCTTCCCGGGGGTCAACTCCGAGAGCAGGCGTTGCAGTCGGTTGACGGTCTGCACCCGGGTCCGTGTGAGTTCTTCGCGGCGGTCGACCAGCATCCGCAGCGCCTCGAGCTCGACGTCGTAGGACAGCACCCGCAGGTTCTGGGTGCGGACGGCGACCACCGCGACCGCGTGGGCGTCGTGGGCGTCGGTCTTGCGGTTGTGCCCGGTATCGAACAACCGCACCCGAGCGGCGAGCTTCGCAGGCACGTCCACCACATGCTCCCCGTCGGCCAGCAGCCGCTGCGCCAACGGACGGCCGGCGCCGTTACTGCCCTCGACCGCCCAGACCCGCTCCGGCCAGGCCGCAACGTGCTTGAGCATCGACGTGTAGCCGGCCTTGTCGGTGCCGAACCGTCCCGTCGTGAGCACCGTCTCGCGATGGTCGACCACCTCGATGGTCGCCGACAGCTTGTGGGGATCGACCCCGATGAACACCCTCATGCAGCGCACTCGCCCTTCTCGCGAACCGATAATGATTGCCAGGCGGGCATTGCTACTACGAGCTGGGCAGTCCCCTGACTTGTCTACTGGACCCAGACACCCGGGGTCTGCAGCCCTACGGTGTCGAGGGTGTCGGACCGGGCTGGCTCGCAAGTCCCCTTGCCGCCTTCGGGTTGGCTAATCAAGAGCGTGCGTACCCGGCCGGCACCCGCCGCGGCGTGGCTCAGCAGAGGCGTGATCGTTCCGAAAGTCAGGTTGCCTACCGCGGCCCGCTCAATATCAGTCTGAGGAAAGGCGCCAACTGGTGATCACGATCGGCATCGACCCGCACAAGAACTCGCTGACCGCGGTAGCGGTCGAACCCGGCAGCCAATCACATCCTCGGCTGCGAGTGGTCGTGGACAAGAACACTTCGGCTTCGCTGCTGGCCTGGGCCAAGCAGTGGCCTGATCGCCAGTGGGCCGTCGAGGGCGCGACGGGGCTCGGTCGCGGTATCGCCCAACAGCTGGTCACTGCGGGGGAAATGGTCATCGATGTGCCGGCCAAGCTGGCGGCACGGGCGCGGTTGCTGGGATCGGGCAATGCCCGCAAGACCGATGTCACCGACGCCATCTCGGTGGCTGCGGTAGCTCAGCACAACCGGCGGCTCAACCGTGTCCAGCCAGAGGACCACACCACGATCATGCGTTTGCTCACCGAGCGCCGTGATGACCTGGTTGCCGAGCACACCCGGGGCATCAACCGTCTGCACGTGCTGCTGCGCGATCTGCACCCAGGTGGTGCCGAGGTTCGGTTGGGCAGCACCCAAGCCTCAGCTCTATTGGCCACCATCCGACCAGCCACGCCCGCTGACCGGCAGCGCAAGCAGATCGCCCGCGACGTCGTTCGTGACCTCAAGCGTCACGAGGCATCGATCAAGGAGCTGGACCAGGAGCTCCGCGCGGCGGTCAACGCGAGCGGCACCACCCTGCCCCAGATCCAGGGCATCGGGTTCCTCACCGCCGCCAAGATCCTGGCCCTGACCGGCGACATCCGCCGCTTCCCGAACCAGGAGCACTACGCCAGCTACGCCGGCACCGCACCGACCGACGTCTCCAGCGGCGACCAGCAAACCCACCGGCTATCGCGACGAGGCAACCGCCAGCTCAACGCCGCCATCCACGTCGCCGCGGTCACCCAGGCCCGCGATCCCGGCCCCGGCCGCGACCACTACCGGCGCAAGCTCACCGAGCACAAGACACCCAAGGAGGCGCGCCGGAGCCTGAAACGGAGGCTGTCGAACACCATCTACCGTCGCATCCTGGCCGACCACCAACACACCCAAATGCCCACCGCTTGACACACAGAGGCGCTCTGGAGCCACGCCTCGGCACGGCGCCCGGCGGGTACGCAAACCGATAGAGAGCCACACCCACAAAGCCAGGGTGGGCAGCCGCGAGGAGAGCGTCGCGCCGGACGCCTGGACCGAGTCTGGCCGGACGCCGATCCTGAAGGGAATCATCTAGTAGCCGCGTCAGGGCGCCCAGATAGGGCTACGACGTTCAGGCGCCTAGAGTGCGGCAACCGCCTGCGGTCTGTTGTGACGGAAGAGTCCTCTATCCCGCCGCGACTAGTCCGCGTGGCGCACATTGCTGGGCGGTTCCAAGATGGTCGAGAACGAGTCGCGGGGACCCGTCCGGCGTCCAGACGCTTCAACACGGAGCGCTAGGTACCGGACTTCTTCGTCGGCGCCGGGAACGGGGTCTTGCCCTGGGCGAGGGCTTCGGTGAGCTGCTCGATGCGACGGGTGCGGGTCTCCGGGCGCACCGCGGTCTGGATGCGATTCAGGAAGGCGAAGCGGTTGCGGCCGTCCAGCGTGGCGTAGACGTCGGTGAGGTCGCGCGCAGCCAGGGCGGCGGCAAGGTCGTCGGGCACCACTGCGGTAGCCGGGCTGTCGTAGGCGGCGTCCCAGCGACC
>Ga0214469_1000982_pt1 | contig 10486 bp, 3 predicted proteins | sample RVTome_10_FD_187340 | JGI IMG/M metagenome (GOLD analysis project Ga0214469, IMG submission 187340) | Soil microbial communities from uranium-contaminated site in the Upper Colorado River Basin, Wyoming, United States - RVT153D57 HiSeq ... | reverse complement strand
CATCGACGAGGTACTGGCTGGTAAATGTTCCCGGGGTGTTCTCCAATATGGCCCCCGTCAGGTAGCGGTCCCCTCGCGGTGAAACGGTCCCTGTTCCGGACGCTCCCGAAGGCGGCCGTTCTTCGAAAGTGATGGGCTCGAACGACCGGATCGGCCCCACCGCCTGGAACACGTGCAGAGCCCCGGTCTCATCCCAGAGACCATGCGACTCAAATCCGGTCGTTCCACTGGAGAGAACGGCGACGGCCTCCCAGCTCCGGGTGTCCACCACCTCGACCCAGTAGGGGACACCGTCGCCCCGGTCGCAACCCGGGCCCCCGCCCCCGTCCTGGTTCAGCCCGCTCGAGATGGCCAAAAAGCGTCCATCCGGCGACCACTCGGGATGAGTGACGCCCAGGCAGTCCTCGTAGGTGAGAGTCTGGGTCAATCCGCCATCGGCGTCGAGAATGACAATGCGGTTGGGCAAGTCGTCGGTCGCGTTGGACTCGTAGGGGGCAGTGTCGGCGCGGCTGTCCAGGATTCCGACTGCCACCCGCCCGTCGAGCCCGATGTCGACAAAGTCGAAGAAGTCGACCGTGTTCTCCGTGTAGGACCACAGAACATCACCGGTCTCGGCGTTCAGCATCCGCAGCTCCTGCGCACCCGACACCGCTAGCAGGGTCCCGTCGGCTGAGAGATCGATCAAGGTGAACGGTTGCGCGTCGTAGACGTCCACGAGACGGTTGGACGATCCGGCCCGCCACAGGGCGTTGACCGCTTCGAGCGGCGTCTCTCGACCGTCCGGCGTTCGGTCGATGGCATGCAGCGCCAGCAGTGTCGACAGCCCCGGGTCGTCGTCGAGGACCGCTATCGCCGACGCCGCCAGTCCTCTCGACTCGGCGAGCTGCTCGTTCTGAACGGCCAGGTTGGCGCTTTCTTCGGCTTCGGCTCGGGCTTCGGCTTCGGCTTCGGCGTTGGCGTCGGCACGGTCGGCTTCGGTCTCGGCTGCGAGGCGCTGGGATTCGGCTTCCCGGGCGTTCTGGGCAGACTGGATTCCGAACGCAGCGGCGGCGACGGCGAGGACGGCGATGGCCGCCACCCCTGCCCATGCGGTGCGGATAGTGCGACGGTGTTGTTTGACCTCTTCTGATTCCAACTCGTCTTTGGGGACACCTCGCAACGCCGATGCGATGTCGGCCACGGCCGATGAGAATCTGGGATTCTTCAGATCCAGGTGCTCCTCGTCGTGGGCGAAGCGCAGGTCCACCCACCTTGGCTCCTCGGGAAACACTCCACGCAGAGCTTCGGGCGCCGCGCCACCGGTGATGTCTCCGTCCCAACCGAACTCGCCGTCGGTGACCACCGGCAAGATCCGGGACGGGTCTTTGTGCTCCACCCAATATTCGATCTCCTGGTTCACCCAAAGCGACGCTGCGGCGTCGGGGGAGAGCAGCAGGACGAACCAGGACGACCCATCCAGAGCCTCGGTGATCGAAGACCACAGGTGCGGGTTGGCGGACAGCGACGACTCGTCCCGGAACACGCGCAGCGCACGTCGTTTCCACCAGGGTTTGGCGAACCGCTGCAACGCCGACTGAAGTCTCGGTGCGAGGAGGCCGTCGGCGGCATGGGAGTAGGAGATGAAACCGTCGAAGACGGTCTCAGAGGATGTGGCTGCCGGCCGTTCTGCCGTGTCCATCAGCGCGTCCTCATCTCCTCGAGTGTTGGACACGGGTCGATCCTGTAAGCGGCGCACTCCTCCGAGCTGAATCCCCGGGTGACGCTGTCCCTGGCATGTGAGATCAGGTCGCTGGTCTTCAGCGGAACTTTGGCCCACATGCCTTCGCTGCCCCCCAGCCCTGATCCTCCCACCAGGACGGTGTCGGCGTCGAACCAGTGGATGTCGGACACGCTAGGCAGAGGAATCGATTGCTCGATCATGCCCGACTCGATGCCGGCGACGTGAAGCCCGTTCTCATCGCCGAGCGCGATCATCCTCTCCTCGGGAGAGAATGAGAGGCCCCTGGGGTTTCCCAAGTCGAACTCGACCGTGCTCGTCCCCCAGGTGTTCGTGTCCACGATCGTCAACGCGGATCCGCCGGGCTCCAGAATCGCAATGGTCCCGCCGGACGCAGAGACTTCCCATCGCTGAAACGGAGGGACATCCGGACGGGCCAATTCCTCTCCGGTGATGCGGTCCACGGCGACGTGGGTGGCGCCCTCCTCGCTCCAGCCGAAAAGCCATGCATCTGAGAAAACCTGGACATCCATGTCCAGCCCGGGTGCCAGAGGACCGATCTCCGAGCCGGTGTCGGGATCGACCAGGGTGAACGGAGCACCGTCGTACAGCTGGTTCGCCGATGGGTCGGAGTTGACGCTGATAGCTAGTTCCGTGCCGTCGGTGGACGCGAGGATGTCGATCCTGGGGGCCGGGTCGCCCGTGTCGGTACATGTTCGACCGTTCTGGTCCAGGGGGCAGCCCGCCAGATGGGTCTCGACCCCTGTTATCGGGTCGTAGACGACCCAAACACCTTCCCGGGTGCGCAGGGCGAATCGGTTATCGGCGAGCGCAGCCGAGAACACGGGTGACCAGGCGGCGACTGGATCGCCGTGGAGCGCGCCGGTCGCCTTGTCGAAGAAGACCATCGCGCCTGCGAAGGTCGACAGGTCGAAAGCGCTCGCCGCGACCAGCTCGGGTCCGGGAGCGAACGTGTTCGAGTTGATGTGGCCGAAACTGCCGAGATCCCCGACGGATTGCAGGCCGCCGGCCGGATCGAGACTCCAGACTTTGACGGTGCCATCGATGTGACCGGTGTAGAGCCGTTTCCCATCCGTGCTCATGGCAGCGCTCGTGCCGGGGCCGCCCACCAAATCGAATATCCGCTCGCCGGTGCCCACATCCCACACCGAAGTGTTGTCGCCAATGGTGCCCATGAGGACTCGGGTCCCGTCAGCCGAGAAGTGGGGTCCCCGGTAGAAACCCCCCGGTGGACTCGGGCTAGGTCTGAGCAGGTCTCTCACCTGCCCGGTTTCGATGTTCGCTACGGAGAGCCCGGCACTTCCCCCTAGCGTCCAGGACACTGCCATCGATGCGTCCGGGCTGACGCTGCCGACGCCGATTATCTGATCGACGACCCGGCTGAAGCGGAAGTCCGGCGCAGGGTAGATCTCCACACCCTGGTTCTCCTCGGCTCCGAAGACATACAGGTTCTCGGACTGATCGAAGCTGGCGTACGGGGCGACTCCCTCGAGGGTCTCGACCAGAGCGACACGTTCGAAGGTTTCGCCGTCGAGGATTTCCACCCAACCTCCGTCGGAAGCGCCCGGCCGGGGGCAGGAGTCGACATTGGAGATGGCGAAGTATGTGCCCAGTGATGACCATCCTTGGGCGGTCGCCCCTACACAGTCGGGGTACTCGACGGTCTCTATGACCGAGCCGTCTGTGGTGTCGAGAACGACAAAGCGAGCAGGAAGATCATCCGACGGATTCTCGCCCAGGCTCCGGGCCGGGTGGCTGGCAGAATCCCAGATCCCGACTGCGACCATCTTCCCGTTGGGGCTCAAGAACGAGAGGCCGAACGTATCGGTCGTGTCTTCTGTGTATGACCACAGTTCGACACCATCCGGCGCCGAGTACAGCCGCAGCGTGGAGTCGTTCACCGACGCTGCCGCGAGCAATGTCCCGTCGGTCGACAGGGCGATCCCAACCGGTCCGTCGGAGTCGGTGTCGATCACCGTTACCAAACGGTCTTCCTGAACTGCCTCCCAGAGGGCGTTGATCACCTCCACGGGCTGGTCGATCCCGTCCGGCGTCCGCTCCATGGCCTCGAGGGTCAGCAGGATCGCCAGCTCGGGGTCATCCTGAAGCACATTCACCGCCGAGGCGGCGAGCTCGCGCGCCAGTGCGAGTTGTGCCTGGCGGTCGGACTCCGCCCGTGCTTCGGCCTCTGCCGCGGCGTTCGCCGCGGCGATCTCTGCCTGCCGTTGTGCCTCGGCTGCATTTCGGGACGATTGGACGGCGGCCACCAGGGCGGCCACACCGAGCAAGAGAACGAGGATGCCGGCGGCCCAGGCGGTGCGGATGGTGCGGCGGTGTTGTTTGACCTCTTCTGACTCCAACTCGTCCTTGGGGATTCCTCGGAGTGCTGACGCGATGTCGGCGACGGCTGCGGAAAAGCGGGGGTTCTTGAGATCCAGCTGGTCCTCGTCGCGGGCGAACCGCAGATCCACCCAGCGGGGCTCTTCTTCGAACACTCCCCGCAGGGCGTCGGGGCTGGCGTCGCCAGTGACGTCTCCGTCCCAGGCGAAGTGGCCGTCGGTGGCCACCGGCAGGATCCGGGATGGTTCTTTGTTTTCGATCCAGTATTCGATCTCCCGGTTGACCCACTCCGAGGCGGCAGCGTCGGGGGAGAGCAGCAGCACGAACCAGACCGAGGAGTCCAACGCCTCCGTTATCGAAGACCACAGATGCGGGTTTGCCGACAAAGACGACTCATCCCGAAACACCCGTACCGCCCAGCGTTTCCACCACGGTTTGGCGAACCGCTGCAATGCTTCTTGCAGGCGGGGGGCGAGAAGACCGTCGGCGGCGTGGGAGTAGGAGATGAACCCGTCGTAGACCGTCGACGCCTGGTCAGTCGTGGTCCGTTCGGCGGTGTCCATTACCCTTCCCTCATCTCCTGGAGAGTCGGGCAGGGCTCGATCTGATACGTGGTGCACTCCTGTTCGGTGAAGGTGCGGCGGAGGTTGTCCCGGGTGCGAGAGACGAGTTCGTCGGTGGAGAGCGAGACAGTGCCGAAGATGCCGTTGCTGGTGCCAACCACGACGGTTTCGTCGGCGAGGAAGTAGATGTCGGAGACGCCGGGTAGCTGGACCTGTTGGGCGAAGAGACCGGTCTCGATGTCGATGATCCGCATCGAGTCGGCATCGGCGACGGCGATCAGGGACCCGTCCCCGTTGAAGCCGGTTCCTCGGATGTCGTTGAACCCGTCGATCGTGAACCGGACCTCCCAGGTCTCGGTGTCGACTAACTGAACTTCGGCGTCGCCGCGGGTGAGGAGCCAGCGACCATCACGGGACACCTCGTGGCGTGCGTGGCCCAGTTCGTCATGCCAAACGACCTCGCCCGACTCCCTATCTACCACCCGGTAGTCGATGCGGGTGGTGGGTGAGCCGAGCACCCACGTATCCGTGTATGTGTCTCGAACCAGTTCGTCTTCTGGGATGGGGTCGGTGCGGAGGATCTCGCCGGTCTCGGGGTCGATGGTGTGGACGACACCGGCCAGGACCTCGTCGGGAGCATAGGGGTAGGCGAGGATCTCGTCGCCGTCGACCGAGACGACGATGTTATCTCCGGGGTCGAGACAGCCGGTTACGGGGTCGACGTTCTCGCACTCGAGGAACGGGTTCACCACTCCGGACTCTGGATCGTAGATGGCCCACGCGTCGGCGTCCTCGCCGAAGGTGCTCAGTAGGAAGCGATCGTTGGCGAGAGCCGCGTGGGGCAGTGATCCAGGAACCGAGCCGGCGATCTCACCGGTGGCAAGGTCGAAGAACCCTGTGAGCCATCTGTCCTCTAGAGACTCGGCTCCAACATTGACCTGCACGATTGCTCCGACGGTCTGACCGATGACGAATCCGTTCCCGTTGACCCACGGGTGCTCGCCCAGGTCGCCGGTTGAAGTGATGCCCACGCTGGAGGCGCCCAGGTCCCACACCCGAGAGCCTTCCTCGGATCCCGATGTGTACAGGAGTTGGCGTTCGGGGTCGTATCCAACCGTCTCGACCGATCCCGTGGGCAGTCGGAAACGCTCCTCTCCGGTGAGAGGGTCGTAGATGTGGGTGGTGGCGCCGCCTACGGCGACGATGACGTACTTGCCGTCTTCGGTGGCGGTGACACCAAAGGGGACGTGGGGGTAGCGAATGCCGGTGTAGAGGATGTCTGCCAGGGCACCGGTCTCGGTGTCGAAGGAGAGAACGCTTGTTGCTGACCCTCCCCGGCCGGAGTTCCCGTGGGTGGTGTAGAACCCGTACATGCGGGAGCCGTCCGGCGAGACGTCGCCTATGCCCGAAGCGTCGGATACCTCTACCAGATCGAAGGTCTCGGCTTCGAAGATCACATTCGATTCGAAGCCTCGCAGGGCATAGAGCCGGCCGTTGGAGTCGAAGCGGGGACTGGGAGCGTTGGGGAAGGCACCGTCTATCGGCAGGTAGGCAGCTGATTGCCAGGTGGCGGTGTCGAACACTTCGATCCACTGTTGGTCGCCGCCGCGGATGCAAAAATCGAAGCCGGAGCTTACGGCGAGGAAGCGGCCGTCAGAGGACCAGTCGGCATTGCCAACGGTGTTGCACTCGGGAAACTCCAGGGTCGCCTCGACCTCGCCGTCGGGGGTGAAGATCACCACCCGGTTGGGGAGGTCGTCGGTCTCCTCGACGGGGCCCAGCCACTCCGCCCCGGAGTCATAGATGCCCAGGCTGGTCCGCCCGTCGGGTCCGATGACGGGATAGACGAAGCTGTCGACGGTCTCTTCGTTGTACTCCCACAGCACCTCGTGGGTCTGGGCGTCGAACATCGCCAGGGTCTGGAGACCCGTCGTCGCGGCCAGGTGGGTGCCGTCGGCTGAGAGGCTGATCTCGCCGTCATATCCGGTTTCGATCACATCTACCAGCCGGTTGGAGCTGCCGGCCTGCCAGATGGCATTGACCAGCTCGGCCGGCGGGTCGTCGGTACCTGGAGCCCGGTCGAGAGCGGTCAGCGCCAGCAGTGTCGCCAATTCGGGGTTGCGATCCAGGTTGGCGATGGAGGCGGAAGCGAGCTCGCGAGCCTTGGCGAGTTGGGCGGCCCGCTCCGCTTCGGCGGCATTCTCCTCCGCCTCCGCGGCGTTGGCGTCGGCCCGCTCCGCTTCGGCGAGGGCCTGTTCCTCATTCCGTGCGGCCAGGGCGGCGTTCTCCTCGGCGGCTTCGGCCTGTTGTTCCGCCTCCGCCGCATTGACGGAGGACTGGATGGCGGCCACGACCGCAGCCACACCCAGGAGGAGCACCAGCACACCGGCCGCCCAGGCAGTGCGGATGGTTCGGCGATGCTGTTTGACCTCCTCGGACTCCAGCTCGTCCTTGGGTACACCCCGGATCGCTGAGGCGATGTCCGCCACCGCCGCCGAGAAGCGGGGATTCTTCAGATCCAACTGCTCCTCATCCCGGGCGAACCGCAGATCCACCCACCTCGGCTCTTCGGAGAACACTCCCCGCAGCGCTTCAGGAGCGGAGTCACCGGTGACGTCGCCATCCCAGGCGAACTCGCCGTCGGTGACCACCGGCAGGATCCGGGACGGGTCCTTGTGCTCGATCCAGTATTCGATCTCCTGGTTCACCCAGGGAGACCGGGCAGCGTCAGAAGACAACAAGAGAACGAACCAACCCGACTCGTCCAGGGCCTCGGTGATCGACGACCACAGGTGAGGGTTCGCCGACAAAGACGACTCGTCCCGGAAGACCCGTAGAGCACGTCTCCTCCACCACGGCTTGGCGAAACGCTGCAACCCCGACTGCAGTCGAGGGGCGAGAAGCCCATCGGCCGCATGCGAATAGGAGATGAACGCGTCGAAGGTCGCGGTGTCAGCCGGTGTCCTCTGTTCCACCGTGTCCATCAGCCGCTCTCCAGTCGCGCTCTACGGGCCTGATGACCGGATCCTCCCCGATCTCCCTTGCAAACCCCTTTCAACCCCGTTACGAACCTACTGAATCGGCCGCCACCAAAGCCCGGCCAATCTCCGGAGCCCATCCTGAAAGCCTTTTGACAGGTGGTGTCGGCAGGCTGCACGGCATGAGACACCTCGACTATCAGACCACCCGGGCTCTACAGGACCGCCAACTCGCGGAGGCCCGAGTCATCGCAGAGAGACGGGAAGTCGTTCGCCGCAACCGTCGGAGCCTGCGACTGGGGTTGGCGGCAAAGCTCGGCGCAAACCCGAAACGTTGGAACTTCGCCATCAAGACGAAGACCGGCTGAAACTGACACCAGTCGCCATCCGACGAGGCTGCGACTGATGATTTGGAAGGGGACAGCACAGCGCTCTCCGAACTAGGGGCTTACTGGCCCCTTCCAAGCCCCTCTGGCGTGGCGGCTCCTCAGGCTGTATAGCGACACCGGACCGTACCCCTTGGCCGCCTGCAGCGTCCCCACGTAACTGCACTCGAAGTCGTCGTCCGCACCGAGAACGGCGAGGGTGGCGAAAGCGTGGGTCACATAGACTTCACCCTCCGGAGTGCGTGGCTCGATCCGGGCCGCCTTGGTGACTCCACTGCCATAGAAGAGACGATTGCCGTCGATCGGATCCCAACCCTCGAACACCGGGGCCGCATGAGCGGCGATCCTCATTCCGCGCAGGCCGGGCAATCCGACTGCGGAGAAGTCGATCTCGTCGACTGCGGCTTGGAGTGCCAGCGAGCACAATGCGGCGGCGCATACATCCCCGAACACCAAATAGATCCCGTCGCCCCAGGTACGCCCGGAGAGAATTTGTGAGTTGAAGCCGGCCACCACCTTGGCCAGGGCGCCCATCACCCTTTCCTGGAATGTGATTATCTGGGCATCCGACAGCGCCGAGAAGCCGGCGAAGTCGGCGAAGACGAGACCTCTGACCTGGCGGCGTGGGGTGCTCTCCAACGGCTGTGCCGGTGCCTTACTCTCTCCTACCCCAATCACGATTGCGCGGTTCCCGGTTCCCTTCCATCGACTCACGTCGACCTCGGTGCCCGCCGGGCCTCCATGGGAGGCACCATCCCACACCGCCACCTGGATCGCCTCCGTCTGGAGCGCATCGGCTCGGACGAGGGCATCGCCCATTGCGATCTGGGCGCAGAAGTCGAACAGGGTGGGGTCGTCGAGGTACTCGGCGTCGGTGGCCGCGGTCACTGTTGTCGCCGAGGCGAGGCATCGCTCGAATCGGTCGACCCAACGATCGCCGGCCGAAGCCACCGATGCCCTGACGAACTCGTCACGATCGAATGGGAGTACCACGTGCAACTCGGCGCCGAGGGCGAGAAGAGTCTCGGCGGCCAGGATGTCTGTTCCGGCTGCGAGAGAGCCGTACCCGATGCCAGCTCCCAGGTCGGCGAAGGTGCGCTCCAGCTCGTTGGCCACGAGCCGCTCTTCGTCGAAGCGAAACCGACCACTCTCTCCCTCGGCAGAGATGCGATGCCCGGTGTAATGGACCACCGGGGCATTGGCGATGGGGGCGAGAACCGCTGGGTCGGCGTCGGTCAGCTCGCAGACCGTTTTCAACTGTCGCAGGGTGGTTGCCCGTGCCGCCGGGTCGCTGTCACCGGTAGCCCCCGCCTTGGCCAGGAACTCACCAGCTCGCTCAGGATTGCCCAATATGAGCTCGCCCTCTGCCGCGGTCACCAGATCCCAATAGGTCTCGGCGACATCCATACGGGCGAGGACATCACTCGCCATGTCTCGAGCAGACTGCTCGTTCCCGGCGATCAGCCACATGGTCGCGGCGTTGGTGCCGAGGTAGGGAGACGGATTCTCTTCGTAGGCAGCTTGGTATCCCTCGGCCGATCGCCTCGCCCACATCGTGCGATCCTCGTCGACGCTTCTCAGGGCCATGTCCTTGTCGAGGCGGGGGAGCAGTGCCGAGATGTCCTCGGCGAGTGTCGTGCTCATTGCCCTGCGGTCGACTGTGTCCAGCCCGAGCAGCGAGTATCTCCGTCGCGCCATCGCCGTCGCCCCGGCCTTCGCCAGTGACAGCACGGCGAGGTAGCGGAGCATCGGGTCTGAGACGCCATGGTCGATCGACGCCCAGGCGGCGTCGTAGGCGCGGAGATAGTCTCCCCGTCGCAAGAGCTCCTCCACGTCGGCGGTGAGGTCGACATTGGCCTTCGAGGCGACTCGTTCCACCCCGAGCCTCTTGCGGAAGCTGGTGACCGTGTGGACGGACAAGGTGGTAGGGGCAACGGCGCGCACCGAAGCAGTTCTCTTGGTGCCGAGAAGGGACGCCAGCTCCCCGAAGTACTGGCCGCGCTCGAGTCGGGCCAGGACCAGGTCGCCTTCCGGTCTCGGGTGGTAGACCTCCACGACCCCGTCTTCTATCCAATACACGGTGGAGGCGGGAGTTCCTTCCTCCACGATGACGTCCCCCGGCGTGAAGCTCGCCAAGTGGGGCTCGCCCTCCCACCCTTGCTCCCCATCGTGTTCGAGGACCTCCCCGATCAGAGAAGGGTCGTGGAGCAGGATTCGCTCCTCGAGATCTGCCAGCTCTGGAGAGGGCTCCAGGCCGAGCTCCTCACCCAGCATCTTGCGCACCCGGTCGTATGTCCGCAGCGCTTCGGCCTGACGTCCACTGCGGTAGAGGGCGAGCATCAGAAGGAACCAGAGCCGTTCGCGGGTGGGGTGGGACTCTGCCAGCCCCGCCAGCTCGCCCACCACCAGATGATGGTCGCCGGCTTCGAGTTCGGCCTCCATCAGCCACTCGACTACGTCGATCCGCTCCGATTCGAGGGT
>Ga0214469_1000980_pt1 | contig 10489 bp, 9 predicted proteins | sample RVTome_10_FD_187340 | JGI IMG/M metagenome (GOLD analysis project Ga0214469, IMG submission 187340) | Soil microbial communities from uranium-contaminated site in the Upper Colorado River Basin, Wyoming, United States - RVT153D57 HiSeq ... | reverse complement strand
CGGCATGGGTTTGGATCGCGCCACCACGCCCGCTGTGACTCGCACCGACGGGCCCGGCCGCGTCCCCGACGTGGTCGAATACGACGAGCCTCCCAAGGGGCTCTGGCAGGATGGGTTCGGCCGCGCTGCGACGCGCAGCGCGCAGGCGCTCATCATCGTGGCGTTGCTCTCGCTGGTGGGCTGGGTGATGATCCAGCTACGCCTCGTCGTCGTCCCCGTGCTGATCGCAACGCTCATCGCGGCTGCGGTATCGCCGCTGGTCTCGTGGCTGGAACGCCGTCGAATCCCCCGTGCGCTGGCGGTCTGGGCCGCGCTGCTCAGCGGTCTCGGAGTCGTCGCGCTGGCCGGGTGGTTCATCGGCGCCGCGGTCGCGGACCAATGGCCCGAGCTAAGGGACGGCGCGGTCAGCGGCCTCGAGGAGCTGCGCACCTTCGCGAGCGAGGGACCGCTGCAGCTCACGGACCAGCAGCTCGAGCGGTATCAGCAAGCCGCCGTGGATGCCGTTCAGGAGGCAGACCTCACCGGTGGCGCGAGCACCGCCGCGACGGCGGTCGGCGAGACGTTCGCGGGCATCTTCCTCGGGGCCGTCGTCCTCTACTTCCTGCTCAAGGATGGCCAGGAGATCTGGCGGTTCCTGGTGGCGCAGGTGCCGGGGCACCGGACCCGCGAAAGGTTGCTGGAGATCGGCGACCGCTCGACCCACGTCCTCGGTGGCTACGTCCGAGGAACGGCCACGATCGCGCTCGTCGACGCGATCCTCATCGGTGTCGCACTGACGATCCTCCGCGTGCCGCTTGCCCTGCCGCTCGCCGTCGTCGTCTTCATCGGTGCGTTCGTCCCGCTTGTCGGTGCGACCGTCGCCGGCATCCTGGCCGCGCTCATCGCGCTGGTCTCGAATGGGCCCGTGACGGCACTCATCGTCGTCGCGGTCGTCGTCGCCGTGAACCAGATCGAGGGCGACGTCCTCGCGCCGATCGTGCTGGGACGAAGCCTGCGCCTGCACCCGCTGGCGATCCTGCTTGCCCTCGCCGCGGGAACGATCCTCGCCGGCATCGTCGGCGCGATTCTCGCAGTCCCGTTCGCCGCGGTGGCGTGGTCGGCGGTGAAAGCGTGGCGGGAGCTGTCCGGACGGCGCCCCTCCGGAGCGCGGGACGAGGAGGCGTTGCCAGCCTCCGAAGCATGACCTTGTGCGCCTCGAGCGGGGTTGAGCGCTCGCCTGGCGCAGCCTGATGGCCGGTGAGCTGATCGTGATCATCGCCAACCGATCCTCGATCGGCGTGGCGAGTGCACACCTGTGCCGGCAGCAACCCGGCCGTGTGGTCACGCCGGTGGGCCGGTGCTGGCGCGTGCGATCACCTCGCTGGCCAGCCGTCGCCGGCGCGGCCGACGGCTGCGCGCCTTGAGCGTGAGGCGCACGGCCTCGGCGCCCATGTGCGCCATCGGCAAGCGGACCGTGGTCAACGCAGGGCTCACGTCGCTGGCGAAGGGGATGTCGTCGAACCCCGCCAACGAGACACGACCCGGTACCAGGATGCGCCGGTGGTGCAGTGCGGCCAGCGCGCCGACCGCCATCGCATCGTTGAGCGCGAAGATCGCCGTCACGTCGGGGGCGGCGTCCAGCAGGCGGTCCGTGCCCTCCCACCCGCCGTCGCGGGTGAAGTCGGCGTGCACGACGGCTGACGCCGGCAGGTCGACGCCCGCCGCGGACAGTGCCCCGCGAAAACCTTGCAGGCGGTCCTCGACCGTCGTCAGGGCGGGCGGGCCGGCCACGACCCCGATGCGCTCGTGGCCCAGCTCGATCAGCAGCTGTCCCATCGCGGTTCCCCCGCCGGTGTTGTCGGGCAGGATGGTGTCGACGGGCAGGCGGTGCCGACCCACGACGGCCACCCGGCCGCCGGTGGCCTCGAAGGCCCTGAGCTCGACAGCGGCCCCGTGCTCGGCCCTGGCGTCGCGGTAGCCGCTGCCCGCCAGCAAGATCGCCTGCACCCGCTGCGCCCGCAGAGCCTGGATGTAGTCGAGCTCACGTTCTGGGTCGCGGTACGAGTTGCTGATCATCACCATGAGCTCGGCTTCGTCCGCGACGCGCAGCACACCGCGGGCGATCTCGGCGAAGTACGGATCGCTCACGTCGTGCACGAGCAGTCCCAGAGTCGAGGTGGTCGCGCGCACGAGCGCCCGCGCAGGTGCGTTGGGCACGTAGTTCAGTTCATCGGCGGCGGCCAGCACCCGGCCGCGCAGGTCGGGCGTGACCCGGTCACGGCTACCGCCAAGGACCCGTGAGGCGGTCGACAGCGAGACGCCCGCCGCGCGGGCGACATCGACGAGCCTGGGCTGCGCGCTCATTGCTTCCCTTTCTCCGCAGCCTTGTCCAACGGGGCTTCTTGCCCCCGCCCGGGTCATAGTCTAAGGTCTGGTAGCGCTTTCGAAAGCGTTTTCCACGAGGAGACGTCATGAGCCGGCCGAGGTCCCACCAGCCATCCAAGGACGCCGTCCGGCGCCGCTCGACCGCATCACCGGCGGTGCCCCGCCGTCGGGTGCGATGGCTGTGCCTGATCGCGCTGCTCGCCGTCGCACTTGCGGCATGCGGCGGGGAGGATCCCACCGCCGCCGAGGGCGCCAGCGAGGAGCCTGCGGCAGGCAGTGAAGCCCCCGAGTCCGCGGCCACCGGTGGTGAGGACCTCGAGGGCGAACCCATCCGCATCGGCGTATCCCTGCCGCTGACCGGTGACTTCTCCGAGCCCGGCAAGGGTGTCCAGAACGGGTATGACACCTGGGCGACCATGGTCAACGAGGCCGGCGGACTGCTGGACCGACCGGTCGAGATGATCTACCGCGACGACGGGTCCGATCCCAACCGCGTCATCAGCGACTACGAGCAGTTGATCACCTCGGAGGAGGTCGACATGGTGCTCGGGCCGTTCTCCAGCCGCCTGGTGCTTGCTGCGGCCGACGTAGCCGAGCGCAATGACATGCTGTTCATCGAGCCCGCGGGCGCAGCGCCCGAGATCTTCGAGGAGGGCTTCGAGAACCTGTTCTACGCCGCGCCGGCCGTGGCAGACACGCACTACGATTACCTGTTCGAGTACATCATGGCGCTGCCCGAGGACGAACGTCCCGCGACGGTGGCCTACGCCGTGCTCGACGATCCCTTCGCACAGGGCACCGCCTACGGTCTCAAGACCCAACTGGAGGAGGCCGGGTTCGAGACCGTGACCGACGAGGTCTACCCGCCAGACCAGACCGACTTCGCCGCGATCGCCGCGCGCGTCGCAGACTCCGGCGCCGAACTGTTCGTCGGTGGCACCCAGTTCGAGGACTCGGTCGGACTGATCCGAGCCTTCCAGGAGCTCGGCTACCAGCCGCAGATGGCGACGTTCAGCACCGGGCCCACACTGCCGCAGTTCTCCGAGGCGGTCGGCGGGGCGTCCGAGGGGATCTTGTCGCCGGTCGGCTACTCGGCGAGCGCCGATCTTCCGGGCAACGCCGAGTTCGTCGCCAAGTACCAGGAGCTCTACGACGGCGAACCGGGTGAGGACCCCGCCAACGGCTACACCGCCGGCCAGATCCTGGCCGCCGCCATCGAAGAGGTCGAGTGTGCCGATTCGAGCCCCGAGTGCCAGCAGCAGCTGATCGACTACATCCGCGGTGCCGAGATCGAAACGATCGTGGGTCCGTTGTCGTGGGATGAAGCGGGACGCCCGCAGGGCGCGCACATGATCCAGCAGTGGCTCGACGGACGCATCGAGATCGTGCTGCCCGACACCGAGGTCAAGACCGCCGACCTCGTCTACCCGAAGCCGGAGTGGTAGGGCGGTGCCCTCCGCGTCGCTGCTGCTGCAGGGACTCGCGCTCGGCATCCTGACCGGAGGCGTGTATGCGCTGCTCGCCTCCGGTCTGACGTTGTACTTCGGCGTGATGCGTGTCGTGCAGATCGCGCATCCCGCCTTTCTCTTCCTCGGCGCGTACCTGACCTACTTCCTGTTCACCTTCCTAAGGGTGGATCCGCTGCTGTCGATCCTGGTGACCGTACCGCTGTTCTTCGTGCTGGGGGTGGCCATCCAGCGTCTGCTGCTCTCGCGACTGCGGCCCGACAGCTTCACGATGATGTCGGTGTTGCTGACCTTCGCCTTCGCCCTGCTGATCGAGGGCATGCTCGGCGTGGTGGCGACCGGTTCGTTCCGGTCGGTGACCGTCGACTATGCGACCCGCTCCTTCCAACTGGGTACGGTCCGCCTCCCCTACGACCGCCTCATCGGTTTTGCGGTGGCGGTCGCGACATTGATGCTGCTGTTCGCCGTGCTGCGCTACTCACGGTACGGCCAGGCGCTGCGGGCGACGATCCAACACCGTGAGGCGGCGCGGCTGGTGGGCATCGACACCGACCGGATCACCGCCATCGGCTTCGGCCTGGGTCTGGCGACGGCTGCGGTCGGCGGGGCCGTGCTGGCGCTGATCACAACATTCTTCCCGGCCGCCCACTGGGGATGGATCGCGCGGCTGATGGCCATCATCGTGGTGGGTGGTCTGGGCAGCGTGTCCGGTGCCGCGCTGGCGGCGCTGATGTTGGGCGTCATCGAGGCGCTGGTGCTGGTCACGCTGGACGCGACCTGGGCGGCGCTCGTGTTCTACGCCTTCCTGTTCCTGACGCTGGTGTTCCGCCCGCAGGGGTTCTTCGGAGGTCGCCTTGCCGAGCGTTTCTAGCCGCTGGCGCATCGCCGCGGCCGCGATCGCCGGGGCGGTCCTGTTGATGTACCCGCTGGTTGCCCCGAACGCCTACCTGCTGTACGTGGCGGTCTTCGCGCTGATGTACATGGCCTTGGCGACCTCATGGAACATCATGGGCGGGCTGACCGGCTACATCTCCCTCGGTCATTCGGCTTTCTTCGGTCTGGGTGCCTACGTCACGGGCCTCGCGGTGACCCGGCTGGGCGTGCCGCATCTGCCCATGGCTGTCGTCGCTGGGGTGCTGGTCGGCGTGCTGGCGATCGCGATCGGCTACGTCGCGCTACGGGTGCGCGGCGCATCGTTCGTGATCGTCACGATCGCGCTGGTCTATATCTTCAACCTGCTGGCCCAGGGCTGGCGCGACCTCACGGGCGGGTCGACGGGCCTGCGTGTTCCCGCCATCGGTGATCTGTCGCGGCTGCAGATCCACACCGTGTTCTTCTACGCCTTCGCCGCGATGTTCCTGCTCGCTCTGGCCACGTGGTGGTTCATCGACCGCTCCAAGCTGGGCATGGGACTCAAGGCCATCCGCGAGGATGAGGACAAGGCGCAGGCGCTGGGCGTGCCGACCAACGCGTACAAGATCAGCGCGTTCGCCATCTCGGCGGGGTTCACGGCCGTCGGAGGCGGGCTGTATGCCGCGTGGTTCAACGCCCTCGACCCGGTGTTCGTGTTCTCCATCATCATCGGCGCGAACATGGTGCTGATGGCGCTACTGGGCGGGGTTCACCACTTGCTGGGCCCGGCGCTGGGCGCGGTCATCGTCGTGCCCGCGAGCGAGTACTTCCTGGTGCAGTTGGGCGAGACGCAGATCCACCTCGTGGCCACAGGGCTGCTGCTGGCGATCGTCGTGCTGGTCATGCCGGACGGCATCATCCCGGCACTGTCCGCGCTGCGCCGTCGACGCGGCCCGCCGGCCGCGAGCATCCGCGAGAGTTCGGCAGAGACGGCGACAACGTCGCGGGTGACGCCATGACCTTCTTCGCCACGAACGGCCTGCGGCGGGCGTTCGGAGGGGTGGTCGCGGTCGACGACGCCTCCGTAGAACTGCACGAAGGTCGGATCAACGGGCTGATCGGCCCCAACGGATCGGGCAAGACGACGTTCTTCAACCTCGTGACGGGCATGATCGCACCCGACGCCGGTGAGGTCGTGTTCCGCGACCGGCACATCGAGGGCCAGGCCCCGCACCGCATCGCGCGCAGCGGCATTGGCCGGACCTTCCAGGTGACGCGCGTGTTCCCACGGATGACCGCGTTGCAGAACCTGCTGGTGGCGGTGCGCCGCGCGGGACTGACAGAGGTGCTGCGCAGCGCCATGCGCGGCCCGGAGGTCGAGCGCGCGGAACACTGGCTCGAACGCGTCGGGCTCGAGCACCTGCGCGACGCCGAGGCGAACTCGTTGTCCTACGGTCAGCAGAAGCTGCTGGAGCTGGCGGGCGCCATGATGGGCGACCCCCAACTGGTGTTGCTCGACGAGCCCGCCGGCGGGATCAACCCGGTGATGATCGAACGCATCAGCGACCTGGTCAGAGAGCTCAACGCCGAGGATCGCACGTTCCTGGTCGTCGAGCACAACATGGACATGGTCATGAGCACGTGTGACCACGTCGTCGTGTTCGACCGCGGCCGTCCCATCGCCACGGGGACTCCAGCGGAGATCCAGGCCGATGAGCGCGTGCTGGAGGCGTATCTCGGTGTCTGACCTCGTGCTTTCGCTGGAGGGCGTGGTCGCCGGTTATGGCACCGCCGCTCCGGTGCTGCGCGGCCTGACACTCGCGGTCCACCGTGGTGAGGTCGTGTGCCTGGTCGGCCCCAACGGCGCGGGCAAGTCGACCGTGCTGAAGGTCGCCAGCGGCATGCTCTCCCCCCGTGAAGGAGCGGTGCGACTCCATGGCAGGGACGTCACCGCCCAGCCTCCGCACCTTCTGCTGCAGCAGGGACTGGCGCACGTGCTGCAGGGTCACAGCGTCTTTGCGGACATGACCGTTGGTGAGAACATCCGCATGGGCGCCTACACGCTTCGCGACCGCGAGGTGGTGGCCGAGCGCATCGAGCGGGTCCGCACCACCTTCCCGGTGATCGCCGAGCGCTGGAGGACCACAGCGGGCCTGCTCTCGGGTGGCCAGCAGAAGATGGTGGAGTTCGGCCGCGCGCTGATGCTCGACCCGGCGGTGATCCTGCTCGACGAGCCGTCGATGGGCCTGGACCCCAAGACCGCGACCACCGTCTTCTCACAGATCGACCGGTTGCGCCAGATCGGCAAGGCGGTGCTGCTCGTGGAGCAGAACGCTCGCAGGGCATTGGGGATGGCCGACCGTGGCTGCGTGCTGGATCTCGGCCGCATCCATGCCGAGGGGCCGGCCCGCGAACTGCTGAACGACCCGTCGCTGGGACGCCTCTACCTCGGCGGCCGTCCCGGCGCCGCGGGCGGTGGCGCCGCAGCCGCGACCGACCATGAGGATCGGGCAGCAGCCGCTCCAGCCCCGAGTAGCGAGAACGACACATGACGGCACACCAGGTCACGATCGCGATGAACGGCGTCACCGGCCGCATGGGCGCGACCCAGCACCTCGAGCGCTCGATCGCTGCGATCCGCCGCCAGGGTGGGGTCGCCCTGGACAACGGCGACACGGTCTGGCCCGAGGTCGTGCTGGTGGGCCGCAACGCCGACAAGTTGCGCGCGCTCGCCGACCGTCACGGCATCGACCGTTGGAGCACCGACCTCGGTGACGTGCTCGCCGACGAGGGCGTCGACGTGTACTTCGACGCCCAGCGCACGTCGTTGCGCGCGGACGGCGTCCGCCGGGCACTCGACGCCGGCAAGGCGGTCTACTGCGAAAAGCCGCTTGCCGAGGACGCCGCCACCGCGATGGACCTCGCGCGTCACGCCGCCGGGACCGGCGTGGTCACCGGGATCGTACAGGACAAGCTGTATCTGCCAGGCATGCGTAAGCTGCGCAGGCTGCTCGACCTGGGCTTCTTCGGCCGGATCCTGTCGGTCCGGTGCGAGTTCGGCTACTGGGTGTTCCCTGGCGATGTTGAGCCCGCGCAGCGGCCGTCGTGGAACTACCGCACCGAGGACGGCGGCGGCATCATGCTCGACATGTACCCCCACTGGCAGTATGTGCTCGAGGGGCTGTTCGGACGGATCCGCTCGGTGTGCTGCCACGCCACAACCCACGTTCTCGAGCGGGTCGACGAGTCCAACCGGCGGTACGCCGCCACGGCTGACGACGCCGCGTACGGTCTGTTCGAGTTGTCCGACGGCGTCGTCGTGCAGATCAACTCCTCGTGGGCCACCCGTGTCTACCGTGATGAGCTCGTCGAGTTCCACGTCGACGGCACGCACGGCAGCGCCGTGGCGGGGCTGCGCGAGTGCCGCGTGCAGCCCGCCGGCGCGACACCGCGTCCCACATGGAACCCCGACGTGCCCAATCCCATCGACTTCCGAGCAGGCTGGCTCGAGGTCCCCGACCTCGGCGCCGACGAGAACGGTTTCAAGGTGCAGTGGGAGGACTTTCTGCGCGCGGTCGCGGCAGCCGAACCGTACACGCACGACCTGAGCGCCGGAGCCCGTGGTCTGCAGCTCGTCGACGTGGCGTCGCAGTCGTCGCGTGAGCGACGCTGGATCGACATGCCCGAGTGGGACCAGTGACCGGCCTGCGCCTACGGCTGCCGACCGCGGACGGCACGCTGACCGAGCACCGCCTGTCAGGCGCCGAGCCGATCGGCCCACCGCCGGACCCCCCGCGCGGCCGCGTCGCCATCGCCGCGGCCCATGTGGTCGCCGACCCGCTCGCTGACGCCGACCCCATAGTCGAGACCCGCATCGACTGGGACGCCACACTGGCCTGGCGCCGGCACCTGTGGGGATGCGGCCTCGGGGTCGCCGAGGCGATGGACACCGCGCAGCGCGGCATGGGGCTGGACTGGCCCAGCAGTCTGACCTTGATCCGGCGCGCCGTCGCCGAGGCGAATGCGGTCGGCGGCCATATCGTCTGCGGCGCCGGGACCGACCAGTTGATTCCGGGCGGGACGGTCGACCTCGACGCCGTCATCGCAGCCTACGCCGAGCAGTTCGAGGCCATCGAGGCCGCCGGTGGTCGGATCGTCATGATGGCCAGCCGGGCGCTCGCCCAGTGCGCCACCAGCCCGGAGGACTACACCCGGGTGTACGGTGAACTCCTGCGTCAAGCTCGGAAGCCGGTGATCCTGCACTGGTTGGGGGATGCCTTCGACCCCGCGCTGGCGGGCTACTGGGGCTCGTCGGATCTGGCTACCGCATGCGATGTGGCCATCGACGTGATCGCCGACAACGCCGACGCAGTGGATGGCGTCAAGGTGTCGGTGCTCGACGCCGATGTCGAGGTCGACCTTCGCCGGCGCCTGCCGCACGGCGTGCGCTGCTACACAGGCGATGACTTCAACTTCCCCGACCTGATCGCCGGCGACGAGCACCACCACAGCGACGCGTTGCTGGGCATCTTCGACGCGATCGCCCCGGTCGCGTCCAGCGCGCTCGCCGCGCTGGACGCCGGCGACACGGACCGCTACCGAGACCTGCTCGATCCCACCGTGGCGCTGTCGCGCCACGTCTTTGGCGCGCCCACGTACCACTACAAGACCGGTCTGGTCTTCCTGGCGTGGCTCAACGGCCACCAGGACCACTTCCGGATGATCGCCGGTCAGGAGAGTGCACGGTCCGCGGTGCACCTGGCGAAGCTGCTCGTCCTCGCAGACCGGGCGCGGCTGCTGCGCGATCCCGAGTTGGCTGCATCTCGCATGCGGACACTGCTCGCGCTGTCCGGCATCCAGGGCTGACACATCGAGCCGGGTTGCATCCACCACCGAAAGGCCCGCAGCCGATGCTCGACCGCCTGAGCCTCAACCAGATCACGACGCAGGGGTGGAGCCTGCGCGAGGCCGTCGACGGGTGTGCCAGGGCCGGCATCACCTTCATCGGGCTGTGGCGTGACAGGATCGCCGAGATCGGGCCGGACGCCGCTGCGGCGCTGGTCCGCGACGCCGGCCTTGGCGTGTCCAGCGTGTGCCGTGGCGGTTTCTTCGTGACCGCCGATCCCGCGGAGCGGGCCCGCCGGCGCGCCGACAACCGCCGGGCGGTCGACGAGACGGCCGCGCTGGGCGCCGACACGCTCGTCCTGGTGTGCGGTGGGCAGGGCGACCTCCCGCTCGCCACCGCACGGGACATGGTCAGCGACGGCATCGCCGACCTCGCCGGCTATGCCGCCACCCATGGCGTCCGCCTCGCGATCGAGCCGATGCATCCGATGTACTGCGCGGACCGGTCGGTCATCGTCACCCTGAGCCAAGCGCTGGACGTGGCCGAAGCGTTCCCGCAGGAGCAGGTGGGCGTCGTGATCGACACCTTCCACGTCTGGTGGGACCCGCAGGTGCAAGCGCAGATCGCCAGGGCGGCGGGCCGCATCGCGGGCTTCCAGGTGTGCGATTGGCTTGTGCCGTTGCCCGACGTCCTGCTCGGCCGAGGTCTCATGGGTGACGGCCCCATCGATTTCCCCGACTTGCTGGGCGCCGTCGACGCGGCAGGCTACGACGGTCCCATCGAGGTCGAGATCTTCAACCGCGCCATCTGGGACAGGCCTGGTGACGAGGTGGTCGCCGCCGTCAAGGAGCGCTTTGCCAGGCACGTGCTGGGCCGGCGACCGTAGGTCCACCCCAGCCGCACGGCCGATACGGTCTGTGCGGCTGCCAGCGCTCGGCGAGGTGTTCACGGCACGGCGGAG